>Ga0213822_1000985_pt1 | contig 17835 bp, 14 predicted proteins | sample MC6MC0908MG_FD_179872 | JGI IMG/M metagenome (GOLD analysis project Ga0213822, IMG submission 179872) | Enriched soil aggregate microbial communities from Iowa State University, Ames, United States - MC6-MC0908-MG | ecosystem: Environmental > Terrestrial > Soil > Unclassified | place: USA: Iowa...
TACAAAAACCCGCACAACGGCGAAGTCATCGAAACCAAAGGTGGCAACCACAAAACTCTGAAAGAGTGGAAAGCCAAGTGGGGCGGTGACGTGGTTGAAGGCTGGGCTACCCTGCTGGGCTAAGCCTCGCCGGGCTTGCGCCTGATACGCGACACATTAAAAACGCCAGCCTGCTGGCGTTTTTTATTGCCTGTCTGTTGAGTGAAGACCGACTACAGATTTACCTTATGGGCCAGCGAGTCTGCATATTCCTGCCACCGCTCAAGCACCTCGGTCTGAAAAGGTGTCGCACTAACTGCAAATTCTTGTTTAGCCTGCTTAAATGCCGCAAGGGTATTCGGCGCGCCCCACTCCGGGTCCGACAAACGTTGCTGACAGAAAAGCTGCCAGCGTTGTTGCTCCTCACTGTTCAAGGTATCGGGGAAGTTGCGCGCGCGATAACGAAACAATAATTCAGGCAAGCGATGATCATCAAAAGGCCATTGCTGGCGAGCTAATTGCGCTGGCTCGGCCGTCCGGACTTGTTCACATAAACGTCGATCACGATCGCCGATAAAGCCATCGTAAAGCTGTTGCTCCGGGTCTGAACTCGACGCGAAACCTTCTTCGGCATAAACGGCCGCCAACTTGTCGCGCCAAACTTCCTGTGCGTCAGTTAGCCGCAGGGCGCGCTCCTGATAAATATTCATGTCCAAGTGCAGACGCTCACGATCTTCGGTCCGAAGCACGTTCAAGGGAGCAACCACAGGGCAACGATTGATGTACACCAGCTTGAGCGGGACCGGCAACTCGCCCTCGGCAAGATCTTCACGACGGGTGTAGAGGCGCTGGCGCAAGGTATCTGCATCCAGGTCCAGCAACCCTTGGGGATCGAGCCCGAGATCGCAGACGATCAGCGCATTGCGATTGCGGGGGTGCCACGCCAGCGGTAGCACAATCCCCAGGTAATGACGCTCGGCGGAAAAACGCCCAGAGATATGCACCATGGGTTGCAGTAAACGCACCTGGTCCATCACCCGCTGCTTGCTGCGTAGCTGAAACAGCCATTCGTACAGCTTGGGCTGTTTCTCACGTACCCGTCGCGCCAAGGCAATCGTGGCACGCACATCGGACAACGCATCGTGTGCCTGGCCATGGTCGATACCGTTGGCTTCGGTCAGGCGCTCCAACTTGAGCGTGACGCGCCCATCCTGTTGCGGCCACTCAATGCCTTCCGGGCGCAGCGCGTAGGCGGTGCGAATCACGTCGATCAGATCCCAACGACTGTTACCACCCTGCCACTCACGCGCGTAAGGGTCGAAAAAATTGCGATACAGGCTGTAGCGCGTCATCTCATCGTCAAATCGCAAGGTGTTGTAACCTGCGCCACACGTACCCGGAGCAGCCAGTTGAGCATGCACCCGGGTCATGAAGTCGGCCTCGGCCAGGCCTTTTTCCGCGAGGATTGCGGGAGTGATACCGGTAATCGCGCACGCAACGGGATGGGGCAGGATATCGTCGCTGGGCTGACAATAAAGATTGACCGGCTCGCCGATCTCATTGAGCTCTAAGTCCGTCCGAATTCCAGCTACCTGGAGCGGGCGATCGCTGCGCGGATTAATGCCGGTGGTTTCATAGTCGTACCAGAAAATGGAGGTCACGGGCTATTCCTGTACTGAAGAGCGACAAAGTCTAGGCGCTGGACGGCGTCCACGGCCAGCACCAAATCAACTGTACAAACATCCAGTAAAACCTTGAATGGTTGCTTCCACCGCCGACACTGCTAGCATCCGTGTCTTCCAGCCACTCTGCACTGCCAAGGATCGCGATGCCGTCAGCCCCGTTGGACACCCGCTACCAGATCGAGACCCCGGAGGGCATTGACCTGCCGCTGCGCCCCGCCGGCCTGGTACCGCGCGTGCTGGCCTTTGCCTTCGACCTGGGGTTGCGCGCGGTGGTCATGGGCATTCTGCTGGTGCCATTGGCCTTGCTTGGCAACGTTGGCATCGGCCTGGGCTCACTGCTGCTGTTCCTGATCAGTTGGTGGTACATGGTGCTGTTCGAGGTACTCAACCAGGGGTGCTCGCCTGGCAAACAGGTCATGGGGCTGCGGGTGATACACGATGACGGCACGCCGATTGGCTGGTCCGCGTCACTGATCCGCAATTTACTGCGGTTTGTCGACATGCTGCCATTCGGTTACTTCCTCGGCGCAATCAGCTGCCTGCACCATCCTCATTTCAAGCGCCTGGGCGACCTGGCCGCCGGCACTCTGGTGATCTACCGGGAACAGCCGCTGGTGCGCCCCCGTATTCCTCAAGCTGCGGCCTTGCGCCTGCCCTTCGCCCTGAACCTGAACGAGCAACGGGCCATCCTCGGCTTCGCAGAGCGCCAAGGTGAGCTGTCCGCCGAACGCGTTCACGAGTTGGCCTCGATACTCGCCACCCCCTTGCAAGTATCCCCGGCTCGCGCCGTGGAACAACTCAACGGCGTGGCCCGTGGCCTGTTGGGGCCGACATGAAGCAGAGTCTTTTCGAAAGCCGTCACCAGCTTCAATGGCAAGCCTTCGCCAACCACCTGCAACAGTTGGAGCAAGGCAAGGCGACGGCCAGTGAGTTGGCCGACTTCCCCCAGCAGTATCGACGTCTGTGCCAGCACCTGGCCCTGGCCCAGGAACGCGGCTACAGCAGCTATTTGGTAGACCCGTTGCAACAACTGGCCCTGCGCGGTCATCAACAGCTCTACCGTCATCGCAGCCAACTGACGGCAAATGTGCTGGGGTTCGTACTTGCCGATTTCCCTCGGTTGGTACGGGAACAGTGGCGTTTCGTACTGATCGCCAGCCTGCTGTTCTTTGGCAGCCTGGTGGGTATCGCGTTGTTGGTGTACCTGTTTCCCGACCTGATCTACAGCATCGTCAGTCCCCAGCAGGTTGCCGAGATGCAAGGCATGTATGACCCGGATGCCAGCCGCCTGGGCCGCACCGCCGAGCGTGCATCGAGCGAAAACTGGATGATGTTCGGCTACTACGTGATGCACAACATCGGTATCGCGTTCCAGACGTTTGCCGCCGGTTTGCTGTTCGGCCTGGGCAGCGTGTTCTTTCTGATATTCAACGGCCTGGTCATCGGTGCGGTCTCCGGCCACCTGACCGAAATCGGCTACGGCCAGACCTTCTGGTCATTCGTCATCGGACATGGCGCGTTCGAACTGACCGCAATCGCCCTCGCTGGCGCCGCCGGCTTGCAACTGGGCTGGGCGCTGATCGCTCCCGGGCAGTTGACCCGAGGCGAATCATTGCGGCTGGCGGCACGCAAGAGCGTGCAGATGTTGTGTGGTGTGATGATGTTCCTGTTGATCGCAGCCTTCATCGAGGCGTATTGGTCATCCACCACCCTGATAGCGCCCTGGGTCAAATACCTGGTTGGCGCGGCGCTGTGGATGCTGGTAACTGCTTACCTGGGCCTTGCCGGAAGGAGTCGCCATGCGCCTGAGTGATGCCAGCGTGGTAATCCGCCCGCGTACTGCCTGGGAAGCGATGGATCTTGGCGTGTTGATGGCCCGTGAGCATTGCCTGCTCTTGATGGGCAGTTGGGCGTTGGTGACTCTGCCAGTGTTCGCTGTGCTCACGGCACTACTGTGGAAGTACCCGACCACCGCGATACTCGTGTTCTGGTGGCTCAAACCAGCCTTTGATCGCTTGCCACTGTATATCCTGTCCAAGGCGTTGTTTGGTGAAACGCCCAGCATCAAGCAGGCCGTTCGCCAGTGGCCACGGCTGCTAAAAGGCCAACTGTTGGCCAGCCTGACCTGGCGGCGACTCAGCCTGAGCCGCAGCTTTGTGATGCCGGTGAGCCAACTCGAAGGCCTGGATGGCCCCACCCGTCAAAAACGCCTGGGTGTGCTGCAGCAACGTAGTGCTGGCGCCGCACGCTGGTTGACCACCATCGGGGTGCATCTGGAGATCGGTTTGTGGTTCGGCTGCATGACTCTTTTCTATCTATTTATTCCCCAGAACATCGAGTTGGATTGGGATTGGCAGCGCCTGATACTGGCGACAAGTTCGGAAGGCTTGTGGCTGGAGCACTTGAGCAACGTCTTCTACGCCTTGATCCTGGTGTTTTGGGAACCTATCTATGTGGCCTGCGGTTTCAGCCTCTACCTGAATCGCCGCACTGTATTAGAGGCCTGGGACTTGGAGTTGGTCTTTCGCCGTCTTCGTCAGCGCCTGAGCAACGTGGCGCCGTTGCTAGTGCTGATGATCGGGCTGACGCTGCTCCCCTTCAGCCCGCCCGTCATGGCAGCGTCATCCCCCCCCAAAAAACCGCTCACCACCCAGGACGCGAGCCAATCCATCAAGTCGCTGCTGGAAAAGCCGCCCTTCAAAAATCCGGAAACCGTCACGCGCTATCGCTTTGGCGAAGACAAGCCGTCGGTTAAAAACAAGACTCACCGTGACGGTAAGCTTCCGGACTGGCTGAAGGCGTTGCTGGACAACCTCAACAGCAATACCTTCAAACACATCGCACAAGGGCTGGAGGTGCTGTTGTGGGGACTTATAGTCGGTGCATTGATCATGCTGGTGTGGCGTTATCGTGAGTGGTTGCGCACCTTTGTCAGCCGACGCGGGCCACGCAAGCCCCAAAACGTCAAACCGGCACCCACTCAATTGTTCGGCCTTGAACTGGGTTCCGAGACTTTGCCCGACGATATTGCCAGCGCCGCCGAGCGCCTGTGGCCCACCCAGCCAAGGGAAGCCCTTGGCCTGTTGTATCGCGGTCTGCTCAGCCGGCTGTTGCATGACTTCAATGTGCCGCTGAAAAGTGCTGACACCGAAGGGCAGATCCTGGAACGGGTCAACCAGTTGCAACAACCACGACTGCTGGCGTTCAGCAACGAATTGACCCACCACTGGCAGAACCTCGCCTACGGCCATTGCCTGCCTCCCCCTTCAGCACAGCAACAACTGTGCAGTGATTGGCGCACCCTGTTCAACGTGGGGAGCAACCCATGAACCGGCCTTTACTGTGGGCGGGATTATTGCTGGCGTGCCTGCTTGGAGCCGCTGGTTACTATGCATGGAGCAAGGCAATTCCCTACGACGAGGTAGTGGATCGTGGTCCGTCTCCAGAAGCCCTGGCCAACCCGTACTTGGCGGCGGAACACTTTCTACGCGAACAAGGCCTGGCCGTGGAGCAGGCCAATAGCCTGGAGCGGCTGACGACCTTGCCGGGCAAGGGCAACAGCCTGCTGCTGCTCGGCGAACGCAGCAACATGTCACCACGCCAGGTAGAGCAACTGCTGGACTGGACCCAATCCGGCGGCCATCTGTTGCTGGTGGCCGAGGCGTTATGGGATGAAGAGACCGGCAGAAGTGGCGACCTGCTGCTCGATCGCTTGCAGATCCACCAGGCATTGAGCGACGAGCCTGAGGAGCCTGCGCCTTCCAGCAAAAAGTCTCTGGAAAAGAAGGCGCCCGACCTCACCAAACTCTACGTCGACAATGAAAACCCATCGGCTTACTTCAGTTTCGACACAGACTTCAATCTTACCGACCCGAAGCACCTCGCCCAATTTTCTGCCAACAGCTCAAGGTCGAGCCACCTGATGCAACTCGACCTCGGGAAAGGCCACGTCACGGTGATCACCGACAGCGACCTGTGGAAAACGCCGAACATCGGCAAGCACGACAATGCCTGGCTGCTGTGGTACCTGAACCAGGGCACGGCCGTAACCTTGTTGTTCAACAGTGACTTCGACGACCTGCTCAGCTTGCTGATGCGGTACTTCCCCCAGGCCCTGGTCGCACTCATTTCGCTGATCGCCCTGGCATTGTGGCGGGCAGGCATGCGTCAAGGCCCAACCCGACCTCCAGCCTCCAACGCTCGCCGCCAATTGCAGGAACACCTGAAGGCCAGCGCCGATTTCCTGCTCCGCCGCAGTGGCCAGGGCACGCTGCTGCATGCCTTGCAGCGCGATATCCTGCGCGCGGTCCGGCATCGTCACCCCGGCTTTGAGCACCTCGACAACGCAGAACAGTGGCGGGTGCTCGAGCATCTGACGCGCCAACCCTCTCACGTCATCAGCCAGGCCCTTGGCCCACTCCCGGCAAAACGGCTTTCCAGCGCCGATTTCAGCCGGCAGGTGGCATGCCTGCAAACCCTCAGGAATGCCCTATGAACTGGAGCGTTGCGGTCGTTATATCTATGTGATATTAAAATCATATCTCTGTCCACGGGGAGTGAAGGGTCACAGCAGTAACCATCACACAGCCCAAGCAGACAGAGTGACATAGTGATTGGCCGACGACGGGATGAACGATGGAGCTTGTGTGGGGCAGCAAGGATTTCGTGATCGCAGGGCAACCTTATCAAGGGTTTCCGATTCTGCTGTGGGACTCGATGGAGAGCTGCACTCAGGCGTCACTAGACCAGACCGAAATAGCTCAATGACCCGATCTTGCCCCCGCCCAGTCTTTCGAAGCTTTTTGAAGTGGATTTCAGGCGCCTGCCTGGAGCGCAGTGGGCGGAGCAATTGCTCACACTCTTCAGCGTTGAAGTCACAGGAGCCGAGGATAAACAGTGGTTGGTCGAGATCGGCCAGCTGACGTCCTGTGTTGCCTGATTCGTCGAAGTAGATTGTTGTCATTTCGCTACCCTGCGTTTCTGCCTTCGTGGAGTCCTGAATGGCCAGCATGAAGCTGGCCACCACCTCATCGATATCAGAACTCGTGTTCAACATCATCGAAGAAGTTTACGTGTAGCTCGTACTCGAGCGAGCCAAAACGCGCTAGCAGGTCTGCCCTCAGTTCGCCTTCAGCTTCAGGTTCAAAATTGATCCAGTAGCTGTACACGAGACCATCATCCGACTCGTTGGTGGTGATCTCTGATCCCGCCAAGAGCTCGCCATCTTCGACCGATATCCCCAGCTCGCTTGCGAGTGCTTGCGCCATGGACATGCGGTTGCTGTTTCGAGCCTCTTCCACCTGAGCCCAATATTCGTGCTCAGATCTACGATCTCGATCAGCATCTGATTCCATACTGGAGATGGATACGCCATCCTCTGCAAGCAACCACTTACCATCACGGCGAAGCAACTCGACTGTGGCGTTAAGGAAGAATGCTGCACCGTGATACACCCGATCTTGGTCTTGCTCGCCCTGATAGGTCAGCGAAACTCCCAAGCTCAGTATCCCGGTTGAGTCGGCGTATTGAGTAGCATCGACCGTCAAGGCGTCCACCGTGAATCCGCTTGCATTTGTCTCCGCAATCGCACCGGACAGTTGATCTTCCAACTCCTGATCCAGATCCGAGTAAACATCGTCCTCGTGGATCGCGTCGTCAAAATCCTTGATCCCAAAGACAGCCATCATCAAGCGCGGATCCTCGGGGTTCCGCTGAGCGACCACAGCGAGCTCGTGGTAATCAGCAAAGCCAGCTTTCCGTGCGAGGGTCTCTTGAGCGACAGAAAGCTTTACGTCCTGATCACGAGCGAGCTGCTTGGCTTGAGATTTGAAAATGTTGAGCGGGGAAAAATCGGAGATAGCAATGTCTCCAAAACCATAGACGCTTTGGTTACCGATTGCCTGTTCACCGGGCAGCGTCGGGTTAGGGACATGCCGATGTAAAACGAGGGATGTATCTACGATGGGCTATTGCTTCGCGAAACAGGCGCCAGGCGACCATCACCGCCTAGGCCGATCATAGGTCAGGGAAATTAACTCTGCAATAGGCTGCGCGAGCGGCAGCCCTAGGCCGGTTACGCGGGGAGTATCTAAGAGGGGGGCTCGGGTATCTGCCATGAACGCAAGCGGAGCGCGCCGGCTCGGGATGTGCCAGAGGCTTGAGGATGGAAGCCCGCAGGGCCAAAACCTGGCGAAGCCAGGGTTTGGTTTACGACAGCCGTACCCCAGCGGGGGCAAGCCCAAAACTGCAACGGCATCATCGCCATTAAGCTGCAGTTATGAAGATATCCCGCATGCCCCGCGTACGCATCAGCTTTGTTTACCAGCCCAGGATTTTCTCAACCCCTGCGGTGAGGTCAACCCGATCAGTGACCTTGCTCAAGTCTTTGTGATGAAGGGCGTCTTCTGCGGCATGCAGCTCAGTAACCTTTTTCTTGTCGTGCTTGTTCAGGAGTTGCTCCAGGAAGTACAGGACTTCGTAGCCTTCGTCCTTGTCTACCTGACGACGATCCTGAATGCCAGCATAAGGCGAGTCCCCTTCATCCCGAGCCCAAGTGTAGGTATAGACATCAGTCTGAAGGTTCGAGCGTTTCAGTGTTACAGCCATGTGAACTCCATTTGCGTGAACAGCTGTGGAAAGATAAGTGCTCCATGCGAGCCAACGCTGCCCCCTATATGGCGAGCACGAAGGTGCTTGGGCACCCTAATCCTGCCTCAGCTATGGCGCAGTGTCACGTGGCAAGTGGCTCTTTGATATCGCACTTAAAGCGGCAAACGAGAGGATGTCACGACCCTCTTGGCCATAGACCAAGAGGGTCGGACGATCTCAGCAATACCTGGGAGGGTTAAGCCGCCGGCTCGGGAACCGCTTTCAGGTTCATCTGAGCTTCGAAGATGAGCAGGTCGCTCTCTTCATTGTCCCTCATCAACCCAATGACCCTAGAGCTAACCTGGATCTCGCCATTTCTATCGAGGCGAACATACTGGGGGTATCGATCAAGCAACAGCTCGGACAGACCACGACTGTAACCCTCTCGGATTAGCTTGATTTTTGCGTCATCCGTGGTGCCATATTTCATGCGTTTATAAAAAGCTGGATCAATAGCCCCAACCCCGTTCAGCACCTCAACAAATTTAAAAATCTTGTTGTCGAAAAAATCATCTTCTTCCTTAAGACGAACGATAGCGAGATTGACTCTTTCTACATCATCCTTGGTTGAAATTCTGACCCAATAAGGAAACTGGCTATTACCAAACTTAGTATCACCCCAGTTTGCGACATACACATAGTCCGTCCCCTTTTTCTCAGGAAGCTCGCGCCAATATTTTAATGTGTACCTTAGTATCTGCTTGAGGCTGTATTTTTTCAGTTTCCAGTCCAAAAACATAGCATAGAAATCTATAGTAGCCTTGTTTTGCAGTCGCTTTAGGTCACTGTACTTTCTCTTATCATCGAAATTGTCAACAAAGCAAGACTTGATTTCTAGCAGGAGGCGGTCAGCGCTATCGATCAAACCATATTCCTCAACCGATGTACTAATCGCGCTATCAATCTGCTCCTCAGTGGCGAACACGTCAATCTCACTCACACTGTTAGCGATCAGCAACTGGCCAACCTGCGTCTTGACATACTCACACTCTTGACCAGTGACTATGCCAGGTTGGAGGTTTTCCAGCCTTGCCACAGCGTCACGATGCCGGTCTGCCATTGGGCCATCCAAAATGGCAGTCTCTTGAAGCAGGACGTTGCTTACGCTGTCTTCGTCGACCTTCGAAACATTCACGTTTTTTTCATAGAAGGTCTGAAGATTAGATTTCTTATTCGTGAAGCCGTCGACACCCAAAAGGTAGATGCTTGACTCTAACTTTTTAAGCGTGGTGCCCGCTTCGGGTGCGAACACCTCGCTAAATCTATTGACACGACCGATTAGGTTTTTGAATTGCGATGAGGTCAGATTTCCACGGCCTTTTGAATAGTCAAAAATAAACAGGCGCTCAATAGGAAGATTTACGCCTTCAAGCAGAGTGGAGTTGCAGACCAGATACTTCATCGCCTTTGACTGGTGGAACAGGTTTTCCAAATACAGTCGTATGGTGTCCGGGATCGAGCCGTGGTGGTACATCACTCCCCTGCGCAAGCATGAAATCAGCCTATATCGCTTATCGAATGTCTCCTCAAGCTCATCACAAGCTCGCTGAACTAATGGGCAGTCGATATCAGGTAAAGTGTTGGCGAGCTCGACGGCGAACTGCTCAATTTTCTTTTTGGTGTTGCCATAAATAATATTCTTGGCTAACGATTCGCGCTTGATCAGGTCGAAGCAATTCTTGTGCTTTCTGTCGATTTCCAACCATTGGTTGAGGAAATGGTCGTAGAGTTTCAGCTTGCCGTCGTTCTTCCCAGTCCTGAAGTCTCTGGTGTAGAAGCGCTCAGACTTGATGTATTCATCTACCCTGAAGCCCTTGGGTGTCATATCAAGGTAACGAACTCGAACGTTAAGCTCGTTACAAAGGAAAGGAGTCAAAAACTTAAATGAAGTCTGAGAATTCCTAGCGCCTAGGATGCATAGCATAGTCGCCAATAGTTCATTGCGACTGTCGCCCTGAAGGAGGTTGTGAGCCTCGTCCACAAACACCATATCGAAGTACAGACCACTGTATTCGTTTAGTAGTCGATTCAGGCGCTCTTGTGTAAGCACAAACGTTCGATTGTTTCGCTCGGGCGAATACATCTCCGGATGCGTCACCACCTTGCCCAACTTTGGAATATCTGAATAAATCAGGCGCTTCTTCGTCTGGGCGAGCAAAGCTTTCGATGGCACCAAGATAAGGATGCGTTTAGAGGGGTTGTCTTTGACAGATTTGATAATGAGCTCAGACTTCCCGTAGGACGTCGGGGCAATGACTACTGACGAGTTCTCATATTCGTCCTGGACGAAAGTTCTCAGAGTATCCTGCTGCTCCGTAAGCACCATCCCCTGATCACGGAATGTGTCTACGTAACTACTCACAATATTTTGAATGAATGACCTACTTAGCCTTTCATCTTTCTCAAAAGATTTACCGAGAACAGCAGAGACAGGTAATAGCCCACTATTGATAGATACGTCATAAAGCGGCTCGTATCTCCCCGTCAGATTGCCATAAAATAAAGTCACCCTATAACCTAAACGCTTTATTTCAGGCGCTTTGTGGTTGAGGAGCAGGACTGCAATCGCAAGCAGCTTAACAGTATCCCCGTCGGACATCTCGCTGCCACGGAGAAGCTCCATGTAAATGTCTTTGAAACGGGTTTTTGCCAATTCCTTGATAGTTAGCTCTTGCATTTAGCATCCTGCCTCGGCGCGGAGAAAGTCTTCCAGTTTCTGAAGTGTTCCCTTATGGAGGGATAATACCAAGACAGTTTTGAAGATAGGAGTCGCTGTTAGGGTAGTGGTAAAGTCCGCAATACTTGTCTCCATAACCTTGTGCGAGACATCATTGAATAAAGCAGAAACCAAGACCACGTTATTGTCTGATGGTACGGCAGAATTCCCGTAAGCTTTGTCACCCTCCATGCCCAGGATGGCGAGCACAGATTCTTTGTAGCTTTTCTTATCGTTGATGGATTTCTGCGCGGCATTCATGGCGTTCAGCCAATGATTCATTTCTGATTCAGCGAGTCGGCCCTTAAGGTCATCACGTGCTTTGGCAAGCATGGATTTGCTGGCTGCACAGGAGGTTTTCTTTCCGGCTGCCCCCGACTTCACTTCCGTAATCCACACCTCGTCAGTTGAGGGTTGATAAAGAATGAGATCAAAACCTTTCCGGATATGTTTTTCTTCCATATTGAAGAAAGGCGAAACGACATCAAAATCGTCGAGCATTTCGAGTATTACGACATGCGCAAGCAACTCTCCCAGCATCCCAGTACGAGTATTCTGATCCTTGCTGGAATAGCGATCCCAGAATGACTTCAAGGTTGCCGCGTATTTGAATACCACCATGCTCCGGCTCGCCTGATCGGCGCCATGGCATATCCTGGTCAGATTTGCCCTGAGAGTGTCCTTCAGCTCATCTGAGAAGGACTCGATGCAGCACATTGCGTATTGACCCACTTGCTTGAAAACGACGCCATCCATAACTCAAATATCCAAAGGGGCCGCAGCCTCTGAAATCCTGCCGCTGCATCCATCGCAGCGGCCTGTAGGTCTACTGTTGGTTTTACTGCCAAGTAGCAAGGCCAGCCCACAGGCTGAAATAGCCATGACGGCACTATGCCACTTCTTGAAGTATAGCGAGATGATTCTGTTGAAAGTAGAGACCAACGCCTGTCGGGGCGGGCTGCTTTGAGCCAGGTCAGATCACATGCTCACGCCACACTCACTCTGCGGAGAGTGGTGCTAATGTCCAGGGGACAGGCTGCGGAGGTTCCGCAAGCTGGATGGATTGGGAGGTTTGATGCGACTGATTGCGCAGATTAGCTACGCAGTTCCTGACATGCTGGAAAAAAGATTCGGGCGCCAGCGGATAGCGCCAGCCAAGATGGCCGAAGGGTGGACGCCTGCCGGGCGAAAACCAAGCGCAGCCAAGGTTTGATGCGCGGTGGCCCAGCACTGCGGTAAGCCACCCAAATCATTGACGAGCCAGGATGGATTACGTCGAAGACGCTCTCGTTCACCGCGATCTTCAAAGTGCCTAACCGGGCTAACAGATCTGCTCGCAGCCCCAGGTAGGATCGCTACAGAAGGGCAGCAAGCAGGCTGGATTATGCTTCCAAGCGGAAGCATAAAGATAACGTAGCCGGTCAGAGAGCTCGCATCCAATCAAGGGTGCTGCGGAAAACAGGATACTCTTGATCTATCGTCTCCGGCCGCCAGGTTCGAATATTATCTTCCTGAGCAATGATTGCGGCTTCCCCTTTTTCCACAATGCTCAAGGCATCCTCAATACATCCCATCGGCCAGACCCAAGTTGAAAATCCTGCTTTCATGGCTTCATGAGCCGCATCTGCGAGCGGTCGACCGTCAGCATGCCTCGCGAAGGCAGCCCAACAATCCGCTGCAGTTCCGTTCTGGGATTTCTGAGGCATTCCATTTCCTCCGAGCTGGAAACCTTCGGCTTGGCTGACAACCCGAAGTGCAGATCTGACGTTATCCATCTCTTCGCATTCCTTCGGAAGCCAAGGGCCTCTAGCGTGGGTGAAAGCAAAATCCAAGTCAGCGATCACGCCACATTTGATACCCATTGCCGTCAGTACAGAAAATCCTTTAGGTATAGCGGTGCAACTCCCAAGGGCAACGAAACAGATCCGTTCAAGCTCCGGACTAACGCCATAGAGCTTCTCGTAAATGAGGGGTAGCAACCTCTGGTCAGTTTTGCCCTCACACAAAATTACCTTTTCGGCAAAATAGATCTCCGCAATGTTTCCAAGCTCAAAAAGCGTTCGAGATTGCGCTTGAGCCTCTGCTATAGCTTGAGCAACCGCCGTGCCCATAGGAATGCGAACCTCGGAACCGTTCTCCCGTGAGCGGCGCACGATTACCGTTTCAGGCGCATTATCCCTGCTTACCATCAATGGCGAATGGGTCGTGAACACAACTTGGTAGCCGGATTTTGAAAGCACATGGAGTGCTTCTCTAAGGCCCCTGACACCTTGTGGGTGCAGAAAAACCTCGGGTTCATCGATCAGCAAGAGACGACGAGAAAGGTCTTGATCGCGGGTTTTACGGATGTCGGCTAGGAGCCGGATCAAGGCCATTTGTATTGCGCGCTGAGCACCGCTTCCTAAAGTGTCGAATCGTCTGGTTTGACCGGATATCTCATCGGTCACGTTTAAATCACCGCTCTTGAAAAACTCCTTAACGTCGATTGACGGTACGTCCAGGTTTAACATCAAACCAGGGAAGAAGCTTGAGAGGGCATTGGTGGCGCTGGTGTCGAACTCATTCAGCAGAGGGGATCGGTTCTCACCGTCGGATCCCAGTATATTCCTGACTGCTGTGAGTGCATCCTGAACCTCTTGGTGGGCAGTGAGGATGGGTGCCATGATTTCATCCAGTAGCCCACGAATTGTGCTGCCAGCTTTGCCTTTGCCTAGGTCTTCCTGGACATCATCCATGGCGCGGATATGCAACGCTTCAGGTAACAATGCCGAAATGGCTTGAGGCAACCCCGTCGGATAGGAGCGCCACGACGTAGGCAGACCTTGCTCATCTATATCAGCATTCCCCCACACCTCTGTGGTCGGTTTGGTTGAGCCCGAAGCAGAAATCCTTATCCAAAGATCACCGTTGATGCAGTAAGGGGTAATCGCTGCTTGATGTTTGGCTTCAGGGATTTGCGCAATCAGTTCCTCGGTAATCCCGGATACGCAGGCGCTAATGATGATGGGCTGAGTCGGATCATTCGCGTCTGTCTTCGCAAATGCCTTGGGCGCAAGCACTAATCTGATCGCGTCGAGGATGGTGGATTTTCCTGCGTTATTCTGACCGACCAGTGGGGTGAAATCGCCCAGTGGCAGGATTACTTGCTTGCAAGAGCGGAAGTTCTTGATGTGTATCTTGCTCAAGGCGTGCATGGGATGAATTCCTTTTCTACGGTGGGCAAGGCTCCTCAGCGTAGCCTGAAAGTGGCGATGCGCCACAATCCTGGCATCATTGCTTAAGGATGCAGCAGCGCTGTGAGCACATATCCTCTCTCGCGCAAGCGGAGCCCGGCTCCTTATCTACATATCTTCTGATAGGTTAGATTTGAGTACACAGACCAAGAATGCGTACTGACCAAAAGGTCAGCCAAAAACAGTTAGATTGGGTAAGCGATTGATTTATGGATCATAATCTAGAACTAACCGTTAGCAAGGCACCGGAACAACTGAGTGAACTTCCAAGCGCCACTGCCTTGAACCGCGATACCTTGCAACGTGCCAGCGAACAGGCCCAAGCCCTGCGCACGGAATTGCGCAAAGCGGTGATTGGCCAGGACGCGGTGATCGACGATGTCCTGACCGCCCTGATCGCCGGTGGGCATGTGTTGCTCGAAGGTGTGCCGGGGCTGGGCAAGACCTTGCTGGTGCGTGCGCTGGCACGCTGCTTCGAGGGCGACTTCGCGCGCATCCAGTTCACCCCGGACCTGATGCCCAGCGATGTCACCGGCCACGCCGTATACGATCGGCACACCGAACAGTTCAAGCTGCGCAAGGGGCCTGTATTCACCCACTTGTTGCTGGCCGACGAAATCAACCGTGCTCCGGCCAAGACCCAGGCCGCGTTGCTCGAAGCCATGCAGGAACGGCAAGTCACCCTCGAAGGCGAGGCGCTGCCCATCGGCCAACCGTTCATGGTGCTGGCAACCCAGAACCCTATCGAACAGGAAGGTACTTACCCCCTGCCGGAAGCGGAGTTGGATCGCTTCATGCTCAAGGTGCGTATGGATTACCCCGATGCGCAGCAGGAAGTGGACATGGTGCGTGAGGTCACGCGCTCGTCTCGGGCCGACATGCTGGATGTACATCCCTTACACACGGTGCTGCAAGCCGAAGGTGTGCTGCAGCTTCAACAGATCGCCAGTGAACTGGCACTCGACGAACACGTGCTCGACTATGCCGTACGCCTGGCACGCGCTACGCGCAGTTGGCCGGGATTAGCCATCGGCGCCGGCCCACGGGCGTCCATTGACCTGGTACGCGGGGCGCGTGCCCGCGCCTTGTTGCGCGGGGGTGAGTTCGTCACCCCGGACGACATCAAGGGTTGCGCCCTGGCAGTACTGCGCCATCGGGTACGTATCGCGCCAGAGTTGGATATCGATGGGCTGGAGGTCGACCAGGTGCTCAAGCAATTGCTCGATCAGATCCCGGCACCTCGGCAATGAGTTACCCATGAAACCGACCCGTCTGTTGTTGAACTGGCTTGGCGTATTGCTGGGTGTGGGCATCCTGCTGGGTACTGCGTCAGCGTTGCAGTTCAAGGTGCCCGACACCTTGCACTCAATCGCGTGGGGGCTGCTACTGGCACTGTTACTGCTCGCCTTGCTGGATGCGATGCGCCTGCGTAGCCGCCCTTCCCCCCGCGTGCAACGGCAGATGCCTGGGAGCCTGGCACTGGGCCGCTGGGGAGACATACGCCTGGCTATCGAACATGACTTCCCACAGCCGCTGAGCGTACAGGTATTCGATCATGTCCCTGACGGGTTGTCCGTAGAACACATGCCCCAATCCATAGCGCTGCGGCCCGGTGAACGCAGTGAACTGGGTTATCGCCTTCGCCCCATGCGGCGTGGGCATTTCAGTTTCAGCCGCTGCGAACTTCACCTGCCCAGCCCCATGGGCCTATGGTCAGCACGACGACTGATCGAGGTGAGCGATACCACCCGCGTCTACCCGGATTTCGCCCGCCTATACGGCGCCCAACTTCTGGGGGTGGACAATTGGCTGAACCAACTGGGTGTGCGCCAACACCAGCGGCGCGGCTTGGGACTGGAATTTCATCAGTTGCGAGAGTTTCGCGAGGGAGACAGCCTGCGACAGATCGACTGGAAGGCCACCGCCCGACAACGCACACCCATCGCTCGTGAATATCAGGATGAGCGTGACCAGCAGATCGTGTTCATGCTCGATTGCGGCCGCCGCATGCGCAGCCAGGACGATGAGCTGTCCCACTTTGACCATGCCCTGAATGCCTGCCTGTTGCTCAGCTATGTCGCTTTGCGCCAGGGTGATGCGGTTGGGCTGTGCACCTTTGCCGCTGACCTTCCACGCTATCTGGCGCCCGTCAAAGGCAGTAGCCAGCTGAACCTGTTGCTCAACGCGGTATATGACCTCGATACCACCCGACGGACTGCCGATTATCAGGCTGCGGCTAGCCAACTGCTGGCCCGGCAGAAACGGCGCGCATTGGTGATCGTGGTAACCAACCTGCGAGATGAGGATGATGAAACACTGCTGGCTGCCGTCAAGCGTATCAGTCGTCAACACAGGGTGCTCGTGGTCAGCCTGCGCGAGGAAGCCCTCGACCGACTGCGCCAAGCCCCCGTACAAACCTTGCCCGAAGCCTTGGCCTACAGCGGCACCATCGACTACCTGAATGCCCGCAACGAACTGCATGACCGCCTCAGCGCCCAAGGCCTGTCCCTATTGGACAGCTTGCCGTCTGAGCTCGGACCGGCGTTGGTCACCCGCTACCTGGGATGGAGGAAAGCCGGGGTGCTCTGAAGATGCCCGCCAACGCGCGTTACCTAAGCTGAAGCCTGCAAGGGATCAAAGCTGAAGTAATGCAACAAGACGTTGATCAACTGCCCATATTCCTCGGGTGCCTGGAGCACCCTGAACCCGGAGTCATACTGTTGCGGGTTGATATCCTCATGACTCCATAGGCAGCTCGCCGTGAGATCAATGGGATGGAAGGTGCCGTCAGCCGCCGGAATCTTCAAACGCAGCTCAAAGTCCACGTCGACCATCATGGGCAGTTGGCTGATTAACATCAGCCCATCTTCCGAGACATTGCCCAAAAACCCGATGGGCTTGTCGGTAAGACGATTAAACACTTGCAGAAAATAAGGTAACTGATGCCGCTCGATCCGCCGGTCAGTAAACATGGTGAGATCGCCATCCAATGGCCATGAGTGCGGCCGTGCCAGTGATTCGGAACGGGCAAGATCACCCGCTCTCCCTGAAACTCGGTGCGACAACAGGCAATCGCTTGCTGCTGGACAACCACCAAATCCGGGCCCCGCATGCGTTTGCACAGAAAGTTGTACAAACGAACACTCAAAGGATAGCCCATGACTGGCGATAGGCCAGTTATTAAATGACGAATACCATCACAATGAAGCCGGGCGCGGTTGCGCGATGCTTGCACCTGGGTAATGCCCCAGTTGTTGCAGGGTGTCGAGCCTCGCGCGGGCGCGGTAGGCGTACTCGCTCGACGGATACTGATTGATGATGAATTGATAGGTCTGTACCGCGTCGACGAAGAGTTTCTGCCGTTCCAGGCACTGCCCGCGCAACATCGAGACTTCCGGCTGCACATAACGTCGGCTGCGACTTTCACGGTCGACCTGGGACAACTCCAGGGTAACGCGCTCGCAGTCACCGACCTTGTAGGCGCGGTAGGCATTGTTCAGATGGTGGTCCATCGACCAACGAGTGCAGCCGACAACACTGACGGCCAGGGCAGCAATGAGCAAAATTCGCATGA
>Ga0213822_1000987_pt1 | contig 17783 bp, 11 predicted proteins | sample MC6MC0908MG_FD_179872 | JGI IMG/M metagenome (GOLD analysis project Ga0213822, IMG submission 179872) | Enriched soil aggregate microbial communities from Iowa State University, Ames, United States - MC6-MC0908-MG | ecosystem: Environmental > Terrestrial > Soil > Unclassified | place: USA: Iowa...
GTGCCCTTTCATCAATAAAAGCGAATGTCAACATCTTTGAAAAAAAGGATTTTCAAAAGCTTAATCAACTGGTTGTATCTTTTTTTGAGCAAATAGAGGAAAAAAGCTAGCCCCAAATCCTATCGCAATTTGGGGGCTATTATTATTACTTAATAAATTTCCTATCTAAACCTTTTATTTCGATTTCGCAAAAATGCCGGGATATCTTGCAAATCATCTTCCAGCTCTGATTGCAAACGATGATCTATTTGCTGTTCTTCATGTTGCTGCCATTGTGGTTCATAGTCTTGTACAGGTTCTTCCTGGATAATTTGTTCACGTCTAGAACGTGTTTTTACTTCATTTGAAGACATGTTTCCGGATGGCCTGTCTTGATCCACAAACCCTGTCGCAATCACAGTAATCATTATTTCATCCTTTAAATTCTCGTTAATGATAGAACCAAAAATCATGTTTAATTCCTTATCTGCAGCGGAGGCAACGATATCGGCTGCTTCTTGTACTTCATACAGACTTAAATTACTGCCACCCGTGATATTCATGAGTACACCTTGAGCCCCATTGATGGAAGTTTCAAGCAGAGGACTAGAAATTGCTTTTTTTGCTGCTTCAACAGCGCGGTGTGTACCTTTTGCAATCCCAATTCCCATTAAGGCTGTTCCTTGATTGGACATGATTGCTTTCACGTCAGCAAAATCAAGGTTGATTAAACCTGGGACAGCAATTAAATCGGAAATCCCTTGAACACCCTGACGGAGGACATTATCCGCTTCCCGAAATGCTTCTACCATCGGTGTTTTTTTATCAACAATCTGTAATAAGCGATCATTTGGAACAATGATCAAGGTATCCACGGCTTCCCTCATTAACTCGATACCATTTGCTGCGTTACCGGCACGCTTTTTTCCCTCAAATCCGAAAGGACGTGTGACTACACCAATCGTAAGTGCTCCAATCTCACGAGAAATTTGCGCAATCGCCGGCGCAGCCCCTGTTCCTGTACCGCCACCCATTCCGGCAGTTACGAAGACCATGTCTGCACCCTTTAATACCTCTTGCAGCTGCTTTTTGCTCTCTTCGACTGCCTTTCTCCCTACTTCAGGATTAGCACCTGCTCCTAATCCTCTGGTCAAGGATGCACCAATTTGCATCCTTATCTCTGCTTTTGATAGGTTAAGAGCCTGTGCATCTGTATTGACAGCAATAAACTCAACGCCTTGAATTCCATCCTCAATCATCCGGTTAACAGCATTGTTTCCTCCGCCGCCAACACCGATTACTTTAATTCTAGCAATTTGATCTATATTCATGTCAAAATCCCACATCGACAATTCCTCCTAGACTGTACACAACATTACTTCATTATTCAGAAAAATAACTTTAGCACACTATATGACATTTATCCTAAAAAACTAATTGCTCTTAATATTTTAGCAAAATAATAGGGGAGTTACTATAGTGCCTCGTATTCAATTTGTACATATTAATAGCCTTCATTCGTTATTTGTTTGCATGGAAATGTTATTCCTCCCTTTTTCAAAAGGAAAAAGCCCACAGCACAATTCTGCGGTGTGCAATAAATCCCGTCATGTATGGCCAGAACACAGCATAGCCCCTAAAAAGGAACTGCTATTATCGTAATTGGCAAGCCAATTGCACAGTGCGTCGCTTCTAATACCAACAAAATCCTTGCAAGTCCCACATGAAGATCCATGTTAGTCTCATTTCCTGCCCTTAACACCAAATCATCAATCATTTTTGGCCAATAGGAGCCCGAAATCACTGATATTCCGGCACGAATCACATCGTACCATGCAATCTTATGTTCCTTGCCCCTTGGAATGATTCGATTGAAACACAATGGATTGCATGAATGGAAAGTGCGCTATGATAGTGGTAGCAAATATAAAGCAAATTGATAGTATAATGATAAGCTCGCCTATCTTCTCTATTTTCATAAATTCTCCTTACATCGATCCATTCTACAGATAGTCGCAATAACTACAGAGGGTGACACCCTAGCAAATCGGAGCATCCACTTATAATCGGAACTGAAAATGGCCGAGCTTGTAGTTGAAAATTTACTCGCAAGGTTATCGGGCAAATTTCCTAATAACTTGATTAACCCTGAGGTATTGAACTAAAATTAATGAGAAAGATTCAGCTTGAATGTATTAAAAAGGAGCAAAAAACATGAATTCACCGAAAAGTATTGTAGAAAAACTGAATTTGAATAAATATCCAAATAAGCTAATTCTCCAAGTACCTGAAAATATGGATGACTTTAGTAAACTAGAATATGATTCAGCTAGTAAACAAGCCAAATACGATCTTATCTTTATTTTTATATTTTGCTTAGAGGAGTTCACCAAGCAGCTTCAATCAGTGATTGAAAAACAATTGTTGGAGGACAACGGATACTTGTACTTCGCCTATCCGAAAAAAAATAATAAGGTGTATAAAGAATACATAGACCGTGACAGTTTTATGGATGCATTACCTGTTGATGACGAAGGATATGTTCTTGAGAGTAATGTAAAATTTTCCAGAATGGTTAGTCTAAATGATGTATTTACTGTAGTGGGGCTGAAATCAGTTCCTAGGAAGACAAAAAAAGCTGCAAGTAGTAAAAATAGCCAATGTGTAGATGACTACATTATCCACGTAGATGATATAAGGAATTATTTAAATAAAAACGAGGAATTATTAAAAACCTACAACGAATTAACTTTTGGTTATCAAAAGGACTGGGCCCGTTATGTTTATAGTGCAAAAAGGAAAGAAACCCAAGAAAAACGGTTATTGGAAATGGAGACAATCCTAGGTGAGGGTTACAAATCGATGGATTTATATAGAAGGAATAAGTAATAGAATTTAATGAAAAAAAGGTGCATGCCTCAATTGAGTCAACTTTCAGAATTGAGGTCAGACACATACTCCTATGGTTAGATTGTGTATTGACCTTCTAATTTGAACTAAATAAAGTATAGATAGCTTCCATCCCGAGAGGCTATCAATACTTTTACCATCTGTTATAACTGGAAAATACTCTCTTTTACTATCTTAACAATATAGGAAAAGTCTTCATCTGTAATACTCAACGGTGGAGATAGCTGCAAAACATTATTGTATCCGGCAACGGTGTCGCCATTTTTACCTATTAATAATCCTTTTTCTTTACAGCAGCTAATGACTTTATTGAGTTTATCTATGGACGCAGGTTCCTTCGTTTGCTTATCTTCGACAAGCTCAATACCAAGAAGCAAGCCTTTTCCGCGAACATCTCCCACATTTGGATGATCCATTACATCTTCAAGCTCACGCAATAGCCGCTCACCCAATAACTTAGAACGCTCGATCAGCTTTTCATTTTCCATGATTTCTAGATTTTTCAATGCTAGCGCACAAGCGGCAGGATTTCCTCCAAACGTATTCACATGACGGAAACGATCATAATCCTCACTGCCTGTGTAAGCCTCGTAAATCTCCCTTTTAACTGCTGTTGCTGATAATGGAAGATAGGCACTTGTAATACCTTTTGCCATTGTAATGATATCTGGTTTAACATCATAGTTCATAAATCCAAAAGGTTTCCCTGTCCGCCCGAATCCACAGATTACCTCATCACATATTAAGAGGGCACCATGCATCTCACAAATTTCCTTTACTCTTGCCATATAGCCATCCGGAGGCATTAAAATTCCTCCCCCAGTAATAATCGGCTCCATAATAACCCCGGCGATGGTTTCACTTAATTCCCATGTCATCACGCGATTGATTTCCTCAGCACTTGCGAGTGTATCAATGTCACCGGGATTGCGATACGTATCAGGCGGTGCGACATGCAGGAACCCTTGGCCAAGTGGTTCATATTTATACTTTCGCTGTGCTTGTCCCGTTGCGGCAAGTGCCCCCATTGAATTGCCATGGTATGCACGATAGCGGGAAATAAACTTATAACGGCCGTGGTTCCCTTTTTGCTGGTGATATTGCCGAGCAATTTTAAACGCTGTTTCATTCGCTTCCGATCCGCTGTTCGAGAAGAAAATGACGTAATCACCACCGAGCCATTCATTTAACTTTTCGGCCAATTTAATCGCAGGGACATGGCTTTGTGATAATGGGAAATACGGCATTTCTTCTAGCTGCTCGTATGCCGCTTTTGCAAGCTCTTTCCGACCGTAGCCAACATTCACACACCAAAGTCCTGACATACCATCTAAATAACGATTTCCATCAATATCCGTTACCCAGGCACCTTCTGCCTTAGTGACTATTAAATTAGACGGACTTGGAGCCGCCCCCCTCATCGCATGCCAAAGATATTTTTCATCTATTTCTTGGAAATTTTTTATTTGCGCTTTCACAATAATCAACCCTATTCTCTTTGTAAATGATGACAATTAATAACGAGCAGTAAGCATTTTCTTACGGGTGTAGAATTCTACCCCATCTTTTCCATTTGCATGAAGGTCACCATAGAATGATTTCTTATAGCCTGAAAATGGGAAGAATGCCATTGGTGCCGGTACGCCTAGGTTGATCCCGAGCATCCCTGCATCAATTTCATCACGGAATTCACGAACTGCTTTAGCACTGTCCGTATATAAACAGGCACCATTTGCAAACTCTGATTTATTTGTAAGCTCAATCGCTTCCTCAAGGGTATTGACCCGAACAACTGATAATACAGGTGCAAAAATTTCATCCTGCCAAATTTTCATATTAGGTTGAACGTTATCAAAAATAGTCGGACCAACAAAGTATCCTTGTTCGGCGACTACATCTTTTCTGCCATCCCGGATCAGTGATGCGCCCTCATTTTCACCCATTTCAATATAGTGAAGCGTACGCTTTTTATGTGTCTCTCGAATGACTGGTCCAAGGAACACGCCCTCATCGATGCCATTGCCAATTTTAATGTCATCTGCTGCTGTTTTAAGCCGGTTGATTAGCTCATCCGCTATGTCCCCAACCGCCACAACAACTGCCGCTGCCATACAACGCTCACCCGCAGAACCAAATGCTGCGCCAATGATATTTTTTACCGCGTTGTCCAAATCAGCATCAGGCAAGACAATGGAATGGTTTTTTGCCCCTGCAAGAGCTTGGACACGTTTGCCATTTGCGGCTGCAGTTTTATAGATATATTCAGCCACAGGCTGCGAACCAACGAAAGAGACAGCCTTTACGTCCTCATTTTCAAGAATTCCGTTTACCACATCGTGGGCACCATGTACGATATTTAATACCCCATCCGGCAGGCCTGCCTCATGAAACAATTCAGCTAGACGATTCGCCAGTAACGGTGTTCTTTCGGACGGTTTTAATACAAAAGTGTTTCCACAAGCAATGGCTAGTGGGAACATCCAGCACGGAACCATCATTGGAAAATTAAACGGAGTAATTCCTCCGATAACACCAATTGGATAACGGTACATTCCTGATTCAATATCAGTAGCAATATCGGGAAGTTGAGTTCCCATCATTAAGGTTGGAGCCCCAGCAGCAAATTCCACACATTCAATGCCGCGCTGGACTTCCCCAAATGCTTCCTCGTAACTTTTTCCGTTTTCCATCGTAATCAACTCAGCTAATTCCTTCCAGTTTTCCACTAAAAGCTGCTGATAACGGAACAGGATCCGGGCCCGGCGCGGCACAGCCACCTTTTTCCATGTTTTGAATGCCTCTTTAGCAGTCGCTACTGCATGATCTAAATCTTCTCTAGTAGAAAGTGGTACACGTGCAATAACTTCCCCTGTTGCCGGATTAGGCACTTCTTCTGCCAGTATGCTCGTGGACTCAATCCACTTTCCACCAATATAGTTTTTAAGCGTTTTCATTTTTTGCGATACCACCATTATAGAAAAACCTCCAATAATGTTATTTCCTTCTTTGTTTTGATTATAGCGGTAAATAAAAACGGACACAGTAGACACAATGTAAATATGTTTAAGTAAATTTCTGAACATTTTTGCAATATCACCTGAATAATTAGAGAAAATGACGAAAAAAAGAAACCAATGGGAATTGGTTTCTCCATTAACTATTTCTATTGTTTTTAGAAGCGGAAAGATATTCGTACCCATTGATGGCAAATTCAATTGCCTGCCTTTTATAGCTTTCCATAAAGTCTTCACCTAACAGTTCAGCTAATTTTTGTAGTCGTTGATAAAGTGTCTGACGAACTATGAATAGATTGGCTGCGGTTTCCTTCTTTGAACCGTAGCATTTCAAATAGACTTTTAATGTTTCTAGCAATTTCCCATTATTCTGCTGATCATATTTGAGGACGGGAGCCAAATAATCATCAATAAAATCATCAAGTGCTCCAAGATTGTTGGCTAATCCTACGAGACGAAAAATAAATAAATCCTCATAAAAGTTACTGAAACAGTCATTTGGTATTCGCTCTTGTATAATTAAGGCTTCTTGTGCAGTGCGATAACTAGCTTTCATATCGCTTAGCTTATGGATAAACCTGCCAATACCGAATGTAAGTTGAGCAAACTTTGGATCCTCATCCATTGCTTTTTGAATTTGTTTAATTCCTGCCTCCATTCTATGCTTCCAATCAGTATTTTTGCGCTTATTTAACAGGATAAAAATAAGTTGGTTTTTTCGATTTGTCGATAGCAATAGGAATCCTTTGGACTGAAAAACAGAACGAAACAAGATTTTCAAAAGCGTAATTTCTGAATTTTCCTCTTCAGCTTGATTGATTTTAAAAAGTAATACCAGACATCCATTTGCTTCAAGATTAGGCTCAATTTCAGATAGGTATAAGTTCACTTGTTCTTCACTATGTATTCCATCTAACCATTGTTGAATCCATTCTGTTTCTTTTGCTTTTCTTCGTTCTTCTATATATAAGTCACGTAAAGTGTTTTGTGCAAGCGCGGTAGCACTCCGATCTAAAATAAGTGATTCATATTCTGTAATACATTCCTCGTCAGAAATAATAAATAAATCGGCTAAGATTTGATTTAATGCCTGTATCGCTTGGTGGGCGATATTTTTATGACAATGGATATTTTTTTCTTTTAACAACTGCAGAATTTTCTTTTGTTCTTTCGGTGATTTCCTAGATAAAATTTGAGTTTCCCCTTGATTCGGAATCAAAACAACCGATAATTTTAAGTGCTCATGCAGGAACTTCAGAATTTTCTGCTCTGGGTGTGATGTAAGCAGTAATTGATTTAATTGATGTGAAAAATATTCTAAATCTGAAATCATTTGATAATGCTTTTTTATTAATACCGTATGTAAATCTTGTGTAATATCAACAAATCGGACTTTCTGGTAAAAAACAATTAACGGAAAATCATGAAGATTTGCTAATTCTACTATTTCCTCCGGAATGCTAGGGATGTAGGTTCCTAGTTCAATACAAATCCCAGCTGCCCCAGAATCAATGAGCTGTTTAAAAAAGGAAAGAAAGATCTCCTTATTTTCCCTCAAGCCAATACCAGTAGAAAGAATCAGCTCATCTCCGTTAAGAAGCTCATCTATCCCCGTTACCTCCATGATGTGGATCCACTTCACAGTTCGGTGAAGTCCAGCTTTCCCTGCAATTACTTCGGCATCTTTAAAACTTCTATTCCCTAATATTTCTTGGACGGTCAATCTAACATCTAGACTCATTGCTGCTATCACCTCTTTATAACAAAACAATACATTTCTTATTATAATTAACTATATTTTAACATCAAAACAAAAGATGAGATTGCACTACTTTACCATAAGTAGGGTAGTGGCTGTTTTTTTTACAAATTTATTGAAAACATTTCATAAAAACAAAAACACATGGAATTTCAAAATGAAGTCCCATGTGTTTCATTGAATAATATTTTTAAGGGGTTTTACTCCTCACCATTCTTAATCATTATCAACAACTAATTAAATCTATGATAAAAATTCCTCTTTTTCTACCACGTGACAAAAATAGTTTAGAAATTCTTTAATAAACGGATGTTTCACAAGATTCTCTGCAGATTTTTGCAATGGCGCTAGAATAGGGTAAAGGTATTCCGATAATAATTCATTTTTTAAAGCACTCATTTCAACGGATAATTTGGTATTTTTACTTTGAACCGCTTTGATTTGCTCCTGCAATATAGAACTGATAAACACCATCAAACATCCCAAGTGGTCTGGATAGAGATTATTCTCCAGCGGGAAATAATATCCCATTTTTTCATAGTGTCCGATTAAACAAAGTAGACTTTTCTTGCTGTCCTCCACCGCTCCCTTGTTTTGACAGCAATAGGAGGAGAAATATGGTGGAATGAAAAACGATCCAGGGATGAAAAAATGATTGTCATACCAGATTTCTACTTCTTCCCGATTGTAAAATGGATGGAAGGGAAACTCATTTTTCAGGGTTTCAGGCATTTCCGCAAAAATATTTTCATATTGTTCCCAGTCACCAAGCCAAATGACTGACATGATATTTGCCAGTGCCAAGCTGCCTTGGAGTTCCTCTAGTGTCTGCACTTTCATTACCTCCCTTTTGCTTACACTTTCTTCACATCGACATAAACATTTTGCTGTGCAGGACCGCCGATAATCAGATCTGCGAGAAAGCCTTCAAAATAGCTTGGGTCTTTATCTGCTAAAGCATTGACCGAGAATCCTCTTCCCCGTTCCTTCGCATAGCCGCTTTCCTCATGAAGGGGGACATTCGTGTCAAACGGAAGATGACCATATTTTTCGGTCTTCTTTATTACGGTTCCATCAATTTTTACATCCGCTGAACCATTTGCAAAATGGCCAAAATTATAGTTCGCACCAAGAATCCCCGGCTTAATTCCCGGCGTTACGAGGGCAATTCCTTTTACTTCCGCACTTGTTGAAGTAATCATTACAGTGTCCCCAGTTTTAATGCCTTTCTTTTTTGCATCAACTGGGTTAATCCATAAATAGTTTTCCGGACGGATTTCCCTTAACCACGGATTACTTTCTGTGCGGTGTGTCGACACATTCCTCGATTTCCAATTAATAAATGGAAACGGTTTTGGCGGTGAATAAACCTCTCCATTATAGAGTCTAATTTCATCAGCAATTGGCACACCTTCAAAGAACTTTCCAGTATAGGCACTCTTAAAGCCGGCTGCCTTTTCATCATAAAAATGAACTAGATTATTAAATTGATATTTAATATGGTTTCCAATATATTCATCACCAAGCGGCTCATATCTTCCACCTCGGTTGAGGACGAAAACGACTTTTTTCCATTCCTCAGGTTTCACAGCATTTTTCAAAACGTTTATATCAAAATACTTGCCTAGTGCTTTCTTTCTTGCCTTCTCAAAAATAGCAAGTTCTTCGTCATTCGCATCCTGGACCGGCTGCTTGCCATCGAAAGCAATATTGGCCACGCGTTTTAGATAATATTCCTCTGGACAATCAAGATTTGAACCATCGACAAATGCATTTTTCCCAACTCCAGGCAGCTCCAGCCCTTTCAACAAATCGATATAAACTTGCTCAGTCGGCCGGGCATTTGGAACAATCCGAGTTACTGGCTGGATTAGACCGGCAAATTTATATTTTAAAATCGGGAATATTTCTTCTGCGTTCCAGCTCTCCAGATAGGATAAGTCAGGTAAAACAAAATCAGCATACTTTGTTGTTTCGCCAATCACGATATCTGAAGAAACTACGAGTTCGACTACTTTTTGGTCGCGAATAAATTTCTTCTGCATATCCGAACGTGGTCCTGACATGATAGGTGAAGTACGGTTTACCAACAAGGCACGGATTTTGTATGGATATCCTTCTGCAGCACTTGGCAGCACGTCATGAATTAATTTATTTCCGAGTGGATACCATGGTCGCTTCGCAGGGTAGCCGTCCTTTGCAAATAGAGACGTTTTTTCATACGGAACTTTATGCCTTGTAAGCGGAATCCCCCATGCGATATTGGCATTTGGTACTGCGGCTAAATCATAGCGCCCCTCTGTCACCTTAAATTTCGCACCCATTGCAGTGTCCCCACCCTTCCAGTCATGATTCCCGACTAGATGGTTTAACATGTTGATGGCACGAACGCTGTAATAACCATTAGTATGCATAGCTGGACCGCGATAGGAATGGATTCCTACTTTTTTTCCATGAGAAGTAAATTCTCTTGCTATTTCACTAATTTGTTCGATTGGAACATTGCATTGGATTGAATATTCTTCAAGTGATTTTTCCAATACTTTTTCTTTAAAAATGCTAAAAACAGATTTTACATTGATTCCATTTATCGTGGTATTAACTTCCAGATCGCCTTGATGGGCATGGCTAAACAAGACAGGCTGGCCATTTTCTAATACGACAAATTCTTCCTCACCTAGACCAAGATCTTTAGCCCGCAAGAACGGCCGTTTTTTATCACTAACATTCACTAAATAGGTAGCGTCGCTCCAGGTTGGTTCATCATCCTGCTCTGCTTCCTTGCCATTAGGATTTCGTAAATATTGTTCATCATAGCGCTTATTTTCAATAACCCAGCGGCACATAGCAAGTGCCAGGGCACCGTCCCCGCCTGGTTTAACAGGAACCCACATATGCGCTTTCTCCGCAGTTTTGCTGAAGCGCGGGTCAATTACAATCATTTTCATGCCGCGATCGATGGCATTTGTTATTTGCGGTGCAAAGGTTGTCGGACCACGATTAGCTGTTAATGGGTTTGTACCCCAAATAAGAACAAATTCGGCATTTTCATAATCAGGAATCATCCGTTGCTTTTGCTTAGTCGTATCATGTGAACGGACATTTCCCACTACACTTTGAACTCCACAATAGCCGCCATGATCATAATAATTTGCTGATCCAATACTTCCATTGGCTAATCTTTCAATAAATTCTCGTCGATGGCCAGACATGACGACAATCTGGTTTGATTTAGGGCCAAAATCAGGGTGATTCGTATCAATAAGTATTTTGTTATATTTTGAATCAAATTCTGCTTTTGTCATTTCCTGTTTCTTTACTTTTTCCCAATCAGCCATCACTTGGGCTTCAGGTACATAGGCCCAGATTTCCTTTAACCCTGGTGTATCAAGATCATTACTGCCTTCGAGGATTTCCTTATATGCTTGTTCCCAGCTGATTGTTTTCCAGACTCCGCTTCCTCGTTTCCCAACACGTTTAAGGGGCTTTTGAATTCGATAAGCATCATAGGCCGTTTGGATTCCAGCCTGCCCTTTCAAACAAGTTTTTGCACCCCTAAAGGAATGTCCTGTTCTCGCCATATCAGCCGTTCCTTTAACCGCTTCGGTAATTGGCGTATTATATTGGATATGTCCAAACGGTACCATGCCAATCGGGCTGTATTGATTCCCAGCAATTTTTCGAACGATTGATGAATACGGACTATTGGGATTTCCAGCAACTATAAAGGTTTTAATGGTACAACTGGCGTTACATTGTTGACAGGAAGTGAAGATAATATCCTCCGCTGTATAATCTTGATAATGCGTCCCGATACCATGGCCATCATCAGTCCAAACTCCGCCGAATACTTGCTTCACAGGGCCAACAAATGCTGGGCTGACGATTGCAACTGCACCAAATGTACCGAGTGCCTTTAGAAATCCTCTACGATTCAATTTATCTTTACTCATATTTATTCACTCCACTTTCATGAGAGTCTAGTTCCTCAATCGGCAACACTTTTTCTCCAAGTGTATAGATAATGAGACACATGGCGATAAGTCCAAATGTTGTCAGCCATTCCGACAAGTTTGGATAATAATCTCCAACCGGCATACCTTCCAATTTAGGCATGATCAAGGTTGGCACAACCATGTTAAACCGAACTCCTATAACACCAATAATTGTCATAATCGATGCGGCTAAGATCCAATTGACCGATTTCCGCGTCTTTTTAATAAATAAAATAATTAATGGGAAGAACATGGCCAGTCCCATTTGAAAAATCCAGAAGCTCCACCACCATTTGCTTCCAGTTAATAATTTGATCGTTCCAAGTTCTTCATGACCTAAGCCATAAATTCCAATAAGAAATTCATACCAAACCATAATAAATTCAATTCCCAAAAATAAGGCAAGCATGCTGCCCAGAGAACGAACCATTGGAACATCAATTTCCTGTTTTCGAACTTTAGACTTTATTACATATATTGCAATTGATAACGCAGTTCCTGATACAAGTGCAGAAAGAATAAAGATGAGCGGAAATAAACCTGAATTTAAATAAGGCTGGGCTTTTACCACTGCGAAAATCGATCCTGTTCCTCCATGCACTCCAAATATCGCCAGAGGTATACCAATGATTCCCATTACCTTCAATCTTTTTTTATCACGGGCTGCATCAGCCGCTGTGAATTCTTGCTTTTTAAAGGTAAGGATGCGATATATTTTACCTTTAATATCATTGTTTTTTGCTAATGTAATCAAATCTTTCCGCATTGAAAAATACAATTCTGTCACTAATAACACAATATAAACAATATAAAAGTGGATTTCCCATGACATCGTACTCATGACGTTCCAATAAATAACGGAATTCATTATATGGTCTGGACGGCCAATATCAAAGAAAATAAAGGTAATCGCTGTAATCATACAGACAATTGCTGATAATAGCGCTGACCGTCCAATTTTTTCATATTTCTCCATGCCGAATCCATAAATCATCGTTGATAGTAAAAAAGAACCTGCGCTCATGCCAATAAAATAAATATAAAACGCAACCCATCCTCCCCATGGGACGATGTTCGATAAATATGTTGAAGACATTCCTTCTAAAAAATATCCGCTAATAATCGAGTATATACCTACACCAAAACATATGATTAAACATGTCCACCAGATTATTTCGATCTTCTTTAATCGTTTCGTTTGTTGAGAAGCAGGCATATTTTTACCTAGACTCGCTTTTGTCATCATTTTTACCACTCCCTGTTTGAAAACTACCACAAGTGAAGGATTACTATCTTAAATAAACCACTCGCGGCTGTGTACCTAATTCCTCCTTTAGACGAAACGCCCTCGGACTAGCGGCAAACTTGGAAACGACACTATTTGGATCATTCATATCGCCAAAATAACGGGCGTCGCCAATACATGTTTCCACACATGCAGGCTCTTCTCCACGCTGCAGGCGATGATAGCAAAAACTACATTTACGAACGGTTTCTTCTGGGATCTTTCCTTTTTTCCTTTCGCCCCGTTCCACCCCATATTCCGGACTTGTCACATCGTTATAGCCTATCATTTCCTGCTCATAACCATCACCAAAATCATAGGACCTTGCTCCATATGGACATGCAACCATACAATAGCGGCAGCCAATGCAGCGATCATTATCAATTGTGACAATGCCATTGTCGAGCTTATAGGTTGCTCTTGTCGGGCAAACCTGTACACATGGCGGTTTATCACATTGCATACAAGGTCTTGGCAGGTTCACTACCGAGATGTTTGGATAATCACCCTTAAATGTTTCAAGGACCACATTGTAGGACATTCCTGGCGGTGTTCTATTTTCTGATTTACAGGAAACGGTACATGTATCACAACCAACACATTTTTTTAAATCAATCACCATGCCCCATTTTGGACCAGGATCTTTCTTTTGCGTTGATTTTGTAGTGGTGGCCACACTTGCATATTGATCACCAAATTCCTTCAATAACGAAGCAGAATAAATTTTGTGAAAATCTTCTATTTGTAAATTTCCATTTATGACTTTCCTTGCGTCTCTAGCCATATTTAAACCTAATGTTGTATCATAACGACTATCAGATAGAACATTTTGGGCATCAGGCACAAAATGATCAGCAAGCTTAGCATATTCTTTAGGTTCTAAACCTTCTTTTGTCTTAAGAGCCATGACTAAACTCCTCTCCTATTTTGTGAATGTGTCGGAAACATCCTTTGTTTCCTTTTTTACATCCTCGATTGCATCACTTGTAAGTTCACGAGCCGACTTCTTAAACTCTTTTAAGGTTTGCCCAACTGCCCGGCCGACTTCAGGGAGTTTTTTCGGTCCGAAAATAATAAGTGCAAGCACAAGAATTAAAATAAGTCCCGGTACGCCAATATTTGAAAACATATTGCCACTTCCTTTTTATTTTTTATTTCACTCTTTACTCATGCAAGGATTGTGCCAAAATTTAAATCACCTCCAATTCTGGGGAATATCCTTTACTTCATGCTGGTCAAGGCTTGATTTACCGAGCTATTAATTCTATTCAAAATAAAAAGCAGCAAAAGGAAATTTTCCCTTTGCTGCTTTTTATTGACGTTTTGTCATAGGTATGTTGTTGCATATGTCATTTTGTCAGAACGCTATATTTCCGGGTTAAAATCATTTTGAATCTCTCAGCACTTCGGACCCTGTCTTAAGACAATTCGTAACTAGTACAACTATGATTCTTTTAGCCCGTATTGTTCAATTTTTCGATATAAATTCCGCACACTGATCCCTAGAATTTCAGCCGTTTTTGTTTTATTCCACGACAATTGATTCAGCACATGAGCGATATGTTCCTTCTCTAGTTTCTCCAATGTGCAGAGTTCCACTGCCTTCATTTGTCCGACAATGGCTTTTTGTCTTGGCAGAAGTAAATCGGCTGCTTCTATTCTTCCGCCGCTTGATAATAACATACCCCTTTCAATTAAATGGTTAAGTTCCCGGACATTCCCTGGAAAATCATAATGTCGCAATGCTGCAAAAGCATCCTCTGATAGGACTTTTTCAGAAGATTTCTTTTGCTTTATAAAGTAATGGATTAATAAAGGAATATCCTCCTTTCGCTTACGAAGGGGAGGAATCGTTAATTTGACGACATTCAACCGGTAAAACAAATCCTCACGAAAATTTCCTTCTCCCACCTCTTTTTCCATATTTCGATTTGTAGCAGCCACTACACGAACTTTTACTTTTCTCTCTCTTACATCTCCTACACGACGAAATTCCCCAAGTTCAAGGAAACGAAGCAGTTTTACTTGTAAGGCTAATGGCATTTCTCCTAATTCATCCAAAAACAATGTTCCGCCATCGGCCGCCTCGACAAGGCCCTTCTTATCTTGGTTTGCTCCTGTAAACGCCCCCCTAACGTGACCAAATAATTCACTTTCAAGGAGCTGTTCCGGGAGGGCTCCTGAGTTCACAGCGACGAATGGCTCCTCAGAACGTCTGCTCCAATAATGCAAAGCCTTAGCAAACAACTCTTTTCCTGTTCCGCTTTCTCCCTCTATCAGTACTGGGACTTCACTGTCCGCAATACGGCGGGTTAAGTCGATTACTTCCTTAAAAATAGGACTTTCGCCAATGATCATGAATTGATTCTGCTGCTTGATAATTTTTTTCATATTGTCATTTTTTATTTTTAGTCTTTTATTTTCCTCGGCCTTTTTGATTGTTATTTCTAACTCTGACAGATTGTAAGGCTTTGTTAGATAATCGAAAGCACCCAATTTCATCGCTTCTATCGCTGTTTCAATTGTCCCATGTCCTGTTAACATGACAATTTCTGTCTCAGGAGCTACTATTTTTGTTTCTTTTAACAAGGAAATTCCGTCCATCTTCGGGAGACGAATATCATAAATAGCAATATCAAAAAAATGCTGTTTTAATAACGCCAGCGCATCCTCAGCAGTTCCGACTGTATGGGCCTCGTAACCTTTCCGCGAAAGTCTTTTCACTAGAAGACTTGCTAAATCAGTTTCATCATCGACAATTAAAAGTTTTGTTCCACTCATGGAAATCTCCCTTCCATTAACTTTTTCTAATCGGTATTCGGACTGTTACAGTCGTTCCTGCTCCTTCTATACTTTCTGCTTGGATCGTGCCGCCAAATTCTTCAATGATGCCATAACATACTGATAATCCAAGTCCCGTCCCTTTTCCAACTGGCTTTGTTGTATAAAAGGGGTCGAAGATTTTGCCCAACACCTCAGGCGCGATACCGCAACCGTTATCGATTACCTGTATACACACCGAATTTTGTTCCACTTTTGAAGTAATCATAAGCTGTCCTGCCTTTTCCATTGCATCAATTGCATTATTGGTTAAATTGACGATCACTTGCATCATTTTTAAGCTATCACCAAATAGAACTGGTAAGTCATGCGGAAGCTCTGTAGTTAGCTTGATTTGCTTCTTTTTTATTGTCGATTCCACTAAATTAATACTATTGGCAATCGTTTCATTTACATCGATATGTGTAACCGTCCAATTCGACTTTCTGGAGAAATTCAATAGATTACTAGTTATTCTTTTGCATCTTTCGGTATTTTCTTTTATTTTCGCTAAATATAACGCCATTTCTTCTTCATCTAAATCAGTATCTTTTTGTTCCAACCGGTCAATCAAATCCTCCGCGAATACATTAATAGTGGCAAGAGGATTGTTTACTTCATGAGCAAAGCTCGATGCCATTAATCCAAGCGCAGTTAATTTATCCGTTTGAATCATTTTTTCTTCTATTTGTTTTTGCTCGGTTATATCTTCAATAACAATTAAGAACTCTCCCTCCCCTTTCATAGCATGATTCAGTGGGAACACGCGGTGATTGAAAATTCTTTCCTCCCCATTTTCTCCTTTCGTCTTCATAATGGAGTTCCCGTTCGAATCAAGTTCTGGGCAGGTGATTGGACATTCTTCACATGCCTCCTTTTTCCCGCCCAATAATGTGAAACATGGTAAATGAACATCTTGGTTATGAATCCATATTTGTAACAATGGATTCATCCATGTTACCTTATAATCTTGTGTTACAAGTGCTAAACCAGCTTCAATTCCGTCCACTACTACACTCAGCCTTTCTTTTTCTTGTTCCAGCCGAAGTGATTTTTCCTGCAGCTCGCTACTCATATCATTGAAGGACTCAGCTAGCTTCCCTAATTCATCCTGACGGTTTAATAAAATGGGAGCTGGTTTCCTTCCCGTTTTTAAATTATTCATCCCTTTTTCCAAATAGATGATTGGTGTTGTGAAATAGAGCCCTGCATAGACACTGATGAGACTGACAATAATCGTTGCGATTGCCGCTACGTATAAGCCATTCCTGAACATATGGTTAATCGGTTCGTACGCCGTAGATTCTGGCTGTTCCATCACAAGTGTCCAACCTAAGTCGCTGATTTTTGTTTGAACTCCAAGAACGTCCCGGTCAGCAGGGTATGGGTGTTTTTTCCATAATTGACTGTAATCTTGATGAGCAATCACTTTTCCATCTTTGTCCAACAGATATAAATAACTTGAATCCTCCTGCCTAAGTGATGAAATTTTGCCAATTATTTTTTGCAGCTGAATAATCGCCCCAATCCCTTTTTGTTTTCCGTCTTCAATAAATGGAATCATTACTTTTACAATTGGCTGGCCAAATTGATTAAATTCGACCTTCCCATATGTTTTACTTTTCGATTGAAAATCGGACCAAAAGGAATCTGAAAACCACTTTTCATTTTGTAAAGGAATATTTAAGTTGTAGCGTGATACTTTCTTTTGGATATAACCCGCATCATCCGTTATGACAATTTCCTCAATTGACTCATTTTGTTGTAAGAGATCATAAAAGATACTCTGCTGCTTCCCCTGCTGCTTAAGAGTAGTAGCCATTTGCAATTGCCGAAATGTCTGGTTAAACTCCAGTTCAATTTCACTTGATAGGTTTTGAATAACTAATTTCTGGTTTGCTAGAATTCTATTTTCAAGGTCTGCTTTAACATTGGAATAATAATAATAACTAGTTAACAAAAGCGGTATAATCGACATAATGATTCCAAATACCAACACTTTTATGCGGATTGGTTGAGAA
>Ga0213822_1000988_pt1 | contig 17758 bp, 12 predicted proteins | sample MC6MC0908MG_FD_179872 | JGI IMG/M metagenome (GOLD analysis project Ga0213822, IMG submission 179872) | Enriched soil aggregate microbial communities from Iowa State University, Ames, United States - MC6-MC0908-MG | ecosystem: Environmental > Terrestrial > Soil > Unclassified | place: USA: Iowa...
GCCACCAACCCGGCCCAGGCCACGCAGCTGGGCGGGATCATCCTCGGCAACCCGAACCTCCAGGGCACGGCCGCCACCACCATCCTCAACGAAGTCAACGGCGGCAACCCCAGCCAACTGCGCGGCTACACCGAAGTGGCAGGGCAGTCGGCCCACGTCATCGTCGCCAACCCTTATGGCATCAGCTGTAACGGCTGCGGTTTCATCAATACCCCAAAGGCGACCCTGACCACGGGCAAGCCGATCATCGAAAACGGCCAGGTGGGGCGCTATCAGGTGGACCAGGGCAGCGTCGCCATCGAAGGCGCAGGCCTGAACGCGAACAACGTCGACCGCTTCGAAATCATCACCCGCAGCGCCAAGATCAACGCTGAGATTCAGGCGAAAAACCTGACCATCGTCGCCGGGCGCAATGACGTCAACGCAGGCACCCTGAATGCCACCGCCCGCGCCGATGACGGCAGTGCCAAACCTGAATTGGCCATCGATTCCTCGGCCTTGGGTGGTATGTACGCCGGGGCGATCAAGCTGGTGGGTACCGAGGCCGGAGTCGGGGTGAAGCTGGACGGCAAGATGGTTGCCAGTGGGGGGGATATTCAGCTGGATGCCAATGGGCATTTGAGTTTGGCGCAGACCACGGCGGCAGGTGCCGTCGAGATCAAGGCTCAGAGCCTGGATGCCCAAGGGACGATCTATGCCGGCAGCCGTGTCCAGGCGACGACCCAGGGCACCCTCAGCAACCAACAAGCCATCGCCGCGCGCGAGAATGTCACGCTGACCACTGATGGCCGGCTTAACAACCTTGGCATCATCGAAGCGGGTGTCAACGTCGATAACACCCGCAACCAGATTGGCGACGTGGTGCTGACCGCGGCGAATATCGACAACCGCGGGCAGAGCGTCATCGCCAGTCGCGACCTGAAAGCCACGACCACGCAGACCCTCGACAATCGCGGCGGCACTTTTTCCGCCGGCAAGACCCTGACGCTCGACAGCAAGGCCATCGACAACCGTGCCGGCACGCTGGTTAGCCAAGGCAAAATTCAAGCGCTGGCCACTGGAACGTTGGATAACCGTGATAAAGGGATCATCGCCAGCGACGGCGAGCAGACCCTGGTCGCCGGGACGCTAAAAAACAGCGCTGGCGTCATCAGCAGTAACAACCTCCTGAAGCTCGAAGCGAAAACCTTGGATAACAGCGGCGGCAAAATTGCGTCCGACGCTGCACTAACCCTTGGGGGCGGCAATGCTGAAAATAGCGGAGGTCAAATCACCAGCCAGGGTGATCTCGTTGCGACCCTGAAAAGCTTCAATCAACAGGACGGCAAGTTGGTTAGCCAGGGGAAATTGACCCTGACCGCAGACAGCATCCGCAACAGCGACGATGGCTATATCGCCTCGGTCAAGGCCATGAGCCTGACGGCTCACCAACAGCTGTTCAATACCGGCAAGGCGATTATCAGCACCGAGCAGGGACTGACGATCGGCGGTGGTGCTGTCGATAACTCCAATGGCAGTCTGCTCAGCCAGGGAGACCTGATAGTCGATATCACTGGCGATCTCGTCAACCAGGATGGCAGTGTCATCACCCAGGCCGGGAATGTGGATGTCGAGGCGAGCAGCCTCGATAACCGTGGTGGGGTCTTGGCAAGTGTCGATGGCTGGCTGAAAACCACCCTCGACAAGGTCCTGAACAACGGCAAGTCGCTCACCTTAGGCGGCGATGCCGGATTGATCCAGGCGCAGTCCGTCAAAGTCGGTGCAGAGCAAGCAGTGCTCAACAATGGCGGGCAGGTGTCGGCCTTGTCCGGGACCGCTGAAATCACTACTGCCACACTCGAAAACCGCAGCGGCGCAGTGCTTGCCAAACAGGCTCTGACGGTACGTGCCCATGACTTGGATAACAGCGGCGGACGGGTTGCGGCGGACACTATTGATTTCGGTCTTACCGGCGCACTGACCAACCAGGACGGCTTGGTGGAGGGCGCCAATGGCCTGCTGATCGGCGCCGCGTCGATTGACAACCAGGGCGGCAAGTTGCGGTCTGTAGGCAAGTTGGGTACCGCGACCCTCACGGTTGACCAACTGCTGGACAACCAGAGCGGCGTCATTGAGGCGGCCACCCAGGACCTGTCCTTGCAGATGGCAGGCTTCAAGAATGCTGGCGGTAACGTTCGTCATGTGGGCACCGGCACTTTAGCTGTGGACCTCGCCAGGTTCAGCAACATCGGCGGCAGCCTGATGACCTCGGGCACCCTGGCTGTCGACGCGGCGCGTTGGGACAACAGCTCGGATATCCAAGCCAATGTCCTGAACCTGAAGGTGGGCCAGCTCAATCAGACCAGCACCGGCAAGTTGATCGCGGTGCAAAGCTTGCTGGCCACGGGCGGTACCTGGAACAACGCGGGTACCATCAGCAGCGACGCTGATTTGGATCTGCAACTGACCGGCGCTTATGTCGGTACCGAAAACAGCCGTGTCAGCGGTGTCAATAAATTCGATTTGAGCGCCGCCAGCCTCGACCTATCCAGCGGTTCGCGCCTGGCTGGCGGTGGCGCTACCACCGTCACCAGTCTCGGTGCATTGAACAATGCCGGACGGATCACCGGCGGCGGCAAGTTCTCCCTCGCCGCCACGAGCCTGGTCAATACAGGCACGCTGGGTGGCGCCGACACCGTCGAACTGGTTGCCAACGAGGCCCGTAACGATCGCGGCCTGATCTTCAGCGGCGCGGACATGGCCCTGCGTTTCAACCGCTTCACCAACTATCGCGCGGACGTCTACAGCCTGGGGGCACTTAATGTCGCGGCACGAGATGGCGTCGCTCGCAGCGTGCTGCTGGAGAACATCTCCGGCACCCTGGAGTCGGCAAAGGACATGTCGCTGCGCAGCGACACCCTGATCAATCGCAAGGACGTCTTTACCACCACCGATGAGCTGGTGTCAGGCTCCATCAGTGTCAAATGCTATGACTGCGGCGGCGATTATCACAACGTCGACTACATAGCCAATGAAACGTACCAGAGCGTAGTGCTTGAAGACTCGGCCAGTGCCACCCTGATGAGTGGGGCGAAGCTGACCGTTGATGGCTCTGCGGTGACCAACCAATACAGCGTGATGGCCTCGGCTGCCGACCTGCAGATCACGACAGACAATTTTGCCAACATTGGCGCTGCTTCCGGCACCAGCGTCAGAACGCGGACCTGGAACACCGGCAGGGTCACCGACGGAACCGACGAGCGTTTCCGGGGCAGGTTCATCGTCCCCTACAACGCCCAGGGCAACCCGAAACAAGTCCCCGTCGACGCGCTCAACAGCTTCCGTCAGGTCGGTGATATCACCATCGTTACGCCAGGGGAGTCGCTGGCACCGGCGGTTGTTCAGTCGGGCGGCAACATCAGCATCCAGGCTACGCAGCAGTTGGCGAACAGCAGTGTCGTGCAGTTCCAGGCACCCCTGGCGGGCACGGCAAAATCAGCAGCGACCGAGGTTGCCAACGCCGCACAGCCAGCGGTCGTAGTGCTCAACCCGCAGCTGCCGCCTGATCTGGCCCAACAACAAGTCAACCCGACCACCATGCCTGGGTTCACCCTGCCGACGGGCGAAAATGGCTTGTTCCGTGTCGTCGACAGCGCGGCCGCAGCGCAAGACAGCCACGACCAGAGCCGGGCCACTGTGCAGGGCTCGGATGCAAGCCGGGTTATCACCGGCCCCAAGTATCTGATTGAAACCAACCCCGCGCTGACCGACCTCAAGCAGTTCATGAGCTCGGACTACCTGTTGGGCAACCTGGGTTATGACCCCGACACCAGCTGGAAGCGCCTGGGCGATGGCTTGTACGAGCAACGCCTGATTCAACAAGCGGTGCTGGCCCGCACTGGGCAGCGTTTCATTGCCGGACAGACCAGCGATGAAGGCATGTTCAAGTACCTGATGAACAACGCCATCGCCAGCAAGGATACTCTGGACCTGGCCGTTGGCGTGACCCTGACTTCGCAGCAAGTCGCCGCACTGACCCACGATATCGTCTGGATGGAAGATCAGGTCGTCAATGGTCAACATGTCTTGGTGCCGGTGCTCTACCTGGCACAGGCCAAAAACCGGCTGACGGCCGATGGTGCGCTGATCCAGGGCAAGAACCTCACTCTGATTGCGGGCACCGACCTGAAGAACGCCGGGACGCTGCGTGCCAGCGAGAACCTCTCGGCGGCGGCAGGGAACAATCTGCTCAACACGCGCCTGGCCGAGGCGGGCGAGCGGCTCAAGCTGGTCGCCGGCAAAGACCTGGTCAACATGCAAGGCGGCATCCTCAAGGGCAAGGATGTCGAGCTGTCGACGTTGACCGGTGACATCCGCAATGACCGGACCATTACCACGATCGAGAACAGTGGCAACGGTTTCAGTTCGAAAACCTCGGTGGTCGACAGTGCGGCGCGCATCGAGGCCGGCAACAACGTCAGCGTTCAGGCAGCCGGCGATCTACTGAACGTGGGCGGCGCCATTACGGCGGGCAATGACGTTGATTTGCGCGCAGGAAAAGACATCGTCATCTCCGCGGCCCGCGAAGAAAGCGGCTCGATGCGTAAGGACAAACGTCACTTCTGGGAACAGAGCCAGACCGTACAGCATGCCAGTGAAGTGCAGGCAGGCGGCGACCTGAATGCCACTGCTGGCAACAACCTGACCGTGGTCGCCAGCCATCTCGGGGCCAAAGGCGACATCAACCTGAGCGGCAACGATGTCGCCCTGATCTCGGCGGCTAACCAGGACTCCAGCGAATACCGCTACAAGCGCAGCGGCAAGAAGATCAACAAGGAAGAAGACCATGTCTCGCAGCAGGCGACCACGCTCACGGCTGGAGGTGATGTAAGGGTTGGTGCACGCAATGATCTGTTGATGGTTGCGAGCAAGATTGCGGCGGGTAATGAAGCCTACTTGGTGGCGGGTAAGCAGTTGAGTCTGCTGGCTGAGCAGAATCGTGATTACTCGTTGTATGACATGAAAAAGAAGGGCGGTTGGGGCAGTTTGAAGATGCGGCGCGATGAGGTGACACAAATCACCCATGTCGGCAGCCAGATCCAGACGGGAGGCAACCTGGTGCTCAAGAGTGGCGATGACCAGCGCTACCAAGTCGCCAAGCTGCAAAGTGGAAAGGATCTGATACTGGACAGTGGCGGCGCCATCGTCTTCGAAGGCGTAAAGGATCTGCACGACGAAAGCCATACCAAGACCAATAACAATGCGTTCTGGAACTCCGCCAAGGGCAAGGGTAATACCGATGAAACCTTGCGTCAGACGCAGATGGTGGCGGCGGGCAATATCACCATCAAGGCAGTCGAAGGCCTGAAGATCGATATCAAGCACGTCGATCAGCAAACGGTTAGCCAGACCATCGACGCGATGGTAAAAGCCGATCCGCAACTGGCTTGGATCAAGGAAGCCGAGCGGCGCGGTGACGTCGACTGGCGGCAAGTGAAGGAAATCCACGAGTCCTTCAAATACAACACGTCGGGCTTGGGGCCGGCTTCGCAGTTGATCATTGCCATTGCCCTCGCGGCCGTGATGGGGCCGATGATGGCTGGCATGAATACCATGCTTCAGGCTGGAGCCATCAGTGTCGCGACCAAGGCGACGGTCAGCACCATCGATAACCGGGGCAATCTCGGCGCGATTGCCAAGGACGTTACTTCCAAGGACAGCCTGAAAGGGTATGCCGTCTCGATGGCTACGGCCGGGGTTACACAAGGGCTTGGTTATGACGCCAGCACGGTTGGGTTCAACGCCGAGAGCGTGAGGACGGTGGCTACGAAAGTGGCCGCGGATGCTGCGATTAAAACAGCCGTGTACGGGGGCAGCTTCAAAGATAATTTTGCAACTTCATTGGTCGGAACGGCGGCAAGCATTGGGGGCGCATACGGCGCAGGAAAAATAGGTGACCTACCGCTAACCGAAGGTGGCCTGGAGAAAATTCTCCTTCATTCGGCCTTGGGCGGATTGATGGCTGAAGTCATGGGAGGAGACTTCCGTACAGGGGCAATAGCGGGCGGGGCAAACGAGGTTCTGATCGGCTTGCTGGGGGATACGCTACTGCCCTCGCATCTGGAACCTGGTACAGCTGAATACGTTCGGGCTCAAGAGAATCTGGTCGCACTTTCGAAGGTCGTCGGCGTACTTGGCGCCGCAGCCTCGAATGGGGATCTCGAAGTTGCGGCGCAAGTGGCTGAAAATGGCACGCGTTACAACTTCTTGGGCAATCACTCCCAAGCAGAGCGAGACAGAGCTCTCAAGGAGTATGAGGAAACCAAGAGCCTGGATGCCGCCAAAAAAATGATGGTGCTCCAAGGCGCAGACCAACGTAGCGATGGGCTGTTGGAGCGTTTTCACACCGATCCCAAGTCACTGTCGTCCTCAGAAAAAACCGAGTTGGCCGCCTACCTTCAGGTGTACGGCTATGAGCAAAGCCTCAAGTATGGGAACGAGGCAGCTCAGACCAGCATCGACAACTTGCTTAAGAACGGACCGGTTCCTTATCGGGATTACCCGTTTGCAGGTGGTACTACACAGGAGCGAATTGCTTACGCCGATGGCTTGAGAGCTCAGGATGGTGTGTCGGTTGCCAATATCTTTTGGTCCAGAGACCAGAGCTCCAGCGAAATGTTGTATCGCGATGCTCAAGGTTACCTGCGCATCAATCGCGAAATGCAGGCGATGAGTGACGTGGGGTCACCAGCTCTCTATTTTCTCACCGGTAATCTCGGCACTACGATTCGGGTCGCCGCTGCGGCCAATGGTGTACTCCAGGCAGGCCACGGCGCGGGCCAAGTCTACGACGGTGATACATGGAATGGCATCGGCAATATCGTCGTTGGAGCCATGAATGCTGCGAGCCTTGGGATTCCAAAGATCGGCTCTTCGGGAAGAAGCAGTACAAGCGTAGGTGCCAAAACTCCAAGTGACCCTGTAGTAGTGCGCAGCGACAATGATTTTTCTTTAGCTGTAGGAGGAAATGGGAAACCAAAGGCATACATCGATGAGAATGGCGATTTGGTACCTCCTAACCTTGAGGGGACGGGCAGCATTCAAACACATGTGCGTGGAGGCGGTTCTGAAAATTCTCCGTACATCTCTGTAACCGACCCGAGGGTATCATCGAACCCTAAAGACTATGGCACTCAAAAAATAGAAATTGACGTGAAGCGATTGCAGGAAGATATCGATTCTGGTGTATTGCCAGACACCAAATTTTTGAGCAATCGTGAGGTCACCGCCGAGCTGCAGGCTAGGGTAAATGCCGCGAGGGATAAATTTATGAATAATCCCTCTCCGAAAAATGAGACCTCATTGAACAGGGCAGAGGCAGACTTGGTAAACGTAAAGCGTGATGGTGAGTGCTTGATAAAGGGCTGTGTACCGGCCGGCTATATCAAATTTATCCAGAAATAGGATTTATGATGGATCGGAAAACTAACGAACTGCTCAATGGCATCCCGGAACAAGCAGATTATGCCGCTGAAGCAGGAGAGCTGGATCCTGAGGATATTCCGCAGGAGAGAATGAGTGCTGTGCTGGGTTTACTTATCAACTCAGATGATGAGGCGGTGCGCTTCCAAGCTGCGAAGTTGTTGACTAGTTGGGGGGTCGTTGAAGGCCTGCTTGCTTTAGAGGAAAGTATGGAAAGGCCTGCGTTCATCAAGGATTTTTATATTCATAGATTGCATGGGTACGATGATACTTATCGTCAGATCCTGATGGCTATAACTATGTATTTTGCCAACATGGCTGGTAGGGGGGAAAGGGACGTGGCGAGGGCTCAAGTCTTCCTACCTTTATCTAAAATTATAGAGTTTGCAGGTGATGAGCCCTTTGAAATATCCGATGCCCTTGCCTTTGTGAAGCGTGAAAGGTATCTGGAATATATTCCGCTTTTTAAGAAGTATCTCAGGTCGATAATTGATCATCCGGAAATACATCGGTGGAAAATTTACGATGCTATTGAGTTTTTAATGGAGTTTGAGCCTGACTTTGTTATGTCTCTGCTGAAAGAGAAAAATAAAACCATTGAAGATTTTTCACTAACACTGCAGCGGTGAAGTAAGAGAGGTGTCGGTATTCGAAAAGGGACCGAAAAGGGGACAGATTTATTTTATGAGGTTAGGGCTTGCTCGGTGTTCTAAAATAAATCTGTCCCCTTTTTGCTAAGTCGGACGAGATTCCATAATGAAAATCAACACAATTAATCCCTTGGGCGGCTTGGCTCGTTATGAGTCCTGGAAATCGGGGTGGGTGGAAAAAGAGAAGGTTGATGAGTTTTCTTATATAAGTAATATGTGCAATCCTGAGGACGTGTTGTTGTCGTGCAAGCTGTTTTTTCCTGACTTCGTTGTTGTTAGGGGTGGGGTGTTCTTAGGAAGCAAATTTGATGGCGATATTTTTGATTGTTGGTTTAAGCAACTTGGTGGCGATCTGCAAGCAGTTGAGAAAATGATCAATCATACTCATTTATATGATGTCTTCGATGGGTGTTCTGAAGACGTCGATGATAGGGTGTTTGCACAATTGTCAGAAGTGGTTGCGTTATCGTGGCGGTTGGTTTTGAATAATAAATTTCCCGAGAGAAAATTTAATGTGGATGTTTCAAACTCGGATCAAGATTATGGTCCGGTGGTTACTTTTTATCAGGTGGTTTAAGAAATGAAAAAAATGAAAAGTGGCGGATTTATTTGCTGTTTATAAATAAATTCGCCTACTTTATTTGTCACTGCAGAGGGGAGGGTTGGTGGAATAGCGTTTGCTGACGTTAACCAGCGAAAAGGGGAAATATATTTTCCACCCGGGACCGATCCTGCTAAAGGGAGCACATTCGAGTAATGCCCCCTGGTTCATCACCTGTGCCCGGATATGAGAATGGATACTGGCGTTGGCAAAACTCCGGCAAACAACCAATGAACCCCGCGACAGGAAAACCTGGGAAGGGTCAGGGCGACACACATGTTCCTCTTCCCCCCGACACTTTACCGCCGGTTCGGCGTTGAACTTGAGGTTTGACATAGGTGACGTATGTACGCATTGCCCGATGATTTTGATTTTTTGCTATTGTCCGAGTGTTACTTGGAAATGGTTAGTTTTGGGGTGGCAATCACCAAATTGGAATTTGCACGTCCGCAAGTGGCCCCAGGTGTGCCTCCATATAAAGTCTCTTTCTGTATAGAAGGAGGGTTGACGTATGAGGTCGGCGGCACTTTAGGGCGGCGAGAGTTTTCTGATTCGTATACGAGTGCGCCTTTACTGGACTTTTTATTACAAGATGTCGCGTCGGTTAAAGAGTTTGAAGGCGCAGGGTTGAAGATAACATTCCATTCTGGCGATACGATCGTCGTTGAGGCTGATAGTGGTAGTGGGTATGAGGCCTATTCAATTTATTTGGATTCCGGTGATGTTGTAGTGGTTTAGTTTACAAATAGATCTCCATTCTCCTGTTTTCATCGAGGTAGGATGGAATATGAATAGAGTTACCGAAAAGGGGGCAGATTTATTTTATGAGGTCAGAGGGGGTGGGTTTATTGGCTTGCTCGGTGTTCTAAAAAATCTGTCCCCCTTTTTTGCTCTTTTTTGCTGGTACCCTTTTTTGCTGGCAAGTTAAGAGGACTTACTACACGAATCACGGATATGGGGATAAAGGAAAGCCAGCGGAGTATCATTCCGATCCGCATACGCATACATACGAATATGGTCCTGGTTATGGATCCAAGGGGAAGGAGACGAGGATAAACGATGATTAAAGTGTCGGAGTTGAATGAGTTGCTTGTTGCTCACAACTGCTTGCATGCCCTTAGCATTCAGTTGAATGACGATGGGTTGGCCTATGATTTATTTCTATCGATTTCAACCTCTGAAAAGGCAGAGGCTGATGTCGTGCATATCAGATTCATTGATATTAGTCAATTTGCGTCCCGTGACTTTGGCGGTGGGTTGACTCAGCTAATGCATATGAGCGTGAGTAAGCTGGATTCTGGGTTTGACAGAATGCGTTATCAATTGAGCGATCTTGAGGATAAAAAAATATCATTTTATTTCTCGTCATTCTTGGTGGATTAGATGGCGCAATAAAAGGAGATGGATTTGTTTTAAGGTTGCAGAGAAAGTAGGCCTCTTGGTTTGTTTGGTGTTCTAAACAACGGTCCTTTTTTTTCTACCTTTTCTATGTGCCTTGGAGGGCTATTGATGCGACACGATGTTGTTTTGCGCTTTATAGCGATGATTTTTTTCTGTTTCACAATGACAGGATGTATCCATTACGAGCATAAAAGCGCAGAAGGAAAACCTTCGGAAGAAATTGCGATAATTCGGCAGTTCGACAAGAGTTTGTCTATAGCCAAAATCGATGACGATACATCGTTGTATTGGCTAGCCCGTCAAACCGAGTATCGACTCGGGGCAGGAAGGCATAAACTTTCCGTTCAGTACGCCATTGGAACCGAATACACACGCCCAATTGAAATGACCGTGGATTTGGTCGGTGGCCGTACCTATGGGCTTTATGGTGTTTCTTCGATGAAGTGGTGGTACTACGAAGTTCGCGATGTCGAGACAGGGCGTTCTGCGAAAGTTATAGAACCAGCTGTTATAACGACGCCTTCTGGCTCAGCCGGGCAGGCGGTCCAATAGTTTCATTGTGGCAAGGGAGCAAGCTCCCTCGCCACAATAGTCAGATTGCTGATCCCTCACCATGGGCAGGTTATTTTGCTGTCCCCTTCTTTTTCTTCCTGTCGCGCCTTGGGTGTCCCGGGTTCGCGTACTAAGAGTTTACAGCGGGCACCACGGGTCTTCCCCCTTCGCGCTTTCCAGGATCTTCGGAAAGTTTCGCTCAAAGGCCCAGCCTGAAGCCACGGCAGTCATGGTGGTTTTGCAGGCGGGGTTCTTTTCCGAGACGATCACGTTCATATAGAACTGGCTGCCGTAGATTGTCGGCGCCCATAGCACCATGTCGCTTCTTTCGGCATTGCTGTCGACTTTCAATTGGATGGTATTGACGAGTCTCCCACCCGTCGTGAGCTCGGCCACTTGTGGGTGAAAGCAGTGGTTCAGGTAGCCTTGTACCCGTTCTTCCACCACTGCCCGCTCTTGCGTCAGGCAGTATTCGGGGCTGGTTTTTCCAGTGTTCAGCAGTTCGTCCTTGGTATGCGGATGCAGTGAACAGCCGCTCAATAGCAGAAAAACGATCGCTGTAAATTTCTTGTACAAAACTCATGCTCCTTCAGAGATTGTGGGCTGCCAAAACTGATTGCCGTAAGGGCGGCGGGCGGGACTATACGCAATTTGTTTCGCTGTGGAATGGTCAAACGGGCTTGTCGTAGGAATCGACGGAGCGAATATTCCCCATTGACTTGCAGGACATTTCCTAGAAAATTCCAGTCCCTTGCGCCTGCTGATTTCGGTGCCTAGTCTTTGTCCACCGCTGCCAATCCAGCGGTCGGGTTTAGTCGCTCGGTATTCGTTAGGCGCAAGGTTCTCCTTGAAGTCAGGCTACAGTGTTGTCGCTGATTTTATGGTAGCTGTGCGCAGGGCACTTTCGGGTGCGCCGGTTTCCTAACGTCCCGGTCGACTAACCTGCGCACAGCCGCCACCCCACTTCGTTTAGTCGCGAACAGTGGCGGATCCGACTGACGTTAGGAGGTCCATATGGACAAACTCATCCCAGACCCACCCGTTCCACCACTGCATCTGGACATCGCCGCCGACGCCAACGCCGAACGTGTCATCGATTCCTATCTGAACCCCAAGCCCGCCCAGCCCGACAAGAAGCTGCCTCCGGACCAGTTGTTCACCGTCGTGGAGGGCGTCGATGCTGAAAGCCTGTTGGCCAATCTCAGCGAAACCTTGGCCTCCGCCAATGCCATGGCCGGTGATCTGGCGTTCGACTTGGAAGATTCTCGACGGCATGTTGCATTAGGGCTGCAACAGTTGATCGAGCTGGGTCAGTTATTGGCAAACCGGGCACTGGATGTCATCGACCCTAGATAAGCGCTGAAAACTGACAGGGAATAGGCCACGCTTTTCCAACAGGAAGTGATAGCGCTTCTTCGAGCCGTGGCCTGTTCCTGAAGGATCTGAGACGTCGTTTTTGTTGTGTTTTTCGACACGGCCTGTGAGATGCGTCTCTTTTTTTACGTGGAAAAATCCTGCTCTCTTGAACCGAAAGCGATACGCAGGGTCTGGTATGCGCGTGGTTTGCGCATCAGGAGTAAAAGAGGACGGATTTATTTTATGAGGTCAGAGGGAGTGGGTTTGTTGGCTTGCTCGGTGTTTTAAAATAAAATCCCCTTTCTCTCGGTGAATATAATGTCAAGGTGATTGTTAAAGAGCTCAAGTGAGGCCTTATAAAGATTAAACGGTTCAAGTTTGTTTTTGATGTCGAGTCGATCAGTGGCTTGCAGATGCTTGTCTTGGTTGAAGAAGTTTTAAATAAGTTTTCCTCTCCAGTGGTATTTTTTCTGCATGGGAATAAGGCTGATATAAAAACACTTGAAAAGAAAATACTGAAAAAGAAATCATGGCCTAGTGGTTTGGTGTCTGGTGGATTTGAGATCCGATTCGGGTTGCTTCCAGCCCTGGGTTATTGCTTTTTGGTGCTAGAAGAATTGGAGAGCCATGACAATACTGAACTGGATGAGAAAATAAAACCGATTCTCTGCGTGGAAGGTTTTATTCAAGCATGGGTTTCTGATGTTGAATATGATTTTTGGCAGAACGCTACAGACCCTCTAGAGTATGAAGGCTCGGGTCGCTCTCTTTCAGGTCTTCCAATGAGATCTAATGGGTTGCCTCCTCCTTTGGATCAGATGGAAGTTGATATATCAGGGAATCCTGGCCGTAACGTGCACAGGCAAGGATATATTGAGGCAATTGGAAGTACTATGTGGCTGGGTAATCTGTTTTGGGACAGAGTTGGTGTGGATAGACTTGTCAGTATTTCGTTATTGGAATGTCAGGGGGTTAAAGTTTATGAGTGTGGTAGGTTTTTTAAAGTGGTAACCTCTGATGAGGTTTTTTTTGATGATTCAACGTTGGAAAAGCAACGCGCTCTCAGGCAGATTTTATTTCGAGAAAGGGACGGGTTTATTTTGTGATATGCAGAGGGCGCATACTTATTGGTTGTGCTCGGTTTATAAATAAATCTGTCACCTTTTTTCTTGTCACCTTTTTTCTTTATTGGAGCACACGCGGATCATCGCAACGAGCAACCGCGTTTCATGTATGGACACAGATACCGCATGACTAAAAATATCGTATTGATCGGTCTGATGATTGCCCTTGGCGGTTGCCAGAGCATGAAAGACCTTGGGAAGAGCACCGTCGAGTACCTTGAGGAGTCCCGCACCACATCGACGAATTTCTTTGTGCCGCTGGGCACCTTTGACGACACCTTGGATGGCAGCCAAGGCAAGGCATGTCGTGAAACCATCCACTATCGACCGGTTCGACCGGCCGACTTGCAGCTCGTCATGGCCGCCAGCGAAGGTGGAATTCCGACTTGCCAGCATGTGCTCGGTACCTTCTACGAGAGCGGTACAGGCGTGAGCCAGAACACTGCCCGGGCCAGGGCTCTCTACCTGCAAGCGGCGCCATCCGATCCATATGCCTATTTGGAGCTCGCGCGCATGGCGCGGGACGGGATTGACGAGCCGATTGACCCGGTGAAGGCCCGCGATTATTACACCCGCGCCGGCATAGGTGGTGTGGTGGGGTTGGGTGGGCTGATGGAGCAGGGCAAGGGCGGTGCGCAGGATGTGTCGGGTGCTTTGAAGCTGTATGTCGATGCTACCCAAAAATATGGCGACCCCGCCTGGGAGGCAATGCGGCCACTGTTGGCTCGAGGGCTGGAGCTCGATGCTGAGCAGGTGCAGAAATATAATCGAGTATGGCATGAGGGGTTTTTACGCCAGATGCGTTCCAGGTTGCGGTACTCGCGTGAGTTCAGGCAGCTCAATTTCGGCGATCAGACATGGACGGTCAATGTGCTTTTTCGGTTCTCGGCCGGGAGCCCCAAGCCAAAGGTTTATTTGGGCAAGAGTTCCGGCAATCCAGAGGTGGACATCGCCGTGGTGTCTGCGTTGTACCACTTGACCATGAAGGATCCCTACATGGTTCCAGCGGGTCAGGAAACGTTCGACATTACGGCGCCGTTCGTCCTGTCTCCGAGTGCCAAACGTGGCTGACGGTTCGTATGATTTGAGTGGCGCGGATAAAAAGAAGCCCTTTGTGAAGCACAAATGAATCTGTCCCCTTTTTTCCCTGATTCCGGTCGTGGCGAAGGCATGGTTGTGTTGGCGCTGTTTGAGGAGATTTTGGCGCAATTGTGGCGCAGTTCTTGACGAACTGCGCCACAGCTCATCGCAGCAGATGGACTACGTTATGGCCACAAATAAAACCAATGCTACCCCGCTTAAATGGGTGGCATTGGGTTACCGAGCAACCTAGCAGATTGACTCCCCAGCGCTTCCAGTCCTTCACCACATCATCGATGACAGCAGTGGCAGTGTCTCTAACGGATCGTGAAACGGGCGACCCCAAAGGTCGCCCGTTTTCATTTACTCAGCCGCCTGCGCCCGCAACCGCCTCCCAATCACATCCATCACATCACACCCATCACGCAGCGATATCGTCAGCATTTTGCAAAGGTCGGAGAGCACCAGCGTGTCGGAGCTGATTTTCGAGCGGAATGCGATGTTTTCCAGCAGTTGAGTCACGGTACGGATGCGGTAGTCGGCGGTTTCGAAGAGGACGTCGAGCGGGGCTTCGGTGTCGATGAGCAGGGTGGCGGGGATGCAATCGATGCCGGTGATGGGCATGTATCGTTTCATCGGTAGTACCTCATTCAATTGAAAGGAGCTACCTCGTTAATCGAGTCGCCAAACCCGAGTCGCCATTAGGACGACGACGGAATATAGGCCGCCTTGTCCGGGTGCTACAAGACGCCGCTTTCCGAGCTTGATGTAGGACGTTTAGCCTGTCTGTGGTGGTATTCGTTACGTGGGGTTGGGCTGTCGGCGGCGGCGAGGTGTTTGCTTCCGTTTGGGTGCGGAGCGTTCATAGAGGGGGGCTGCTGCGCAGCCCAGCGGGAGCAAGCTCCCTCGCCACAGGGGATTTGTACAGCCTTTAGGTGGGTGAGTTGTCCTGAGGGGCGCCGTCGTTGATCTCCTGCTAGAAATCTGTAATTCGGAACAAGGCCGGGGGATCTCGTCTTCCGTCTCGATAGCCTCTTCAGCAAGGCTCTTTTTTGTGCTTCCCTTATGGCCACTTTTCTCTTTCGCAGCCTGCCCAGCGCTCGCCCACTTCGGACTCACAAACCGTGCACAACCCCACCCGCAACGCGCTGACCACCCAGCTCGCCACCCACCCCGATGACATCACCACACGTGCCGCGCTTTACCGCGATCTGCTCGACACCGACGAGGTTTCATTGGACGGCGTACGCCTCGCCGCAGGCCTGTGCGATCCGGCCGCTAACGTCGTGATTGCTCAGTTGAACACCACGGCACATGCCAACCGCCCCGGACCATTGCTGGCGCAGCTTCGCAACTTGCCAGTCGATCATCTGGAGTTGGATAACGCCGAGCCGGCGTGGTGCGACGCCCTGGCGGGGCTGCCTTTACGCACGCTGGTGCTCAACAGCCCACGTTTCAGCTGCGATCAAAGTGTATGGCAACGTTTCCCAGACCTCGCTCTCGAGAACCTGGAAATCAGCGGATTCTCCCGAGACGATAACGCCACCAGCCTGCCTTCCCTCGAACGGCTGCGCCGGCTGACGTTAAGCACCTACGGTGAAGACTTCGACGACAAAATCCTTCAACACCTCGGCAATAGCCCGTTGCAGGAGTTGTCGTTGAACCGTTGCGATGACGTCACCGACGATGGCCTTCTCGGGCTGTCAAACCTCAGGTTGCGATCACTCACGTTGGAACGCGTCGGCGAGCTGACGTCCCGTGGGATGGCGCACTTAGGCAGTCACCCCCTTGAGCAATTGTCCCTCGGTTGGAGCAGCGCAATCCTGAAGGACCCTGCATGGCTCTCCGGCCTGAGCGCGTTGCGCTCCCTGAGCCTGGATCAATGTTACGCAACAGACGCCACGCTGCATGCCCTTGCGGGTCTGCCCATCGAACGGCTTTCGCTTCCCTCTTCGTATGTTTGCGAGGACGACCTTGAGATATTGGAAGGCATGCCACTCGCCGACCTGAATCTCAAATCTTCACGTCAAACAATTGAGCGGCTCGATGTGCTGCACGGGTTTCCACTCAAGCGCCTGGGGCTCTCCGATGTGCAAGGCATCCATGCAGATACGTTGAGCGATCTGCGCGGTTTGGAATTGGAGTCCCTGGACCTTTCATTGAACGACATCACTTGGAAAGCGTTGAAGCAACTCGCTGGCCTGCCACTGAAGCGGCTGAGTCTCAGCTTCTGTTGCGGCGTGGATGGCAAGGTTCTGCGCAAGCTCGTCGAGTTGGGCTTGCCGTTGGAGCAACTTGAAATAAGCGGCCTGGATCTGCGCGATGCCGACCTGGCCTGCCTGCGCGATCTGCCGCTGCGGCGCCTGGGTTTGTATGACAGCCCTTGGCTCACCGACGCCGGAGTGGCCCACCTTGCTCGGCTGCCGTTGAGTGATCTGACGATCTCGGCAGATCCCGGGGAATCGCGGATTACCTCAGCTGCAGTGCCGGTGTTGGAGCAACTGCCGCTGCACACATTGGCGTTGCTGAACTGTTCCGGGATCAGTGCCGAGGGTTGGGATCGGCTGGCCAGGTTGCCGGCTCGAGTCAGCGGCCCGGGTATTTGATGCTCGCCGCAGTCTTGCTCTGTAGATTCAAACCCGTGGGAGCAAGTTGTGCTCCCACAGGTTTTCGCCGTTCGATGACTGACTCGCATCAAGCCGAGCCCCATCGTGAGCGACTAGCTCTTCACCAGTTGTAACTCAACTTCGCGGTGACTTCACGGCCCGGGTTGTAGTAGTTCGCGGTCCCCGAACCAACCACATGTTGCTCATCCAGCAGGTTACTGACGTTAACCGCCAGGTCAGTGCCTTTGAAGAGTTTGTAGTTGAAGGCCACATCGAAGAGCGTCGTGCCATCGCTGGTGCCGGTGTTGGCCGCGTCGAAGTAATAGGAACCCACATAACGTGCGCCCAGGCCAACGCTGACATCGGTGTCGGGGATGTTGTAATAGCTCCACAGCGACGCGGAGTGTTTGGGGGCGGTAGCGAACTCATTACCTTTGAGTGAGCTGCCGTCGTACAAAGTACCGCGCAACACTTCGGACTCCATGTAGGAGTAGCCACCCACCAGGCTCAGGTTGGGGGTCAGCTCAGCCTTGGCTTCCAGGTCCAGCCCGCGTACCCGTGATTCGCCAACGGTTTGCTGCTCGATGACACCGCTGGGCAGTACGACGGCGATGCTGACATTTTCCTGGGTCAGGTCGTAGACGGCTGCCGAGAACAGCGCGTCCATGCCGATGGGCGCATATTTCACGCCCACTTCATATTGCCTGCCGGTCTTGGGGACAACGCCGACGGTGGGTGGCGAGACCGACTCGACCATGCTGATGTAGGTGGACACTTCGTCGTTGACGATATAGGTCAGTGCGCCGCGATAGGAGGTTTCGGAGAAGTTATCCGACGCTTTTACGTTGTTGATGTCGGTACTGGACAGATCCAGCGAGTCGTTGCGCACACCGGCGGTGACGATAAAGCGCTCATAGAAGGACAGGT
>Ga0213822_1000993_pt1 | contig 17700 bp, 13 predicted proteins | sample MC6MC0908MG_FD_179872 | JGI IMG/M metagenome (GOLD analysis project Ga0213822, IMG submission 179872) | Enriched soil aggregate microbial communities from Iowa State University, Ames, United States - MC6-MC0908-MG | ecosystem: Environmental > Terrestrial > Soil > Unclassified | place: USA: Iowa...
CCTGGTAGAACTGGAAGTTGTTCTTGCCGCGCTCCTTGGCGTGGTACATGGCGGTGTCGGCGTTCTTCATCAGCTGGCTCAGCTCGCTGCCGTCCTGCGGGCTGAGGGCGATGCCGATACTGGCGGTAACGAAGAACTCGCGGCCCTCCAGCACGAACGGCCGCACCAGGCTGGCGAGGATGTTCTCGGCCACGTGGATGGCGCGGTTGAGCGCCATCTCGCGGGTAGCGCGCGATTGCAGCAGCAGGGTGAACTCGTCGCCGCCCATGCGCGCCACGGTGTCGTCATCGTCGACGCAGGCCAGCAGGCGCAGGGCCATGTCCTTGAGCATGCGGTCGCCGGCGGCGTGGCCGAGCGAGTCGTTGATCGGTTTGAAGCGGTCGAGGTCGAGGAACATCAGCACCACCCACGACTTCTGCCGCTCGGCCTGTTGCAGCGCGGTGTGCAGGCGGTCCTGGAACAGCGTGCGGTTGGGCAGGTGGGTCAGGGCGTCGTAATACGCCAGGCGGTGGATGCGCTGTTCGCTGGCCTTGCGCTCGCTGATGTCGGTGAAGAAGCACACATAGCTGGCCAGGTCGCCTTCGTCGTCGAGCACCGCGGTAATGCCGACCCACGCCGGGTAGCGCTCGCCATCGCGGCGCTTGAGCCACACTTCGCCTTCCCAACTGCCGCGCAGGTGCAGTTGCTTGAGCACGTAGCGCAGGTGGCCTTCTTGCTGTTCGTCGACGGTGAGCATGCTCGGCAACTGGTCGAGCACGTCGCTGACCTGATAGCCGCTGACCCGGCTGAAGGCTTCGTTGGCCTGCACGATGTAGCCGGCCGGGTCGGTGATGAGGATTGCCGAGGTGGAGTGCTCGAACACCGTGGCGGCCATGCGCAGGTCTTTTTCCGCGCGGCGTTGCTGGCTGATGTCGCGGCCCACGCCCAGCACGCCCTCGAAGCGCTCGTGGTCGTCCCACACCAGCACCAGGCGCAGCTCGATGGGGATCTTGCGGCCATCGGCGCGCAGGCAGTCGAACAGGAACAGCTGGGTGGGCAACTGGCGGCGCAGTTGCGCCAGCTGCTCGCTGTCGCCCATGGCTTTGCTGACCCGCTCCATCAGGCTGTAGATGCCGGTGAGCTGGGACGGGTTGGCGATGATCGACTGCCAGCCGTTGTCGAAGATCCAGTCAGCCTGGTAGCCCAGCACCGCCTGCACCGACGGGCTGACGTAGTTCAGCTGCAGGCGGCTGTCGGTGCAGAAAATCACGTCGCTGATGCTTTCGGCGAGCATGCGGTAGCGTTGTTCGCTGTCACGCAGCGACTGGCTGGCCTCGATCTGCACGGTGACGTCCTTGCCCACGCCGATGATCCGCGTCACCAGGCCATCGCCGTCGCGGGTCAGCACTTGTTCGCGGATGTCGTAGCAGCGCCAGCCGCCGTCGCGGTGGCGGAAGCGCAACTGGCAATGCAGTGGCTGGTCGTGGCCGTTGCCGCGCTGCTGTTGGCGCAAGGCCTGGTAATGCGCGGCGTCTTCGGGGTGCAGCAGCAGTTCCCAGAAGCGGTCGCCCATCTGCGCAAGCTCGGTGCGGTCGTAGCCGAGGGTCTGGCCGAGGTGGCGGTTGCTGAAGATCATCCGCTGGCTGAGCACGTCCTGCACGTACAGCTGGTCGGGCACGGTGCGCACCACGTCCGACCAGAAGCTTTCGCGCTCCAGCAACGACAGCTCCACCTGCTTGCGGCTGGTGATGTCGCTGATGCTCAGGATCACCGCCTGGTAGTCGCGCCGTTGCTCGGGCAGGCGCGCCATCAGCCACAGGTGCAGCTCGCCACCCAACGGTGCGGGCAGGCGTACCTCCAGTTCAAGCAGCGAGCGCTGTTCGATCAGCGCGTCGATCAGTTGCATGCCGACGCTGTCGAGGCCATTGCCGCTGCCATCGATCAGCCGTTGCCAGGCGCCTTCGTGGCAGTCGACATTGAGCAGCTGGCGCGCCACCTGGTTGATCTCGGTGATCTTCAGTTCCTGCAGCAGCGAGCGGCGCAGGTTGGGGTCGAGCGCCAGGCTCTGCTTGAGCGCGGCGAGGTTGCGCAGGTGGTAGCGGTCGAGCTGGCCAGGCAGGCTGGAGAGGTCGAGCACGCACAGCGCTACGCCGGTGCCCTCGAAGATTTCGTGGTAACGCCGGCGGTCTTCCTGCAGGGCGCGCTGGCGGCGGCGCATGTTGATTAGCGCCAGCACGGGTAGCAGGGCGCAGAACAGGGCCAGCAGCACCTTGCCGAGCAGCGCCGGCAGCAGTTTCTGCTGGGCCAGCCCGGCATCGAACAGGCCGCGCAGTTGCCAGGCGCTGTTGTCGATGAAGGCCAGCATCACGCTTTGCAGCGGTTCGTCGCTGCTGTGCGTGGGCGCGTGGCGTTCCAGTACATCGCCACTGCGGCTGTTTTCCAGCAGCCACAGCGGATGGTTGGGGCCGTCGAGGTGCACGGTGAGTGTGCGGTAGTAATCGCTGGTAAGGCGCAGCAGCCAGTAGCCGCGGTCCTGTTCGGCCGCCTGGCGCAGCAGCAGGTAGACGGTGCGGTTGTCCGCCGAGTTGGCGAAGAAGTACGGGCGCCCCTGGTTCAGCTGGAACAGCTCGCCAATCAGCTGACGGTCGGGGCTGCCGGCCAGGCTGTCGCTCAGTAGCTGGCCGCTGTGGTCCAGCCAGGCCAGGTCGCGCAGGGTAGGCAGGCGCTCGCGCAGGGTGCCGAGCAGGCTCGGCAGGGCGGCGGGCGTCGGCGCTTTGACATACGGCTGTACCACATTCAGCGCCTGCTGGGCCTTGAGCGCCATGTTCAGGCCCAGGTGGTCGGCCAGCTCGGCGCTCGCCTCCAGGTTCTGCTGGCGCTGGTCGGCCTGGGTGTGGCGGAACTGCGCGAACAGTTGCCATAGCAGCAGGCCCAGCAGCACCAGGGCCAGCAGGGCCAGCGCGCCTTTGACCGAGCCGCGCATCGACGCGGCGGGAGCCGGCGTGGCGGGGCGCAATGGAGACGGATGATTGAGATTGGTCAAGCGTTGATCCTGCTATTGGGCTGGCGATGGCAGGGATTGATCATGCACGGTGTATGCCGGTGCCTGGGTGGCCGGGCCGCGGTGGCGCACTATAAGGCCGGACACCCGAAACGGGCTAGCATGCCTATCATTATGGCAAAGTGCCAGCCCTGCTGAGCGCTGCCGATGGTCGTGGTCAACGCTGGCGGTTCGGCAAGCCCCTGCTTCCTGTGCGAGAATGCCGGCCGCTTCAATGACAACGCATCGGAGATGTTCGCTTTTGGTTACTCACTTTTCCTCCAATGGCCTCGATTCCGCCTGTGGGCGCAGCAGTCAGACCCTTGTCAGCACTGCCGTGACCGAGGACGTATCCTGCAAGTCGTGCCAGCGGTCGCTGGTCAAACCTGAGGCTTCTGCTTCGAAGAACAAGACGCCTTCGTTGGCCGAACTGCGCAAGACCGCCAAGGCGGCAGCACCGGCTGAGGTTGAGGTGGCGGCAAAGCCTGCCACCAAGGCAGTCAGCAACACGCCCGCCAGCCAACCAGCCGCCAAGCCGGCCAAGGTTGCCGAGCAGCCTGCCCGTACTGGCGGCTTCAGTGTCAAATCCGCCTGGGCCGCGCGCCTGGCAGAGCAGGGCGGCGGTTGCCGCTTGCCGCGTGGCAAGGCTAAACAGCGTCACGTCTGAGCCATCCTGGGCCGCACGGCGGCCCCTGTTGATCCCACCATCCGACCACCCTGTGCAACGCCGCGCGTTGGCGTAGAATGGTCGACTTTGTTCAATGACACCCCGTAAACACATCCCCCTGGCCACCTGGCCGGGCGTTTGTCGATGTCTTTACCTATCTGATTAGAGGGCTTGGTTTTGGCTCAATACGTCTACACCATGCATCGGCTGAGCAAGGTCGTGCCGCCGAAGCGGGAAATTCTCAAGAACATTTCCCTGTCGTTCTTCCCGGGCGCCAAGATCGGCGTACTCGGCTTGAACGGCGCGGGTAAATCGACCCTGCTGCGGATCATGGCGGGCGTCGACAAGGAATTCGACGGCGAAGCCCGTCCGATGCCCGACATCAACGTCGGTTACCTGCCGCAGGAACCGCAACTGGACCCGACCAAGACCGTACGTGAAGTGGTCGAGGAAGCGGTCAGCGTGATCAAGGACGCCCAGGCTCGCCTGGACGAGGTCTACGCCGCCTACGCGGAACCGGACGCCGACTTCGACAAGCTGGCTGCCGAACAGGCCAAGCTGGAGTCCATCCTGCAGGCTGCCGACGGCCACAACCTGGAGCGCCAGCTGGACGTCGCCGCCGACGCCCTGCGCCTGCCGGCCTGGGACGCAAAAATCGAACACCTGTCCGGTGGTGAAAAACGCCGTGTGGCGCTGTGCCGCCTGCTGCTGTCGGCCCCCGACATGCTGCTGCTCGACGAACCGACCAACCACCTGGATGCCGATTCGGTCGCCTGGCTTGAGCGCTTCCTGCACGATTTCCCGGGCACCGTGGTTGCGATTACCCACGACCGTTACTTCCTCGACAACGTCGCTGGCTGGATCCTCGAACTGGACCGCGGCGCCGGCATCCCGTACGAAGGCAACTACTCGGGCTGGCTGGAGGCCAAGTCGGACCGCTTGGCGCAAGAGTCCAAGCAGCAGAGCGCCCACGAGAAGGCCATGAAAGAGGAACTGGAGTGGGTGCGCAAAGGCGCCAAGGCCCGCCAGTCCAAATCCAAGGCCCGTCTGCAGCGTTTCGAAGAAATGCAGTCGCAGGAATTCCAGAAGCGCAGCGAGACCAACGAGATCTACATCCCGGCCGGCCCGCGCCTGGGTGACAAGGTCATCGAGTTCAAGAACGTCTCCAAAGGCTATGGCGACCGCGTGCTGATCGACAACCTGTCGTTCGCCATGCCGAAGGGCGCCATCGTTGGCGTGATCGGCGGTAACGGTGCCGGTAAGTCGACCCTGTTCCGCATGCTGATGGGCAAGGAGCAGCCGGACTCGGGCAGCATCGAGATCGGTGAAACCGTGCAGCTGGCCTGTGTGGACCAGAGCCGCGAAGACCTGGACGGTGCCAAGACTGTGTTCCAGCAGATTTCCGACGGTTCCGACCAGATCCGCATCGGCAACTACGAGATCCCGTCGCGCACCTACGTGGGCCGTTTCAACTTCAAGGGCGGCGACCAGCAGAAGTTCGTCAAGGACCTGTCCGGTGGTGAGCGTGGCCGCCTGCACCTGGCCCTGACCCTGAAGGAGGGCGGCAACGTCCTGCTGCTCGACGAACCGTCCAACGACCTGGACGTCGAAACCTTGCGTTCGCTGGAAGAAGCCCTGCTGGACTTCCCGGGCGCCGCGATCGTGATTTCCCACGACCGTTGGTTCCTGGACCGTGTGGCGACCCACATCCTGGCGTACGAAGACGACTCGAACGTTATGTTCTTCGAGGGCAACTACACCGAGTACGAAGCCGACCGCAAGAAGCGCCTGGGCGATGCTGCTGCCCAGCCGCACCGTGTGCGTCACAAGAAGCTGGCCCAGTAAGCCGGTTTAAGCTGCACAAGAATGGGGCCCTCGGTGGCCCCATTTTTGTGCCTTCCATAAAAGCTGCGCTGGCCCTTTCGCGGGCAGGCTCAGCTCCCACAGATTCGCCACAGGCTTTGAAAACAGTGCAGAGCTGGTGCGAGCGGACTTGCCCGCGAAGCGGACACCGCTAAGGTGATTTTGTATACATTTATATAAAACGCACCAAATAATTTCATAAAAACGACATTTCGCCCTATTCCAGTGCGATTGCTTCTTGGTACATTCGAAAAAAACCAATAAGTCCAATCCCTCTTGGTGAGACGTCTACCATGATCGAATCCGTCGACAATTTCCTCGCGCGCCTGAAGCAACGCGACCCGGCCCAGCCCGAATTTCACCAGGCGGTGGAAGAAGTGCTGCGCAGCCTGTGGCCGTTCCTCGAAGCCAACCCGCACTACCTGCAAGCCGGCATCCTCGAGCGCATGGTCGAGCCTGAGCGTGCCGTGCTGTTCCGCGTGTCGTGGGTCGATGACCAGGGCAAGGTCCAGGTCAACCGCGGCTACCGCATCCAGATGAGCAGCGCCATCGGCCCTTACAAGGGCGGCCTGCGCTTCCACCCGTCGGTGAACCTGGGCGTGCTCAAGTTCCTGGCCTTCGAGCAGGTGTTCAAGAACTCTCTCACCTCGCTGCCCATGGGCGGCGGCAAGGGCGGTTCGGATTTCGACCCGAAGGGCAAGAGCGATGCCGAAGTGATGCGCTTCTGCCAGGCGTTCATGAGCGAGCTGTACCGCCACATCGGCGCCGACTGCGACGTGCCGGCCGGTGACATCGGCGTTGGTGCTCGTGAGATCGGCTTCATGTTCGGCCAGTACAAGCGCCTGGCCAACCAGTTCACTTCGGTGCTGACCGGCAAGGGCATGACCTACGGCGGCAGCCTGATCCGCCCTGAAGCCACTGGCTACGGCTGTGTGTACTTCGCCGAAGAAATGCTCAAGCGCCAGAACCTGCGCATCGACGGCCGCCGCGTGGCCATCTCTGGCTCCGGCAACGTGGCCCAGTATGCCGCGCGCAAGGTCATGGACCTGGGTGGCAAGGTCATCTCGCTGTCCGACTCCGAAGGCACCCTGTACGCCGAAGCCGGCCTGACCGACGCTCAGTGGGACGCCGTGATGGAGCTGAAGAACGTCAAGCGTGGCCGCATCAGCGAACTGGCCGCGCAGTTCGGCCTGGAGTTCCGCAAGGGCCAGACCCCATGGACCCTGCCGTGCGACATTGCGCTGCCGTGTGCCACGCAGAACGAACTGGGTACCGAAGACGCCCGCACCCTGCTGCGCAATGGCTGCATCTGCGTGGCCGAAGGCGCCAACATGCCGACCACGCTGGAGGCTGTGGATATCTTCCTGGAGGCCGGCATCCTGTACGCACCGGGCAAGGCCTCCAATGCCGGCGGCGTGGCCGTGTCGGGCCTGGAAATGTCGCAGAACGCCATGCGCCTGCTGTGGACTGCCGGTGAAGTGGACAGCAAGCTGCACCACATCATGCAGTCGATTCACCATGCCTGCGTGCACTACGGTGAAGAGGCCGATGGCAAGATCAACTACGTGAAGGGCGCCAACATCGCCGGCTTCGTGAAAGTGGCCGATGCCATGCTGGCGCAAGGCGTGGTCTGATTCGACGCCTCGGGGCTGCCTTGCAGCCCACTCGCCGGCAAGCCGGCTCCCACCGGTACCGCGCCGGCCTTAGGCTCAGTGCTGTCCCTGTAGGAGCCGGCTTGCCGGCGAGTGGGGTGCGCAGCGGCCCTTTTCTTCAAGCCTCGCTTACAATAGCGATTACCTCGATCATCTGGTCCCCCGCCGGCCGCCGCCACATCACCTCATCCCCAGGCCCAGCGCCCAATAACGCCCGCCCCAGGGGCGACCCCCAGTTGATCAGCCCATGGCTGGCATCGGCTTCATCCTCACCCACCAGCTGCACGCTGTGCTCCTGGCCCCGTTCATCAACAAACGTCACCCGGCTGCCAATCTGCACCTTGCTGTTCGAGGTAGCGGCAGGCACCACCTGCGCGCTTTGCACCCTGGCGCTGAAGTAACGCAGATCACGCTCGGCATCGGCCAGGCGCTGCTTGTCAGCACGGTCGCCCTGGGCCTGCTGCTCGGCGCGCAAGGCGTTCAGCTGGGCCACGCGCTGCTGCAACTGGCGCAGGCCGCTGACGGTCACGTAATTGGGCTGGTCGCTGACACGCCGCTCCACTGGCTGGTCGGCCTGGGCGGCGGCCTGGTCCTCGTTGACGAATGCTCGGCTCATGCGGGGCCTCCTTGTGCTGGAGACCATGGTGGGAGGTTGCGGGTTTCAATGGATGTCCGTTTGCGACCTAATCGTGGCGGTAGGCCCGGGCGGCGCCGCGGTCCTTCTCCTGCTGCCACTCGCGGTCACGCTCGTCCCAGAAGCGCTCGTGGTATTGGCGTTGCGCTTCGCTGTTCTGCATCGCATGGCATTGGCGAAAGCCGTCGTCCCAGCCGCTTTCGTACTGGCGGTTGTGCAGGTAGCGCGGCACGTCCTTGCTAAAACCGCCGACCATCAACCCGGCCGCCTGGCGGCCGCTGCTGCAACCGTCCTGGAAACCGTCGGCATAGGCGGGGGGATAGCCGCGGCTGATCATCTGCTCGTGGGTGGTTTCGCAACCGGAAAGCAACACCGCAATGCACACGCAAAACCAGTACCGCGACATGGCCACCAGACCCTCTGAATGATGCAGGAAAGTCTAGGTGGCCCGTTGTCGAGGCGCTGTCAAAACCGTGTCAAAGAGTCGGTTGGTTCACAGTGTCTGGTGTTGGCTGTACCGGCCCTATCGGCGGCATGCCGGCGATAGGGCCGGTACAGTCAATAGTGATACCACTTCACCTCAAGCATCACTTCGTTCTGCGCGGTAGCCAGGTGGCTGAACTCGCGTGAAGCACTCAACCTCAACCCCAGGTTCTGGCTGATCTCCCACTGCTGGTTCAGGCTCACGCTGCGCCGCACTTCGCCATTGGTGAAGTAATCGCCCTTGGCCTCCAGCGTCAGGTTGCCCAGCCCGTTGCGCCACAGCACCCCGCCATTGAACCCTGCCGCGGGGGCGATGAACTGGGCGAAGTCATTGTGGTGCTCGACCCGCACCGTGCCCAGGGCAAAGCCCAACAGGCCGTCGGCCAGCTGCCAGGTGCCGCCGGCACCGCCGTTGACGTGGCTGACCAGCACCTCGTCGTCGTGCTTGCCTGGCACCCGCTCCAGCCCTCCGGCAACCTGCCATGACCACGGTTTGAGCAGGTCGTTGCGGGGTGTCAGCGAGCGGATGGTAGCCAGGTCCAGGCGCTGCACCTGCCAGTCGTTGCCTTCGTACTGGCGCACCTTGAGCTGCAGGATCTCGATCTGCGCGCCGAGTGGGAAGCCATAGGCGTTGTCGTTGAGGTCGTGATAGGCCATGCGCAAGCCGTACTCGGCATAAGCGCGGTCCTCGCGGGTGCCGACGCCGAGCTGCCAAGTGCGCGAGTCGTGGCCGTCCTCGGGCAGCCCTGGGCGTTCGATCTGCAGGGGCGGCGGCGGGTTGCTGTTGATCGCCCGCAGCAGCTCGAAGCTGCGCTTGGCCTGGCCGGGGTCGCGTTGCTGGCCGTTGGCGCGGTAGCGCTCCAGGCGGTACGCGGCATCCTGCACCAGCGCCTGGCGCTCGCGGGGCAGGGCGGTGAAGCCCGGGTTTTGCAACTGTGCGGTGTCGGCACTCACGGCCAGCACCTGGCGTTTCTCGTTATGGTCCAGTGGCTCGGCGCGGGCCAGCAGTTCGCGCTCGCGCGAAGGGCGGTAGGTTTCGCTGGCGACCAGGCCGGACTGTTTGACGGCCTTGACCGTGTCGGTGGGGATCGCGGTGAGCGGGAACTGCGAGGTCAGGTCCAGGCTCGGCCGGGCCACCTGCAACAGCTCCAGCAGGCGATAGGAGCAGTTTTCGTCGAAGAAGAAGTAGTCGAACTGGACCTGCTTGAGCTCCCACACGTGCTCGACCATGCGCCCGGTTTCTTCGGGCGTGAGGTCCAGTTGGTATTCCCACAGGTCGCGGTTTTCCAGGCTGCGGTATTCGGAGAGTTTTTCCTGATAGGGCATCAGCGCGAACAGGCCGGGGTAGCCGCCCATCAGGCCCTTCCAGGCATACAGGATGCTGTTGTCGCTGCCTTCGATGTAGGCACCGAAGTTGATCGCGTAGCTCAGCAGCGTGGTGTCGTCGCTGCGGGTGTTGGACTGGTCGATGCGCAGCAGGGTATGGCCGAACATCGACGAGGGGCTGTTCAGGTAGGCCGCCGGGAAGATCAGCGCCGCGCTGTGCGGGTCGATCGACTGGTACCAGGTCTTGAATTCCTGGCAATCCGGCTGCGGCAAACTCTTCAGGCCGAGCTGCTCGCTTAGCCAGCGGGTACGTGCCGGGAAAACGCACTGGGCGTGTTTGTCACCCAGGCTGGCCGGGGCGTACAGCGCCTGGACCGTGGCCCGCAGCTCTTGGTCAGGGTGGTGCGCGCCGTCTTCGGCGAGGAAGAACTTTCGGTCGTCGACATAGCTGCGCCAGCCGCCGAGCTTGGCGGTTTCGTAATGGCCCAGGGCAATCCAGTAGGGGGTGTTGGCCAGTTGCTGGAGACGGCCTTCATCCAGCGCGGGCGCGGCATGAACAGGGGCGCAGGCACACAGCGCCAGGTAAGCGAGGCGTTTGAGCATGTCGGGCAACTACTTCTAAACGATGCCGATAAAAAGGCGAAAACCCGCCCCAGGGCTGGGGCGGGAGCAGCCGCGCTTAAGCTTCGGTTGCGTACTTGGCCAGGCGTGGGTCGTTTTTCAGCACCGCCAGCGTGTTGCTGTGGACAGTCTCGGCAGTCACGTCGGCGCTGCTGAAGATCTGGTTGAAGTGCTGGTGGGCGACCGAGTTGAAGTAGCCACGGTCTTCCGGTGCCACGCCCAGGACCACGGCGTACGTGGTGAGCGCTTCGCCTTGGCCCATGGCCATGTCTTCGGACAGCTCGTTCATCATGCCATTCATGGCGAACCAGGACTTGCCGCCGTAGGTCAGCGAAGCCTTGGTGGAGCAGCCGTTGGTGCCGGAGGTCATGCCGAAGGTGGCGTTGCCGGAGGTGCCGTTGGTGGTGGAGGCCAGGAAGTGGGCCGGGGTGCCGCGCTGGCCTTCGAAGAGCATGTTGCCCCAGCCGCAGTTCGGGCCACCTGGCGCTTCGGCCATGGCGTTGAGGGAGACCACGGTGAACAGAGTACCCAGAAGAATCCGTTTCATAGCATTTGTTCTCTATTTGTCTTAACCAAGGGTCAGGGTTTCTGGCAACTCGGTTGCCAGGCGGGAAAGCGTTTCACCCACCCGCGCAGCTTGGAGTTTAGGCACGATCTAAAGGTTGCGTTGCTGATTGCTAAAAATTTGCTTGAGCATCAGGCCACACCCGCTGCGACATAAAGTCCTGACATGCCTTGCAAGGCGCGCGTGGGCAGCGCCAGAATGCTGCGTATCTGCCCCGCCGAAGTAAGGATACCCAATGCCCGATCCTGTCGCTGCGCGCCTGCGTCTCGCGCCTGAAGCTTTGACCAGGCGCTTTTCCCCCGAGCAGTTTGCCTTTGCCACCACCGACGATCTGGAGCCGTTTCGCGGAGTCCTGGGCCAGGAACGTGCTGTCGAGGCCCTGCAATTCGGCGTGGCCATGCCACGCCCTGGCTACAACGTGTATGTGATGGGCGAGCCCGGCACCGGGCGCTTCTCGTTCGTCAAACGCTACCTCAAGGCCGAGGGCAAGCGCCAGCAGACCCCGGCCGACTGGGTCTACGTCAACCACTTCGATGACGCCCGCGAGCCGCGTGCGCTGGAGCTGCCGTCGGGCAGCGCGGCCGAATTCATCAGCGACATGGGGGGCCTGATCGACAACCTGCTGGCGACCTTCCCGGCCGTGTTCGAGCACCCGTCCTATCAGCAGAAGAAGGGCGCCATCGACCGCGCCTTCAACCAGCGTTACGACCGCGCCCTGGATGTGATCGAGCGCGCCTCGCTGGAAAAAGACGTGGCCCTGTACCGCGACGCCAGCAACGTGGCCTTCACCCCGATGGCCGACGGCAAGGCGCTGGACGAGGCTGAATTCGCCCAGCTTCCGGAAGAAGTCCGCGAGCAGTTCCACGAGGACATCGCCTTCCTCGAGGAGCGCCTCAACGAAGAGCTGGCCAGCTTGCCGCAATGGAAGCGCGAGTCGAACAACCAGCTGCGCCACCTCAACGAAGAAACCATCACCCTGGCACTGCAGCCATTGCTGGCGCCTTTGTCGGAAAAGTACGCCGAGAACGCGGAAGTGTGCGCCTACCTGCAATCGGTGCAGCTGAACCTGCTGCGTACCGTGGTCGAGCAGTTGGTCGATGACAGCAAGACCGACGCCGTGGCGCGCAAGCTGCTCGAAGAGCAGTACGCCCCCAGCCTGGTGGTCGGCCACCATGCCGCTGGCGGTGCACCGGTGGTGTTCGAGCCGCACCCGACCTACGACAACCTGTTCGGCCGCATCGAATACAGCACCGACCAGGGTGCGCTGTACACCTCCTACCGCCAGTTGCGCCCGGGCGCGCTGCACCGCGCCAATGGCGGCTTCCTGATCCTCGAAGCGGAGAAGATGCTCGGCGAGCCGTTCGTTTGGGATGCGCTGAAGCGCGCCCTGCAGTCGCGCAAGCTGAAGATGGAATCGCCGATCGGTGAGCTGGGCCGCGTTGCCAGTGTCAGCCTGCAGCCGCAGATGATCCCGCTGAACGTGAAACTGGTGATCATCGGCTCGCGTCAGCTGTACTACGCGCTGCAGGACCACGATTCGGACTTCCAGGAGATGTTCCGGGTGCTGGTGGACTTCGATGAAGACATGCCGATGGTCGACGAAAACCTCGAACAGTTCGCCCAGCTGCTGCGTACCCGTACCAACGAGGAGGGCATGGCGCCGCTGACCAGCGATGCGGTGGCGCGCCTGGCCACCTACAGCGCGCGCCTGGCGGAAAACCAGTCGCGCCTGTCGGCGCGCATCGGTGACCTGTTCCAGCTGGTCAGCGAGGCCGATTTCATCCGCCAGCTGGCCAGTGACGAGATGACCGACGCCGGGCACATCGAACGTGCGCTCAAAGCCAAGGCCACCCGCACCGGGCGCGTCTCGCAGCGGGTGCTCGACGACATGCTCGCCGGCATCATCCTGATCGACACGGAAGGCGCGGCCATCGGCAAGTGCAACGGGCTTACCGTGCTGGAAGTCGGCGACTCGGCATTCGGCATGCCGGCGCGTATCTCCGCTACGGTCTACCCGGGCGGCAGCGGCATCGTCGACATCGAGCGCGAGGTCAACCTGGGCCAGCCGATCCACTCCAAAGGGGTGATGATCCTCACCGGTTACCTGGGCAGCCGTTACGCTCAGGAATTCCCCCTGGCGATTTCGGCAAGCATCGCCTTGGAACAGTCCTACGGTTATGTGGACGGTGACAGTGCATCGCTGGGTGAAGCGTGCACACTGATCTCGGCGTTGTCGCGTACACCGCTCAAGCAGTGCTTTGCCATTACCGGCTCGATCAACCAGTTTGGTGAAGTACAGGCGGTGGGTGGGGTCAACGAGAAGATCGAAGGCTTCTTCCGCCTATGCGAGGCCCGCGGCCTGACCGGCGAGCAAGGGGTGATCATCCCGCGCGCCAATGTCGCCACGTTGATGCTCGACGAGCGTGTGCTGCAGGCGGTCGAGAATGGCATGTTCCACGTCTACGCGGTCAGCCAGGCCGACGAGGCGCTGAGCCTGCTGGTGGGCGAGGAGGCCGGGGTGCTGAACGACGAGGGTCTGTTCACCGAGGGCAGCGTCAACGCCCGGGTGGTCGAGCGCCTGCGCGAGATCGCCGAGATGATCAGCGAGGAAGACATCGAGAAGGCGGAAAAGGAACGCCTGGAAGAGGTGATTGCCCAGGCCAAGCCGGCCTGAGTCAATAAATCGGCGCTGGCGGCCATGTGCTACCGTTCAGCGCCGGTTTTCCATCTTTTTACAGCATTATTCTATGCTGGAACTTAAGGACGGCAGCAGGGTTCAGGATGGAGACAGCCCGAATGTTTCGGGTTGAACAGGGCTTATTGGAGGGGGACGCTGCCATGCGCAACCTCAGCCTTACTCGCCAGTGCCTGGGCCTGGTGACCCGTATTGAATGCAGCATCCGTCCGCTGGCCGGCGACAACGGCATGTGGACCTTGCTGTTCGCCGCCGGCATGGCCGGTGAACAACCCTCTGCCATCAAGGCCCAGGGGCCGTTCCATGGCCCGCTGGTAGCCGAGTCGGTGCTCAATGCCATCGTCGACAGCCTGACCCTGCACGGGTACCAGGTGGCCGAGGACCCGCAGATCTGGTGCTTGCACCTGCAGGCGCAATTGCGCCGCATCAACGGTGAGCGTTGCCGTAACCTGGGGGATTACCAGTTCCATCCAGAAACCTGAGTGAATGGTCTCGATTGTATGTAGGGCGGCTGCGGCAACTGACCGCAGGCTTTTGCTGTCACAGGTGGCTGGCTATACTCGCGCTCGCTTTTCCAGTCACCTGACGAGTCCCAAACCCTCCATGGAACGTATTCTCGAAAACGCGATGTATGCCTCGCGCTGGCTGCTCGCCCCCATTTACTTCGGCTTGTCGCTGGGCCTGCTGGCGCTGGCGCTGAAGTTCTTCCAGGAAGTTGTCCACGTCCTGCCCAACGTCTTTGCCCTGAGCGAAGCCGACCTGATCCTGGTGATCCTGTCGCTGATCGACATGTCGCTGGTCGGCGGCCTGCTGGTGATGGTGATGATCTCCGGCTACGAAAACTTCGTTTCGCAGTTGGACATCGACGACAGCAAGGAGAAGCTCAACTGGCTGGGCAAGATGGACTCCTCGTCGCTGAAGATGAAGGTCGCCGCCTCGATCGTGGCGATTTCCTCCATCCACCTGCTGCGGGTGTTCATGGACGCCCAGAACATCTCCACCGACTACTTGATGTGGTATGTGATCATTCACATGACCTTCGTGGTCTCGGCGTTCTGCATGGGTTACCTGGACAAGCTGACCAAGCACTGAGTGCTGGCCAGACTGCGCCGCCCGTTCGTTGCAAAACGGACGGGCGGTGGCGTTTTCAGCTTGTGCTTTCGGCAGGGCTGTATGAAAAATGAGCACTCATGCCTGGTTCCGCCAGCGAGGTGCTCCCATGAACCTGCATCAGCTCAATCTTGAGGCCAGGGCAGGCCATGTCGACGAAGTGAACCTGATCGCCATCGAAGGCGGCGATTATCTCCTTGAAGCCCGGCTCAAGGGCCGTGCCCACCCGCTCTCCGATACCCGTGGTGAACGCCTGCGCGTGCACTCGGTAGAGGATGCCCGCAAGTTGCTGCAAACCATCCCGATGGTCTCGATGAACCTGGTGCACTGGTCTGTTCAGGACGAGATGTGCGGCATGGGTTCGCACCCGGAAGAAGACCTCAAAGTGCCGATTTCCCAGCGTTCGGCCTGGTAGCTGCTCGCAGCGCCCCAGTGTGCTAGGCTGCTCGCCCTTTTCATCAAGGGCGCGGCTGCACTGCGCCCTGCAGTGGAGCACAACCATGTCCGAACTCAACCTGTCCACCGACGAAACCCGCGTAAGCTACGGCATCGGCCGTCAGCTGGGCGGCCAGCTGCGCGACAACCCGCCACCGGGCGTGAGCCTGGAAGCCATCCTGGCTGGCCTGACCGACGCCTTCAACGGCGCCGACAGCCGCGTCAGCGAAGCCGACCTGTCGGCCAGCTTCAAAGTGATCCGCGACATCATGCAAGCCGAAGCTGCAGCCAAGGCTGAAGCCGCTGCTGGCGCTGGCAAGGAATTCCTGGCCGAAAACGCCAAGCGTGAAGGCATTACCACCCTGGCCTCGGGCCTGCAGTTCGAAGTGCTGACCGCAGGTGAAGGCGCCAAGCCGACCCGCGAGAGCAACGTGCGTACCCACTACCACGGCACCCTGATCGACGGCACCGTGTTCGACAGTTCCTACGACCGTGGCCAGCCGGCTGAATTCCCGGTTGGCGGCGTGATCGCTGGCTGGACCGAAGCCCTGCAGCTGATGAACGCGGGCAGCAAATGGCGCCTGTACGTGCCGAGCGAGCTGGCTTACGGCGCCCAAGGCGTTGGCAGCATCCCGCCGCACAGCGTGCTGGTATTCGACGTCGAGCTGCTCGACGTTCTGTAATGCCTCTGGGGCCGCTAGGCGGCCCATTCGCCGGCTTGCCAGCGATGAGGCCGGTACTGCCGGCCTCAGTTCCAATCCGTTCCCACCGGGCGCAAGGCCCGCGCATAGCAGAACAGGAACAAATTCCGCACCAGCTCCTTGAGCACCACCGGCTCGCTCGAATTCAATCCGTTCATGTCCAGGTCGCCCTGGTCACGCAGTTCGTCGAGGGCTTCTTCCTCGAGTACGGCGCACACTTCGCCGGTCTCGCGGTGCAAGATGCGCAGATAGGGGTGAGGGCGGTCCAGCCAGGCGTCGATCAGGTAGGTCATGGCTATTCTCCTTGGATAGCAGTTCCAATGAGAATAATTCTTATTATCAAAATAGCAAGGGTCTATTGGAAGAATTCTTCCGAATGGTGCCGATGATCCTGTTGCAGGATCTGTCAGGGCCACCTGAATAGCAGCCCTGTCGCACACAGCAATCAGACCTTGCGCACGAACTCCGACTTAAGCTTCATGGCGCCGATGCCGTCAATTTTGCAGTCGATGTCGTGGTCGCCGTCGCACAGGCGGATGTTCTTGACCTTGGTGCCGACCTTGACCACCAGGGACGAGCCCTTGACCTTGAGGTCCTTGATCACGGTGACGGTGTCGCCGTCCTGCAGCACATTGCCGACCGAATCCTTCTTCACCACGTCATCGCTGGCCACATCGGCTTCGCCGTTGGCCGACCACTCGTGGGCGCATTCGGGGCAGATCAGTTGAGTGCCATCCTCATAGGTGTATTCGGAGTTGCATTTGGGGCAGGCTGGCAGAGTGCTCACTTCGGTTCCTTAAACAGACAGGCGGTTAAAGGCCCATATTGTATAAGGTTTTAACCGGGAAGTGTTTTTGTCCGTACAAAAGCATTCGCGGGACAGGCCCGCTCCCACAGGTTCTCCACCAAGCTCAAGGGCGGTGGTGTACCTGTGGGAGCGGGCCTGTCCCGCGAAGAGGGCGACGCGGTCTTAGTGCGTACGCGCTACCGCAAACTCACTCAGCTCAGCCAGCGCATTCCGGTACTCACTGGCCGGCAGCACTTCCAGGCAGGCAATGGCACGCTTCACGTAATCGCGAGCCATTTGCGCGGTGTAGTCCAGCGCACCCGAAGCCTCGACCGCCGCGCGGATCTGCTCCAGGTCTTCCAGGCCACCCTTCTGAATCGCCTTACGCACCAGTGCCGCTTGCTCAGGCGTACCTTCGCGCATGGTGTAGATCAGGGGTAGGGTCGGCTTGCCTTCGGCCAGGTCGTCGCCGACGTTCTTGCCCAGGGTTTCCGAATCGCCCTTGTAGTCGAGCAGGTCGTCGACCAGCTGGAAGGCCACACCCAGGTGGTCGCCGAAGGTACGCAGAGCCTCACGCTGTTCGTCGGTCGCCTCGGCCAGCGCGGCGGCGCTGTGGGTCGAGGCCTCGAACAGCATCGCGGTCTTGCCGCGGATGACCTCCATGTACACCTCTTCGGTGGTGCTGGCATCGCGCACGCGCGACAGCTGCAGCACTTCGCCTTCGGCGATCACCCGGGTGGCCTTGGAGAGAATCTGCATGACCGGCATCGAGCCCAGCTCGACCATCATTTCGAACGAGCGCGAATAAAGGAAGTCGCCCACCAGCACGCTCGGCGCATTGCCCCACAGGGCGTTGGCGGTGGAGCGGCCACGGCGCATGCCCGACATGTCGACCACGTCGTCATGCAGCAGGGTGGCGGTGTGCAGGAATTCGATGGTTGCGGCCAGCAGGCGCAGGTCGTCACCCTCGCGGCCCAGTGCCTTGCCGCACAGCAGCACCAGCAGCGGGCGCAGGCGCTTGCCACCCGCGGACGTGATATAGTCGCCGATCTTCGATACCAGCGGCACGCGCGAGGTCAGCTGCTTCTTGATGATCTCGTCGACGGCGCTGAAATCGTCAGCTACCGCGCGGTAGAAGGTTT
>Ga0213822_1001000_pt1 | contig 17641 bp, 8 predicted proteins | sample MC6MC0908MG_FD_179872 | JGI IMG/M metagenome (GOLD analysis project Ga0213822, IMG submission 179872) | Enriched soil aggregate microbial communities from Iowa State University, Ames, United States - MC6-MC0908-MG | ecosystem: Environmental > Terrestrial > Soil > Unclassified | place: USA: Iowa...
GGGGCGGTTGCGGCCATGTTCATGGGCCTGACCCTGGCGACCATCGGCGGCGTGCCGCTGGCCACCTGGTTTGGCGAGCTGTTCGGCTGGCGCACGGCATTCTGGGGTATCACTGGCCTCGGCGGGGTGACTATGGCCGCGTTGTGGTTCGCCTTGCCCAACCTGAAAATGCCGCAAGGCGTCGGTGTGCTGGCTGAAATCCGGGTACTGGGCCGTGGCCCGGTGCTGGGTGCGTTGGCCCTGACCGTAGTCGGCTCGGGTGCAATGTTTACCGTCTTCACTTACATCGCGCCGATCCTCAGCAACGAGACCCACGGGTCCACCGCTTACATCACCGCCATGCTGGTGCTGTTCGGTGTGGGGTTGACGCTGGGCAACATGTGGGGTGGCAAGGCCGCCGACCGCTCGATAGACCGAACCCTGATCGTTTCGCTGGGCGTGCTGATTGTTGTCCTGCTGGCGTTTACTGTCCTGATGCGTTGGCCACTGCCGGCCGCCGTCGCCATCCTGATATGGGGGATCGCCAGCTTCGCCCTGGTGCCGCCGCTACAGATGCGCGTCATGGAGGCTGCCAAGGATGCGCCCAACCTGGCCTCGGCAGTGAACATCGGTGCCTTCAACCTCGGCAACGCGATAGGGGCGGCGCTGGGCGGAGCGGTGATCAATGCCGGGCTGGGTTATCCGGCGATTTCCCTGGCCGGAGCGGCAATGGCAGGCCTGGGGTTGCTGATGGTGTTGGCTTTTGCCTGGCGTTCCAGAGCGGCTGCAACGGCGGTTGCGTGACGATGATGTGAGGGGCTGTCAGTCGCCATCGACTCGACATGTCCCCTTGGCGCCCCTGCCCGGAATTAATGATCCGGACTGCCAATAAACGTAAAACTATTCATCGCAATTGACATTAATTATCATTGGCACCTAATATTCATTCCCCTTGTTTCTGGTCGGACCATATAGGGATATAGAAGTGCCGATGAACGACTTTGATGATGCATTGCTTGCGCTCCTCCAGGATGATGAATTACAGCTGCCCGAGAGCCTCCAAAGGCAATCCGGCGCTGGACCGCAAGTCCTTTCCTTCGCCCAGCAGCGTCTTTGGTTCCTGCAACGTCTGGAACCGAATGCCACGGCTTACAACCTGTCCCGCGCTTTTTTGTTTACGGGGACGTTGAACGTTCCAGCGTTGCGTTTGGCATTCGAGGCGCTGATCAAGCGTCATGGTGTATTGCGTACCCGCTTTATCGAAATCGATGGCGAGCCCCGGCAAGAGCTGCTCGACGATGTGGCCTTCGTCATGCAAGAGCATGAGATGCCAGGCGTCGATCGCGCCGCGCGGCATGAACATCTGGCGTCGTTGCTGGCGCTTGAAGATCAGTCGGCGTTTGTCCTGTCCCAGGCGCCGCTGCTGGAGGTCAAGCTGATTCGCTACGACGTCTCCAGCCATGCGCTTCTGTTGAAAATGCATCACATCGTGTCTGACGCGTGGTCCAATCCTATTCTCGTGGGCGATCTGGCCTCGGCTTATACCCAGGCTGTCCGAGGTGAAACCCCGACGTTGCCCCCGTTGCCCGTGCAATACGTGGACTACGCGATCTGGCAGCGACAACGCCTCGACACTGACGCCGTGCAGGCTGATCTCGAGTACTGGAAAAACTACCTGGGTGCGTCGGTACCGGTGCTGGAGTTGCCCACTGATTTTCCGCGTCCGGCCCAACAAAGCCAGCGTGGCCAGCGGCTGCGGTTCACCCTGGATCCCGTCCAGTCCGCGCGGATCCAGGCGTTCTGTCGCGACAGTGCGTCGACTCCTTTTGTCATCCTCCTGGCGGCCTGGCAATTGCTGTTGGCGCGCTTTAGCGGCCAACAGACTTTTGCCGTGGGCGTCCCCCACGGCGGGCGCAGCCGGGAAGAGCTGGAGCAACTGCTGGGCTTCTTCGTGAACACCCTGGTTTATCGTGTTCAGTTGGATCCGCAACTGACGGGCCGTGCACTTTGCCAGCGTTTGCGCAGCGAGTCGCTGTCTGCCTTGCAGCACGCCGAACTGCCATTCGAGTTGCTGCTCGATCACCTCGAAATCGAGCGTGACGTCAGTCGCACACCGGTGTTCCAGGCGATGTTCAACTTGAGCACGGGGGCGGCAGTCAACCTGGCCTTGCCCGGGCTTGAGGTCGAGCGTGTATTGCCGACGCAAGACAGCGCCAAATTCGATCTCACCCTGGACGTAGCGGCTCGACCCGACGGTGTGCACTGCGAACTGGAATACAACCTGGACCTGTTCTCGCCGGTCACCGCCGAGCGTCTCGCCGGATGTTATCGCCAATTGCTGGATGGGCTCTTGACTCGACCGGACGTGCCGGTCTGGCAATTGCCGATGCTTGATGACGCCCAGCGCTTGCAACATTTGGAAGCCTGGAACCGGACCGAGCGAACACTGCTACCGAATCAAGGCGTGCCGGACTTGTTCGAGCGTCAGGTCGATGCCGGTCCTGATCGCTGCGCCTTGATCAGCGGGGAGCAACCGTTGAGCTACGCAGCGCTCAACGCTCGCGCCAATCGACTGGCCCATTGGTTGAGAGCGGCCGGTGTGGTGGCGGATCAACGGGTAGGCGTTTGCCTTGACCGTGACGCTGATTTGCTCGTGACCCTGCTTGCCATTCAGAAAAGCGGCGGTGCCTACCTGCCAATCGACCCCGGGCAACCGGCGGCACGCAATGCCGATATTGTCGAACAGGCCCGACCGGGCCTGGTGCTGACGCGCGAGGCCTTGCGGGACGTTGTCGGTTCCGCCGCTCGCGTGGTCACCCTGGAAACGCTGGACGATGCATTGCCAGCACTGCCCGATACCAACCTGGAACGGGTCACTCATCCGCGTCAGTTGGCGTACACCCTCTATACCTCCGGCTCCACAGGACGCCCCAAAGGCGTCGACATTGAATGCCAGGCCTTTGTCAATTTCCTGCTGGGCATCCAGGAACATGTGCAACTGAGCAGCACCGATCGGCTCCTGGCGGTGACCACCCTGGGCTTCGATATCGCCGGGCTGGAACTGTTCCTGCCGTTGATCCAGGGCGCGACGGTGGTCCTGGCCAGCCGTGAGGCCGCCCTGGACCCACCGGCATTGATCGACTTGCTCGAGCGCCACGCCATCACTGTGATGCAGGCGACACCTGCCACGTGGCAAATGCTGGTCGATCACCCTTCAGCCGCCTGGAAAGGCCTGCGGGTGCTCTGCGGTGGCGAAGCCCTGGGGGCGGAACTGGCTGAACGCCTGTTGGCACGTCAGGTCAAGTTGCTGAACGTCTATGGCCCCACGGAAACCACGGTGTGGTCGGCGGTGCAGGAGGTGGAGCGGGTCGACAGTGCCGTTATCCCCATCGGCCAGCCCTTGGCCAACAATCGCCTGTATGTCCTGGATGAGTTTCTTGAACCCCAGCCGGTCGGCGTTGCCGGTGATCTGTACATCGGTGGCAGCGGTGTCGCCCGAGGTTATGCCGATCGGCCTGAGTTGACCGCCGCGTCATTCGTTCCCAACCCATTCGTACAGCCTCATGCACCGGGCGTCCAGGCGGGCAGTCGCTTGTACAGGACGGGCGATCGTGCGCGTTATCGCACCGACGGTGGGCTGGAGTTCCTGGGGCGCAGCGATTTCCAGATCAAACTGCGCGGCTTTCGCATCGAACCAGGCGAGATCGAGGCAGCCTTGGCCGCGTTGCCAGGCGTGGCCCAGGCGGTCGTGGTCATGCGACGCGGCCCGGGTAATCAGGACGTCCTGGTGGCGTATCTGTGCGGTGAAATCATCGAGGTGGACAGCGCTGCCGTGACCCAGCGACTGCGTGAACGGCTGCCGGCCTACATGATCCCCGGGGCTTTTGTCGTGTTGACGAAACTGCCACTCAATGCCAACGGCAAGATCGATCGCAAGGCGCTGCCGGAGCCGCTGTGGAATGTCGGGGCGGTGGGCGAGGAGCCTATAGGAGAGTGGCAGACAAGCCTCGCCGAGATCTGGAAAGAAGTGCTCGGCGTCTGGCCCATCACAGCCGATGCCGATCTGTTCCGGTTGGGCGCGCAATCGCTGCAACTGGTCAGGATCCAGGCACGGATCAGGCACCAGTTTGGTTGTGAGGTTGCATTGGCTCAGTTGTTCGCTCACCCGGTGCTCAGTGACATGGCCGCGTTGATCGAACAAGCCTGCGCTACCCCCGAGGTTGATGAACTGACCGCTATCGAAAACCTGTTGCTGGCCTTCGAATAACCAGTCGATCCGCCGCACGCGTGTGCAGCCTCCGAGGAATTTGCATGACCCTTTTTTTATCTCTTCTCAAGCGTCACCGTGGATTGCTGAGCCTGGGCCTGTTGGCCAGCCTGGTCAGCGCCGCTGCCGGCATTGGATTGCTCAATGAGATCAATCGCCTGATCGCCGGCGCCGTCACCATGAACACGCTGCTGGCGGCGAAGTTCGTGGGCTTGCTGGTGCTGCTGTTTGCCTGTGGTTTCGGTTCCCAGGCCTTGTTGACCGCGCTGGGCCACCGCGTGGTGTATGAACTGCGCCTGCAGATGGTCAAGCGCTTGCTGGACACCTCCATCGAGCAACTGGAAAAAATCGGCGAAGCCAGCCTGTATGCGACCTTGAGCAAGGACATCGTCAGCATCGGCCAGGCCTTCAACCGCTTGCCGTTCGTGTTTTACAACACCGTGTTGATGCTGGGTGGCTGCCTGTACATGGCTTGGTTGTCCTGGCAACTGCTGCTGATATGTGTCGTCGGCTTGGGCTTGGGAACCTGGCTGGCCCACGGCTGGTTCAACAAGATGCGCCAGCTGATGAAGCACGTACGGGAAACTGACGACCGCTTGTACGCTGCCTATCAAGGCGCGATCGAGGGACGCTTCGAACTGGCGCTCAATGCCCGGCGCAAGGAGCGTTTCTATTCCCTGGATCTGCAGCCAGCCGCGGAGTATGCGCGGCGCAACGAAGTGCACGCCGATCGTTACTGGACCTTGAGCCTGAACTGGACGGTGGCCCTGATCCTTGCACTGGCGGGCGGCTTGTTCGCTGCCGGTGCCTGGTTGGGCCTGGGCAATGGCGTTATCGCCGCGTTCGTCCTGGTGTTGATGTTCTTGCGCATGCCGCTGAATGACTTGATCGGCAGCCTGCCGACCCTGGTGGCGGGCAACGTCTCGCTGGCCAAGATCGAGACCCTGGCCTTTGCCGATTACCGTACTGAGTTCACGGCGCAGACCGGTCAGGCGGATGTCCGCCAGCCCATGCTCGAATTGCAGGGGCTGGGCTACGACTATCCCCATGCCGCCGACGACTATGGTTTCCGCCTGGGGCCCGTGGACCTGAGTGTGGCGAAGGGTGAGATCCTGTTCATCGTCGGTGGCAACGGCAGTGGCAAGTCGACCCTGGCGAAGTTGCTGACCGGGCTGTATGAGCCCAGCGCCGGGACCTTGCACCTCCAGGGCGTGGAAATCACCCCGCAGTTGCGGGACTGGTACCGCGCGCATTTCTCCACGGTGTTTTCCAGCTTCTATCTGTTCGAGCGTCTGGTCGGTCCGAACGGTGATTTCGACATGGACCTGGCCCAGGCTTGGCTTGAGCGCCTGCGCATGGAGCGCAAGGTTACGATCGATAAGCAAGGTGGCCTCTCCACCACTCGCCTGTCCCAAGGACAGCGCAAGCGGCTGGCGCTGCTGGTGGCGTTGGTGGAGGAGCGGCCGATCCTGTTGCTCGATGAGTGGGCCGCTGACCAGGACCCCGGTTTCCGTGGTTTTTTCTATCAGGAGCTGCTGCCTGAACTGAAGGCCCAGGGGAAAACCATCATCGCGATCAGTCATGACGATCGTTATTTTTCCATCGCTGATCGAGTCCTCAAATGCGACGGCGGCCAGCTGTATCCGTTCGATCATTCAGGGGCGGATGTCGAACAGCATTCAGCACAGGGGCATTGCGTTCCTGTCTGAAACGGTTTTCTGCAGTGTTTCTTGGCGAACAGTGGTTCTGCACTACAACAATCAAAAAAAAACGATGGCCCTGCTGGGTCACACATAGGAGCGAGCGGCATGCAACAACGGGCTAAAGGCCGGCCAACGGCCAAGATGGGGAATCTGCTGTTGGTGCCGATGGTGAGCGGGGGGATGTTGCTCACTGCATCGGCATGGGCGCAAGAAAACGAAGTCAGTCAATCGCCGCCCGAGACAACGAGCACCATGACGCTGCCGGCGCAGTCGATCGTGGGTATGCAGACCGAAGCACCGACCGTGTCGGTGGGGACCAAGGTGCCGTTGCGTCTTCGCGAAGTGCCGCAGACCATCAACGTGATCGGCCAGGAGCGTATCCAGAAGCAGAACCTGTATACCCTAGAAGATGCCTTGGGCAAGGTCGGCGGTGTCACTGTCCAGCGTATCGACGCCAGCCGCTTGAGTTTCTTTTCCCGTGGTTTCGAGATCACCTCGTTGCAGTTGGACGGCACGCCGACCACCATGGATAACCGGATCTTCCTGTCTCCGGACTTGACGATGTATGACCGCGTCGAAGTCCTCAAGGGACCGTCCGGCAGCCTGACGGGCGCCGGTGGCCCTGGCGGCAGTATCAACCTGGTTCGCAAACGCCCATTGAGCGAGGCGGCGGTGTCGGCCGAAATCAGTGCCGGCTCCTGGGACAACTATCGGGGCATGATCGATGTCACCGGTCCGTTGACCGACAGCGGCAACGTGCGTGGACGCCTGGTGCTCAGCGAGCACGATCAAGGTTTCTACTACGACGGTGGCGGTAAGCGCGAATCGAACCAGATCTATGGCGTCGTCGACATTGACCTTACGCCCGATACCGTCTGGACCATCGGTGCCAGCAACCAGAATACCGACATCCGAGGCGCCCAGCGCTCGCTGCCAGCTTATCGCTACACCAATGCGGCAGGCCAGGCAGCCATGTCGCTGCCGGACGTCTCGCGCAAGAATTTCTTCGGCGCCGACTGGAACCGCGACTACTTCTGGAGCACTGCGGTCTTCACTGAAGTCGAGCACGATTTGGGTGACGGCTGGACCACCAAGCTGGCCTTGCGTCACGCCGACAACAACTACGACCTGACCCAGGCCTATGCCCGCAATGGCGGCGGGATCGATCCGGCGGACGACCTGGTGTCGATGAACTCGATCATGTTCGATTATCGGGAGAAGCAGGACGAGGCGGACGTCTACGTCGACGGGCCCTTCAACTTCCTTGGCCGTGAGCACAAAGTGCTGGTGGGCGCCAACTATTCGCGCTCGGAGTTTGCCTCGAACGGCGGCTATTTCTCTGATTTCATTGGCGACGTCGACCTCGACGATCCACAAACGGACTTCCCTTATCCGGCTTTCCCAGACTCGGACAAACTGCCGACCAGCGTGGCCAACACCCGATCCAAAGCGGTCTATGGCAACGTGCGCCTGAGTCTCTCGGACCCTTTGACGCTGGTACTCGGCGGACGGGTGACCTGGCTTGATATGCATCGCAGCCAGCATCAACCCACGGCAGGTTCACCTTCGGAAAAAGTCAGTGATGGTGTTTCGCAGAAGTTCACGCCGTTCTATGGCCTGATCTACCAGCTCAACGACACCTACTCCTTGTACGGCAACTACGCCGGGGTGTTCCAGCCGCAGCCTGTCAGCAACCTGGATATCAACAACGGCATCATCAAGCCCCTTGAAGGTAAGCAGTACGAAGTGGGCATCAAGGGCGAATACCTCGACGGCGCCTTGAACGCGTCGCTGGCGGCGTTCCAGATCGAAGAAGAGAACCGCGCGGTTCCGGATATGAACGACCCGAACTCCCGGGCATCGGTCGCCAGCGGCAAGGCCCGGACACGGGGTTTCGAAGCTGAATTGAGTGGGCAGGTGACTCCGGACTGGTTCCTGAGCGCCAACTTCACCCACACCTACAAGCGCTATGACAGCCCTAACGAGCAGTTGCAGACTTACCTGCCGAAAAACATGTTGCGCGTCTGGACGCTCTACAAGTTGCCTGGCGAGCTGGAAAAATGGAGTCTGCAGGGCGGCGTCAGTGTCGTCAGCGAAACGTTCAACAAGCTGGACGTGCCTTCGATCGGCATGGATGGCACCAAGCTGCGCCAGGGCGGGTACGCCTTGTACGATGCCGGTATCGGTTACCAGATCACACCGAATCTGTCGGCCGACCTGCTCGGTACCAACCTGACCGACAAGAAGTATTTCCAGCGCATCAACACCTTCCAGGACGGGAACATCTTTGGTGATCCTCGTGCTGTGTCCATGACCTTGCGCGCCAAGTTCTGATCGGGACAGTCACGAACGAGCCCGGCATACTTCGGTATGGCGGGCTTTTGTCGTTATCGGGGCAGCTGCGGCGATGTGCAGGGAGGGTAGGGTGACGCGTCGAACGGTAAAACGGGATAAAGAGTCGCTGGATCGACAGCGAACGGTGTGGTTGGTGCTGGCGTTGTTGATTGGCTATCTGCTTGTCTGGGTACTGACGACCCTGGCGGGACTGGGCCTGGTGCAACTGGGCGTGCAGCGAAGTGAAGCGGTGCTTGCCAGCACGATCGCAGGGTTTGTGATCTACCCGTTGTTGGTGCTCTGGTTGTTCTGCGCCCGGCGCGCAAGGCGCCTTGGCGTGCTGCTGGCTGGCGTGTCGATACTGGTGCTGGGGATGGTTCACTCTCTGGCGGGAGGCACCTGATGTTCGACAGTGTTCGTCAGTCCATGCTGTGGTTGCACCGGTTCGTCGGCGTCGGGTTTTCCGGACTGCTGCTGATCGCTTTTTTCATGGGCAGCCTGGCGGTGTACGACCGTGAACTGGACAGCTGGATGTTGCCGCAAACCCGTCTGGCGCCTGTCGATGAGCCGATATCCCTGGACCGGCGCGTGGTGCCACACGTCGCCAGCCTGAGCGAAGGCAAACCGCTGATGCAGTGGTACGTCGAAATGCCCGACGCCCGGCGACCATTGTTGCGTTTTCAAGCCTGGACCCTCGAGGGAAATGGCTACAGTCGATTTCTTGCACCGACGGGGGATCAGGTCTTGCCTGAAGCCGGCAGTCGCGGCGGCGATTTTTTCTATCGACTGCATTACACCTTGAATGTCACCACCTGGAGCGCCGGGGCCCGCTTGCTCGGCCTGGCGGCCATGTTGGGTTTGATCGCGTTGATCGTCGGGGTTTGCATCCACGCCCGGCTGTTCCAGGATCTGTTTGTTTTTCGCGTCGACAAGTCGCCCAGGCGCCTGCTGGATTTGCATAACCTCACGGGGGTTTTCGCCCTGCCGTTTCATTTCGTCATCATGCTGACCGGCTTGCTGATCCTGTTCCCGCTGTACTTGCCCGCCAGCGTGCTGGCGGTCTATCAAGAGCAGGCCGACCAGTTCGGTGCCGAAGCCAACGCGGCGTATCGTCGGGAAGCCTCAGGCAAACCGGGGGTTCTGGCGTCGCTCGACCAGATGATGGCGCAAGCCCGGTTGCGCTGGGGTAACGGCGAGCCAACGTTCGTCAGGGTTTGGCATCCGGGGGATGCCAATGCTTACGTTGAGATCAGTCGCTCCGCCGGTGACCGTCTGAGCGAGGATGAGCAGACGCTGTATTTCGACGGTGCCAACGCCAGCCTGCTGTACGAATCCAAGTTGCCTGTCGCCGCCGGGACGTTCAAGTTCCTGGCGGGTCTGCACGTCACGCACTTCCAACAGGCGTGGTTGCGCGCCTTGTATTTTCTTGCCGGTTTGAGTGGTTGCGTGATGCTGGGCAGCGGTCTGTTGTATTGGCTGGAGAAGCGCCGCCTGCAAAACGCGAATGGGCCGTTGAGCGTTGCCCCGATGACGCTGTTTACCAGCGCATTGATCACGGGTATGCCACTGGCCACCTTGGCCATGCTCGTCGCCAATCGCTGGCTGCCGGTCGAGTTGGACGGTAGGGCCGATTGGGAAATCCGGGTGTTTTACGCGGCCTGGCTGCTGGCGACCGCCCATGCCGCGCAGGTTATCTGGCGCTCACCGCAACGGCGCGCGCCATGGGCGACGCAATGTCTGGCGATCAGCGCGTTGGCCGTGCTGGCGGTGATCTCGAATGCCTGGAGCACCGGCGATCATCCCTGGCACGCCATCAGGCAAGGCTTCACGGCAGTCGCCGGGGTGGACCTGGCGCTGCTGGCCGTTGCGCTGCTGGCAGCCAGTGTCGGCTGGCGTTTACGCAATCGCGCTGGCGCAGTGGTCGCGCTCGGTGAGGTGAAGAATGGCTGATGGGATGTCGAGCCTGTTGGTGCTGATGCTTCAGGGGGTAGGGCTCAGCACGCTGGCGCTGAGTCAGGTCGTCCATTGGCGCAAGGTCATGGCGGGCGAACCGTTTCCCGGACCCCGGGCGTTGCGCTGGACCGGGCTACTGGCGTTGACCTTGGGGTTGGTGTTGAGCCAGGCCGCCCTGGGTGTCGCCATGGGCATGGTCTTCTGGTTGCTGGCGCTGGTGCCCTGCGGCATGGTCGTGACGCTGCTATTGTGCTGGCGAGGGTCGTGGCTACGCGGGTTGGGGCGCTTGTTCAAGGCTTGAGCCCCTGGCCACGCTGACAGGCCCCGGGGGATACCCCGGGGCCTGTCATTCAGCCGGTCACTGTCTTGGCGTAACGGCTCAAGACATTCGCCAAGTCGTCCAGCGTCGGGTTCAGGAAGACCAGGTGCGCGGGGATTTTCGTGCCCCACAGTTCCTGGAGCCGGGCGCACAGCAGCACCGCCTTGAGCGAACTGCCGCCGACTTCGAAAAAGTTCGCCTGCTTGTCGAGAACGCTGAGTTCAAGCTCCGCCTGCAAGGCATTGAACACCTGCGTTCGTGCGTCCGCCGCAGGCTCGACCGGTGGCCGTTTCATCGGCTTGAGCTGCTGCACCAGCGTTTCGAAGGACGGCGCCACCTGGCCCAGGACGGTATCGAGCAAGGCGCGGAAGTCTTCGCTCAACGCGACGATGCTGTCATGTTCGAACAGATCGGTGCTGTAAGTGAAGGTCGCGATCAGCCCCTGCTCGCGCTCGCTGATGTCGAGCATCAGGTCAAACAGGGTACTGCGCTTGCCATTGTCCTCCTTGATCGGCTCGATCCTCAAATCGCCAAACTCGGACGAGGTCAGGATGCGCTCGCGGTGCAGGTCGAACATGACCTGGACCAACGGCGCACTGTGCTGCTGCGCGCTGGGCAATGCTTGCAGCAGTTGCTCGAACGGCAGGTCCTGGTTGGCGTGAGCGGTCAGCAGGTTGTCCCGGACCTGTTTGAGTACCGTGTCGAATCCCGGGTTGCCGGCCAGGTCTGTGCGCAAGGCCAGGGTATTGACGAAGAAACCGACCAAGCCCTCCAGCTCCTGGCGATGGCGATTGGCAATCGGGATGCCGATACGTATGGCCTGCTGTGCGCTATGGCCGGCCAGCAGCACGTTGAACACGGCCAGCAGCGTCATGAACAGGGTCGCGCCTTGTTCCCGGCTGTAGGCGTGCAGCGCTTGCGTGGTCTCCAGACCCAGTTCGAAGGTGTGCTCAGCGCCCCGATGGCTGGGCAGGGCCGGCCGCGGCAACATACAAGGCAGCTGTAGCAGCGTTCGGTCGGTGCCCAGGTGTTGCAGCCAGAAATCCAGTTGCGGCTTGAGCGCGTCGTGATTCAGTTCACGGCGTTGCCATTGGGCGAAATCCGCGTACTGCAGGGTTTGCCCAACGAGAGGCGAGGGTTCCCCTTTGCTCAACGCTGTGTAGAGCTGGGTCAACTCACGGGTGAACACGCGCATCGACCAGCCATCGAAGACGATGTGGTGCAAGGTCAGCCAAAGCACATGCTCTTGTGGCGAAAGCCGCACCAGGCCAGCGCGGATCAAAGGTCCCCGAGCCAGATCGAACGGATGGGCGGCCTGGGCCCTGAGTTCGGTGTGCAGGTGCTCATGCCGATCACCTTCGTCCAGATGGCTGAGGTCGATCAATGGCAGCGTGAAGCCCTGCGCGGCGCTGATGCGCTGCACCGGTTGATTGTTTTCCAGCGTGAAGGTGGTGCGCAGCGCTTCATGGCGTTGCAGCAACAGCGCAAAACTGCGCTCCAGCGCCAGCCTGTCCAGGTCGCCGTGCAGGCGCACCGATTCAGGCACGTTGTACGTGGTATTTCCCGGGTGCAGGCGATCGAACAGCCAGAGCCGTTCCTGGGCGTAGGACATTGCCGTTGAAGGCTGGCGGTGTTGGGCCGTGATGGGCGGTAACGTCGAGGCATCGGCCTTTGGCAGCGCCTGGTCAATGAATTCGCCCAGCGTCGGGTGCTGGAACAGCGCACGTACCGGCACTTCCAGCCCGAGGCTGCTGCGCAGCCGTGACACCAGTCGGGTCGCGGTCAACGAGTGGCCGCCCAGTTCGAAGAAGTTGTCATCGAGGCCGACACGCTCCACCCCCAGCACCTGGGTCCACAGCGCTGCCAGCAATTGCTCGCGTTCGTTGCGGGGTGCCCGGTAGCTGACCTGGCGATCACGGGCGGGGGCCGGTAACGCCTTGCGATCCAGCTTACCGTTCGGGGTCAAGGGGAATGCCGACAGCATCACATAGGCGTTTGGCAACATGTAGTCAGGCAATTGCGTGCCCAGGTATTCACGCAACGCGGTGGCGCCGGGGCAGGCTTCGCGCGCCACCAGATAGGCGATGAGTTCGGTATCGCCGACGTCGTTCGGGCGGGCGATCACGACGGCCTCCCGTATGCCTGGATGGCTTAGCAGGCGGGCTTCGATTTCCCCCAGTTCGATCCGGAAACCGCGAATCTTCACTTGGTCGTCGAGACGTCCGAGGAACTCGATGTCACCCTGGGGATTGACCCTGCCGATATCGCCGCTGCGGTACCACTGGCTGCCTTGGGGATCGAGCGGATTGCTCAAGAAGCGCTCGGCGGTCAGGTCCGGTCGTCCGAGATAACCCTGGGTGATGCCAGCGCCGCTGAGGTAGATTTCACCCGCCACGCCAGCGGCCACCGGACGCCGCTGCTCGTCGAGCACGAACACCTGCATGTTCGCGATGGCCTTGCCGATCGGCAACACACCGTGTTCGTCGCCTCGGGCGCGGTAGTAGCTGCACCAGACGGTGCCCTCGGTCGGCCCGTATTCGTTGTACAGCTGGGCTTGTGCGCATTGTTCGCGATGGTGTCGAGAGAGGGCAGCAGGGCAGGCTTCGCCGGCGACGATGGCGCAGCGCAGGCTGCCCAGTTGGTCGGCGGCCTGCTCCAGTACCTGGGCGTAGAGCGACGGCAACATCAGGGTATGACTGATGCGTTGGGCCGCGATCAAGCGGCCCAGCGCCAGCGCATCCTGAACCTGGTCGTCCTGGGGCAGGCACAGTCGACCGCCACGGCCCAGGGTCCAGAAGAGACCAGCGACCGAACTGTCGAACGCCAGGCCTGACACGAGCAGGAATGACGTCAACGGCTCTTCATAGGCCAACTGGCGCGCCGAGGTCGAATGCACGGCATTGCGATGGGTCACCATGACCCCTTTGGGGCGCCCGGTGGAGCCCGAGGTGAAAATCAGATAAGCCAGGGTGTCGGCATCGCTGATGGGCTCGGGACGCAGGTCGAAGGTGCTGTCGCTACCCGGCTGGTCGAGCCATAGCGTTTCGTAGTTGCCCTCGGGCAGGCGCGTTTGCAGACGCGTGAGGCTCAGCAGCAGTGGGGCCGCGGTCTGCTCAAGCATGTCGCTCAGGCGTTCGGCCGGGTACGTTGGGTCCAGCGGCAAGTAGGCGCCGCCCGCTTTGAGAATGCCCAGGATGCCGACGAGGGCTTCGCTGCAACGCTCGATGAACAACCCCACCGGCTGCCCGGCCGTCAGCCCCGCCTGGCGCAGTCGGTGCGCCACTTGGTTGGCCTGGCGTTCCAGCATCCGGTAACTCAGGTGAGTATCACCGTGGGTCACGGCGATGGCGTCCGGTTGCAGGTCGACCTGTTGTTCGAACAGCTGGTGCAACAACGCCGGCGTCGCCAGGTGCGTGGCGGTCTGGTTCAAGGCCGCCAGCCAGTCCTGGTGAACACGACTGATACCGTTGGCATCGCTCAAGGGGCGCGAGCTGGCATCGCTGGCTTGCACGCACAGGGTCAGGTACTGGTCGAGCAGCAGACTTGCAGCGTCGACGTCCAGTGTCGAGGCGTCGAAGTGCAGGCGAAATTCAAAGCCTTGCGCCCGTTCAGTGACCTCCAGCAGCAATGCATGCGCACATTCTTCGCCTTCCAATACCTGCACGGCCCAGGCCGACGGCGCCGGTTTGCGCAAGCGAAAGCCGAACGGCGTTGGCGCCGATTGAGCGGGCCACGCTTCTTGCCAGGTATCGGCCTCGGTCAACAAGGAGGAAAGCTCTGCGAGCAGGCCGGCCAGGGACTGGCTGTCATCGAATGTCAGCAGTAGCGGCAAATACTTGGCATAGGGACCCATGGCGGTCGTCGTGGCACTGTTACGGCCAGGATGTTCCCAGCCGAGCACCACCTGGGGCTGGCCCAGATGGCGTCTGAGCAGCACCGCCCAGCACGCGCCGAACAGATGCTGCGCCGGGGTATCGAGGCCGGCGAGGGCGCTGTTGAGTCGGTCTTGGAATTCAGCGTCCAGGGTCTGTTGGACCTGGGCCATGTGCCGTTCATTACCGGCCGATGCGCGCTGGAATGGATGCAGCACCGCCATCAGGTCCGGCGCTTGTTGGCGTTGCCAGAAGGCATGGCCGGCGTCGCTGTCGCCGCCGCTGGTGTACTCGAACTGCCATTCGGCGAAGTCAGCGAATTGGACGGTGTCGTCCGGCAGTTCATCGCCCTGGTAAAGCGCTTGCCACTCCGACAGCAGGCGCTCCACAGTGGTGGCGTCGACGTTGGCGGCAGGCAATGCGACCAGCAAGGTGGCGGGGAGCCGGGCGACGGCCAGGGCGGGTGGCGTATCCTGGCTCAGGACCGCGCGCAGTGCCGATTTCAAGTCGTCGACAGAGGCCGGGGCCGTGGTGATGTCTCGCCAGTCAATGTCGATGTGTTCGGCGATCACCTGCACCGGCAGGTCCATGCCGGGAGCGGCTAGCAGGCGGGTGCGCAGGATTTCGTGGCGCTCCAGCACCTGCTCCAGGGCCGAACGCAAGCGTGCGCTGTCGATACCGTCAGGCAAGGCCAGGGTCAGGAACAGCGGGGCGCTGCGATCAGTGGCGCGCGACCAATACAGGTTTTGTTGCAGGGCGGGGCGAAAACCCTCTAAGGCGTTACTGGACATAAAATGAGGCCTTGAAAATAGGGGCAAGTCAGGGACGTTGGACGGTCAAGCGGCTCAGGGCTTGAGCGCAACGTCCGTACTGTTCAGTGCTTCTGCCATGGACACCAGAATGCGCCTGGGACCGCTGTATTCGTTGCGCGCGTGCACCGATAGCATGTTGTCGAGCAGCAACACGTCGCCGTGCTGCCAACTGAACTCGATCATGTTTTGCAGGTACACGGCGCGCAGGTGCTCAAGCACCTCGGGCTCGATCGGGCTGCCGTCGCCATAAAAGGTGTTCTGCGGCAGGTCGTCGTCGGCGAAATCGGCCTGCAGGGCATCGCCCACGCTGGCCGGCAAGGTGCTGACGTGGAAGAACGTCGCGTGGTTGAACCAGAGGATCTCGTCGGTGCGCGGGTGCCGGACCAGCGCTGGGCCGACCTGGCGGGTGCGCAGGCGATTGTTCTCTTTCCACTCCGTCTGTATGCCGACACTGGCGCAGTAGGCGTCGACCTGCGCCCGGTCCTCGGTCTGGAACACGGTTTGCCAAGGCAGGCCGAAGCCGTCTCCGTAGTTGCGCACGTACATGATGCCCTGGCGGGCGAAGCGTTCACGGACCTGCGGGTCGATGTCGCGGGTGATGGCGCGGGTATCGCCGATCGGCGTTTCACCCCGCGATTGCGGGGCGACGTCGCACCACAGGAAAATCTTCAGCGGGAACACCGGCGAGTAGGAGTGTTCGTTGTGGGGGAAGATGCGTTGGTCCTGTGGGTAATCGGTGGACGTGTAGATGTTCAGGCGCGGATCGACCTGCGTCCTCGGCGAGGCCCTGAACTTGTACTCCAGCGCTCCCCCTGACAATGAGCTGATGCATTGGTCGAAAGCCGTGGCGGTGTCGACCTGGAAATTACGAAACAGCAACGCACCGTGTTCCAGCAGTTTGCGTTCGATCAGTTCCCGTTGCCGCTGCGCCCAGGCGATCAGGCTGACACCGGGGCTGGCGGGTTCGCACAGCAGCGTGTAGTTCTGGCCGTCGTTGAGCGGCTTGAAAGTCACCAGGTTTTCTTCATCCAGGCGAATCGGCTTGCGGCGCATGCCGCCCAGGGTAGGTGTCGCGGGACCATTCATGTCTTATCCCTCCATAGAGTCAGTAGTGAATCGAGTACGCCGACGTGTGCTGCCCAACCGCGCCAGGCTCTGCTCGTTGCGTGCGTTCAGGTGCTTCATGCGTTGTTCATGGGTTTGCCGTTTCAGGTCCTGGGCGAGCTCGTCGATGAGTCGCTCGGGGTGAGTGGCAACCTGTTCCAGCAGCGTGCTGAAGGCGTTGGCGAACGCCTCGGCCGTTGTCGCGTCGAACAGATCGGTGCTGTACTTGAGGGTGCAGGCCAGGGTGCCCCGGTCCTCCTCCACGGTGAGGTGCAGGTCCAGCTGTGACTGGCCGTGCTCGATGCGCTCGGGCAGTACGTCCAGCCCCGGCATCTGCAGCTCGCTGGCCGGTTGGTTCTGCAACACCAGCTTGACCTGGAACAGCGGGTTATAGGCGAGGCTGCGCGGCGGGTTGAGTGCTTCAACCAATTTGTTGAACGGCAGCTCCTGATGTTTGAAAGCCTCCAGTACCTGCGGGCGCAGACGCTGGATCAACTGGTTGAACGTCGGGTTGCCGGTCAGGTCGCCGCGAAGGGCCAATTGATTGATGAAAAAACCGATAAGCCCTTCGGTTTCCGCACGATTGCGGTTGGCCACGTCGGTGCCGATCACCGGATGCTGGCGACCGCTTTGGGCATACAGGCACACCTGCAAAGCGCCCAGCAATCCCATGAACAAGGTGGCCCCGTTGCTCAGGCACAACCGTTTAAGGGCACCTGTGGTGTGTTCGCCAATCTGGAACGACCAGCGTGCACCTTGCCCGCTCATGGCCGCCGGGCGCGGTCTGTCGCTGAGCAGGTCCAGCGGCGGCTGGGGTTCGCCAAGCGCCTGCTTCCAATAGTCCAGCTGGCGCTCGAGCATCGGCTCGTCCAGGTATCGCTGCTGCCAGGCCGCGTAGTCGGAATACTGGATGGGCAATGGCGCCAGCGTCGGGTGTTCACCGCTCAGGGCGGCGCGATAAAGGTGAGTCAACTCGCTGACCAACAGGCCCATCGACCAGCCATCGGAAACGATGTGGTGCAGCACCAGCAACAACAGGTGTTCATCGTCCCGCAGTTTGATCAGGTGCAAGCGCAGCAATGGCGCCTGGCGTAGATCGATAGGGCGTATCGCCAGGTCAATCAACAGCCGCCGGGCCGCGTCTTCGCAGGCCTCGGCGGGCAGGGCGCTGAGGTCATGCAGGGGCATCGGCAGATCGACCTGCGGCTGCACCTGAACGAAGAGTTCCGCGTCCTGTTCGTGGAAGCTGCTACGCAAGGCTTCATGGCGCTGCACCAACCCCTGGAACGCCTGGTGCA
>Ga0213822_1001005_pt1 | contig 17609 bp, 15 predicted proteins | sample MC6MC0908MG_FD_179872 | JGI IMG/M metagenome (GOLD analysis project Ga0213822, IMG submission 179872) | Enriched soil aggregate microbial communities from Iowa State University, Ames, United States - MC6-MC0908-MG | ecosystem: Environmental > Terrestrial > Soil > Unclassified | place: USA: Iowa...
TCCAAGAGCTTCGTCCGAAAATTAATCCAGCATCAAGAAAGGATCCATTGATTCTTAATAGCGTATTTTTTAGCATTAAATATAAAAAAGGAAAAAGATGCAGGCTCATAATCATGACCATTCCAGATAAGGAGAAGAACGCTTCCGTCATCCAAGCAGCACTTGGAAATAGCTGTTGGAGAAAACCATTATTTTGCATAAACAATATCCAGCCCATCGAGCCAATATACGGTGGTGTCATAAACGGAATCGTTAGAACAATATCTAGCCAATTATATTTATACAAGCTTGTTTTCGTTCTTATTAACGCCATGGGGAATGCTATAATTGTTGTCCCTATAATAACTAAAACTCCTAATAGTATAGAGTTTCCAAGTGTATGCCACACTCTCTCATTGGTAAACATTCTATTAATCTGTGAAACGTCTAATTGCCCATCTTTCATAAATGTATATAGCACAATGGCAATTAACGGTGCGATAGCAAACGTGATGACAAGTGTCAGTAATAATCCAAAAGTTCGTCTGCCTTCCATAATCATTGATATTTCAATCCTTCCCTAGAAAAACTTAAAGGAGGCTAAAAAACCTCCCAAAACTACTTAACGAAAAAGATCATTGAATTTAGTTAATATTTCAAGTTGCTTCGCTTCTGCGCCCTTCCAGTTCACATTTAGCTGAGGAATTTCATCTAATGCTGCACGATCCTTTACAGCTATATCTTTGTTGCCTGGTAGCAAGTAGGCATCTGCGACAAGCTTTTGCCCTTCATCTGACAGTAAAAAATCAACGTATGCTTTTGCACTCTCTACATTTTTTGCATCCTTTAAAATACCAACAGCTCGTGGACTGACAACTGTCCCGCTTTTTGGATAAACAATTTCTACTGGCTCACCATCAGCTTTTGCTTTATAGGCCATGTAATCTACACCTGAAATTGTGGCATTTTTGTCACCAGTAATAACAGCATCTAACGCTTCCTTATTAGCACCATTCACCTGTAAACCATTTTCCTTCCACTTCTCCATCGTAGTCCAAGCCGTTTTTTCCGCTTCTGTATATCCGTATAGGAAATCTACAGCAGAGCCTGATAAACTTGGATCTGGTATATTAATTTTATTTTGCCATTCAGCTTTTGCTAAATCTGTCCATTCTTCCGGAGCCTGTTGCGTATTTTTTGTATTATAAGCAATTCCTAAAGCGGAGGCACTGTAACCATAATAATAACCTTCTGCATCTGACCAATCGCTATTGATTTTCTTTGCATTTGCAGCGTCTTTATAGCTTTGAAGCTGATCCGTTTCCTTTAAGCCATCCATTGAAGCGACAGAGGCTAGTACAACAACGTCTGCTACAGGGTTATTTTTCTCTGCTTCTAAACGTGATAATATTTTACCGGTTGTCCCTTGGAACATCTCTACTTTTATTCCTGTTTGCTCTTCAAAAGCTTGTTGAATATTCGCTGCTAAACCATCTGGACCAGCAGAATATACCGTTAAAGTTTGTTCTTCTTTTGGCTTTGCATTTGATTCTTTATCGCTCTCTACTGTTTTATTTCCACAGCCCGCTAATGCTAATGTTAAAAGAATGCCAGCTGTAGCAAATAGTTTTACACTTCGTTTTTTCAATGTAAACCCTCCAATTGATAGATTTGTTTTTCATCAATAAAAACCTCAAGCTGCTTACCATGTTCTATAGGTTCTACCTCGTAAAAGCTCCAGTGCTTACCATCTACCTGTGCCTGCACTAAATACCGATCACCAACAAAGGTACTTTTTACAATCATCGCTTGTTTTGCAATTGTTCCTGGGCGTGCCACTCTGGAAACTCCTTCAGGTCGAACAATATAATTACCTTTATCAAACCAGTTCACCTTGCCTATAAAATCTGCTACATACGGTGTTGCTGGGGCGTGATATATTTCTTCTGGCGTTCCTACTTGTGCAATTCTTCCTGCCTCCATCACGATAATTTGATCGGACATTGCCATAGCCTCTGTTTGATCATGTGTGACAAAAATTGCCTGACAATCCAGCTCATGAATAATATGCATGATTTCATCTTGCATTTTTTCTCTTAGTACTGCGTCGAGCGCCGATAAAGGTTCATCAAACAAAATAAGCTTTGGATTTGTCGCAAGTGCCCTCGCAAGCGCTACCCGTTGTTGCTGTCCTCCAGATAACTCACCAGGCTTTCGTTTTTCAAATCCTTCCATTTTGACCAATCGCATAACGTGCTCTACTCGTGCCGGAATATCTGACTTTGGAACAATTCCCTTCAAGCCAAAAGCAATGTTTTGGAAAATCGTCATATGAGGCCATAATGCAAAATCTTGAAATACCATTGTCATATTTCGCTTATTTGGTTTTACATTTTTACGAAGTTTGGATGAATAAATAATTGTTTCATCAAAACGGATTTCTCCATTTGTTGGTTGTTCAAGACCTGCTAATAGTTTTAATAACGTTGTCTTTCCACAGCCTGATTGTCCTAAGATTGTAATGAATTTGCTATCCAACTCAATATTGATGGGCCATAGCGCTTGAGCCTGTCCATATTTTTTCTCGATATTCGTTAATGAGATTTTCATAATATCCTCCTTGTTAATTACAACTATAAATTCCAGATATTTAGAAAATATTAATCTACTATTAATAACTCGTTAAAAAAAATCTAATAAACTAAAGCAAATACAAGATTTTTTCTAATTTACTTTAGGAGGATAAAATGAATAATGTAAAATTACAGGCATTTTGCCTACTTGTAGAATTTAACAAATTAGCTCCTGTTGCCAAAGAGCTTGGACTTACAGCACCGACAGTATCCTTTCATATTCGCTCAATTGAAGAGGAATATGGCATCCGTTTATTTCGGACAAATGCAGGTGGGTACCGTTTAACAGAAGCGGGAGAAGGACTCTATCATTACGCTCGCCAAATTGTACAGCTACAAAAAGACATGAACCGCTTTGTCGAAAATCTTTTAGCCGGCAATATCGGCTCCATTCGGCTTGGAGCAAGCGGGTTACCTGCTCATATTTTTATGCCGGATATCATCCATCAAATTTCAACAACCTATCCAGATATCCGAATATCACTGGAAGTAAAAACAGCTCCCGAAATTGAACAAATGGTAGCCCTTCAAGAATTAGATTTCGGGCTAATTATGGAAACAAAACAAGAAAATTCGTCCCTTGTCTACGAAACAATTGGTGAAGACGAACTTGTATTGGCATTAAGCCCTACCCATGAGCTGGCAGCAAAAAAGGACATCTCAAAAGCAGATGTCCTAAAAAACAAAGTATTATTGCACACTTCCTCTAGTTCAACGAATCATTTTATAGAAAAATGGATGGATCCATTTCACCCATCCATTTATACAATCGAGCTAGATTCTGTCAGTACGATTAAGAAGATGCTTACTTTCGGAAAAACAATTGCCTTTTTATCAGTTGCCTTCATTGAGGATGAAGTAAAATCAGGACTTTTGATCAAAAAGGACTTACACGATGTGACGCTTAATAGAAAGATTCAACTTATTTACTCTAAATCTCGTCTAGAAACTAAAATGGATTCATTTGTAAAAGCTGCAATTTATGATTTAGCACATTAATTAAAAAAATATCCTCATATGACATAATTCCAAGGAGATCTTATCCTTATGGAGGGTGGTTGTTATGGCTAACTGAGTTACTTACAAAGAATACTGTAAAACTCTGGCTCATCACCATAACGTGTGGTTGATTTCCGTTCCGACTGGGCGCTTTCCTGGGGGCGTCCGATGAGCCGCTTCACTCGCGTTGCTCGCTCCAGGGTCTCATTTGTGACGCTGATCCCCAAGGAGTCGCCCAGTCTCCACTCCAATCAACTTATATACAAGGCATACGTCTTAACAAATGTCACCCACAACTTTTGGTGATGCGCCAAAACTCTCAAATTTTATAAACACTTGGAAATAAAATTTTCATTTAGTTGCAATTCTACTATTAAAGCAAAATAAAATCGAAGAACGCTATATTGAGTCAATGATACACTCCATTGAACTAACCGAACTGTAAATAGCATTGATTTTATCATCAATGCCCTTAGCGAAAATTTATTTTTTCAACATTTTAAAACCACAATCACGGTAGAAAGCCCTTGATAATTCTTATTAGAATCATCGAGGGCTAAAAAAAACTCATTATTAATTTTCTTATTGTTAACCATCTAACATTCATTTAAATTCATTACTTCTTTCATTAATATCACGTCCTGACATTAGATTTAATATCTGTAAACCATCACTTTTCATGCCACTATTAAATTTAAACGGAACTAAAGAGACAATTCCAATTAAGTACGAAAAGATAATATATCCTCTATATAAGTCTGCCCATTCAGTATTACCAAATATCCAAATCAAGGTCGCCGACAATATATTAATTAATGGACCCCCTAAATATAGTAGAATCATTTTTTGAGTAGTTATTTTATTTTTAAACTCAAAATAAATCCGCCCTGAAAACCATTCTCTTTTACTTATTTTGAATTTCTTATATTCAAGTAATGAGTCGCCCTCGCCAAATCCGATATAAATAATTTTTCCACCGAATATCTTTACAAAAATTGCATGACCAATTTCGTGAATAATAGTAACAATGGGATAATAAATAACAAAATATGAAACATTGACCACTATATAATTAATATTAACCTCTCCCCCCATGCTTGTATTTCAGATTAATATAAATAAACTTCTTATATTTACAACACCATATATTACCGTAATGGTCTAAGTAATTTGATTCTTCAACATAGTTAACAGATAATTGATAGTATCATTTACTTAGAATTTATTTGCTATTAGACTAATGCGAAAAACAACAATTTTGAACCACTCGCTTTTTATTAGCAGCTAAGATTATGGATTTCATTTCCTTTTGAATCCATGACCGCTAGCAATCGATATAATGACCGTAACAATACTTGTTTTTATTTATAGTGGTTATTAACATCCTATGCTAACTTTCAAAACAACAAAAATCAGAATTTGTTGTTATTTCAACTAATTCTGATAATTTATCAAATTTATGTTTAAATTCGGCTATGTAAAGCAGAATAAAATCGAAATTTTATTAAAATAATTTGGTTTGGTTTAATTCATTACTATAAAACTGTGGGCCTCGCAAAGAGTTTGCGAGGCTTTTTTAATATGCCAATAGTACTTATATAGCGATACCCCCTACTTTTCCCACTATATAAATAGAGAAAATTCATTGCATAACATACTAAATACTCAGTAATTAAAAAATATAGAGGTTGATTTGAACCCATTTTCCTCTAGTAAAATGTAAAAAATCTGATAGTATTTAATGGTAAAATGAATAATTTACTTACTTTATTGGTATTATAGATTTTTATTTTTTATTGTAAATCTGTAGATTGTACAAGTTTACTAGTTGAATTCGAAAAATATCGTCTGACATCAGACAAAATAACATGTATTACCGATATAAATGATACAACAACTGGGGGTACTACTATTGAAAAAATTAATGATTGGCTTTTGTTTGATAGCTTTGTTATTAACTGGCTGCTCAACGGCTCAGACAGAAAAATCGAAAGAAGAATATAAAATAGGGATCCTGCTTTCAGATGCTGGTCTTGGTGATGAGTCGTTTAATGACTCCGCTTTTAAAGGGCTTGAGAAAGCACGTGATGAGCTAGGTATTTTGTTTGATTATAAAGAGGCACCTGATGGCAATTACGAAGAGAAGCTTGAAGAACTTGTCTCAGAAAATTATAACGTCATTATTGGTCTTGGCTTCTCTGTACAGGAAGCATTGGAAAAGACAGCAAAACAACATCCAGATCAACAATTCATCCTTATCGATGCGCAATCAGAAGTTGAAAATATCATTTCAATAACATTTAAAGAGCAGGAAGGGAGCTTTTTGCTTGGAATGGTTGCTGCAATGACGAGTAAAACTGGAAAAATAGGATTTATAGGTGGTGCAGATGTTCCGGTTATCCACCACTTTGAAAACGGCTTTATTGAGGGAGCTAAATATTATAATCCAAATATCGAAATTATTAGTGAATATGCCGGCTCATTTGATGATACCGAGGCAGGTGCCGCAATCGCAGAACGTTACATAAAGAACAAAGTAGATTTTATTTATCATGCAGCGGGATTCACAGGCTTTGGCGCCATTAAAAAGGCGGAGGAAATGGGTGTTTATGCAGCGGGTGTAGATATAGATCAATTTTACATTGCAGAAAAAACTGTCGTAACTTCTATGTTAAAAAATGTCGACCAAGCTGTTTTTAACATGTGTAAAACATTAGTTGAGGAAGGGCAAATTTCCGAAAAATCATTTTCATTCGGTCTAGCTGATAATGGAGTCGGACTTGCAGATATCCGTATTATCAAATTAACATCTGAACAGCAGGCTGCCATTGAACAAGCCGAAGAAGATATTGTCTCAGGTAAAATAAAAGTTACCGCAGAAAAGGAGAATAGCCAGTGACGTTACGAAAAAGATTATTTATGAACATCCTTATTCCAATTGTGCTTGCAATGGCTATGATTGGCTTTATTATCGTTCAAACATCTGATATTCAAACAACTGCACAAGATGATACAGCACTTTTGCTTGCAGTAAAAGAACTTGAACAAAGTTTAGTTGTAACAAGTCTATCATTAAACAATTACACTTATTTAGACAGCGAGGCCAATAAAAATGAAGCTCTGGCAAATTTGAAAGTAACAGATGCGAATTTAAACGCACTTTCTTCTGTTGCAAAGGTACCTGAACATAAGGCCATTATCAAAAAAATCGAAGGTAAATACATAGAACTAGCAAAAGCTACAGAGACAGGTTTTCTTGCGAACAACCGTCCTGAAATAAAAAAACAAGCAATAAGAATTTCTGGCATTCTAAATGATATGCATTTACTGAAAAAAGAAACAAATGAATGGTATAAAGAAATAAATCATAAGACTGAGCAAAAAATTACTTTTATTATCACAACTACAATCATAGGAAGTATTCTATTGATTATTGTTACGTCCATTTTTTCGTATGTTGTAGCGAAAAGAATTACAAATCCGATTAATCAAATTGTGGATTGTGCACAATTAGTGGCTGTAGGGAATTTAACTATAGATACATCTTCCCTATCCTTTAAGCAGGGCAGTCGAAATGAAGTTGATCAACTGACTGAGAACTTTTCCATAATGATTGACAATCTAAAAAGCACCGTACATTCCATTGACGATGTAGGTAAAAATGTTAGCCTATTTACAAAAGATGTGACAAGCTATATTGAAACCGTTAATGCAGGAAGTAAACAAATTGCATCATCAACGGACGAATTGGCGAAAGGAAGCCTAACAATTTCAGAAGATATCCAATCAACGGCTATCCTTATGAATACGATGACAGATCAATTTACTACTGTTCAACAGACTAGCGAACAATCGGCGGCAAACGGTAAACTGGCACTTGCAGCTGTTCAAAATGGCCGAAGTTCCTTAGAAAAGCAATCCTCCATCGCGAAGGATATTTCATCCACATCGATTAACATCAAAGAGGCTGTTACTCAATTTTCTCAATTTACAACAGAAATTGAAGGCGCAGCTAATGTAGTTCACACGATTGCTGAACAAACAAATCTTTTGGCATTAAATGCTGCAATCGAGGCTGCACGTGCTGGAGAAGCCGGAAAAGGATTTGCCATTGTGGCACAAGAAGTCAAAAAACTGTCATTTGAAACAGAAAAAGCAACTACTCTCATCTCTTCTATGGTTACCCATATAGAAGATGGCATTATGCTTATTCTTTCTACTGCTGAGCATGGACATCAGCTTTCTAACGAACAATTACAATCGATGACCGATACAGAAAAGTCATTTGAGGCGATTGTAGCCCATGTTTTAGACATTAATGATCAGTTACAGCACCTTACTAAAGATATGGTGCAAACAACTGCAATGAGTCAGCAAATGAACAGTACAATTGAAAACATTTCAGCAATTACCGAAGAAACAGCAGCTGGCACAGAAGAAATATCCGCCTCTACTCAAGAACAGCTACTGTCATTCGAGAAAATTAGTGAAAAGGTTTCTGACCTTCAAGAAATGACAAATACATTGTCTGTAGAGCTTAAAAAATTCACATTATAAAGTAAAATAATCATCATTAGTTTCTTTGAAAAATCCCGAATAGCGGACACTTAAAAAGTGGTCTATTCGGGATTTTTCTTTTGTGAAATTGGTTATCAGTATACTATCGCTCGATTATTTATACTTTCTATTACCTTGCCCTTTTGCTTGCTCAATCATCTTTTGAATTTGTTCTTGTGTAAGTTGTAAAGATTGTTTTAGCGTCTGTGTCCTCTTGCTTGTTGAAATGCAATGATGACTGCTGGGATTAAGCTAGCTTCAGAAACCGGTTTAACTAGATAACCCCTTATATTATCTTGCTTAGACTTTTCTACAAATTCTTTTTGGCTATATGCAGTAATCAACAACACTGGGATATCCAGCTGACGACCAATCACCCCACTTGCTTTTAAACCATTGATTTTTGGCATTTCAATATCCATTAATACAAGATCTGGTTTTAGCTTAAAAGCGGGTTCAATCGCTCGATCTCCATCTCCTCCTTCTCCGACAATCTCATAACCATGATTCCGAAGCATCATTTTCAAGTCCATTCTGATAATCGTTTATCTTCAGCAATCCGAATCCGTTTTTTCATAAAACATCCCAACCTTTCTAGACAGAAAAAATATATCTTAAGTTGCTTGAATAAAACGCTACACGAATTAGGCAGTAACGATAAAGAATAAACCCTTATCATTACTGCCTTTTAAATTCAACACCTTACAAATAAAAAAGCCGTTACAAAAGCTCTTAGCAGAATTTTACTTTTGTGACAGCTTCAGTTACTATATATTACTTATTGTTTGTTTCCGCTGAATTAGTATTATGTTTTTTGGCTTTAAGTCTTCTATATCTTCTATTTGCTACTCCGAAAAAATCAGGTAACTAACAATGTAAAGCAGCAAAGAGTTTTTCTAGTCATTAACACAATAAGTAAAACTTAGTAAAAGATGTTTACAAACAACTTAAAGATGGATATACTTATAAAGTAAACAAAAAATTCTTAAGGAGGTCGAATGAAATGATCGTTATCGTTAAATTGATGTCATTGGTAGTTACAACTTCATTAAAAATGAAAATCACACATTCGACCAGATCGGAATGGATCGCTTAAGGTTTTTTTTGTAATTAAGCAGACCCATACCGCAGGGAGAAGTGTGCCCCTGCGGTATTTTTGTGCCTTTTTTCACCGTAGGGGAGTCTCTCTACGGTTTTTTTCATTTTTCATGGTAATTTAAGGAGGTGATAATAAATGATATTAAACATTTTTGCTCTCACGATAACTATTACAAAACGTGAGATCTCTCTTGAGGAAGCACTTCATAATGAAAATGTGAAAAAAATCTTTGAAGAGAACCGAAGAAAAGTAGAAAATTATATTCGTATTCGTCAATATTAATTTTGTTAACTAAAAAACATGAAAGGTGGGAATTGAGATGATTTATATGATCAAAAGACGTTATGCAGTTTTATGGGTGGAGAAAGACACAACCACCAGATGAAGTAATATAAAGTGACAATATAGCTATTTAATTTTATAATCTCAGTAAAGTTAACCCGTTCTAATCTAGGACGGGTTGCTTCAGGAGGTATTTTGCACTTTTTTAAGCGATATTTTACACATACTACTTGATGTAGTTTAAGAAAATGCGGAATTACAATGTTAGGGAAATTCTAATTCTAAATAGCGTAATTCCTCGATATTAAAATTGAATTTGGCAATTTTTAACTTAATTTCATTATTCTGCCCCATTAGCCATCCATGTAGCGCAATAAACAGCACTTCACCACAGAAAATGAAAGATGATTAAGTTCTTTCATGGGAGTGACATAAGGATTTTTAAACAACATTATTATTTTTAATGACTTTATTGTAAATTAAACATTATTATCTCTGTACAGTAGCGTCAGGAAAATGCGGATTTACAACGTAAAGGAAGTTTCAATATTAAAAAACCTAATTTCTCAGCATTAAATGAGAAATTAGGTTTTTTAATTTATAGAGAAAGACTTATAAGTATTTATCACTAATCACGTTCAAATGGTGTAACTCGTGCCCGACAATGCCATATGCAAAGGTACCTATCGAAACTGGGCTGTTCATTACAGTTCCATTACGATCCCATACTGCATCATCAATGGTTGAAATAAGACTTAACGTGTTGGAGCGTACCGTGTCTAAACCAGCTAGTAGCTGCTCCCAGGATAATTTGTTGAAGTTTGCCGCAGAAACGTATTGATTCTGATCCATTGCTGGGAGTGGCGCACTTTCATTTCGTGCAATGGCAAGCATTCGATACGACATCACACGTTCCACGTCGGTCATATGCCCAATTACTTCTTTTAAAGTCCATTTCCCTGGTGCGTACGCCTTCCTTGCTGACTCCTCTGATATGCTGCTCAAGAAGGTAATGGTCTTAGTTCGTTGCTTACTAAGTATTTCTTCAATATCTCCATCTGGCACAAGACTAACATACCTAGCATACTCTGGATTTTCAATAAATAATGGTCGTGGACGCACAAGAATCCTCCTCATCGGGAATAGTTAATTATGATTCTAGACTACTATTCAACAGTCAAGAAGATATTTCCTTTATTTGATATTTAATTTCATTACCGCAAAATAATTGCAAATCAAACAACTTTATTACCTCTGTACAACTGATTTATGCAGTTAATATAATACACATAATAATGGACTAATTCACTTTTTATTCACACTAACCCGCTCCGTTCGTTTAGTTTAGGTGCAGTCCTTCAGTTGCTGAATGAAGTTAAAAATAACAAAAGGACAAAGCGTGTTTATCCGTAACACCTGGATCTTTTCATACCCTTTGCTCCTATTAGTTGTTTCAATTGGTAATTATGCATCTAATCCTAAGTGTGAACGAAATGTGCACCCCTCATAATCAGCTCGGAATAACATCGCTAAAGCATAAATCTAAAGATTTTGCAGGACCACCTGGCACAGCGATAAAGCCATCCCATGCTTCCTTATCATAAAAAGTTACAATCTGATTCACAATATCTTGTGGTGTACTAATTGCTACAAGATGTGCAGAGCCAATTACTTCTGAGCGTCCGCCGAAGCTTTAGATCCACAGATGTTTTCTGTGCGAAGCGTAGCGTCGGCAACAGGGTTTTATCTCCGCGAAAGCGGAGCGGCAGCGGCAGATGTTTTTTGTGCGAAAGCGCAGTGCCAACGTAGCGACAGCAACAGGGTTTTATCTCCGCGAAAGCGGAGCGACAGCAACAACAACACGAAGTTAAATAAAGAGTGGTCCAAAGTAAAACAAATTAAAATAATCAAAATTAAAAATTTTTCTTGTTTTTGTATTTTTTATATAATACAATTCTAACTGAGATTGAAAATCATTATTAATTACAAGGAGTAGAAAAGATGAATAAAAAGCATTTTCTTTTATTCTTCACAATATTTGCAGCGCTATTTGTATTAGCTGCATGTGGAGATAAAGCATCAGACAACAAAGAAAAAGAGACTTCGGAGAAAAAAACCGAAGAACAGTCAACAACACGAGAAATTAAACATGCTCTTGGTACAACGACAATTGAAGGTACACCAAAACGTGTTGTCACACTTTATCAAGGTGCAACAGATACAATTTTAGAATTCGGTGTTACACCAGTTGGAGTAGTAGAATCTTGGGCTCAAGCACCAATGTATAATTACATAAAAGATGACTTAAAGGATACAAAGTTTGTTGGTCAAGAAACACAACCAAATTTAGAGGAAATTGCAGCGTTAAAACCAGATTTAATTATTGCAACTCAAATTCGTCATGAAGAAATTTATGATCAGTTATCACAAATTGCGCCAACTGTTGTAAATACTACTATTTATGATTTCAAAGAAACAGCTACAATAATTGGTCAAGCTTTAGGTCAAGAAGAACAAGCTAAATCATTGATTGGAGATTGGGAGGCACGCGTGGCAGACTTTAAAACTAAAGTAGCCTCTACTGAGAACTGGCCATTAAGTGCAGCTGTATTAAACTACCGTGAAGACCACGCTCGTATTTATGTGACAGGCTTTGCTGGTTCTATTTTAAATGAATTAGGCTTTAAAGGTCCGAAAGATTTACAAGGTGAGAATTTAGAAATTGTAAAATTAACAGATAAAGAAGGTATTCCACAAATGAACGCCGATGTTATCTTCCAATTTATGGAGGATAATGCAGCTGTGAAAAAGACACATGAAGAATGGACAGCACATCCTTTATACAAAAACTTAGATGCTGTGAAAAATAATCAAGTGTATACAGTTGATGAGATTATTTGGAATTTTGGTGGTGGCTTACAAGCGGCTAACCTAATGTTAGATAATCTTTATGAGCATTTTGAACTTGAAAAATAGGATGAAACAAAGGGAATGCAATTAGCTTCCCTTTTTTCTGTGAAAGAAGAGGATACATAATGTTACAAGCAACTCTCTCAAGAACACTTGGATTGATTGTACTTCTAGGGATCGTAATCGTTTTGTTTTTCTCTAGCCTTGCATTTGGACAAACAACCATCCCTTTCTCCACAACATGGGAAGCGATTACGAATTATAACCCGGATAATACAGATCATATGATTATTGGTACGTCACGTTTAACAAGGGCTATTATCGCTTTAGTAATCGGTATGAATCTAGCGATTGCCGGTATATTTGTCCAAACGTTAACACGTAATCCGTTAGCAGCACCGGACTTAGTTGGAGTCAATTCAGGCGCTATTTTTTTTATCGTACTTGCTATTACTTGGTTTGATGTCCAGTCGTTAATGCACTATATGTGGTTTGCATTTTTAGGGGCTACTGTTGCCGGTGTACTTGTATTTTTCTTAAGTAGTATAGGAAGAGACGGTATGACACCGATAAAAGTAATCTTAGCTGGTACTGCTTTATCCGCATTATTTATATCCTTAACACAAGGTCTACTAGTCATCGATGAGCAATCCATTCAAACAGTCCTTTTTTGGATGTCAGGTTCTGTTGCTGGAAGAGATTTGGATATGTTATTGCCTGTATTACCTTACATCCTTTTAGCCTTAATAATTAGCTTATTTATAGGAAAAGCAATGAACATTTTTAGTTCCGGTGATGATGTTGCGAAAAGTCTAGGGCAAAATGTAGGTTTACTTAAAGTGGTGATGGGCGTTCTCATTATTATTCTAGCAGGTGGCTCTGTTGCAATTGTCGGATCTGTAGGATTTATAGGACTCATTGTACCTCATATGGCAAAAGGTCTTGTTGGTATGGATTATCGTTGGATGATACCATATGGGGCACTTCTAGGAGCAGCACTACTTTTAGCAGCCGATGTAGTGGCACGCTTTATCATTGCTCCTCAAGAAGTACCTATTGGTGTAATGACAGCCTTAATCGGTGGACCGTTCTTTATTTACTTAGCTAGAAAAGGAGTGTCTAAACAATGAAACATTGGACATTTCGACTATCGAATGGAAAAGTATCTTTTCAACTGTCGCTAAGATGGTTACTCATCATGTTAGTGTGCTTTTTGGTTGTCGGAACTTTATTTATATTAAGCCTTTCAATAGGAAGTAACTGGATTCCCATTGTGGACGTATTTTTAGAATTGACAGGATACATTGACCAACATAGTTACGTAGTAGAGACGCTGCGATTACCACGAGTATTATTAGCAATGTTAGTAGGTGCTTCATTAGGTATAGCGGGTCTTATTTTGCAAAATCTAGTACGTAATCCATTAGCTTCACCAGATATTATTGGTATCACTAGTGGTGCTTCATTAGGTGCTGTATTATTTATTATTTTTGGGACTGGCATAGTCAGTATGAAGTTCTTACCGCTTGCTGCGATTGTCGGAGGTATTTGTGCAGCAATGCTAATTTACATCATCTCTTGGAATAACGGAGTTACCCCTATTCGACTTGTATTAATTGGTATTGGTATATCTGCTATTTTAAAAGCAAGCATTACATTCTTTCTTGTCTTAAGTGAAACAGCTACTACAACAAAGGCTTACATATGGTTAACAGGTAGTTTATATGGAGCAAATATGAGCGATGTGTTGGCAATGAGTCTATGGCTTCTGATCCCTTTACCCGTCCTATTAATCTGGGGAAGAAGTTTAAATGTAGCAGAGCTAGGCGATGATATTTCTATTAGTATGGGGATCAATGTACAAAGGCAACGTTTGTTATTTTTAATGTGTAGTGTAGTATTTGCGGGGACAGCAGCAGCATTTGCAGGTGGTATTGAATTTGTTGGACTCATGGCACCTCATATTGCAAGACGGTTAGTTGGTAAATCCTTTATTGGGCTTGTTCCTGTAACAGCACTTGTTGGGGCATTTATTGTTATGTTAGCAGATTTAATAGCACGATCATTGTTTTTACCACTTGATATTCCAGCAGGCGTATTCACTGCTGCAATAGGAGCTCCCTTCTTTATATATTTATTATTTCAAAATCGGCATCGATAGGAGGATGAAACATGCTTGGATTACAGACGAAAAATTTATCATTACAATACGGTGACTATTCAGTGATTCAAGATTTGAGCTTTCAGATTCCGGCAGGGAAAATTACTGTTCTTGTCGGTGCGAATGGAAGCGGTAAATCAACACTTTTACGATCACTTGCTCGTTTATTGAAGCCACAGACAGGCGATGTATTAATAGATGAACAAAAGTTGCAATCTTTATCTTCTAAAGAAATAGCACAACAATTAGCGATATTACCTCAAGGTCCCCTAGCACCTGAAGGTATCACAGTACAACAATTAGTCAAACAAGGGCGTTATCCTCACCAACGATGGTTTCAACAGTGGTCAGAAAAGGATGAAGATCTGGTGGAAAGAGCAATAGCCGCCACACAGCTCCAACTACATAAGGACCGTGCAGTAGATTCGTTATCTGGGGGGCAACGGCAACGCGCATGGATTGCCATGACACTCGCACAAGAAACACCCATTTTGTTATTAGATGAACCTACTACTTATTTGGATATGACTCATCAAATTGAAGTATTAGATTTTTTGTTTGAATTAAATCGCACTGAACAACGAACAATTGTTATGGTTTTGCATGATTTGAATCTCGCTTGTCGCTATGCAGACCATTTAGTTGCCATTCATCACCAAACAGTGGCTGTACAAGGCCCTCCAGAGAATATTGTCACAGTGGAAATGGTTCAAGAAGTATTTGGTATGGAAGTAGCAGTATCGGAGGATCCTTTCTTTGGAACTCCATTATGTATCCCGAAAGGAAAAGGAAGGTATATAAAATGAATTTAGAGCCTTATGGCGTGGAAAAGCACCCCTCACCTCAAGGTATTCCTTTACATCAATTATTAAATAAGGATACTTTACTACCAATCATTAAACAGTATGGAAATCATTTGAATACTCCTTCCTTAGCTGTAGCAGGTTCTCTATTTTTAAAACGTTATGCTGTTTTAGTAGCAGCTTCGAGTCTCGATTATTATGGACTGCAAAAGAAAAAAATGGATTGGTGGTCTACAGCTCGATTTGATGTAACATCATATAAATTGCTAATTGAAGAAAATCCAACGGCACTTTTTAACGACTGTTGGAAAAATCGTATTTTCGCTCAACATTTAACACCAATGATTACCATCATCAGCGAAGAATGTAAAATTTCCTTAAAGATCCTATGGGAAAATCTCGCTGTAAGGCTACTTGCAACTCTTCGTAAAAATGAAGAATTATATACTTTAATTGAATTAAATGAACATTTTAATGAACTTACATGCGCTGAAACTAATTGGTTAGGTATGGAGCAAAATCCTTTTCAAACTTATCTCCAGCGAAAAGAGACATGGAGTGAAGTACCAGTTCGAAAAACGTGTTGCCGATACTATCTAGTAAATACAAAAGCGGATATTCCATATTGTAAGAACTGTCCATTGAGGAAATAATAAACCTATGTTTTCCTAATCGACACGCTAGATCATGTGCTATTGTAGAGTTTTTACTATAGACAGATCACATAAAGAGAGAGCATGTTTTTTCACTTAACATGCTCTCTCTAATGTTTTATTATAATTCTCTCAAATATACTTTATTAATATGACAAACTTCCTGCAATAATTAATCCTACCGTAATGCCCACTGCAAATAAGCTGAATCCTACTGCAGTATTTCCTTCTTCAACTTTTTTCTCCAAGCTTGTTTTGGGTGTTAACACGTATTCAATAATCAAATACACAACTACTTGTGTGACAATTCCGATTAACCCCCAAATAATAGCATCCAGTATATGAACACTTGAAGACCATACTGTATATAATGTGATGCCTAATCCAATCACTTTTCCCCATAGCTTTAATGCAACAGCCATATTGCCTTCTTTAATTAAGTTCCACTCTGAAAATTTTGTTGTAAAAGCAAATGCAACAATACCAATCAAAATGAGAATAAATCCGGTTCCTGTATATAATAAAAAATTTAAAAAACTATCTGCTGAGAAAAATCCCATTCCATACACTCTCCTTTTATATCAGAAAATTCTTACCATTTTCTAATAGCCTATTGGTAAAAAATAAGATCCGTTATCTGTAATTTGTCCCCCTGCGCGAATGCCAATTGCACTTGCCTGACCATTAATATAAAAGCTACCATACATATAATGCGCTCGTTTGGGTCCTTGTTCTGTTTGAATAATCGTTTGTGGTAGCTCGATAAACTGTTGATAAACAGAAAGTTCATCTTTATATGTTTTATGAAAATCTTCCGCAATTTTTTTACCTGTATTTGAAAAAATTTCGACAGTGTCTCCTTCACGACCAAATGTAGGCTTTTTCACAAAACTTTGTCCCTGTTGTAAAAAAACATCTGAATCTAGGTAGGTTGGTAAAAAGTATTTATGTATTGCGTTATGTTCTTGAGGCGTATAAAAAGAATGTTGCTCCTCATGAAGCCCCCATATAAGCGCCATTATTGCCTTGGATTGTAGTAAAAAAGCAGAAGGAGGATTCACAACGGCTAGTTGTTGTTGTTCCACTAGTTTCATTAACGATTGACCTACTTTGTCTTTCGTTATAGGATCTACATCATGTATTAAATGTTCAATAGGATACGTTTGTCGATATAAAACATCGATTTTTTCTCCGTGTATATCATATAGACCTTGTGCTATAACAACTTCTTCACTTTTTAAAATCGGCTCATCTACAAGTTGTAATTGATGAAAGTCCATATACTGACTTTTTAATCCCATGAGTTCCTTTAAATACATGGTTGTCAGTTTATCCTCTTCATGTTCCGAATGGGCTGCAAAAACAATATTGTTAGCTTCAGATCTTCCCATCGAACGAAGCGACGATGTTACAGCTTTCAACATTGCTTGTTTTAACTGATCTTCGCATCCGTCGTTTGGATTTTTCAGCTCAAACTGTTCACACACTCTTCCATTCACAAAAAAGGTTTCTTTTATAAATGTAGGTGTATCT
>Ga0213822_1001006_pt1 | contig 17606 bp, 13 predicted proteins | sample MC6MC0908MG_FD_179872 | JGI IMG/M metagenome (GOLD analysis project Ga0213822, IMG submission 179872) | Enriched soil aggregate microbial communities from Iowa State University, Ames, United States - MC6-MC0908-MG | ecosystem: Environmental > Terrestrial > Soil > Unclassified | place: USA: Iowa...
GAACAGCTAGAGGAAATGCGAGTTCTAAAATTGCTACAATGATCGCACTCGAAAAATCGATCACAAATAATCGTTTATGTGGTTTGTAATATGAAAAAAACTTTCTATACATGTATGTCTCCTCTCCATGCTGCTAAATTTTTTTGCATCTCTCCAATAGTACCACTTGTTTAAACTGTTCGGTAAAGGATTTTTTCACTTTATTTTCAATTTTTATTTGCAATGGATTAGAAACATGTTATAATCCATGTATAAAGAATTGAATAGCTTTTGACAATTTTGTCAAAGGGGAGTAGCTAGCAGATGTAAATAAAACATCTGATTTCACATTCGTCATTACATGGTCATATGCCATCGGGTGTGAAGGCATTTTTTGTCGTACATGATATTTTTCTGTGCAACTAACAGTTAATTGCTTAGCAAGACCTTTGCCTATTTTTTAGGCAGAGGTCTTTTTATTTTGCCTAAAATGCAAAGAATACGTTAAAAGCAGTCCATTCATTTCTGTTCGAAGTATAAAGGAGGAAACAAATTTGGAGGCAATTTTATTAGAATACGCATGGGTACTCATCGTATTAATTGTACTAGAAGGTTTATTAGCTGCTGATAATGCAGTTGTTATGGCCGTTATGGTAAAACATTTACCTAAGGAACAACAGCAAAAAGCACTATTATATGGTTTAATAGGAGCATTTATTTTCCGCTTTGCTGCACTATTCCTTATTACAACGCTCGTTAATTTCTGGCAAATTCAAGCTCTTGGTGCTGCATACTTATTATTCATGTCAGGTAAGCATATTTATGATTCACGGAAGGCTGCACAAAACTCCGAAGACATTCAAGAGCCTAAAAAACAATCTGGCTTCTGGATGACTGTTATGAAAGTTGAGCTTGCCGATATCGCCTTTGCGGTAGATTCAATTTTAGCAGCGGTCGCTATTGCAGTAACGCTACCACATGTCGGAGATTTTGATATTGGCGGCATTAATGTTGGTCAATTCTCAGTGATGTTCTTAGGTGGTATTATTGGTGTTATCATGATGCGTTTTGCGGCTCGTTGGTTCGTGCAAGTTCTTGATAAATTCCCATCACTTGAAACAGCTGCCTTCCTAATCGTAGGCTGGGTTGGTGTAAAGCTGGCTGTTCTAGCATTAGCACACGAAAAACTAGCTATCATTCCACATGACTTCCCACACTCAACAACGTGGAAGCTTATTTTCTGGACTGTATTAATTGGTATTGCTCTTGGTGGATATTTAGTTGGCGTGAAAAACCAAAAGAAAAATGCAAAATAATTAGTCAAAAATTCGCCTAGACATTCCATCATGGCGAATTTTTGATTTTATACAATTTCTCAGAGGATTCCCTATCCCCCCTGCAAAAAAACTGGCTAGTCCAGATCCGTCATGATAGTTTTCACAAACCGAAGAAGCTTGGCAATCAATCGTCAGAACGGAGGAGCATTTTGTGGATGCTTCACTCCTTCATTTAATAAAGAACCATTTTTTTATAAATTTGAATCTTTTTAGAAACTGGTTCGTATAATTATAGATACTTATTTTACAAAAGAAAGGATTTTTCAACATGACATATGCTAACCGCAATCATAACTTGAACAAAATTTTGAAACACTTTGCCTTTATGTGGGTGTTAACAGTAATCGGTATGTACATCGCAACATTTTTACCCCCCGCTATTATCATGCCGATATCCATTATTACAATAGTGCTTCTTATCATTGCCTGCTTTGTGCGAAGTCTGAAACTCGCTAATTCCATTATGTATACGATCCCCTTCTTAATGGGAATTACACTATTTTGGACAACACAATTTTTCATTGCAGAGCTAGGACAACAACTTGTGTTACTTGTTTTCGTAGCGACCGTAGCCATCTTCATTGTGCTAGCACTTGTTGGTATGATGATGAATAAAGACATTTCCAATTGGGGAAGCTATTTATTCACCGTATTAATCGTCGTACTCGTATTTTCTCTAGTTTTCATGTTTATCCCTGTAAGCAATATGGTTGGACTGATTATAGCGGGAGTAACTGTACTACTATTTAGTCTCTATACAGTTTATGACTTTAACCGAATCCGACATAATCACGTTTCAGATGATGAAGTCGTTGGTATGGCCTTAAATCTTTACTTAGATTTTATTAATTTATTTACTAATCTATTAGAAGTAATTTGGCGATTAAAAAATGAATTTGAATAAAATTGAAGCTTTCTTCAGTGGGGTTGAGGTTCGCTTCATCCCCCACTGGATAGAAGAACACAAGCATTTCCTATGAAAATACTTGTGTGACCGACATCCTGTTGCCCCTCACCAATCGGGCTTTTACAAGCAGTTAACTTCCCATCTTACTCCTTAATTTTGAGGTAGGATATCTTACTGCGGGATTTTTTTAATTGAGAATAAATATCATTTGTATAACACCCTACCTTCGTTGTATACTATAAGACATCAACAGGTATTTACTACTAAGGGAGGAAAACTTTTATGTTATCTGAAAAACTACACACAGCACTAAACGAACAAATGAATTTTGAATTTTTCTCAGCGCACGCCTATATGGCAATGGCGGCATACTGTACAGACCAAGATTATGATGGCTTTGCCAACTTCTTTTTAGTACAGGCCGAAGAAGAGCGCTTCCATGCTATGAAATTTTATAATTTCCTAAGTGATATGGGCTACCGCGCAACAATCCACGGCTATGATAGCCCTGAAAATAATTTTGATTCGATTCTACATGCTTTTAAATCTGCTCTTTCACACGAAAAAGAAGTGACTCGCCGCATTTACAATTTATCCGATATCGCTTTAGATGAACGTGAGCATGCGACAATGGCTTTCTTAAAATGGTTCATAGACGAGCAAGTAGAAGAAGAATCAACATTCGATACTTTAATTCGTAAAATTGAACGCATTCAAAGTGATTCCAACGCAATCTTTATGCTTGATGCTGAATTAGCAAGTCGTAAATTTACACCTGATGCTGAAGCATAAAATTTAAAATTAATTAATAAAGAATCTGCCGTATGAGCAGATTCTTTTTTTGACTATTTCAATGGAATATCAACCGTTTGAGTAAAAAATTTTCATAATGTGTGAAATAAATGTAGTCTGGATTGGCAACTCCCTTTATGTCATTTGTTTCTGTTTGTTCGATTACGTATTCATCAGGTCTATGGTCCAACTAAATATGCGATGTTCTTCTCAAAAAGAAAACATATCCCAAAAAACACGGATATGCTTCATGAACAAGTTTTTTATTCATTCACACTTTACTTTCGTCGCTCATACGGCTTTGCTGCTTCGCTAGCTTTAAAATTATAAACGGGTGTAATCACTTTTAATATATCAGCCGTTTCCTCGAGAACAGATGTAATTTCTGACATCGGCTTATAAGCCATTGGCGCTTCATCCAACGTTTCTTCGTTTACAGATGTTGTCCAGATACCTCGCATCGTTTCTTTAAAATCTTCCATGTTTAGCGCTTCCTTTGCAGCACGTCGAGAATACATACGCCCCGCTCCATGTGGTGCCGAGTAATTCCATTCTGCATTCCCTTTCCCTATACAAATAAGTGAGCCATCTCGCATATTCATAGGAATAACAAGCTTCTCTCCTTTATTTGCTCGAACGGCTCCTTTTCTTAACGTCATTGTTTCCGTATCAATATAGTTATGGATCGTATCAAACGTTTCGTTAAAGTGCCAGTTCATATGCTTCGCAATTGTTTCAGCAATTGTCCAGCGATTCATCCGAGCATATTGCTGAGCAATTTTCATATCGTGAATATAATCATGGAAATACTCACCCTCTAAATAGGCCAAATCTTTTGGTACAATAGGATTTTGCTCTTTATAAGCTTGAATCATCGCTTGAATTTCTTTTTCCCGCCCCTGATTTTTCAGTTCGCCTATTTTTTCTTTTAAATCTTCTCGCTGCAATGTTTCATAGGCTCTTTTTTGATGCCAATTTGCTACCTTAGCTCCGACATAACGCGAGCCAGTATGGATAAGCAAATAATGTGTGCCTGCTTCATCTTTTGCAAGCTCTATAAAATGATTGCCTCCCCCAAGTGTACCTAGTGATAAATTCGTATAGTCATCCTTTAAGCCACTCGCTACAAACTGTTTTCCTTCGAATTCTACAAAATGTCGGGCAGGCGATACTTCCTGATGGATATCCTGTCCGCTTGGTATATGTGCTCGAATTGTAGCATCAAGTTTAGAAAAATCTATACCCGTCTCATTTAACTCAGCTACAAATACACCGCAACCTACATCAACGCCTACAAGGTTAGGCACTACACGATTCTGAAGCTGAATCGTTGTGCCGATAACACAACCCTTCCCTGCATGATAATCTGGCATAATCCGTACTTTTGTTCCTTCCATAAAAGCTTGATTTGCCAATTCTTTAATTTGATCGATAGCCGATTGTAATGCTGTATTAGAATAAATTTTCACTTCCGTAAAACGTCCGTTAATTTGAATCATTTTAATCCCTCCTTCTATTTATACGAAAAAATACCATATTTTGTTTCATCCCTCATCATAAAAAAATGCCCTAAAAGTTTAAATTACTTTTAGGACATTTTCTTTTACAGTCTATTCTTCATATTGAATATCTAATTTTTTTGGAATTTCTGGTATATCGTTCGATTTTACATCTGCTTCTACTAAAGCTAACGTATGTAACGGATATTTTTGCTGAGCTTCAAAAGGAATTGCAGTACTTTCCATTTTTTTGTTCATTTGACTACGTGCAAGTAAACCACTATTTGTTAAGTCAATGCTCACTATACTGTTTATTGTTTCTTTTAGCATTTCAATATCCTTTGCTCTAAGAGGCATTTGCTCGTCCATTAAAAATGGTTGAATCTTTTCTTTCATATAGCCCTGTGCCTCAATCAAACAAGAAAATTCATTTAATTTGTTCGCGTATAATTGTAATTGGTGCTTTTCTCTTGAACGTTGTTGGTTAAGCTCTTGCACTTTTTGCTCAATACGTGCCAAACGTTTTCCCGATAAATCCATTAGATGACTTTGTACGGATTGAATGGACTGAAGAATCAATGTCTCCGTTTCGTGCACTTTTTCAAAATGTGCAATACATAGTTCTTGCTGCTCATTTAACTTGTCGACACGTTCCTTGAAAAAGTCATTTTGTGTATGCTGACCAAAAATAGCCTTGATCAGACCTTTTCCATGAATTTTTTTATGTTGTGCGTCCAATCGATCATATTCACGCAAATATTCGCTCTGCATATTGCGATATTCCCGTACCTTTAGTTGATAATAAATAGCCTTTTCTGTAAAGCTTTCCACAAGTTCATCTTGTAAATAATCATTTTGTGAAATGGTTTGTAAAAGCTGGTATAATGTTTGAACATTTTTAAATACATTGGCAACCTGTTCGTATTCTTGCTCATATTCAGTCACAATCGTTAAATCACGTTGATAGCGTGAAAATTCATATTGTGTATCGCCTGCGTACTTTTCAATGTTCTCAACAGCAGATTGGAATGGATCTCTTTGTGGAATAACAGTTAATTCGAAGCGGAATCGTTCAAGCCATTGTAAGAAGCGAATTATAATGGCATACGTTTTCTTATCACTATTTTCTGCAACTCGTTGAATTTCTGTAATTAAATGCTCGTACTGGCTTTTTTGCCAAAGTTCATCACTGTTAGTCTGTTTAGCTTCAAGTGCTTCTGTTGCAGAGATAGCAACAAAATTACTTATTAAATGGCCAAATCGTTCTCTCTCTGAATTGATAAACATCTCCGTATTTTCATTTGAATCAATACCATTGATGACACAAAGAGGCTCAACACCTTTGTTTTTTAAGGCCTCCATCAATAATATTTCTGGATAAATAGCCATTGAACCTGAGCGTAATACCCAAAAGATTTCGTCAACGCGGTTCATCAACGCTTCTGGGAAATAGGCCATTTCTCCTCCCCCTGCCTCCAATGAAACAGAATCTATGATTGTAACTGATTTTAATAAATCATTTTTCAAATATACTTCTAGGTAATCTAAATGCTCGCGTAGTATTTCAGATGCAAAAGTATCGCCAGTAGTCAATAATTCTAGCTTACTCATATCGAATATGGCTACAACGCCATCTAAAAAATACGCCTTTATTTCTTCATTTTCACCGTAACGCAAGAATGTATTTACACCTGTAGAATGTTGATCACTAACAGACAAAACTTGACGTCCTAGCAGTCCATTCACTAGTGTTGTTTTTCCAACACGCTCTTTCCCAACAATAAGAATCATTGTTTCGTTGTTAGCATCTTGAATGATACGGTTTAAGTGTTTAGCTGTATCTTTCACATATGTATTTTGTACAATAATGCCATGTAATTGGCGTAAATGATCCACAAACTGTGGCAAAATATTCTTCGCTGAGGTTGTATTTTCAATTGGCACATTGTCAATGTTCGTCATCCTCATAACCTCTTTTCGTATGTATATATATTCATTATAAATGAAACTATCCCTTCTCTAATACATAGTACTTAGAATTAATAATAAAAAAGGATAATTTACTTACTTTCAGTTGTCACAAATAGGAGTTCATACTTATATTATAAAACCTATAATCTCAAATATTAATCCCCACTAAGACTAAAAGAAATATTATATATATAACTATTATAAATTAAATAGGAGAGTTAGTCTTTCAGCACCTACTCTCCTGTTCTATTTTATTAAAGTGACTTTTATACTATTAATTCGCTGTCATTGTTCTTTATTCTTCTCCAGCCATACGTGCGTAAACGGCTTCAAGTGTTGGCATCCCGCTTTGGGCACCACATTTCTCTACAGATAAAGAAGCAGCAAGATTTGCGAAGTACACGGCCTGATCCAAAGACTGTCCTTCTACTAATGCATAAGCGAGTGCACCGTTAAACGTATCTCCTGCGCCAGTCGTATCTACTGCATTTGTCATAAAACCTGGAACATGTATTGGATATTCGCCATCAAAATAGCGTGCTCCATCACTACCTAACGTAATAATCATCTTATTAGGATATTTTTCCAATAGTTGATCAAAATGATCGCCAAACAATTGCTTACACTCTGTTTCATTTGGTGTGATATAAGTGATATCTTCCATCCACTGCATATTAAAATTAGCCGCTGGTGCTGGGTTTAATAAAACAGGTACATTAGCTTCTTTACATAATTTTATTGCATACGCCGTCGTTTCCATTGGGATTTCTAGCTGCATAATGACCATCTGACTTTTTTGAATGATTTCTTTCACTGCCTCTATATGGTCAGGCTTTAATTCATAATTAGCGCCAGGTACGACAATGATGCGGTTATCATTATTGTAGATTAGAATATTAGCTATCCCAGTAGGTACTGAAGTGCTTGCAATCGCTTCTGTTTCAATGTGCTCTTGCTGTAAAACAGTGCGCAAAGTTTCACCAAAACTATCAGAGCCCACACACCCTATCATTGCAATTTCACTTCCTAGACGTGCAACAGCAACTGCCTGATTAGCCCCTTTTCCGCCTGGCATTGTTTGAAAATCTTTACCAAGAATTGTTTCACCCTGCTTTGGAAAAGCTTCCATTTGTACAACTAAATCCATATTTAAGCTACCTATAACTGTAATCATCTGTTGACCTACTTTCTTTTTATTTTTCCATTCTAACCGAGAAAACAGTAGAAAGACAGGATCATTTACATTTGATTATTATACATGAAGTATTTAGCTTCTCACCTGATATTCTCCAGCTTTTTTAATTGGTTTTACCTATAAAATAGTAAGCTTTAAAAAAGTCTACAATAATAATGAAGTTAATTATTTCATTACACCTATTTTCAATTTATAGTTTTCCCAATAAACCTTTCCTTGCCTCTAATTCAATTCTTCGATCACAATCTTCACAGGAAAATTTCCCTTGCATATTTTGTTTATACAGTCTATATTTCTTTGATCCTTCTACCACTTCAAATGTTTCCTTACAAAAAATACAATGAAGCGAATAACTAATCATAATGTTTCCTCCTTTAAACCTATGTGGATTTTTTTGGAATATAGCACAAAGCATAATGAAACCGAAAATATAATACTTATAATACCTAAAATAATTGCAGTCATTTGAAGCGTAAATAATTCTGCAAACAGACCTAATAGAAACGTAAAGGTAATTTGTAAAATGTTTTGAAATATATTTGAAATACTACCGAATCTCCCCATCATTTCTGGCGGTACATTTTGCTGATAAAATGTTTCATAACCTGTATTACTAAATGCCATAAAAAAGCCTAGAAAAATAAAACTTACACATGCCAATATACTTGATGTCGAAGCATAAAAGGCTGTATAAAACAGCATTGTCAAGAACAAGCCAAAAGCCATATATGAACGGGTGGACCATTTTTTCGCAAAACTTGCAGCAACCAATCCACCTAAAATTGCTCCTGCTCCTGCAATACTCACAAAAGCTCCATATATGCTATCGGATAAAGCTAAATCTTGTTTTATAAATGTCGCTTCTTGAGAATCAAGCGCAAATGCAATCATTAACGCACTTTGGAACAATAAATAAATCGTAATAAATAATGAATTTTGTCGGATGAAAGCCACTACAGTTACATAATCACTTTTTAATATTTGCCAAGTAATACGTTGCCTCGAAGTTTCCTTCACATCATCTACATCTGGTAATAAGTAAATAATTATCGCACATACAAAAAATGTAAAGCTATTGAACCAAATTGTAACTGTTGTATTAAAAAGCATGATGAGAAGACCCGCTAGTGCTGGACCTACTAAAAACGAACCTGAATTGAACGTGCCAAGTATTGCGTTGAATCGTTGTCTATCTTCTGAGGGAATAAATTTTGTAATATAATATGTACTACTAGGTCCAAAAAAACTACTCGCCATATTTGCTAAAAACAACAGCGCATAGATGAGCCAAATAGATTCCATAAACGGCATACAAAAAACGATAACACCTCGGATCATATCAGTTGTAATCATCAACTTGCGTTTATTCATACGATCAATGAAAGAGCCTGCGACCAAGTTGGTTAAAACTCTAGCGATAGGACCGACAATAAAGATCCCGGCCATCGCTGCAGGTGATTGTGTTAAATGCCATACAAATAAATTAAGCGCAACGAGGTAAATCCAGTTCCCTAAATTGGAAAAACCTAAGCCCCCAATTAACAGACTGTATTTTCGAATGATATTCATGATAGTTCCCCCTTTCAAAATAACTAGCCTCATCATCCGAATCGTTTCACTGCACCTAATAAACAATCCATTTATTTCCTCATAAATATATTATCAAAATATTACATTAATTTGTTGTGTATTTTTACAAAACATTAACTTATCAATTATACCTCGACATAATTGCGTCCAGAGGCTTTGGGCCAACAGATGGTTTTTGTGCGAAAGCGTAGTGCGAACGTAGCGACAGCAACATGTTTTTAGCAGGTGTGTTGATTGACTATTTTTATCCATCCTAATAATTAGAAGGCTCCACATTGATGAACTTTGATCATTCAGTGTTCGGGTGTGCTTTGAACGGTATCCCTCTTCACATTCCTTGAAGTAGGAGTCTTCTGTCGGGAAATAAAAAACGATAAAAAGACTGAAGACATCATCGAGTATGTCTTCAGTCTAAAGGAAATCGCATCAACGATTAATAGGCAATACGTTGTGCTTCGTAAGCAGCGATTTGTTCTTCGTATTTAAAGGTTAGGGCAATTTCATCCCAACCATTTAACAGTGTTTCTTTATAGTAAGGATCGATGCTAAAATGATACACTACCCCATCTTCACACGTTACTGTTTGTGCCTCAAGATTGACTTCCACCATATAAGGTTTTTCTAAGCCCTTAGCTAATATTTCATCACACTCTGCTTCTGTTAGCTTAATTGGTAAAATCCCATTTTTGAAACAGTTATTATGAAAAATATCTGCAAATGATGGTGCAATTACTACATTGAAGCCATAGTCTAAGATTGCCCACGGTGCATGTTCACGAGATGAACCACAGCCGAAGTTATCTTGTGCTACTAAAATTTTGGAGTCTTTAAATTCAAGTTTGTTTAATACAAAGTCCTTTATTTCATTACCCTCTGCGTCAAAGCGCCAATGGTAAAATAAATACTGACCAAAACCTGTACGCTCAATACGTTTTAAAAACTCTTTCGAAATAATTTGGTCTGTATCGACATTTTTACGATCAAGTGGTGTTATCACACTATTTACGATATTTATTGGTTCCATTTGCAATCATCCTTTCCGTGTAAATGGAAATTACACAGTTTCCTTTACGAATTCACGAACATCCACAAAGTGACCAGCAATGGCTGCTGCTGCTGCCATTGGAGGTGATACTAAGTGTGTACGAGAACCAGCTCCTTGACGCCCTTCAAAGTTACGGTTTGATGTTGATGCACAGCGTTCGCCTGCGGGTACTACATCATCATTCATTGCTAGACACATGGAGCAACCTGTCTCACGCCATTCAAAGCCAGCATCTGTAAAGATTTTATCTAATCCTTCTGCTTCTGCTTGTTTTTTCGTCGAATATGAGCCTGGCACTACGATCGCTGTTACATTTCCATGCACTTTACGCCCTTTAATGACATCTGCAGCTGCACGTAAATCACTGATGCGTGAGTTAGTGCAAGAACCGATAAATACGTGTTGGATATCGATTGAAGTTAATGGTTGACCTTCTTCTAAGCCCATGTAGGCAAGTGCATTACGAAGAGCAGCTTTATCTGATTCATCCTCATAATCTGCCTGTGTTGGAACATTATTTGAGACACCTGAACCCATTGATGGATTCGTTCCCCAAGTGATGATTGGCTCAATTTCTTCTGCTTGAATGATTCGAACCGTATCATATGTTGCATCTTCGTCTGATGCTAAGCTTAACCAATATGCTGCTGCTTCCTCAAACTTTTCTCCTTGTGGTGCATGTTTACGTCCACGGATATAGTCAACAGTCGTTTGGTCAGGAGAAATTAGTCCTGCTTTTGCACCTGCCTCAATCGACATGTTACAAATTGTCATCCGTTCTTCCATAGAAAGCTTGTGGATAGCCTCTCCAGTGAATTCCACAATATGTCCTGTACCTACACCGATACCGAATTTAGAAATAATCGCTAGAATAATATCTTTGGCAGCTACACCTACAGGAAGCTCACCTTCTACACGAATTTCCATTGTTTTTGGCTTGTTTTGCCATAGAGTTTGTGTTGACAATACATGCTCTACCTCTGATGTACCAATACCGAAGGCAATTGCTCCGAACGCACCATGTGTAGATGTATGGGAGTCACCACAGACAATCGTTTTACCAGGCTGAGTTAAACCTAGCTCTGGTCCAATTACATGAACAATCCCTTGGTCAGGATGCCCCATCCCTGCAAGCTCAACGCCAAATTCTTCAGCGTTTTTTGCTAACGTTTCAATTTGGTTACGTGCAATTGGATCATGAATCGTTGGTAGATTTTTTGTAGGTACGTTATGATCCATTGTTGCAAAGCTTAAATCTGGGCGACGTACTTGACGTCCGTTTAACCTTAGACCTTCAAAAGCTTGCGGAGAAGTTACTTCATGAATTAAATGGAGATCAATATATAACAGGTCCGGTTTGCCCTCTTCCTGATAAACAATATGCTTATCCCAAATCTTTTCAATTATATTTTTGCCGATACGAAAAACATATACATTTCTTAAAAAATGTAGACATCTCTACTGTGACACAACTTATATCTTTTGACTTTCGTTTTGTGTCTTCCTTATTCTCCGAGTCTGGTTTCGCCGAAGCTACTGCCATTTGGTATGACTCTCCAAAGGCTTAAATTCCGCAGTATCGTTGCGTACACATCTAAGGCTTAGTTTCAGTTAAGCTCTTTAGATTGAATAATTTGCTAAGTTAATGCTTGCGTTCAAATCTCTATCCATCTTTAATCCGCAAGAGCAGATAAATAATCTGTCTTTCAGTCTCAAATCTGATTTGATTTGTTCACAACTAGAACAGGTTTTGCAAATTTTCCAATGGACATTAATTCCATGTGCACCACCTCTCTTTCACTAAGATAAATTACTTTACCCTATTTAGAGAGGTTGTTAACATTTTTATAGTTGTATATATTTTTCTTGTTCACAAGAAGGCGCAACCCTTCATGCAGTCTTTCTCTCACGAGTAGACCTCTTATGCTTTCACATAAGCGCAGACTATATCTTCATCTTATCTTTTAATAAGAGCCACATTTTTCTTCCGCCATTCGCTTGCGGTTTTACTCTCCCTCAAGGAGATAGTCGTTGAACGTCTTCCTTGTCTCATTAGAGATTTAGGAGTTCGCTGCTAAACATCCATTGCCAAAGCACTTAGCGCCACCGTTTTCCGTTGTCACGATGATCCTTTACGGACACTGAGTAATTTTTTTCAGCTTATGCCATCCTTGTTGTTTTTTCTGCTTTCGCACCGTTACGTCTGCCGTTTCCAGCTCCGCTTTGGTCACAAGGCTTTAGGAGTTAAAAGCAATTAACGTGGAGTTCGCACCAATTACTTGATACGAAGGGTATTCTGTTATAAATATGCTTCTATACAGATTTGTATAGTTTTGTCTAATTTTTTCGTAACAGTTTAGTTACCCATTCTGCCGCAAGGTGATTGTTATTATGATTGATATGATCTGTCGGCATTTTGTGATCTCCTTTCAAAAATACAGCATTTTACACCATAACTACTCAATAAGTACACTTTACTAAAAAAACTTAATAATAGGCAAAAACAGAGCCTCCATAGTTTACCCTATGAAGACTCTATATGGAATAACTTTTTACAGTTTTGGAGGCAAAGTACCTTCTGGAATTAACGAAACATAAGTCTCTCCATCCAGACGATCCTTCCATTCTTTTTTAGCTTCTTCAATAAGTGCCGGATTATTAATTAATTCTACGGCAGTGCATGCCATTATTTTTGCAGCCTGTAGCATTCCTTTATGAGCAATCGGCATGATCCCCTGTGATACAACCTGCCAAGTATGAAGCGGTGTACCTAATGCCATACACACAGTTGTACATTGGACAGTCGGGACATTCCAACTTACATCTCCAACATCAGTTGATCCACCCATTACAAATTCAGGCAGGACATTTGGGATGTGATTAGCGATAACTTGATCTTTTAACTGCATGGCATCTTCTCTATATAAACCCACTAACGCGGATGCTTGGACTTCCGGAGTAAACGTATTATAAATAGCTTGTGCATGTTGCTCATCTTCTATTGTATAAGCTGGCATACCGATTTCAAGTATTTGTTGTTGCATCGCATCATAAAGTGTTTTATTTGGAATAAGATTTGACGCTGCTCCCTCAAAACCGATTTCTAACGATGTTCCAGTCATCAACGTTGCGCCTTTAGCAATATTTTCAACACGTTGATAAATCTCTTGGACTTGCTGTTTTTTAGGCGCTCTTACTAAGTAAGTCACCTCTGCATAAGGTTGTACGATATTTGGAGACGTTCCCCCTGCGTTGGTAATCGCATAATGCACGCGCGCCTCTGGAATGATATGCTCACGTAAATAGTTTACCCCAACATTCATCAGTTCAACTGCATCTAATGCACTTCTTCCTAGATGTGGTGCTGCTGCAGCATGTGCACTTTTCCCTGTGAATTTAAAAGTAGCTGCATAGTTTGCTAGAGAGCTACAAGTCATAACAGTTGTAAAAGTACCAGGATGCCAAGAGATCGCAATATCTACATCATCAAATATACCAGCCTTCGCCATATAAGCTTTCCCTGAACCATTCTCCTCTGCTGGACAGCCGTAGAAACGAATCGTAGCTGATTGATTATTTTGTTCTAAGTAATCTTTCACCGCAACAGCAGCAGCAAACGACCCTGTCCCCAATAAGTTATGCCCACAGCCATGACCGCTTCCTTCTTTCTCTAGTGGCTCGTAATAAGTAGCCCCGCCTTTCTGACTCAATCCTGGAAGCGCATCATATTCACCGAGAAAAGCAATAACTGGCTTTCCGGAACCATATGTTCCAACTAGTGCTGTATCAAGCCCCGCAACTCCAATTTCTGTTGCAAAGCCCTCTCTTTCTAAGGCTGCCTTCATATACTGAACAGATTTTTTCTCTTGAAAATGAAGCTCAGGTACTGCCCAAATTGCATCACTTAATGCAATGCTTGTATCTCTTTTTGCTTCAATTAATGTAGAAATTTTTTCACGAAAATTCATGGTTATTCCTCCCAATTACTCTAATGATGAATTCAACAATGTTCCTTTTTGATCATTTAATGTTAATAGTGAAATGATACAAATAATAGCAAATCCAATTAACATCCAAAAGGCTGCATCAAAGGATCCGTTAAAGGCATCTACCATAAAACCGATGGCCATCGGTGTCACAAACCCTGCTAATTGTCCTCCCGTATTGGCAACGCCCATTGCCGAACCTGTAATGGAAGAAGGTAATTTCTTTAATACGATGGCAGGTAGTAATGTAATGACAAAAGCTAGGAATAAAGTAACAACGGTTTGATAACCAATAAACATTGTCACAGACTTAGCTGTAAACATTAAATACAATAAAATACCGACAACTCCACATGAAATTGAACCTAAAATCTTGTCCATTCCTCGTGGCAATTTATCAATGATATAACCACTACCATAAACACCAATAATAGTAGCGATGGCCGGAATAGTTTGTGCCCAACCAATTGACATTAAATCAAGCCCACGATTTTTTTGGAGATAGGTTGGAATCCAAGAAACTAATCCCCAGTTCACTGCATAGATACAGAAATATGCAATAATTAAATTCCACATAAGTGGCGTCTTAAATAATTCCTTAAAGTTAACTTTAGTAGAAGCGTTTTCTTTACTATTACTATTTTTTACGACTTCATCTTGTGGAAGTTTAATATATTTCCAATATAAAAATGCAATAATAGCCCCTATAGCACCAATGATAATAAACATCGTGCGCCAGCCAATTGTTCCTAACAAATAAGCTGCAAGTAACGGTACGATCAATGACACGATACCTCCAGAGGAAAGCATGATTGACATTGCTCGTCCTCTTTCTTCTCTTGGGAAAATCGTCGCTATTATTTTAGAGCTAGCTGGTTGGAACCCGCCTTCCCCAATACCAAATAAAAATCGAATGACAATCATGGCAACTAAAGACCAAGCTAGAGCTGTTAAACCTGTGAAAATTGACCACATAATTACTGAAAAAAGTAAGATTTTTTTAGCACCAAATTTATCAGCAAGCCATCCTCCAGGTATTTGCATGAGGGCATAACCTAAAAAGAAAGCGCTTAAAATAATACCTGTAGAAGATGCATCTAATTGCAAATCACCTGTAATCGCTACAACCGCATAGTTCATAATGTACCGATCTAAATTTCCTAACGACCAACCTAAGAATAATAATGCTAGAATTAAATTTCTGGATTTTTTTGTTACTTCATTCGATGTCATTAACACCCCTCCTATGTTCCTGGACTATAGCAACGTTGCTATGAAATTAAAAAGACAAAAATATATCTTACAATTCAGATAACTCTATCTACTATTCTTGCCATTTTAAGATTTTTCGCAACTCTTATTGCTGTTAATCCATCTCTCCCTATCTATTAAAATCAACACCCCTTATATAACGACATTTTCGTTATATATTCGTATAATAATCAAATTATGATGAAATGACAATATTTTTTTGAAAATTTCTAATAGAAAATCGAATAAGAATCGTGTCCGAATTAACTATTAGAAACTTTGGAACCGTTGATTTACCTACATTTTTCGAATGTTCATTGATAAATAAAAAAGCTTAAAATTTTCTGTAACTTTTTACTTTCACAATCCAAACACAAAACAAAAAATGTCCCAAAAACCAGTAATTGGTTCGGGACATTTCTATACACTACATTAAGAGTTGATACATTTTAATCGGTCTACCACGGGTATGTTGCAATTCTTCGCCACAAATTTTCGCTAAACCTACACTGCATAAATCTGCCATGATTCGCTGCGCATTTCTTTCACTCATTTGAAGCTGTGACGCTAAATCCTTTGTCGTAAAATGATTCCAGCGCATTTTTTGAACTAGTGCTTGTATTTTAGTGTAGGTTTTAATGCTGATACTACCTTGTTTTAATTTTTCAAGAATATCAGGATCTTCTGCTCTATAGGAATAAGAGAGTTCTTCGTTATTCCCAACGGATTCAATAATTGTACCATCATCTTGAATCATAACTATATCGATGGATTCATTTTCTTTCGTTTGCCGTAAACCTCTATGTGCATTTAATTCCGCATTAAAGACCGTCTTCGCAAAACCTATTCCTGCAGTGACCTTTGCCTCCATTTCAATGGACAGCTGATACATTTTTTCCTTGATGAATTGAATTTGTCCTTCGATGGCCCCCCTCGTACTGAAAATTGTATATCGCCCATTCCCTTCCTCGATTAAGGAGCCGTCAATCTGTTCACATAATTGCAGTAAATTTTCCTTCATGCGTAATTCTAAATATTGAATACGATATCCTTGCTTCATTCTTTCCTTCAATGAATCAAATTCTTTTATTTCGAGCATAACAGCACCAATTTGCGTTTCTTTATAATAGGACGTTTTAATTTTTTCAGTAAATAGCTGAACAGTATGGTAAATTTCCGTTTTTGTCGGCGATACCCAATAAGAGGGAACTCCCATTTTTTTCAGCTCTTCATCGACTGACGGATAACATGTAATTGCAAAGTCGATTTTCCCTTCTTGCCACAGCTCATAATGGAAATCAAATAATTCTTTCGGATCAATGACCACATCAAATTCCTTTACATACATTTTCCTCACATTGTTCTCAATCTCCGCCATACCTTCTGACGCCATTTGTGACGGTGATGAGATAAAATCAATACTTACACTTTCGATAAGTTTTTTCATTTTATAGGATTGCTCAAGAAATCCTCTATAAATAGCTGCCTCAGAAAAGAAAATATGCGTTAATTTTTCCAGAGACACACTCGTTTGTGTTGCAACTTTAAAAGGTATGTATCCAGAAAATAGCCAAAAATCAACTTCTTGGTCATGAGTTTCTACGATATTTTTTGTTTCTGTAGCGATAGAATAAATATACGGAATAAACTTCATTTCCTGTTCGATTTCATTTGCTAACTCGATAATTTTTTCTACGGATTTTACTGGGCCAACAACACCTATTTTATACATCTTAAGTTCCTACCTTCTATGTAAAACTACACTATTTTTGGCGAAAAATTCTCAATTGTTCTACAGATTAACTGTAAATAGTATAGCGAAGATTTGATATTCTACACAAATGAAAAAAATAAATTTATCAAGAGACTTTTTCGCTAAAGAAAAACCCCGAATAAATTCGTTATTCGGGGCTAGTACTAATTAAAATATTATGGCTGGATTTGTTTATAAAGAAGTTCAAGCTTTTTCGAAAGCTTGCCATAAGCAGTTTGCCATGTCTTATATGCAGCTGGCTTATTTTCTTCTGTTGCCGCTTCGTAAGTTTTATATAACT
>Ga0213822_1001010_pt1 | contig 17547 bp, 20 predicted proteins | sample MC6MC0908MG_FD_179872 | JGI IMG/M metagenome (GOLD analysis project Ga0213822, IMG submission 179872) | Enriched soil aggregate microbial communities from Iowa State University, Ames, United States - MC6-MC0908-MG | ecosystem: Environmental > Terrestrial > Soil > Unclassified | place: USA: Iowa...
GGCGACGGTGCCGTCGGGGTGTCGCGTGGTCTGCCTGCGGTCCAATCGGGAGACCGAGATTTTTCTCGCAAGCATGGGCACGCAGCCTGATGGGGTTGTGCAAGGTCATTAGATGGCGGCGGGCGCGTGCCGCAATGGCGGATCAACTTGCAGCCGAGCCTGAAATCGAGGTGCTGATCGAGGTGACCGCTTTCGACCCAAAGCTGCCCTTGGCGCCGGGCAGCTACCGCTCCAAAGCGAGTTTTAAAAGCAGTGCCATACGCGGGGGCAATTGTGCACAAATATACCCTCGTCGCATGGCCAACCGCTTCCCCGCTTCAGGCATAAAGCAATGCATCGAGCGAGCCCTTGTCATTCAGTCGTGCCAGGTCATCAAAGCCGCCTACATGCATATCATTTACAAAGATCTGCGGGACGGTTCTACGCCCGGAGCGCTGCATCATCTCCGCCAGAGCTGCGGCAGGTTGCTCGACATCAATCTCTACAGGAGCAATGCCTTTGCTTGATAGCAACCGCTTAGCACTCACACAGTAAAGGCAGTGCCGGGTGGTGTAGATAGTCACTTGGCTCATGGCGCTTCCCTCCTAGCGGGCCGACGGCGGGAAGTCGATATCGGTCGTGGCGACATTGTTCAGATAGTTAGTCAGGGTCAACAGTGTGACCTGTGCTATCACTTCCACTATCTTGCTGTTGGTGAGACCAGCTTCGCGTGCCGCCGCGATCTGTGCATCGCTCAACTGACCGCGGCTTTCGGTGATCTGATGCGCCAGCGTGGCGACCGCGCTGAGTGTGCCTTCCCGGGCTTGGCTGATGGCTTCATCACTCAAGCCGGCCTTGGTAGCAAAGAAACCATGGGCTGCAAGGCAGTAGTCGCAACCATTGATTTGCGAGGTGGCGAGGGCAACGACTTCACGCTCGGCGGGGCTGAGTGAGCTTTTGCCCAAAGCTTGGGCGAGCCCCAGGTAGCCATTGAGTGCGGCCGGCGAGTGCGCCAGCGTCCTGAATGCATTGGGAATGAAGCCCAGGCCTTTCTGAATACCTTCTAGGGCAGTTCGCGAGCCGGCAGGGGCTTGGTCCAGCGAGAGCGCAGTAATACGGGTCATGGTAGTTCTCCTTTGGAATGCTCGATCGGTTTGTCGATCGGCTTGATATGAATCGTAAGGAGATGAGCTTTCCTTTCGGCTTCAGATCGTCGAAGTTATGCAACAGATCGTCTAAACCTTAAGGCGCCATGGACCGACTATCGACATTGCTCAAACACTTCAACCTGCATGCGTCCACGTTTCACCAAGGTGGATTCTGTGGCATCACGCCCGTTCACGGGGAACACGGTTTCGGTCATGCGCATCTGCTGCGTTCAGGGCAGCTGACCTTGAAGGATAAGCGCGGCCAGCGCACCGAACTGTCTGAGTCAAGCCTGATCCTGGCGGTGCGCCCGCAGGCACATCAACTGTTGGCGAGCGAAGCCGATGATGCGCAACTGGTATGCGCCACCTTGCATTTTGACGGGGGGGCCAACAATCCACTGACCTTGGCGTTGCCGGATTTCATCATCATGCCGTTGCGCGAATTGCAGGGCCTCGATGGCACTCTCGACTGGCTGTTTGCAGAGGCCTTTGGCGATGAATGCGGCCGCGATGTAATCCTCAATCGGCTGTTCGAACTGATGGTTATTCAGCTGCTTCGGCACCTTATGGCCAGACGGACCATCGCCTCAGGGATGATGGCGGGGTTGGCCCATGCTCAGCTGTCCCGTGCGCTCGTATGCATTCACGACGAACCTCAGCGCAACTGGTCCGTGGCGGAGCTGGCCGATCGCTCCGGTATGTCGCGGGCTAGCTTTGCTGCGCACTTTCGCGAGACGGTGGGTATAACGCCGGCAAATTACCTGGCGAACTGGCGCATCAGCCTGACCCAGAAGCGCCTGCGTGAAGGCCGTCCTATTGCCCTCATTGCAGATGAAGTGGGCTATGAAAGCCCGTCTGCGTTGGCCCGGACTTTTCGGCGGAAGGTGGGTACAAGCCCGAAAGAATGGCTGCTGCAGAACACGTCATGATGCCTGAACACAGGTTGCCGTACTTCGCTGGCCGTGTTGGGAACCCCGGTTGTCGCGCGTGCAGCGCAGAAGGGCTTGGCAATGTTCCTTTGGCACCTGTCTTTGAACCTTTAACAAACGGTGATCTGTTCTCAACACGGCCGCGCATAGCGTTTGCGGTATTCCGCAGGGGTAACCCCCATGTGACGGACGAAAGCTCGGCGCAACGTGTCTGCGTTAGCAAATCCACACATGGCAGCTACCTGCTTAGGCGCGTCATTTCCAGCCTCCAGCCGTTCGCGAGCAGCATTCACCCTCGTTTGTTCCACCCAAGCTGCCGGCGTCATGCCCACATCATTTTGAAAGATTCGGGCGAAATGCCTTGGGCTTACGCCCATACGCTCTGCCAGATTCGCAACCCCATGATCCAAAGCCGGATTGGCAGCGACATACCGCTGCAATGCCTGTAGAGCAGAGCGCCCTGTGGGTGAGGTAGATCCTTGACGACTGAACTGCATCTGCCCCCCGGTTCTTTTGAAATACATGACCAGGTGACCTGCTACATCCTTTGCAATCTCATTGCCCAAATCCTCCTGAATCAACGTCAGCGCAAGATCCAGTCCAGCCGTTACACCCGCAGCTGTCCTCAGCTTTCCATCGTGGACCTGAATGGCATCCGCCTCCACGGTGACTTGGGGGTATCTCTCAGAGAGAGGCTGCGCCACAGCCCAGTGGGTAGTGACCCGGCGGCCATCAAGTAGCCCCGCAGCTGCTAGCGCAAATGCGCCAGTGCACACCGAACCGAAGCGCCTGCTCACCGGAGCACGCTGGCGGAGCCAATCTAAAATTCCTGATCGAAGGTACTGATCGGCTGCTTGAGGGGTTCCGGCAATCAGCAAGGTATCAATTGCATCGATCTCCTCTCCAATCCAAGCATCAGGAATTAACCGGGTACCCGAAGAGCTCACCAGCGGTCCAGGTTCACAAGCGAGCAGAAGCAACCGATAGGCTTCATACCCTGCTTGCCGGTTGGCCTCCGCGAAGACGTCCAACGGACCGCAAGCGTCGAGAAGCTGAACCCCTGGCATGCCCAGGATGGCGAGAGTTATTTGAGGGCGCATAACGGCTCCTAAAAGCGAAGGCAGGGTGTCCAGGTCCGATAGCGGCTGACAATGGCAGAATATGACGTAACAAGTCAATTGATGCCATTTGTTAGGACACTCAGACTGGAGTCCTCACTCACCCTCTCAGGATCTCAACATGACTAACGCTATTGCTGGCATTTACGTGCCCGACAGTTCGATGGCCCGAGAAATCACCGAACTGGTCCGGGACACCGCTTCGCCCCTTCTTTTCCATCATTCAAGCCGGGTCTTTTATTTCGCATCGCTGGCCGGTAAGCGACTGGGCCTGAAGTACGACGACGAGCTTCTCTACGCTGGCTGCATGTTCCATGACATGGGCCTTACCCACCAGCACAGCAGCGATTGCTGCCGTTTCGAGGTCGATGGAGCGAATGCTGCACGTGATTTCCTGGAAGGTCACGGCGTCAACGAGCGCGACATAGAGCGCGTGTGGACTGCAATTGCACTTCACACCACTCCAGGCATTCCGGAACATATGCACCCGCTCATTGCATTGGTCACTGCTGGTGTGGAGACCGATGTTCTCGGGTTGCACCATGAAGGACTCAGCGCTGACGACCGGGACGCCGTCGTTCTTGCACATCCTCGTGGCGATCAGTTCAAAGAAGCGATTATCCAGACGTTCTACAACGGCATCCGCCACAAGCCGCATACGACATTCGGCAACGTCAAAGCAGATGTGATCGCCGACAAGGAGCCTGGCTTCCAGCCTGGTAACTTCTGCAGCATCATTCGCCAGTCCTGCTGGCCAAGCTAAATGAAGGGGGGCCGCATTGCGGCCCCTTCGTTTTTGGATTGGCTGAGGCGAAGCCTTGGCCACTACGATAAGGCCAGTAACTTAGCTCCCATCCCAACGAACAAAGCCCCTATAGCGCGACTGAGCAGCAGTGCCTTTGCCTGGCTTGTCTTCAGTTTCCGTCCCAAGGTCCCAGCAAACCACACAATTCCACTCGCCCAGATACCTGCAGTGACAGCGAAATAAATTCCAAGCACTAGATAGGCCGCGGACTTATGAACACCCTCAGGATCGACAAATTGAGGGAAGAACGCGAGGTAGAAGAGGATCACTTTCGGATTCAGGACGTTTGTTAGAAAGGCCTGTGTGAACAACCTGCGATATGAAAGCGAAGCGTGTAAGCCACCGCCCTCCGCTGAAACCGACGGTTTGCTGAGTATCAGCCTGCCGCCCTGATAAGCGAGGTACAAGGCACCGAGAATGCGCACTGCATCAAATGCGGCTGGAACCGCCGCGATCAGTGCACTGAATCCTAATGTGCTAGCAATCGTGTGAACCAGACAACCCGCCGTGATACCCAACGCCGAGATGAGGCCAGCCCCCCTGCCATGCGCAAGGGTGCGTCCGACAACATAAGCTGTGTCGGGCCCTGGGGTGGCATGGAGTGCGATGACAGCGGCGGCAAAAAAGGGAAAATTGATGATGTCCATGGGCGATAGCTTTGTTCAGAAATGAAAACGCCACGAACAAGGTTCGTGGCGTTTTAGGGATCAATCAGTTGATCGAGTCGCCCAGCACTTCGACGATCCGGTCAGCGATGTACTGGACGTGCGTCTCCAGTGCGAAATGCCCGGTATCCAGCAGCTCGACGACGGCATTCGGATTGTCCCGCTTGAAGGCCTCGGCTCCTGGTGGGATGAAGAAAGGATCACCCTTGCCCCAAATAGCCAAGGTCGGCACTTTGGTGTTTCGGAAGAACTGCTGGAATTCAGGATACAGCTTCAGGTTGTTCTGATAGTCATAGAACAAGTCGAGCTGAATATCTTTATTGCCCGGCCGCTCAAGCAGAAGTGCATCGAGGTAGTAAGACTCAGGGGCAATCTGGCTAGGATCACTTACCCCCTCCACATACTGCCAGCGGGTCCCCTCCAGATGCAGAATTGCATCGTTGATGACTTGGCGGCTTTCCGGCAGCCCATCTTCCCAGTACTTACGGATCGGCGCCCAAGCCTCACCCAAACCTTCCAGGTAAGCATTGCCGTTCTGGGAAATGATCGCACTGACACGCTCCGGATGTGCGAGAGCCAAGCGCAAACCAGTCGGCGCACCGTAGTCGAAGAAGTACATCGCGTAGCGCTTGAGACCCAGCTTCTCGACGAAATCGCCGATCGTCTTACCGATCGCATCGAAGGTGTACACGTACTCCCGCTCGGCTGGTACTTCGGTGAAACCGAAGCCAGGCAGATCTGGAGCAATGATCCGATAACGGGATGCCAGCAGAGGGATCAGATCCCGGAACTGGTGCGATGAGCTCGGGAAGCCGTGCAAAAGAAGGAGGACAGGAGCATCAGGAGCACCGGCCTCTCGATAGAAGACACGGACGCCATCAGCTTCGGCGAATTTGAAAGCGACATTGGTGTGCTTGGACTGGGTCATTGCTTTAGCTCCTGTAACTGGTTTGGTTGGTTTTAGCGGTTACGTGGCTTCATTTTGCACAGCTTTTGTAACTAGTCAAATCATTTTTATCGGTTACAATCACTATGTACACCCAAAGGAGGCCATATGACCCCCCCAAATCCTGCAGCGAACCTTCCAGCGCCCTACGTGCTGGCAGACCACCCGGCGCTTGACCTTCTCAATACTGTGATGATGGTGGACGGACGAAAGACGGACCTTTTGAGCAGTGATGAGCAAGCCGTTACATGGCTGGCTCAAGCTGGTTTTGGGCCGGCATCTATACCGTCGGCGAAAGGTGGAGTGCTCCTATCGAACCTCCGCACCCTGCGGGATGCGGTTGAAGTCCTTGTTCATGCACGGCGCCAAGAGCGCGACGCAGACCCTTCGGTGCTCAACAGTTTCTTGCGTGATGCGGTACCGCAGTTGACATGGGATGCTCACCAACCAGAGCTGGATCGTTTTCATCACAAAGATGAAGCCAGCCGCCAGCTCGCCAGGTTGGCGTACTCAGCAGCAGAGCTGCTGGCAGAAGGTGATTTCAGTCTTGTCAGGAAATGCGAGAGCCCGGACTGTTCACTCATGTTCTATGACCGAACCAAATCTCATAAGCGACGCTGGTGCAGCATGGCCTTGTGCGGCAACCGTCATAAAGTGGCGGAATTCCGAAAACGCCGCCAAAGCCAAGCGGGATGAATCAGGTCAGCAGCAGATCTCGCAACGATCTGAAGGCCGGGGTGTTGTAGCCAGCACGCCAAACCAGCTGGGTATCAATGTGCATGATCGGATGCAGTGTCAGGTTCGTCGTGCCGCCAATCAGTTCTAGTACAGAACGCGGCACGATGCCAAAGCACGACCCGGCCGTCACACATGCCAATATTCCGTGATACGACCCTAGTTCCTGCACCTTCAAAGTTCGAAAAGGCCGCCCATTCCCGCTGTTGAACCACTGCTCGGCGATCTGGCGGTATGAACAGCTGGAGGCGAAACCGCCTAGTGTCGTCAACGACACATCATCGGGCCCATTCACTACCGGATGACCTTCGGGCAACACCAATAGGAGTTCTTCGGTGAAGACTGGAAGACTCTCAATTTCAGGCGGAAACGGCTCTGCTTGCCAACGCCCATTCCTAAGGGAGGAGGGCTGTGCAACCAGCGCACAATCCACTCGACGCTCAATCACAGCATCAAGCATTCGTCCTGTCGGTCCGGTTGTAACGGTCAACTCCACCTCTGGATGCTCGCGGTGAAAGCAAGCCAGTTTCTGTGGCAGGCGACTGGCAGCAGTACTTTCCATTGTCCCCAGGCGCAGTAGGCCAGCCGGGCGATCGGGATGCATGGACTGCTTCGCTTGTTCTGTGAGCGCAAGAATCTGCTGAGCGTAGACAAGGAACTCCTGGCCCCGCTCGGACAGTTTCATGCGTTTTCCATCACGCAGGAAAAGCTCAACACCCAGTTCGTCCTCAAGCTGCCGAATCCTGGTCGTGACGTTCGACTGCACACGATTCAGGACTGCCGCCGCTCGCGTCACGCTTTGCGCTTCCGCTACCGCACGGAAAATTTCCAATACCGCCAGATCCATCAACCACCTCAAATCTCTTGCAGAGAACGTATTGCAGGAAATATTCTCCATGAGAGATAGTAAGTCAAGCTCACGGTAGGCCTGACGAGATAACTGAGGTAAACGCGATGCCAAACCCGCTGCAGTCGCTTCTTGAGATCGAAATCCCCGTCATCCAAGCCCCCATGGTCGGAGTCTCAACGCCCAAACTGGCCGCAGCGGTTTCCAACGCAGGCGGCCTGGGGTCAATCGGCATTGGAGCCAGTTCGGTAGACCAAGCACGGGAAATGATCCGCGAGACCTTTAGGCTTACGGACAAACCGTTCAACGTGAACGTCTTTTGTCATCGCCCTGCTGAGCGCAATGAAGATTTGGAGCAAGGCTGGCTTCGCCGTCTTACACCACTTTTTGCTGAGTATGAGGCTGTGCCGCCAAGTTCGTTGAGAGAGATCTACACCTCCTTCGTTGAAGATGTACCGATGCTGCAAATGCTCCTGGAAGAGCGGCCTGACGTAGTCAGCTTCCATTTCGGCCTTCCTCCCCAGTCGATGATCAATGCGCTCAATGCAGCCGGTATCGTGACGATGTGCTCAGTCACAAACCTCGAAGAGGCGCAATTGGCTGAGCGCGCTGGCGTGCTTGTGCTCATAGCCCAAGGTATCGAGGCCGGGGGCCACAGAGGGGTCTTCGAGCCGGCGAACGATGATGCGATCGGAGTCATGGCATTGGTTCGGTTGCTGACATCGCGCTGCAAGTTACCAGTGGTAGCGGCTGGCGGAATTATGGACGGGGCAGGGATCAAAGCTGCAATGGCGCTCGGCGCCTGCGGTGCTCAGCTCGGCACAGCCTTTATCCTCTGCCCTGAGACATCCGCAAACGCTGCCTACCGGGAAGCAATGAAAAGCCATCGCGCCTATCACACCCAGGTTACCAGTGTGATTTCTGGGCGACCTGCCCGGGGCATGGTCAATCGGAACTTTACGGATCTACCTCCGGAGCACGCCTCTATACCGGCATATCCCGTCACCTACGATGCCAATAAAGCTCTGAATGCCGCAGCAAACGCGCAAGGTAATTTTGATTTCGCGGTGCAATGGGCGGGGCAGGGGGCTCCGCTTGCTAGGGAAATGCCAGCAGCAGCTTTGATCAAGTTGCTAGCGGCTGAAATCAACTGTGAGCATTGAACGAGGAGCGGGTATGTCATCCAAGATTCAGTTGTACGTCGATCATTTGTTCGCCAGCCCCTACTCCATGTCGGTATTTGTCGCCTTGGTGGAGAAAGGTCTGGATTTTGACATCATAAACATCGACATCGACGCTGGTGAGCAGCACAGCGCTGAATACGCCAAGCTATCGATCACGCGCCGTGTGCCCATGATCATTGATGACGGTTTTGCATTGACTGAATCTTCAGCCATTACCGAGTACTTGGATTACGTTTACCCCGACGGGCCTTTGTATCCTCGTGCGCCCCGTGCTAAAGCACGTGCTCGGCAACTTCAGGCATGGATACGCAGTGATTTCATGCCCATTCGTGAAGAGCGCTCCACTGCTGTGATCTTCTACCGACCAACCAACAATCCGCTATCCGAAAACGCCCAACAGGCCGCGCATCGGCTATTCGAAGCGATCGATCCGCTGATAGAAGATCCAGAGGCCAATCTCTTTGGGGAGTGGAGCATCGTCGATGTTGACCTGGCTCTTCTTCTGAGTCGGATGGTCATGAACGGTGACGATGTACCACCGAAGCTAGCCGCCTATGCGAAAAATCAGTGGAAACGGCCATCGGTAGTCCAATGGACGGCTCAAGCTCGGCCTGATATTGACTGAGCCCGCCTGGGCCTAGCCTTCATGAGTGCCCGCAGAGGCATTCATGAGGCAACATTTGGAGACGCCCCATGCACCGCCCAGACAGAACCATTTCCCTGACGGCATGGATGGTAGTTGGCCTAGGTTTCCTCGCCTTAGCCCTTTCGTTCTCGGCCAGGGCTGTCATGTCCATCGCGATGCCTGTTTGGCAAAGCGAGCTGGGCTGGAGCAGATCTGTGGTTTCGAGCGCTGCGGCTTGCTCCATGATCGTGATGGCGGTAATTGCGCCTTTTGCTGGTGGCCTAGTCGATCGTTATGGACCTAGATCCATCATGTCATGCGGCTTGGCATTCCTAGCGGCTGGGATGTTCCTGGTGGCTTCGATCTCGGTCGAATCTCAAGAGTGGAAGTTACTGGTTGGATTCAGCCTGCTGGGTGGGATAGGTTTCGGCGTGCTAGCACAGCATGTCGTCGCCACTGCTATCGCAACGCGATTTACAACTCGAAGAGGGTTGGCCACCGGGCTAGGTGTTTCCGGCTCAAGCGGTGGGCAGCTTGTCCTATTGCCCATTTTTGCCATGCTTTTTTCGGCAGGAGCGTGGCAAAACAGCTTCTGGCTATTGGGGGCAAGCGCAATCATCCTGATCCCTGTCGTATGGTTTTCACTCAAACCATCGAGAGGGCATGCTGGAAAGTCATCCCCCGAAGCAGGCAGCGCTGAAAAAATCAAAGTCAGCAGTATGCTGAAGGATAAAGGCTTCCAAGTACTCTTCTGGAGCTACTTGATTTGCGGTTTCACCACCAGTGGGGTCATCGAGACCCACTTACTACCCTACGCAGCGATGTGTGGTTTCGCACCTGTACCCAGCGCAACGGCATACGGTGTTCTGTCCGCAGTAAACCTCGGCGGGATGATTTTGGCCGGCTGGCTTACAGACAGAGTGAATCGACCACTCCTTCTTTTCACCATATACGTGGCCAGGGCCCTCTGCTTCGGGCTTTTGCTGGTTATTGGAGACAGTTATGAGTTGCTACTGGCATTCGCCGTCTTGTTTGGCATTTTTGACTACTCCACGGTTCCGGTCACTGCGAGCCTACTGGGTAGCCGATTGGGTCTACGGAATTTAGGGCTATCGCTTGGTTTGCTCTCTGCCGGGCACGCAGTAGGCGGTGCATCCGGCGCATTTTTCGGAGGGTGGGTATTCGACCACACGGGTGAGTACGTTACCTTGTGGTATGTCTCCATCATGCTTGCCGGCCTGGCAGCAGCTTTGATCATCCTACTAAAACAGGAGAAAGAGCCAGCTGGCACCGCTCAGGTTCAGAACGCTTAACCTTTAGGCATGAGCAAGAAGGGGGCATTTTTCTGCGTCAGAGCGCAGCCCACTCTTCACGATACTGAACCAGGAAATCCACAAAAGCGCGCACCCTCTGCGGGACATGACGACCGTGAGGGTAAAGCAAGGTGTACGGTCTCGATCGCCCGCCAAACGGTTTCAAGACTTCAACGAGTCGTCCGTCAGCCAGCTCTTGTTCCACGATGAATTTGTAGGTTTGGAATAAACCGGCACCGTTCTTGACGAGTGTCACGCCGCCCAACACATCGTCGGAACACGAATAACTTCCAGCGGTGAATACCTCACGCTCTCGACCGTCCTCTTGGAACAGCCACGAGATACGCCTACCGCTACTCGGAAGCTCAAACTGAATGCATTCATGCTGCTCCAGGTCCTGCAAGGTCTGCGGTGTCCCGGCTTTCTCCAGGTAGGCAGGAGACGCTACGACAACCAGCTTGGCATCCTCCAGCAGCCTCGCAATCATCGTGGAGTCAGGCTGAGCTCGTACACGAATCGCCAGATCGTACCCTTCTGCAACGAAGTCAATGTTTCGATTGCCAAGGTGGATATCAACCGTTACTTCAGGATAAAGCTCCCGAAATTTTGGCAGCAACGGCAGGATGCGATGGTGCCCATAAGTCGTGGGCAGGCTGATACGAAGGCGGCCTGAGGGTGTTGCTTGAGCGCCCATAACTGCCTGCTGGGCCTCCACCAGTTGCGTGAGCGCCTGGCTGCACTGCTCGAAAAAATCCTTTCCCGCATCGGTCAATCGAATGCTTCGGGTTGTCCTTGCGAACAGCCGAGAGCCCAGTCTTTTTTCCAAGCGAAGGATCGACCTGCTCACTGCGGCCGGAGTAACGCCAGCGAGCTGAGCTGCGGCAGTAAAGCTGCCCGCTTCTGCTGACAAGCAAAACAGCTCAATACTTCCCAACTGCAGATCGTCAAAATGCCGCTTCATAGGATTTATCCGTACAGGGGCTGGTAGAAGGCTTGGTGTCGGACTGCAGTAGACGGTTGCGCCGACCGGAAAACGCTGCTTGACATTTAGACTGCTCGGTCTAATTGTCCCTAGATGGACATTCCAATGAAAGCCCCCAGGCGCGGGCGCCCTCCGAAAATCTCGCGTAGCGATCCCGATACTCGGCGTGCATTGATCCGCTGTGGCGTGGAGCTGCTGACCGAGCAAGGATTCAACACTACTGGTATTGAACAGGTTCTCAAACGGGTCTCCGTACCGAAAGGCTCCTTCTATCACTATTTCGACAGCAAGGATGCCTTCGGGCGTGAGGTCCTCGCTGAATACGGAAATTTCTTTGAGCGCCGCCTGCGCCGGATCCTGCTCAACCCCCATCGAGAACCGTTGGAGCGCATCGAAGATCTGCTGCAGGAGTCGCTCATCGGCATGGAAAAGTACAACTGGCGTCGCGGCTGCTTGGTAGGCAATCTCGGCCAGGAAGTGACTTTGCTGCCCGATGATTTTCGCGATCAGATAGAGAAGATTTTTCGAGTTTGGGAGGCACTACTCAGCCAATGCCTCCAAGAAGCGCAGGCCAACCAATCGATAGCCCAGTCTGTGGAGTGTCAACAACTGGCAGCTTTTTTCTGGATTGGCTGGGAGGGCGCAATCACGCGCGCACGTCTCTGCGAAAGTGGTCACCCACTGTCGATCTTCGTCAGGGGATTTCTCGCCGGCATTGCCCGGTGAGTTTTTATCGTCGATTACTAGACAACCGGTCTAAAAGGAGTCGCTATGTTCAATGCTGTCGTTGTGGAGAACCAGGAAGGCGCTAAGCAGGCCCATTACAGAGAGCTATCAGATGACCAATTGCCAGCCGGCAGTGTCACCGTTGCGGTGTCTCACAGTACGCTGAACTACAAAGATGCCCTTTGCATCACAAGCCGCAGTCCTATCGCCCGGCACTTTCCCTTGATTCCTGGGATCGATTTTGTAGGGGTAGTGGAGCGCAGCGAAGACAGCCGCTATCGCGAAGGCGACGCTGTTTTACTCAACGGCTGGGGTGTTGGGGAAAGTCATTGGGGCGGACTATCCCAGAAGGCCCGGGTAAGCGCAGATTGGCTGATTCCTTTGCCGCAGGGGATGACGCCCCGTAACGCCATGGCGATAGGCACCGCAGGTTATACATCCATGCTTAGTCTAATCGCCCTGGAACGCGCCGGGCTAAGGCCTGATACAGGGCCTGTTTTGGTAACCGGGGCCAATGGTGGCGTCGGCAGCATTGCCGTAGCGCTGCTGGCCGCCCGAGGATATGAGGTCATTGCCTCGACCGGCCGGTTAGATGAGGCAGACCACTTGGTCCGGCTGGGCGCGACGGAAGTGATTGATCGAAACACGTTATCTTCACCGGGTAAGCCGTTGGGCAAAGAGCGCTGGACAGCGGCGATTGACTCGATAGGAAGTCATACCCTTGCGAACGTATGTGCTCAGACCAAAGCCGACGGCTGGGTTGCCGCGTGTGGCCTGGCACAGGGCATGGAGTTCCCGGCTACGGTAGCGCCCTTCATTCTGCGGGGGGTGAGCCTTTTGGGGATCAACAGCGTCACACGTCCATATGCCGAGCGAGTCGAGGCATGGGCTCGGCTAAACGCGGAGCTTGATCTGTCGATTCTGGAGCAGTTAACAAGCGAAGTACCACTTTCAGAAGTCATCCCTGTTGCAGAAGACCTATTGGCTGGAAGGATCCGCGGGCGCCTCGTTGTTGATACCAGCATTTAATCCATAGCCCAAGCACACTCACTGCTTTCAAAGAGGCCAGCCCTCTGCGTTGGGGGCTGGATCGCTGTCAATGTGAAATACCAACCGGAGCACATGCCAATGAGGGATGCTCAAAAGGATGTACTGGACGCTTTCGATAGAGTGACGCTCATCGAGGCGGCAACCCCGATTCAGCGGCTAAAAAAGCTTGAACTGCGACTGGGTATCAAGCGAGTCAATCTGTACATCAAGCGTGACGATCACATGGCATTCGCCGGGGGTGGCAACAAGCTTCGCAAGCTTGAGTTCCTGTTAGGTGAAGCGATCGCACAGGGATTCGACACAATCGTCACGACTGGCGGACTCCAATCTAACCATGCACGACTTACTGCCGCTGCAGCTGCGCGACTCGGCTTGGACTGCGAACTGGTCCTCGGCAGGGTAGTGCCGCGGCATGATGCAGAGTACGAAAACAACGGCAACGTTCTGCTTGATCAGATCTATGGCGCCAAGCTCCATGTACTCCCGCAAGGAAAAAAGGCAGCCGAGTTCGCAGCTAAAAGAATCCAGCTGCTCATCGAAGAGGGCAAAAAACCCTACCTGATCCCTATGGGGGGATCGTCACCTCTTGGCGCGCTGGGTTACGCCAGATGCGGTGATGAGATAATGCAGTATGAACGGGATAACGACATCCGCTTCGAGAAGGTTCTTCTGCCTAACGGCAGCTCGGGTACTCACGCGGGTCTAGCCGCAGGTTTCGTCACGCGTGGACGATCCCCGACGATCATTCGATCCTATTCAGTGTTGGGAGAGCAAGAACAGGCAGTGCAGCAAACCTTGAAGCTAGCTAACGCCGCGCTGGCATTGGTTGGGTCTTCAGAGATCGCGCCCAATCAGATCGATGTAGATGGGAATCACCGGGGGGAGGGTTATGGGATTCCGACCGCTGAGGCTCTTGAGGCAATTGCATCTCTAGCTAAGGCCGAAGGTATCTTGCTTGATCCGGTTTACTCTGCAAAAGCCTTTGCCGGCATGCTTCATGACATAGCTGCGGGAGATTTCGTCGAGGGGGCTAACCTACTGTTCCTGTTCACAGGCGGCGGACCAGGCGTTTATGCCTATCGCAGCGCATTCGATTTCTAAGAAACCAGTCTTCACAGAGAAACTGCTCATCACCGGAATGTGCCGGTGATGAGCATTCTGTCAATCAATGGCCTGCGCTCTGACCGCCGTCGACGTGCAGGATCTCGCCGGTGACGAACGAAGCGCTGTCCAAGTAGAGAATCGCTTGAACGATGTCGCTGATCTCGCCCATGTGACCGACGGGATGCAGCTTGCCCAAGGCATCGTGAGTTTCGGCGCCATGCATTGGAGTCTTGATGATGCCAGGCGACACGGCGTTAGCGCGGATGCCTCGCTTGGCATACTCAATCGCGATCGATTTGGTGGCAGCGTTGATGCCACCTTTGGTGAGGGATGCCATTACCGATGGAACGCCGTCGATTGCGTGGTCAACCAGGCTGGTAGTGACGCTGACCACATGCCCGCCACCATTCTTTTCCATTTCTGCGATGGCGAGCTGGGAGATGTAGAAGAAGCCGCTCATATTGGTCGCAACGACCTGCGCATAGTCTTCTTTGGTGTAGCTGGTGAATGGTTTGGCGACGAAAATCCCGGCGTTGTTGACGAGCGTATCGATGCGCCCGAAGCGGGCCACGGCTTCGCGCACAACTCGTTCCGCTGTGGCCGGATCCGCAATATCACCGGCAACAGTAAGGATATCTGGATCGGTCGATGGTTGAATGGAGCGCGAGGTCGCTACCACTTTGTGGCCGAGGGCTCGGAACCCTTCCACTACACCTGCACCAATGCCTTGAGATGCGCCAGTTACGATGATGACTTTTTGAGAATTGCTCATGATATTTCCTCTACGATGGATTAAGTTTTCAGTTAGACGAAGCGGCTTGTGCCGCCTGCCTTAACACTTGCTCGTAATACTCAACAGACTGTGAGCCTGCGACGACTTGCCGATTGTTCAGTACCATTGCGGGTACAGAGTTGATGCCGCGATCCAAGTAAAAATTCTCGAGTGCTCGGACTTCATCGTTGAATTGCCCGCTTTCAAGTACTACCTGCGCTTGCTGGGCGTTCAAACCGACTTTCTGAGCCAACGCCACCAACGTCTGGTGACTGCTAGGGTTTTGCCCGTTCACGAAGTAAGCTTCAATCAGCGCTCGGTGAAGCTCGCTTTGGAGCCCTTCATTCGCTGCCCAGAACAGCAGGCGATGTGCATCATGGGTATTGAAAAAGTGAGTTCGCCTTTGGAGATTGAACTCAAAGCCGAGCTCCCGTCCTCTCTCAACAATCATCTGATTACGTGCCGCCACCTGCCCCGCAGTTCTTCCGTACTTGCGAATCATGTGCTGGATGGGGTCCTCACCTTCGGCAGGCATATCGGGATTGAGCTCAAACGGTTTAAACGTCAACTTGACATCGATTTCGTCGGCTACATTGGCGATGGCTTGGTCCAAGGCAGTCGAGCCCAGAGCGCACCAAGGGCAGACGACATCCGAAACGAAGTCGATTTTTACCGTGTGCTTCATGGCTTTGACTCCGACAATTGCTTTCTGTACTCGGTAGTCGTAATGCCGGAGTAGCCCCAGTTATCAGTGTCAACTTCTTCGATCACGATGTGGGTCAACTTAGGGTCTTTATGAAGCACGCGCTCCATAGTTTCAGTAATTTCTTTTATTACCTGAGCCTTTTGCTCTCGGGTAACACCATCACGAGTGATGCGGACGCTGATGAATGGCATGGGAGTTTCCTCTATCAAGTGTGCATTTAGGTGATGTGCAGTTGATGGAGAAACTTTAAGAATTCGGAGCAAACTGATAAATATGCCCTGAGGTACTTCATTTGTGACCTCGTGTATCGAATCACGGGGCGCCTGGGTAGGATTTTCTGGCCTGGTGCCTGCCTGGGCCCAGCTGTGGCAGCCTATAGCTGCCAGTCGTGCTTCGCACAGAAGAAGGGGTTGGGATGGATCGTTTGCAAGCAATGCAGGTTTTTGCCCGAGTAGTGGAGACCAACAGCTTCAATAGAGCAGCTGAGGCCTTGGGGATCATGCCGTCATCGGCCACCCGCATGATCAAGAATCTTGAGGATTACCTGGGGGTCCGCTTGCTCAATCGGACGACACGGCAGCTGAGCCTGACAGCGGATGGTGAGCATTACTACCGTCACTGCCGACAGGTGCTGGCTGACATTGATCGGGCGGAATCCACCTTTCCCGGCGGGAATGCCACGCCGCGAGGCAGATTGCGTGTGGATATCTCGAATTCTTTAGGTCGTCTTTTCGTTCTACCTGCAGTGCGCGAGTACCAGCAGCGATTCCCTGAGGTCGAATTGATCATCGGCCTGAGTGACCGCACCGTAGACCTGGTACAGGAAGGCATCGACTGCGTGGTCCGAACCGGAGTGCCGCTTGACTCTGCAAGCCTGGTAGCTCGGCAAATTGGCAGTTTCGACTGGGTAACGTGCGCTTCTCCACAATACCTACAAGCGTATGGCGTACCCAGGTCCTTGGACGACTTGCAGAAGCATCAGTCGGTGGGTTACCTGTCTAGCAGGACCGGGCGATCTATCGAATGGCATTATTTGGTCAACGACGAACCCGTCTTCGTTCGAGTCCCTGAAAAGCTAGCGGTAAATGACACAGACGGCTATGTGACATGCGGGCTAGAAGGTCTTGGCCTGATACGGGTGGGCAGCTACATGGTTTGGCCCCATTTGGATTCCGGCAGCCTAGTTTCAGTGCTTGAGGATTATACCGCACCGCCCGTGCCGATCTCAGTGATGTATCACCACAGTAGCTACCATTCACCGACGCTGAGGTCTTTCGTAGACTGGGTCATTGAGCTATTCAAAAACACAAAATTAGGACTAGGCAATTAACTCATCACACCTCCTCCCTGCATGCCAAGCGTTGGAAACGCCAAATGGTGGTAGTGGTCATAATTCGATTTTTTGCAATTGTGAAATCGAGTTACGGCACAGACATCATGAATGCTTTTGTCCAAAATCGTTAACTGGCTAGCGACTGCAAGAGTCGCCGACTGCTCATACTGAGGGTTTTCAGTTCTAACGAGGTGGCTTTATGACTAACGAGACTACTTTTAACAAGCGCAAGATACTCGTGCTCGGCGCAGGTGAATTGGGGCTAGAGGTTCTGCGAGAGTTATCTGCCCAAGGGGTGGCCATCGGAAAGGCAGAGGTTTCGGTAATGCTGAGGACATCATCCAGCAGTTCTTCAAGCCAACGGAGTCAACTGCTCACGGAACTGTATGCTCTTGGGGTTAGCGTGATTGCGGGGGATGTGGTGGGTGACACTCTGGAAACCATAGCCGAAACGTTTGGCCAGTTTGAGGTTGTGGTCAGTTGCGTAGGCTTTGCTGCTGGTCCAGGCACGCAGCTAAAGCTGGCCTTGGCAGCGATCGAGTCAGGTATCAGAAAATACTATCCTTGGCAGTTTGGTGTT
>Ga0213822_1001017_pt1 | contig 17460 bp, 19 predicted proteins | sample MC6MC0908MG_FD_179872 | JGI IMG/M metagenome (GOLD analysis project Ga0213822, IMG submission 179872) | Enriched soil aggregate microbial communities from Iowa State University, Ames, United States - MC6-MC0908-MG | ecosystem: Environmental > Terrestrial > Soil > Unclassified | place: USA: Iowa...
GCAATTACAATGAACAAGTTGGTATAAAGTGTCAATAGAACGGAGGGTATACATGTCTATCCATAAAATGATGAATTTTGAAACAAAGTCAACTATAAAAAATGCATTAATTATACAAATAGAGGAAGTAGGCTTTGAACGAGTAACCGTTAAAAATCTGGCTTCTACTGCAAACATTAATCGAGGAACGTTTTATTTACATTATAAGGATAAGTTTGAAGTAATGGAGGATTTGCAGCAGGAGCTATTAAATGAACTAGAAAGTTATGTTAAACATGTGCAACCATTAGAAGCCTTCCAAATATTAAAAACTGGGCAGCTTTATCAACCATTTGTTGAAGTCATTACATGCATTAAAGAGCATGCCACAGCTTTTCGAGTTATCTTAGGGGAGCAGGGAAGTCCAGCATTTAGCAAAAGGATGAAGGAAGTATTTAGTAATCAAATATTAGACAGACTATCCGTTATTGGAGAGGAATTACAAGATTCAGGTTTCCAGCAATATTTAAAGGCTTTTATAGCTTCTGCAATTTTGGGAGTTATTCAGGAGTGGCTAGACAGAGGAAATGAGGATGTAAGTGTGGAGGAATTGGCAACAATTCATTCCCGTTTAGTGCTGTTTATTTGTAATTTAACGTCTACGCAGTATTGAATGTTAACACAGGTTTCACGTGTATTAGCAATAAAAATCTGCTTGTTCAGAGAAAGCAAGCAGATTTTTACATTATAAATACAAATCCCTTTTAACAAAAACACGAATAGCCAACATATAACATAGCATCCCGATTAAAAATAATGCTCCTAGCATCCAAATGGACGAGCTATCTTGAGCCATTAATTTTTCTGGGTCAAACAACGAATAAATCGTAAAGTACTGAAGCTTTTCTAAAGAGCCCCCCATATTGCCAAGTGCCTCAATTAAGTAAAACAGTATGGGCACTCCGGTACTATACGCGTAAGAAGTTCTTAAATCCTTGCTACTGCACGAAACAAGAAAACAGTAGCCACTAATGGCAAAGTGTAAGAAAAAAAGACCGATATTTAATGTCAGAAAAGCAGTGATATCCAATTCATTTGGAAATAAAATCTCGGAAAATATAATTGTAGCCAAAGTTGTCGTCGAGAGAAGTATAAAGATGCTAGCAACTAGAAAGAAAGTTTGTGTGAAGACAATTTTAAAACGTGTATTCGGTGTTGCAATTAAGTATGCCATAGAACCATTATCTATATAGCCCATTATGAGCTTATTTGCTAACATGATCATGAAAACTAACGGAAGAATTAGTAATAAAAATCCATACAGATAGGTAGATAGAAACTCAATTAATGAATCACCTATATTACTCATACCAAAAGCTGCCATCATTTCGGGCATCGTTGCAGTAAGTTGTTTAAGGGTATTGCTCATTTCAGGGTTATACATATAGACAATACTAATGATATATAGCATTAATACAGCGAGTATAATACTAAATAGTTTTACAGTAGCTAGCATTTCATGTTTTAGCAAAGTAAAGTTCATGATTCTGTACCTCCTTTTTCGTAGTAATGCATGAATATATCTTCAAGAGATTGAGAAATCACATCAAGGTCAATAATTTGATAGTTTGCTAATGTTGGAAGCAATGTTTGGACATTACCCTGAACTTTTACAATGGCTTGTGTTGGCCCGATTTGTTCAATTTTAAATGGTTCTTCTAGGAAACGAGATAGCTCCTGCCCGTTGTGAAATTCGATTAAAAACTTTTTTGATTTGCGTTTTTTTAAGTCAGCAATTGTTTCGGTTGCAACAATCTTCCCAGCATTAATTATGCCTACACGATCACAAGTTTTTTCAATTTCTTCAATCATATGAGAGGACATGAAGATCGTCGTTCCTTTTTCTTTTTCAGCTAAAATAAATTCAATAAATTTTGTTTGCATTAGAGGATCTAAACCACTTGTTGGTTCATCTAGAATGACGATCTCAGGGTTATGCATAAACGCACAAACTAAGCCTACTTTTTGTTTCATCCCTTTTGACATTTTTTTTATAAGCCCTGAAGCATTTAATTCAAAGTATTGCATGAGTTCATGTGCTCTTGTTAAATCGGTTAATCCTCGCATTTGCGCAATAAATTTAATAAATTGTTGACCCGTCATTTTATCAATAAAAGCTATTTCACCTGGTAAATAGCCAATAAATTTTTGTATTTCAGCCGTAGATTGACGACAATCTAATCCTTTAATGAAACAATGTCCTTCAGTTGGTTGTAAAAAGCCCATTAAATGCCGGATTGTTGTAGATTTACCAGCACCATTGGGTCCTAAAAATCCGAACACCTCACCTTTATTAATTTGTAAGTCCACATTTTGTATGCTATAAAATTCTCCAAATTTTTTAGTCAAATTATTGACCTCAATCATTGTCATACAATTCACCTCTTTGTGTTTTTGTATACTAATTGCTTTAAAAATTGAAAATAATCGTTTGCTTCCTCCATGCATTGTTCTAAAAGTTGGTTAAAGGCCTCACTGTTATCTACATTACTTTTTAATTGTTCTTCATATCGATCACTTATCCCATCCGTAACCCACCGAATGGTATCTATTGCTTTTTTACTATCTATATTTTTATGAAACAAATTGTAATCAATTCCTGCAAACACACTTTCATAGGAACTATTTTGTAAAGTTACATTATATTGATCGAGCTCACTTCTTACTTCTAAACTTGTTTCGATATACGTCTTTTTAAGGAAATCAAATAAAGTATGGTACTGCTTAATTAATTCCAATTTTATTTTCATGATTTGTTCATAGCGTTTAAATATGTCAGGCTCTTCTAAATCTAAGCGGCTATTGATTGCATCAATGAAAATCGTTGTAACGTATTCATATAAGTAAAGATATAAATTTTTTTTACTACCAAAATAGTGATATAAAATACCTTTTGAAATTTTGGCATCTTTAATGATCTTATTTGTTGAAGCGGTATCGTAATTATTGATGGAAAATTCTTTGAGTGCAGAGTTGATAATTTTATGTTGTTTTTCAACCTCTAAATTAAGGAATGTTCGATACAAGTTTTTTCTCCTTTCAGTTTATTATAAACACGATTATATATGGGTTGACCATGGTGGTCAATTGAATAGATGGATATTTTTTCAAAGTGATTAGGGAGTTATCAAGTTAATTTTAGGGTGGGGTGCCTTGTCCAATTTAGTTTGTAACAGATAAGGGTGAGTGGGAAGGAAAATATCGTGATATTCTTCGGAAGTAAGGAGAAATGCAGAAGGGGTGACGAGTCCTGTAGTTGAAGTAAACAATTTCCGATACAATGTTTTTCGGGAGACCCCTCAGGTAGGATTAAAAGTAATCGTCACTTTCTATGACAACGCCTTCGTGACCAACATTACGTTACCCTGAGGAGGCTCATTATTTTCCCACGAAAAACTTCTGATAGGTCAAATGCTTTTAAGTATTTAAAGAATGATGATTTGGAAAAAATCATGTGATTTCTAAAGAACAGGTATTTAATTTCCATAATAATTATGCAGTGCTACCTCTAAACGTTCTTCCAGGTGCTTCGAAATATAGCTCAACACAAATTGCTCTTTTTCCATCTCAATTTGTGAGGAGCGGAAAATTTTTGTAAAGAAACTTACCTTGTTTTCCGTAGAAAATTGCTGTAATGCTTCTGTCCGCAATGTCGACACAATTTCATTTTCAATATGACGCTCACGAATTTTTTGGACAATATCCTTCACGCTATCCTCTTGCAGCTCTGAAATTTGCCTTTGTAGATTTTCGTTTTCTTCTTTAAGTTCAGCTGTTTCCTTTTGAATTTCTTCAACTTGAAGACTAGATTCAGAGGATAGTAATTGAAATTTTTGCGCAAGAAAATCTTGATTAATCGTTACTTGTAATGCTCCGTGCTCTTCAGTTGGAAAGATATTGAAGAGTCCTGTTTGTATCATTTGCTGTAGCACGTTTCCAAGAACATCGACTTTGTTGGTTAAATCATCAGTACTTAAAGTTGTTGCAGTTATTTGATGATTAATGAGTTGAGCATGATCATGCTCATCAAGGCCAAGTAAAAGCTTCAAACCTTTAACGCGGTGTTCATCCTTTAATAGTAATATCATACGAAGTCTTAAAATGGCAGGAAGGTTCAAGCGAATATTGGTGTTTGGGCTATTCATAGCATTATCAAAAATATATTGTTCAAATGGTCTAATATAATAACGAAGCTTCGCATCAGTTATTTCAAACCAACCAGCGACATCTGAAGTAGAATAATAATTTGATTCCTCAATATGAGCTAAATAGTCGTCATTATAAAGTGTTTCTTCTAGAGGCGGCGTATTTTGTATTACGACAAATAATGGGTCATGTTGCACAATTCTGAGTACCATTTCTTTTGCATCATTTACTTTAAGCATCCTTTCACATCCCACTTTATTTTTTAGTATCAATTATGCCTCGGCATAATTGCGTCCGGATTTGGCTTTGTGCTTGCACAAAGAACACCTTTCCGAAGCCGTGACATCCGCCGGAGGCTTTAACTTCTTTCAGCAGATGTTTGGACACCCGCTGAAAAGTAACTATAGCCCGCATTCATCTCACCATCTATGAGTTGGGACTTCTATACCTGCGCTACGCTTTCGGTACAAAAAATATTTGTAGCTGACGTTTCACTTTCGCTATAAAAAAATTTGCTGAAAGAAGTTAAATGTTTCTATATAGGTTTCTATTCCATTGGAAGCCATTGTATGCCTATTTTCTTGAGGAAAATATTATTAGAACTAGTGACCTTTTATGACTCTTAAGAAAAAGTTAAGAAATTCCCTCGCAATTCTTTAAGAAATGCTCGGTATATTTAAAACATTCAAATATTACTCATGAGCGGGGAGAAAAATGTAATGCAATTTATAACGTTTCTTACTGAATTTATAAAAAACCCAAAAAATATAGGCGCAATTTCACCTAGTTCTAAAAAATTAGCAAAAAAAATGGTTGAAACGATTTGCTTTGAAAAAGCCCAATGTATTGTTGAACTAGGCCCAGGCACTGGCTCCTTTACAAAAGAACTAATGAAAAGAAAAGAGAAGACTACGAAGCTAATTCTTATTGAATATAATGAGACTTTTTGTGAAAGGCTCCGTCAACAATTTGAGCATGAGCCAAGTGTAATTGTTATACATGGATCAGCTGAGGATTTATGCATGTATATGGCAGCATTAAATATCGAAAAAATTGACTATGTCGTATCTGGGTTACCTTTTACATCGTTGAATCCAGCCGTTTCATCACGAATTTTACATAATGTAAAGGATTGCATAGAGGATGGAGAATTTATTACATTCCAATATTCTCTTGTAAGAAAATCCTATATTCAACAATTTTTTGAGAACATTTCACATGAAAAAGTGTGGGTTAATCTTCCGCCAGCTTATGTATTGAGCTGTAAACTAGGAAATAAGAGGGCTAGTTAATGGGGTTACAGGATCTTATATCATATATTGAGCAGTATGGTTATTTTGCTTTGTTTTTTAGCTTATGGCTAGGAATCATAGGTATGCCGCTTCCTGATGAGATGATCGTTATGAGTGGTGGATTTCTATCATCATTAGAAAAAATGAGTGTGATTAAAGCATTTATATTAACGTATTTAGGTGTAGTGTCAGGACTTTCTTTAGGTTATATCCTAGGTAAAGTATTTGGTCATAAAATACTTGATAAATTGGTGAAGAAGAAAAATGCTAAACATTTATTGAAATCAAAAGAACTAATAGAAAGGTTCGGGCATTTTGCTTTAGTCGTAAGCTATTTTATACCATTCGTAAGACATATCATTCCATACTTAGTGGGTATGAATAACATGTCATTTAAAAAATATGCGATGTATTCCTATACAACAGGTTTTGTTTGGACATTGATTTACTTTACACTTGGTTTGTTCTTTGGAAAACATATGGAATATATTTCTGCGCTAGCTACGAGATATGGAATATATTTTGGGGTTTTCGTCGCTATTGTAGGGTGTTTTTATAATTTTTATATACGAAAATTAAAAAAATAGTTAAAATTAGGAACGGAAATTATTGTAAAGGGAATAGTTTAACAGGTAAAAAGCGCCCAGTCGGACCGGAAATCAACCCCACGTTATGGTGATGCGCCTGGTTAACACATTTGATAGTTTACTATATTTTGAAATTGGTGGGATTAGATGAGTAAAGAAACAATTCTTATTGTGGATGATGAAAAAGAGATTAGAAATCTTATTGCTATTTATTTAAAAAACGAAGGCTTTGATGTACTAGAAGCAAGTGATGGAGAGGAAGGCCTTAATCTTTTAAAGAAACATAAAGTACATTTAATTGTCCTAGATATTATGATGCCAAATGTGGATGGTATTGAGATGTGTATGAAAGTAAGGGAAATAGCCGAGATGCCAATTATTATGTTGTCCGCAAAATCACAGGATATGGATAAGATTACTGGATTAACTTTAGGGGCAGACGACTATGTAACAAAGCCATTTAACCCATTAGAGCTAATTGCGCGCATTAAATCTCAGCTCCGTAGATACATCAAAATGAATCGACTAGATATGCTGAACGAAAATGAAATAGAAATCGGCGATATGCGAATTAATACTGCCACACATGAAGTAATCGTTAATAATGAAAAAGTGAAACTGACGCCAAGGGAGTTTTCAGTACTTGAATTACTCGCAAGAAATCAAGGAATGGTCATGAGTGCTGAGCAAATTTATGAAAGGGTTTGGAAGGAAGAAGCTATACAGTCTGAAAATACGGTCATGGTACATATCCGTAAAATTCGAGAAAGAATTGAGACAAATCCAAGAAATCCTCAATATATTAAAACCGTATGGGGAGTAGGTTATAAAATTGAGAAAGATCATTAAGCCATTTAAATACTTACTAAACAAACTTAAAATGCTCATCGTCACTGCTATTACAAAAGTTCGGCAAAGCATTAGAATTCAATTATTGACGACTTTAATTCTTTGCGCATTTTTAGGCTTACTTGGAGCAAGAGCCGCTCTTTCGTTTGCTTTGAATATCGACCAAACAGTAACGATTGATTATAGTCAAGGAATGCAGGAAATAAATGATCAAGCGAAGCGTGCAGCAGATCTAGCTAGCAATGATAATAGTTTAGAAGCTATACAGCAAATGATTGAAACAGAAAATTTAAAGTTTGAAATGAAACAGAGTGCATTAAAAGTAATAGTTACTGATGAGAACGGAAAGGTTTTATACAAAACAACGCAAGTGGAAGAGGAACAAATCAATTTGCATTATAAGATTCGGACTGTAATGGATTTTGCGATTAATCATCCCCTCTATAATTATGAGATACCAGCAATCGAGCAATTGAGGCAAGAATTCGTTGCATTTTATCCTTTAACTATAGAAGATAAAAACCTATATTTGTTTGTCAGTGGTATTCCCGAGGGTATCGTTATCGCAAGTTCGAATGACGGCCTTATCCCATTATTTAGTGCAATTGTTGTATTTACCTTTTCATTCTTCTATATAACAAAACGAAAAATGAAACAAATTGAGTCGTTGGCGGAGGGGGTTAAGGAAATCGCAAAAGGAGATTTAACTTATCGAATTGAAAAAAAGGGGATAGATGAAATAGCTTTATTAACAGAGAACGTCAATCATATGGCCGAAGCAATTATGACGAATATAGAGATGGAACGAAGGATTGAAAAACAAAAAAATGAATTAATTACTAATGTTTCGCATGACCTACGAACACCACTTACTTCGATTATGGGCTATTTACGATTGTTAAGAGATGAGAGGTATGACACGAAGGAGCAATATGATGAGTATTTAAAGATTGCTTTTTCAAAATCTGAACAATTAAAAAACCTAATTGATGATTTATTTGAGTATACGAAGCTAACGAATGAAAGCATTGTCCTTGTGCAACAAGAGGTATGTATCAATGAGCTTCTAGATCAATTAATTGAGGAGTTAATCCCGCAGGCAGAGGAAAACCATCGTTCATTTATAAAAAATTTCTCTGAGGAACGGATCTTTACTACGGTCGATTCCGAAAAAATTGTCAGAGTTTTCGATAACTTATTAATGAATGCCATTAAATATAGTACCGGTGACGGTAAGATTTTTGTTTCTCTTGAAAGACAAGAGGGCAATGTTCGAATCAGTGTTGCAAATGAAAGTGATGAATTTACATCCGAAGAGCTAATGAACTTATTTGAGCGATTTTATAAAAAAGATCAGTCTAGAACAAGCGTAGCGGAAGGTTCAGGACTTGGACTTGCTATTGCAAAGAGTATAGTAGAACTACATGGTGGTAAAATTGATGCAAAATATGCAGATTACTTGCTGAAGTTTTTCATTGAATTACCTGTTACACCTGCTGAATAGTGATCGTGTGATTGGTCAACGTATTGTTAGTAAGCATGTCTTGGATATTAGCTAAAATATATGTGTCTTTTATTAGTATTTGAATTTCTGTTTGTTTGTACTGTCGTTGAAATTCAAAAATATATTCGATTATTATTTGTAAGTTTACACGGTTTTTAATTTCCACCTCGACAAAAAACGGTAATGTTAGTTCGGGAAGTTTTGTACTGCCACCGCGACGAATCCAAATTGCTTCATTGACGTAATAACGTATAGGTAGTTGACGATTACTTGCGATAAATATATCCATTTAATACTCCTTTGTATAAACCAATTTAATAAAAGCCTATAGGAAATTAGATTAATCGTCAAAAGATATACTATACGAAAACATAAGGAAATCCGTAAAAGGCTTCCTTATGTTTTTTATTTTTGTTTTTATGTTGGTTTTGATTTGAATATGTCCGTTTTTTGGACTTAATGTAAAGAGCTTGTAAACATTTATTTAATGAATTGTAAACAATATTTACATACATCTTAAAACTATTAATAATAAAGTCTGACAACAAGTGAAAGGATTGAATTAATTGGATATCAATATACAAGACATGATTTTCCAGTTTCTTGGAGGGTTAGGCTTATTTCTTTTTGCTATAAAATTCATGGGTGATGGACTGCAAAAGGCTGCAGGTGATCGCCTACGAGATATTTTAGATAAATTTACGACGAACCCTTTGATGGGGGTATTAGTCGGAATTGTTGTGACGGTTCTTATACAATCAAGTTCTGGCACAACGGTTATTACTGTTGGCTTAGTTAGTGCGGGTTTAATGAAATTGCGTCAAGCTATTGGTGTTATTATGGGTGCAAACATTGGTACTACGATAACGGCCTTTATTATTGGAATTGACGTAGGTGCTTATGCTTATCCAATTATGGCAGTAGGTGCAATCTGTTTATTCTTCTTTAAAAAAAGTATGATTCAAAATATTGGACAAATTCTTTTTGGATTTGCGGGTTTATTTATTGGCTTAGAGTTGATGAGTGGTGGGATGGAGCCGCTTCGAGATTGGCAACCATTTTTAGATTTAACTGTGCAAATGTCTGAGGTGCCTATTTTAGGTGTGTTAGTAGGTACGATATTTACATTGATTGTTCAATCTTCTTCCGCGACGGTTGGTATATTACAAGGGTTGTATGCAGAAGATTTAATCTCATTACAGGGCGCATTACCTGTATTATTTGGAGATAATATTGGAACTACCATTACAGCAATTTTAGCTGCATTAGGTGCGTCAACTGCAGCTAAACGTGCAGCAGCAACACATGTACTATTTAATGTCTTCGGTACAGTTATCTTTATGCTTATTCTGGGATTATTTACGAACTATGTAGAATGGATAGCCAGTGTATTAAATTTAGAGCCGAAAATGCAAATTGCCTTTGCCCATGGAACATTTAATGTTGTGAATACCATTATACAATTACCATTAATCGGAGTTTGGGCTTATATCGTGACGAAATTGATTCCAGGAGAGGATTCAGTTATAGAGTACAAACCGAAATATTTGGATAGAAATTTAATTGTTAAGTCACCTTCAGTTGCACTTGGTCAGGCAAAAATGGAGGTCGTGCGAATGGGCGAATATAGTATTCAAGGTCTTGAAGAAACGCTCACTATTTTAAAAACCTCTGATGCAAAATTAATAGGAACTGTTGGACAGTTAGAAGAGGCAATTAACAATTTAGATCGGAAATCAACGGAATATTTAGTTGAGCTATCTAAGCAATCATTATCTAGCCATGACTCTCAAGTGCATCATGCTTTATTTGAAAATATACGTGATATTGAACGAATTGGAGATCATGTAGAAAATATTATCGAACTGTTACAATACAAAGATAGTAATCGAGTTCGTTTAAGTGATGAGGCTTTTAAAGAATTGGAAGATATGTTTGTCTATACATTGGAAACCGTTAAAATGGCTATTGAAGCTCTTGATAATCGTGATACCACATTAGCTTCGCAAGTATTAGCGAAAGAAAATGAAATTGATAATATGGAACGTCGATTACGAAAACTGCATATAAAACGTTTAAATGAAGGTACATGCTCAGGTTCAGCAGGAATTGTATTTGCAGATATAGTAAGTAATCTAGAAAGAATCGGTGACCATGCCTCGAATATAGCAGAAACTGTAATCTCCTAAAAATGAGAGCTGTTCGTCGTTGAACAGCTCTTTGCTTTTAGAATGCAAAGCGACGGGTAGTCCACTCAAACTGATGGATAGTCGTATGCATCAATCGTCTCTAAAAAATATGTAAGCGCAGGTGATTGCACTTCGTCATTGCGGTAAATAAACCAAGTAGGGATTTGAGCCTGCTTTGTCGATAAAATGTGCAATGAGAGCGACTGTGTCTCTATATATCTTTGAGCAATTGCTCGTGGCAGTAATGTTACACCTAGTCCAGCAGCTACACAGCCAATGATTCCATCAAGAGTGCCAAACTCCATGCGCTTCTGTGGTCGTACATCGTCCTCGTGCAACCAATGCTCTAAAATGGCTCTATATGAGCACCCATGATGAAAAGTAATAAGTGTACTGCCCTCTATATCTCGTAAACGATCAATCCGTTTATGCTTGTTAGATGTGATCACAACAAGCTCTTCACAGATAAATTCTTTTGCAAGGATATTTTCTTTGTAAACGGGACCAACTACAAATGCACCATCTAATTCATAGTTTTCTAACCGTTCTATATTTTGTAGAGAAGGGCTTGTTAGAATCATTATATCTATCTGTTCATGAGCTTTATGGAAAGTTCCTAATAGGGCAGGCAAGTGTAGTGCCGCCGTTGTTTCCATTGAACCAATGCGTAGAATTCCTCTATTCCCCTCTGTATCCTGAAGTATTTCAAATGATTTTTCATAGAGATGTAGCATCTTTAATACCATCTCATAAAATTGTTCTCCTTTTGGTGTCAATCGGATGCCTCGATGTCCTCGATAAAAAAAGGTCGTATGATACATGGCCTCAAGATTTTGTATTTTCATAGAGATATTGGATTGCGTGTAATTAAGCTTTGCAGCAGCCTTAGAGAAGCTACCTGTTTGCACGACCGTCCGAAAAATAATGAGATCATTAATATTCATATTTTTCCTCCAGACATCAATTTATTTGATATCTATTATAAAGAATTCGTGTTATTTGTGATACCTGGACTTTTGTTATAGTGAGAAGAAGGGGAGGGAAAGTATGCACAAGCAGACGTTTCTATATTTAATAGGGGGTATTTTGGCATTGGTCATCGCCATGAGTATTGGTCGTTTTGCATATACGGTTATCCTACCGTATATGCAAGATACTTTTGCCTTTAATCGTGCCACAGCAGGTTTTCTAGCAACAAGTAATTATTTAGGATACTTAGTAGGAGCATTGATAGCCGGTCGCTTACAAATAGGAGATAAGCGTATTCCTTTTTTACAATTAGCACTCGTTATTAGTATTTTGACAACAGCTATGATGGGCTCTACCGATGTCATTATCGCATGGTATGCACTTCGTTTTATGTCAGGGGTTATGAGTGCATTTATCTTTGTAGCTGCTGCTAGCCTTGTGCTCGATCAGTTAGCTGGGAATGGAAAAGCACATTTATCAGGGCTTTTTTATAGCGGGGTAGGTACAGGAATTGCCCTAAGTGCGGTTATTGTGTCACCCATACATGCTATGTTTGATTGGAATGGAACATGGATTGCTTTGGCATTGTTTAGTGCCATATTGTTTGTATTCATCGTATTTTTAATAAAGCCAGTTACTCAACAGACACAAGAGAAATCAAGTCAAACCGTAGTACCACAGAGAGTCCCACCTACGACATGGATGAAGTGGCTAATTTTAGCTTATAGCTTAGAGGGGCTTGGCTATATTGTTACTGGAACATTTATCGTGTCAATTGCTGAAGAGTCAACGAGTTTTCATGGTGATGCAGCCATTGTATGGTTTGTTGTTGGGATTGCAGCGATTCCATCGTGTATTGTTTGGTCAAAGCTTGCTCAGAGATATGGCTATGTGAGAACATTATTTATTTCCATGTTATTTCAAGGGCTTGGCATCGTTTTGCCAGCATTTGCGACAAATACGATGACACTTTATGCAAGTGCCTTTATTTTTGGGGCAACCTTTATGGGGATTACAACTGTGGCTACAACGTTAGCAAGACAAATAGTGCCAGTGAACAGTCATCAAATATTAGGTTACTTAACTGCTGGTTATGCTTTAGGTCAAATGCTAGGGCCCTCACTTGCAGGAACATTAGCTAATTATACAAATAGTTATCAGAATGCTTTATTTGGAGCAACAGCTGTTGTAATCGTTGGAGCTTTATGTCTGATTAGCGGATTAAAATATGAAAAAGTGAAAGTAGGAGAGCTACGTTCCATAACGTGAATCTTAAAACTACAATAGAGAAAAAGCTGATCTAATTGCAGTTGAACTATAAATAGCTTTATCCTACATGAAGACCTGCCACATCCAAGACAAATTCGTGTTGTAATTGAAGATGATGGAATAGGTATGAGTCAAGAAACGAATGAACACTTATTTGATTGATATTAAATAGTACTAACCTTAAAAAAATATCCTCATTGGACGTAATCCAATGAGGATATTTTTTATCAAAACATTACTTTTGATTTAGTGAATATCACGTTTTTTGAAGTTACCACCGCGTACTTCTGAAACATCAGAAATGACGACAAAAGCACTTCCATCGATACCTTTTATAATTGAAACAATCTTATTTTCTTCCATACGGTTAATAACACAGTTTAAAATTTCAGTTGGTTCATTTGAAAAACCACCACGCCCCTGTGTATAAGTAACACCACGACCTAAACGAGCTTGAATCGCATCTCCAATCTCCTCTGACTTCGCACTAACAACACGAACGTCTTTTGATTTTTCTAAACCATCTTGGATAATATCGATAACGTTTTTCGCAATATAGTACGTTAAAGCTGAATATAATGCGCTCTCCAATCCAAAAATAAAGCTTGCCCCTAAGAAAATAAAGGCATTAATAAATAATATAATATCCCCGACTGAAAATGGAATCTTTCGAGATAGTAGCACGGCTAAAACTTCAGAGCCATCTAAAGCTCCACCGTTACGTAAGACAATCCCAATCCCAACACCAAGTAACATACCACCAGCTAAAACAATTAATAAAGGATCTTCTGGACCTAAAATTGTTTTAACATCGTGTAAAAGGACTGTGGAAACAGATAAAGCTGCTATTCCAGCACAACTCATCAATGCAAAAGTTTTACCTACTTGTTTGTAGCCAATAAAAATAAACGGAATATTTAATACAAAGAGCAGCACGCCTAATGGAATACCAAAGAGATGTGCGCCCATAATACTAATCCCCGTCACACCACCATCAATGACATCGTTCGGTATCAATACCGCTTCTAGTCCATATGCTGCGATGACAGCGCCAATGACAATCAGAATAAATTTTCGTGTGTTTTCAACTAACGTTCTTTTTTTCATTCATCTTCTCCATTTCTGTATGTAAAATAATACTTAAGGTTTTGGAATAATATTTACAGCAATTGTTTTTGTCTCAGTCTCTTCAGTTGAGTCGGCCATATTATAGTATTTAGTTACTAAATTGTTCAATTCATTTTCAAAGTTCTTAAATTGATCATTCGTTAATGACAAGTCAAGAAATGAAAAAGTTGCAAAATCTGCCGTGCTTTCTTTTTCATCAAGTGAATTTAAATAATTTTGATATTGAGATAGTAAAGCTAATTGATAGTAAGAAACATAATTTAATTTTTGTTTGATAGTTAGTTGTGACCAATCCTCCTTACTCAGTTTTGCTGCTCCTTCATTTAATGCATAAAATTTCTCTGTAACAGAACGTACTTTTCGCTCTTTTACAATTTTTATAATGTTTTCATCCACCAAAATTTGGATATGGCGATATAAAGTAGCTTGAGGTACATCTTTAATGACAGTAATCATCTCCAAAGTACTTAAGCCTTCTTCTTTATTCAGAGCTTGTAAAATTTTCATTCTCACAGGGTGCATTAAGACCTCTGCTTTATTACGCATAAAACGATCCTCCTATAGAAAAAATGAGATGATATCAAGGGTAGTAATAAAATGTTATCAATATGAGAACATTCTCAAAAATATAATATATATTTTTTAAAAGGATGTACAGTAAAAAGTAGTGAAATTTTTAAATCATTCTGTTATCATTATTGATAATGATAATGAATGGGGGGTTTTAGTAATGAAATTACACTATGGTATTGATGATTTAAATCAACTGGATTGGGCAAGCATACTTCCAATCATTTTGCCATTTTTATTCGTAGGATTTGTTCTAATCATTGTTGCTTTATTCGATTTATATCGGCACCGAGATACGAGAGAAAACATACTTATGTGGGCAATTATTATTTTATTCTTTAATACGATTGGTTCTGTTCTATACTTCATTATTGGTAGAAAGGATGTAAATAAACGTGCGCTTAGAAATTAAAAATATTACGAAAAAGTTTAAACATAAAACGGCTGTGAATGGTTTTTCAATGGTCATTGATGCTAATGAGTGTGTTGGGTTAATTGGTCCAAATGGAGCAGGGAAATCTACGTTAATTCAAATCATTGCTGACATTTTGTATGCGGATGAAGGGGAAGTTCTTCTTGATGGTCAAAAGAATTCATCTATGAAACATCAAATTGGTTATTTACCTCAGTATCCTAATTTTTTCTCGTGGATGACAGCATTTGAAACATTGTACTTTATGGGAACACTTTCTGGCATAGCAAAAACCGAATTGCAGAAAGAAATTCCATTGCTTTTAGAAAAGGTAGGCTTAGGGAAAGAAGCACATATCCATGTCGGAACATTTTCAGGTGGTATGAAGCAACGCCTTGGCATCGCACAAGCATTATTGCACAAACCAGCTTTAATGATTATGGATGAACCGGTATCTGCACTAGATCCAATAGGTAGGAGAGAAGTGTTAAATCTATTAAAAGAGATAAAAAAAGAAACGACCATTTTATTATCAACGCATATATTGAGCGATGCAGAAGAAATTTGTGAGCGCTTTGTGGTGATTAAAAATGGTCACAAAATAGAGGATGCTACAAAATCAGAATTGCTTAAGCGCCATCAAGAATCAGCTATCTTTTTAATGATTCGAAAGGAAGATTTTAAGTGGTTAACCATGATTGAACATTTGCCATACGTGAAGAAAGTCGAAAGCTGTGGAAATGGCTTTAAAGTATTTGTAGATTATTTGGAAGGGGATGCCCACCGATTATTACAGCATGGACTCGATGCAAAAGTGTTGTTTACTAAATTTGAAGTGGGTATTCAAGACAATCTAGAAGAAATATTTTTAGAATTGGTGGTGTAAGTGAATGCATGCTTTTATCGCGTTAAGCAAAAAAGAAATAAATCAAATGACAAGAGATTATAAAATAGTTTGGCTCCCAATTGTCTTTATCTTACTAGGGCTAACTCAGCCGATTATGATGTATTATTTACCAGTTATTTTACAATCTGCTGGTGGGGTTGAAGGTATAATGATTGATCCTAACATGGCAAAGCCAGAGGGAGGTGAGGTACTTGCCTCAACATTAAATTCACAATTTGACCAACTAGGCATTATTATTCTGGCAGTTGCCACTATGAGTATTATTCAAGGGGAAAAAGCGAATGGCATGATGGCATTTATCCTAACAAGGCCAGTATCGATATCATCTTATTTAAATAGTAAAATCATTATCCATTATATATTGGCAGTTATATGTATGGCTCTTGGCTATGCAGTGTCTTATGGCTACTCAGCGTATTTATTTACTACTGTTCCTATGACACAAGCTATTTGGGCATTAGTATTCTATTGTGTTTGGCTGTTATTTGTCATAACGTTTGTGGCGATGATGAGTACATTTTTCACTAGTCCTGCATTTATTGCATTAATAAGTATCGTTGTCCTATTCATATGTCGTTTCACTGCGGGGTTACATCCAATTTTAGACGTTATTAATCCTGCTAGTAATAGTTTGTATGCAACAAATATTTTGATGACAGGTAAAGTGGGAACTTGGTATGGCATTAATGTTATCGTAACATTGCTGTTGGTTTTATTGATGATCATGACTATGCAAAGTTTTATTGCTAAAAAGAAATTTTAACTTCTTTCAGCAAATGTCTTTTGCACCGAAAGCGTAGCGACAGGTACAGAAGTTTCCATAAGCACAAAGCCGATTCCGGACGCAATTATGCCGAGGCATAATTGATATGAAATGAGGTGGAAAAACTGTTATCAATACAAAATTTACGGAAATCGTATGGACAGCATGAGGTATTAAAGGGAGTAGAGTTAAAAATAGAAAAAGGAGAAATACTGGGGTTTGTTGGTGGGAATGGTGCAGGTAAAACAACGACATTAAATTGTATTACTGGATTAGTTGAGCAAGATTCAGGAAAAATCATGATTAATAATGTGCCAAAATCGCAGTCACTCGACTATAAAAAACAATTTTATTTTATTCCTGATACCATTCATGTATTTCCAAATATAGCTGCATATGATTGGATACATTTCGTTTTAAAGCTATATGAAAAGACTGATGATGAAAAATTACAAAACTTCATTAACGTCTTTGATATGGAAAAAAGTATTTATAAACCAATTGGAACGTATTCTTATGGAATGCTTCATAAGATGGCGTTGATTACTGCTTTTACAATTAGTCCGCCCATTCTAATCATGGATGAGCCGTTAAATGGTCTGGATCCACTTGCGGTCGTTGCTTTTAAGAAGTGTATGAAGGAGTATGTTGAAAATGGTGGGACCGTATTCTTTTCTACTCATTTGTTAGATGTTGCAGAGAAAATTTGTCAATCAATTTCATTTTTAAAAGATGGAAAGATTGTCTTACATGAGCGTGTTGAGAATTTGCTAGTCGATGGGAGCTTAGAAACTATTTTTATGGAGAAGCAAGCCAATGAAGGATAATAGGCAATT
>Ga0213822_1001023_pt1 | contig 17402 bp, 24 predicted proteins | sample MC6MC0908MG_FD_179872 | JGI IMG/M metagenome (GOLD analysis project Ga0213822, IMG submission 179872) | Enriched soil aggregate microbial communities from Iowa State University, Ames, United States - MC6-MC0908-MG | ecosystem: Environmental > Terrestrial > Soil > Unclassified | place: USA: Iowa...
AATACTGATGGGAAAGCTGATTCACAAGAAGTAACTACAAAAAATAGTGAAAAAGAAAAAACTACGACTGAAAAACAAGTAGTAGAGGAAACATCAACTCAATCAAAAGATCAACTGTTCAAAGGTTACAAACTAATTGAAGTTGATGGTGGTGATTTGTCTGGGCATCGCGAACCTAGCGTCGTCGTTGACATTGGTTTTGGGGACCGAGAGTATTGGTCCTTTACGAATGAACACGGGCAAATAGTCCGTGTCATTGCTAACGAAATCGTTCTACAAGATGATCGTACCGAACCTGTAACATCGTCTGGCAGATACTACGCTGATGAAGCAAAAGTTCCTGGTGTCGAAAGAGCAGATTTAGATGAAGGACATATTATTGCAGATTCTCTTGGTGGGGTATCAAATGCTTATAATATTACGCCACAAGATAGTACGCTTAACCGACATGGTGATCAAGCATATATGGAAGACGCTATTCGTAAAGCTGGTGGAGCTACTAATTTTGAAGCAATAATCACATATCCTAATACGGAAACGCAGATTCCTTCTCATTACAAGTACACTTACACTTTAAAAGGGAATAAAATTGTAGATGAGTTTGATAACGGCAACCCTGATGAAATAAATAAATCTCTAGGATTAACTGAAAGTAAATCAACTAACTCAAATAAGTCAACAAGTTCTAATAAGTCCAATGCTTTGAATGGCACTGAAGATATTTCTAGCGTGGATACAGATGGAAATGGTCAAGTAACGATTAAAGAAGCAAAAGCAGCAGGTTATAGCATGCCAATATCGAGTGATCACTGGTTATACCCATATATGCAAGATAATGATAACGACGGTATGGTAGGGGAATAAGCACCTAGAACTCAAGGCAAAGTAAATGAATGAAATAAACGGATGACTTTACAGAAACAATCAGGCGCGATTGTGGTAGAACCATTAGATTTAAACAACTTTATTATTATATTTTTCAGTGCATAGAGCATCTGACATCAAAAATTGAACAACTATATTTTAACCTCGTCCAAACTTAGAACGGGGTTATGGCACTTAATGTTACCAAACGAAGCTTTGGGCACGTTTGGTAATTGTGTATTAGTAACGGCGAATTTATTTTAAATTGGAACTTCCGTTTATTTCAAACGTATTAAAATAAAAATTTTACTTTTAATTAGGGGTGAATAGATGGTTAGGAGAAAAGGAACTTATCAAATAACAATTCGTGATAAACAACTAATTTGTTCATTTTGTCAGCACAATGAATTTCAGCATCGCGAGATTTATATGGAAAGAATGTCTTTAAATGAGAATGAAAAAGAGCAGCTTACATTGCAATCATTTATTTGTACATCATGTGGTGATATTCGAATGTTTCAAGAAAAAAAACGATTTGACCATGAGTTACAAAAACATGTATCTATTATTGAGTACATGGAAGTGATAAAAGAATGAGTGGCACAGATGAATCTTTACGCCCCCAAAAAAGTCGTATTACGATTTTTGATGAGCCTATTATTTGTAATTTTTGTACACATAATGTGTTTATTCCTTATGAAATATATGTAAATGTTGAACAGCCAGGTATTGGTGTACGTCATGTTCGATACATAGCAATTTGTCAGCATTGTGGTCAAGCGAAAAATTTTAACGACCCTAGCTATTACGATGCCGAAAATGATACTTTCATTTGGGCATTGAATCAGTATTTAATTTCCGTTAGAGAATATAAGATTAAAATTATATTTTATATCGGGAAAAGAAGTGATGATAAATTAACGGCTTTTCTAAATAAGCTTATTGAACAAAATATAGAGGTAGAAAATGTTCATCGAGTAAAAACTGAAGTAATAATACTAGCAACAATATCTAGCCTAAATGAAATACAAACGGTTAAGTCTACAATAATGAATTCTGCGATGCGATTAAATGTAACGATTAAGAACTTAATCATTAAATAAGATTCTAATAGGTCTTGATAAATTATAGAAACTTATAAGGTAATTATACAATTCAATTCAAAATAACCCCCCATTCAATTGAATGAGGGGGTTATTTTGGCTACTAATGATTGTTATGTTCCCTAATGACGCTTTGGTAACTTTAAAAAAAGCATTTACAAAAATAAGTATTATGTGTAATATATGTATAATCAAGGAATTAACGTTGATTGGAAGTAGTAAGGAAAAATTATTGTTTAGAGAGCTGTTGGTTGGTGTAAAACAGTCAATAAATTCCCGAACTCGTCCAGGAGTATTTATTCTGAAATTAAGTAGGGATAAACGGCAGCTACCGTTATAGCTTAAGTGGGTTAATTTAAACATTAACTAATTAGAGTGGTAACGCGAATTAAACTTCGTCTCTTTGTTGAGACGAAGTTTTTTTATTTTTTAAGGAGTGGATTTTATGTTTGTACGAAAGGCTATTGACAAAGATGCACTAAAATTAATTTCTGTTATGACAGATGCGGAAGAGTCGGGTTTCATGTTATTTGCACCTGGTGAAAGACGCATGGAGGAGGCATCACTAAGCAAATTTATAAATTCAATTAATAATGCACCAAAATCTGGATTTTTTATTGCTTTAGAAAATGAAGAAATTTTAGGTTATCTTATGATAAAAAGCGAAAATTTGTCGCGTACATCTCATCGTGCTTCCATTGCAATCGGAGTCCACTCGAATAGTCGAGGAAAAGGTGTGGGGACAAAACTTTTTGAATACATCACAAATTGGGCAAAACAAGAGCAAATTCATCGATTGGAACTAACGGTAATAGAGAATAATGAACAAGCCATTCATCTATACAAAAAAATGGGCTTTGAAATAGAAGGTATCAAAAAAGATTCACTACAAATAAATGATTCTTATGTAAATGAATTATATATGTCTAAATTACTTCAATACCGATGAAACCATTTACTAAATATGCATTAAATATTCAAGTAACGTTCCCAAATGAAAGTTTGGACATACACCAAAAAGCCGCGAGTGTTGTTAAATCAACGTTTCGCGGTTTTTCCTATGAACATTATTTATATAGCTTTTTATGCAGGGAGTGCAAACAATTGATATATCAACAATTACACAATTATGGTTAGCTTCTAGTGTGCATAAAATCGTGCATATGCGTACTCATTTGAGCCTAAAACATTTTGCACCAATTATAGCTCCCGTTAATTCAATAACGAAATGTTATTTTTATCTAGACTTTAAAGGCCTCTTTATAAAGATAATAAGATCCCGGGGAAACTAAATTTATTTATTATTGTTAAATGGACATAATAACCCTTACTTAAAAGGGGATGGTATTTATCGGGAGGAAACCTAGCACAAGAAAGCTTAGGAGAGCTAATAAATCTAATGCCTTGTCGTCGATTCTAGCCATTGTGGTCTTATTTATCATGGGTAGGGGTAATCGCTAATAACATCAATCATCTTCAAGAAGATGTGTCATCAACACATGTGTTTTTGTTCTTTCTCATAGCCATCATCGTAGGGTTATTTCGGTATATGGGACTACATCAAGCCTTTCAACTTACACCTCGTATCCGAGACTGGAATTTAAAAGAGAAAAGCATTTTATGGGTGGTCTTAAAATTTGTATTTATGGAGTCATTTAATTGGCTGGAATAGAAAAGAAATCAATGTACCAATAAATGTTAATTTAAGTTAATATTAATCTGAAAGAAGTAGGTGATAGTGTTAGAAGTAGATTTAAAGGGGGCTATATTTTGAATAAGAAAATTAGTTTGATCATTACATTTCTACTATGTTGCGGTTTATTAATTACATGTAACTCAAATAGGAAAGTTGAAGCAACTTTTATAGGGGTGATTGAAGAGATGATAAATGATCGGGAAGCTTTTGTTTATGTAACTAAAACTGAAGACAGTCCAGTTTACGGAATAATTTATGTAAACCTTGCAAAGAATCCTGACGAAACATTTCAGGTTGGTGATAAGGTAAAAGTTGGTTATAATGGTACAGTTCAAGGTACAGCACCACTTACGATTACTACACTTACTGTAGAATTAGTTGAGTAATTTCTAATATAGTAGTTGTATAATGTAGAGTTGCTCTTTGGATAAAAAGATCACTCCCTGATGGGGCTATTTTTTTTGTCTAAGGGAAGATGAATATAATAGAAGTAAGACACTTTAATAAAGAAATGGTCTTTGCAGAATGTTCTGCAGAGACCATTTTTATCAAAAGTAGAGGAGGAATTCACATGGACCAGTGGTTAAACATGCTATCGGATGTCAGCTTTCCTATCTTAGTATCGTTTTATTTACTACACCGAGTAGTGGTTAAACTGGATGCTATTCATGATGCACTTGTCTACTTAAAGTGAAATGGATTTCACAAAGATGTACGAAAGATGTCACGTAGGTTCCTTGTCAACGTTGATATCGTGCGATAGGATGAGGGTAGTGTATGTAGGTTGTAGGGAGAGTGTTTAAGATGAGAAATAAAATAATTGGGCTTGTTTTACTTTTTGCACTAACAGCTGTGCTCAGTGCATGTGGAAATACAAAGTTTAAAGCAGATTATAATTTGGAATTACCAGATTTTGAACATGTCAATCAACGCGGAGAAAAGGTTTCTTTAGAGAGTTTAAAAGGAAAACCTTGGATTGGGATGTATATTTTTACGAATTGTAACTCAATTTGCCCACCAATGTCCTTTAATATGACACAAGTTCAAGAAAAGCTAAAGAAAAAAGGTGTCGAAGATTATAACATTGTTGCGTTTTCAATTGACCCTGACGTTGATAAGCCTGAAGTATTAGCTGATTATTTAAGCAAATATAATGTTCCTGATGAATCTAAATGGAATCTTCTTACGGGCTATTCACAAAAATATATTGAGCAGTTTGCTGTAAAATCAACAAAAATAATGGTAAAAGATGATCCGAACAGCGACCAAGTGATACACGGAAACCAATTTTTCTTAGTTGATAAAGATGGCGTCTTAGTAAAAATGTATAGTGGCTATGCTCAGAATGCTGAAGATGTACCGATTGATACAATTGCTTCAGATATAGAAACATACATTGATGAAAATTTATAATGGATACTAGGGAACCGTCTCGACAATCAAGAGACGGTTTTTATATTGGCAAAAAATAATCTTAAGCACTATTAGCCTCGTTTATAGTATAGAAGGACAGAGAAATTTTGTCTGATGCTTATACTTATTAAATAATTAAGAGTTAAAATTAGATTAAATGATTTAAAAGGTGCAATAAATCCATTGGTTAGGATTTATTGCCCTTTATTTTTTTGAAACTATTACTTAATATGGAAAGTGTGTAAATGGAACAAGAACCAATTAGAAATGAATTGAATCTTAAGGAACAAGGCAAAACAATATCTGATTGCAGCTTTGTAACGTTACATTACTTAGTCAAGATTTGAGAGCTGCAATCGTAGAAACAAGTACTCATTAACATGGTGTTGGAAAGTAATAGTACATAGTCAATTTGAAAGAAATACACCACATCTTATTTATCCGATAAATAGCACGAAATATGATGGCGATACACGAGAATATTGGAATATAAAAAATACATTCTAGAAGAGGTAGAAAGAATATGCATGATGTAAATATATTGCGAAATAAATATAGAACTTTATACGATATTGATGGAATTTCTAAAGAGTGCTTGGATAAAATTGAACAAAAACTTCAAATAAAACTACCTAATGACTTTCGTGAAATATCTAGTTTCTACAGTGGAGGAGATGTTGGGGGGATAGATATTCATTCTTTTATATTATCTGATCCAACTAATTTTATAGGTGAAACTTTAAGAATCCGAGAGGCGGTTGGTTTACCGAATAGATTTGTTGTTATTGCTGAACAAGCCGAAAGTATTATTGTTATGGATACTGAAAACAAGCCAGCAATCATATGGCTTGATTCTGTAGAAGTAACTAAATCAGAAAAGCAAGATTTTATTTCAATGCCAGATGTATGGCAGGATTTTTCTGACTTTCTTAATTACTTACTAGATGAAGAAGAGGAAGAACGTAAATATTAAGAAATAAATATTGAAGTAAGATAAGCAACATTAATATGAAAATAAAGAAACAGTACTTCAACTGGTTTGACTAGATTCCGAAACATGAAAAAACTAGTTAGATAGTTTTACAGGAAAAAACTCTAACAAAGCTCAACTAGATGATATTGGTGAGCATTTAAAGATGCAACTACAAAAAAGGTTAGAAAGAGTATAGGTTCTTTTCATAAAAACATAGCCTGTAAGTTATCTAAAAAGTGAATATACTTTCTGAAAGTGAGTTGTAACAATATGTGCATGTCTAAAGTTCATATATGGGCTGGTATTAACCATGATGATACAGATGTTTTTGAAAAATACTTTGAATTGGATTATAGTGATCCGGATTTAGATATCGATGACCCTAAATATAATGTATGTCAATTTTGTAAAGATATTGGTGAAAGGTGGTATGACGAGGATTTAATAGGTGTTTTTAGAACAGAGGAATTGAGAAATATAAAAGAGTTTTTGGGGGAGTTATCAATTTCATCAGAAGTAGGTATTGAAATACAGGATACTTGTATAGAAAAAGGTTTTGAAAGTATTAATTCAATGTTCTATTATATGGATCCTGAGTTAGTAATATCAGATTTAAATAAACTTTACAACAAACTTATTTATATTGGTGTTTTTGATACTGATTTATAAGACAAGGATAGAACTTGTAGCTAGGCGTTCTCATATAGTGCGAGAACATGCAAATCTTCATCGACCAACAGGCGGATTTAAAAAACTCAATAAAGGATGTTTTGGATGAATATAAATATGAATTTAGTTAGTATTAGGGATGTTTTGCTGTTTCCAGAAAATAATCCAAATACGTGGTTTTATCTCCCGCCCAATCAAGCTGAATGGAGTTTGGATACAGAAGGAGTATTCTCACTAGATAGTTCTGATTTTTCACCTGATTCAGATGCTTATTTGCCAGAACAGGTTAGAGAAAATGGCTGGATAGAAACATTAGATGGTGCAAGTATTGAAGATGTATTAGAAAATGTAAGGGCTCAGTTGGGCAAAACATCATTAGACCAGTTGCTAAGTGCATTTATTTTTTACTATGAAAATGATGCGTTTCTAGAATTATAAAGTGGATTCCTGCATGATTTATAGTTAGGTGATGTTTTAACTTAGGAAGTGTGAATAAAGAAGGAATAATATAAGGTAAGAAAGGCGTGAAAAAATGGGGTTAAATTCAAATGCAAAAAATAACATTGAAGATATTCAATTAGAAGAATTAACCTTCTTAAGGGAGCAGTTTAATTTATATAAAAAAATGTATAACCAATTGAAAGTTAATTATGAAACTCAAGAATTACAGTGGGAATGGTCGAAGGGAGGATTTTATTATAATTTTACTCCTTTTGAAATTGAAAGATCAGGATATAAAAAAGGGAAGTTATTGAAAAAAGAACCTAAAAAAAAGGACCAAATTATAGCATATGGTAAGTTAGATAATAATATTGTTAACATTAAATTATATTCAAATGATGAGTATATATATTCTGAAAATTTCCTTCTTAAAGAAGGAAATTCATTAATTGAAGTTAGATATTCTGATGGAATTGAAATTAAAAGCCTCGATAAAATATCAATTTTAGTTTTGAATAATGAAGGATATCCACAAAAATATATAACTTACGAACATGAAATAGACAATGATGAAGAGGGTAATGAAGAAGAGTATACGCTCGCTAAGGAACTATATAAATATAAAGACTCGAAGGTAATAAAAATAAGTGTTAGAGGCTATATTCAAAATAGTATAAGTCAAATAGTAATTGATAGGGACTATAACATGGTATACGATTTGTCTGATCACTTATCAGAGATTTTTAGCCAAGATAATAATCTTGCAGGCAGTCAACTATCGATTACAAAAATATTTTCTGAGTCGGATTAAATTCATGTGTAAGTATTATTAGACAAACATTCTAAGACAAAAAATAATAGTTTAAATCGAGCAAATATGGATATTTCGTTCGATTATTCAAACAAATGTAAAGAAGAAGTAATAAGCCCTTTTTTACATTTGTTTTTTAGTTAATAACGGAACTATTTTTGTATTTATTTTCTAACTTCGTTGGGAGAGGATTTTTTGACACAAAAAACCTAATCTGCAAGTAACTTTGATATTAAAAATGTTTATGGATCACTATTGAAAATGAAGAAGATAAGATTGTAAATGTAAATAAAATTGGGGAAATGATATGTCCAAAGTAAATTATGAAGTGGAAATTTTAAGGATAATTAAAGATTTAGAGGCATTACCAGAAAATGCGCTTTCGTTAGTAAAAAAAGTGTATAAGGAAACATGTGCTGAAATCGGTGTTGATAGAATAACTTTTTTTTCTAATCCTGCTGTATTGGAAAAATTAATAGAAATTGCATACAAATATGAAACGGATGAAAAAATTTTAGAATTGTTTGTTAGAACGCTAGTGATGATTTCTGAGAGGTTCAAGGTAAATACTCAAAGTTTGTATAGCTTTTTAATGAGACATGCTGGGTCTAAAAATAAATGGATTAAATTTGTCGTAGCCTCACGAGTTGCCTTTTTACCGCAATTCGATAATTATGAAAATAAATGGGTATATATTCTTTCGATTCCAAAGATACCGCCTAAAAAGGATTCTATGCGTATATTTCGTCTAGTTATCAAACAAAGTATTGATGAAGTACCAGATGATTTAAAAGAAGAAGTAATTAATATAATGAGAAAATTTATTGATAAAGAAAATTTAGTTGAAGATACCCACAATCTATTTCTAGATATTATAGAACAATTGAATAACAGTAAGAAGAATTAGAAATAGACTCCACAACTTGGTAGTCCGGATACAAATCTAACTGATTTTTAGAAAGTCAAACAAAGTTGGATATCGGGTCGTAGCAAATAGTCCGCAAATCAAAAACTTAGTAGCAGGTTAGCGAGGTTGATTATTAATGAACGAGGATATTAAAAAAATTGTTGATTGCTTAAAAGAAAGTTTAAAAGAAGATCCTTCAAATATTGTTTTTGGAAAATTAAATGATGGTATCGAGGGAGATAGTGAGGTTAATTCTTTAAAGTTAGGAAAATATTTCGCCTTATTAAATTTAACAAACGGAGCGCGTTGTGGTGATATTGATTTATGGAGTTATAGTGAATTAGAAAGAAATCAATATGTTCTCTCAGATATACAAGATGAAAAAGAATCATGGTTATCAATAGGCCAAATTCTTTATGAACCATTGATAATGAACAAATTTGATGGGAATGTTTATAGATTCATCACGGATGAAGATGATACTCTGATGAATTGTTTTGGAGAATTAGATTTCTTTTTAAAAAATTATGTTTTTGGATCTGGATATTGTAAAGCTATCCCGAATTTTGAAGAGGATGATTGGTTCTTGTTTCTGAAAAAGAAAGGAATGATTTTTGATTAGCTTGGTGTGAAAGTAAAAATAATATGGAAAACGAAAAATGAGGGAATGGAATTTTAATGAACAACAATTCTAAAGGAAACATTAATGTCTTTCTGAATAACGATATTTCATTTAGGAATTCTTGGAAGGGAATATCGGTTTCCCAAATAAGTGAGATTGTATCTGATGAGTTTCCAGGAAAAAAAGATTTTATTGAGTTTTATGTAGCTATGAATGGTGGATTGTTTACTAAAGGGGCATATATTTACCCTGATAACTTTTATGAAATAACAAATAAGGATTATTTCTCGATTGAAATCGGGAGTTTTTTTCATATTCCGATAATAGAAGATGAGGATGATTCTTATTACACTATGTCTATTGAAAGAGCAAGAGATAGAAGGATAGATTATTCTGAGGACTTCGAGAACTTTGTTTTATTTCATATCCCTTTTGCAGATAATCATGCGGATAATGATTTTTGGATTGATATCCAAACTGGGGAAATTAAATATATAGATTACGAAGAAAGTTACGACCCTGATGATGCAATCGTTGTAGCACCTTCATTCTTAGAATTTTGCAAGCACATTCAGGCAAAACTTAAGTAGACTGTAATGTAAAAAAGAAAATTGGCACTTACAAGCGAATTTATTCCTGATCTAATATTGGGAAGGTGATATTTTGAATTATGAAAGTAAAACTATAAAACTTGCTATGAATGACGGAAAAATATTTGAAGGTATGTTGAAACTATATGAGGAATCTCCAGATGATGAAGAAATGGTTTTAATAGAACTATTAATATTAGGTGACACAATAAGTTTCAAACATGAAAACTTTTTCCTAGCACTTCAAAGCCTGCGACAACATCTAGAGGATAAACATATACAGGTTATGTGTAATGGGGCTGCGTTAAATGTTTATCCATCTACAATGCAGCTAACGATGGGTACCGGACGTTTAGCATATAAAGTGAAATTTGGAGAACCAGCGAAATTAAAAGATGTAGTTGACATATTTGAGTTTGACAATAGTTTGAGGTTCGTAAAAATCGAAGAACAGCTCAGCTACCATATTAGGTGGTCAAACAGTTTAAAAGGTTAGGTTTATTAGTTAAAGTAGAATTTTGTATCTTTAGGATTTTTAAAGCTAAATTACGGATATTTCTTTCAACAAAGTAATCGAGAAATATTGTTGTTTCTGAGAATTTTTCTTCTCATGGTTTTTAGAAGGGTTTTTAACTTTCGTTTGGAGTGCGGGACGATTCAGAGAAGAATATACATTTGTATAGTGAAATGGATTAAAAGTATTGACGATTTAAGATAAGGTTACGTCGTGTCAAAATAGATCTTAAAAAGCAATTTTCTCATTGCTGAATGGACTCGGAAAGGAGTGGAAGAATGCGTACTAATAAATATTGGAAGTATTTTGATCGAGTGATGAAAGAGTACAAAAAACGAGTAATTTCAGATGAAGAAGTAAAAGAAATACTAGATAATCGACTAAATGAAATGAAAGACTTAATTCAAAAAAATGAACGAAATCGTTTGGCTGACCGTTTAAAAATGGGAATAGGTGTTCATCTTGAAATGAATGCAAAAAATAGAATACTAAATGCGGAACCATTAGCATGGATATTATTAGAGCAGCAACTTTTTTGGCTGATTCAAATGATCAAAAGCAATCCTAGTAGAAGAAGTGTATCGGAAAGTCAAATAGGAGGGCTTATCGGGCTTTCCTTATTATGGGGTTATGAAGAGATTGCGGAGCTAACATACAAATATGCAACTAATATGTTCATGAAAGATCGAGATTTTTATTCTGAGAATAATACTCATCATGTTTTTATGACATGCCTATATCATTATTGGAAAACTGGGGAAATGCCTGAAATGTTTGATGTTTTACCGGGAGAGCATGTCTACCAAAAATTAATGCGCAGTTGGAACGATACAAATGATTTTGGAGAGCATCTTTATGAGCTTTGTGATTTTCACCTCTATAGTTTAAGCGACACACCAGATAAATCAAGTGAAATTTTATCGTTCGACTGTATTCCTTACGATTATTATTGTATTCAATTAATAAGAGAAAAAGAGGGACTAGCCACACCTAATATAGACCATCCTTTGCTTCAAACATCTCTGGCTGAAATTCCAAAGGATAAACCTGGGTATAAACTTGATGAGGATGAGATATTGCAATTTGTAATTCAAAATGAAAAAGTGCCGGATGCACAACGCCTTATACGTTAAAGGCATTTGATTGTGAAATTTAAAAGAATATGAGATACCTTCAATGGTTAGGTGGAATATAAGTGGTGATATGATTGCAATGTTGTTACTTGTACAGAAGCTTCATGTGATGCGGAAGAACAAATTTTCTATATGAGTTAGGGAATTGATGCAGTAGATAATAATTGATTTGAATTTAAATGCGGCAATAAATCCATTATTTAGGGTTGATTGCTTTTTTTATAACCTTGTTCATTATTTACTTAATATGGAAAGTGTATCTGGGAGAGTGTTGTCTGTGGATGCAAATCTTATTAGAAGAATTGAATCTTTTTTGAACAAAAGTGAGTTTGAAGGGCTAAAAGGAGAACCAGCGACTGACGAAGACATTTTGAATGCTGAACAAGTTTTGAATGTAAAATTTAACGAAGAGTATATTCAATTTATTAAATTATTTGGGGGTGCTTGTGCAGGATTTGCTATCTATGCATTTATAAACGGAAGTTCAATGGGAAAAGCCACTGTAGTTGAGCTTACTCATCGGTTTAGAAAAGGTGGAGAAGATATGATTCCACAAGAATTGAAAGAGGCTTATGTGATTTCAGACGATGGCTCAGGGAATCCTGTTTTAATGAATAAAGAAGGAAAGATATTTATTTTTTGGCATGATTCATGGGAGGTAGAATTACTACATAACTCGCTACAGGAAATGTTAATGGAGTATTTTCCGCAATCAGGAGGTTATTACGTATAATCGGCGATAGAAATAATATTACATTGTATATGAGAAAAATTAATACAAGGTGTTTATACATACAACAACCTTTTCAAATGATTTAGATTTCAATTTGGATAAATTAACAAATGACAATAAATCCATTGAGAGTTCTATTGAGTGGGTTCATATGGAATAGGCTAAGGGGGATGCTTGTGAATTAATAGATTTTATAGATAAAAATGTGTGAAGAATCTAAAAAGTAAGATATAATAAAAATTGGATGAAATTATGAAAATATTTAGTGCAGCACCAGAGGGTAATGAAGCTGCAGAGCTAGAAAGCATGCTGTAAATTGAACTAGGTAATCATGTAATTTAAAGAGTTATGAGAATGTTACCATGTATTCAGTGATAGCGTGATGTTACGATGTGTAAAAAAAATTTTAATTTGCAGGAGGATTAAGATGAATATTATAGATGATAAACAGAAAATAGCTCCGTTTTTTTGGGTGGATCATGATGGAGGTTCTGCGTCCTTATGTTTAAATGTTGGTGCCTATAAACACGAGCTTTTTGATACGCGATCTGATGAGGGATTCGAAGGGAATGGCTATGATTGGTATTCTTTAGCAATAGTTTTTCTTGAAGAAAAAATGCCCGAATTAAAAGGTATTGTCAATTTTGATCCCGAAGCCGATATGTTTTGTGCATATTCTTCTGATAAAAAAGCATTAGAGAAGTTTGCAATTTCATTTAAAAATACATGTGAAGATGATTCTACCATCAAGGATTTATTTTCTCGGGCCGAATTGGACTGAATTTAATATTAAAATTCTCTCAGGCGAATTATTGGTATCAAGAGGATTATACGCCAGTAGAAATAGATAAATTTATATTTTATTTTCATTTCAGAAGAGGTAGTACGAGAGATACCATCTTCAAATGATTTGAAGTTTGATTTAAAACGGCAATAAATCCATGAATTATGGTTTATTGCCGTTTTTTAACTTTGTTACTGATCTACTAGTATAGATTTAAAAATTGATTTTAATTGTCCTAGAAGAGTTGATATATAAAGTTGTAACCAGTTTCGTATTATTCCCTTATTAAAATTAAATTTAAAACGGCAATAAATCTATGAATTAGGGAGAAAGATCAGTCAAAATATCATAAAATTGATCATCCGGACGACTATAGGCGAAAGAAACGAATGGGGTGGTGGAACATTATGTCGGAAAAAATAAATAGAGAGCCAATATTCCCAATTAGACAGATAGGGGAAGACAATTGGATTGAAAAGCTGTCATCCTTTCTTGAGGATCATGATGTAGAAGTGATTTCATTAGAAGGTGAAAAAATTTTTCAAAAGACAGAACACTATCTAGATTGGATAATTCCGTCTCAAACAAAAGACTATTTCTTAAATTTTGGTGGTATTGAAAGTTCTGATTTCATGTACAACCTTAAAAAAATTGGTGAGTGGGAAGTATTGACAAATTCTATTTGGGAGTTTGTACCATTAAATTTTAAACACGAAGAAACAGATAAATATATTGTTTTTTCTGAAAGTCCTAGCAATGATCCTATTTGCTTTAAAAGGGACACTGGACAGGTATATTTGTTTTCTCATGATCCCATTAAAAGAGCTAAAGTATATAAAGATTTCAATGACTATTTATTAAATGAAATGATTGATATCCAAAAATTGTACACAGAAGTTACTTTTGATTGTTCTAAGAAAGAAATAGAGTATAAAGCAAATTTGCTGGATGGCGATGGTATTGATTTTAATTTTCGTTATTTAAAACTTTAAGTACAAAAAACTATAGAGATAATGTTATTTAATACAGAAATGGAGGATACATGAGGAAATTGAATCCTAATCAAGAAATGTTTTTAGGGCATTACATGATATTCAAGAAGAGGTGATTCAGATTGCTCTTAGTAAACGTAAATGCAGTTGTGAAAATATTGAAGCATTACTGTACGATGTAACCTATGATACCATTTTTAATATAATGGAGCTAATTGATGGTTATACAAAAGATAATTTACAGTTAGATATTATTGATCAAGATAGTAAAAAATCTTTAAAGGAAAATATACAATTACATGATGTATGCGTAGATTTCATCAAAGCGTGAGTTTCAACTCCTAAAACATTATACAGTGAGGTACTGTAAACCTTTCTGTATAATGTTCTTTTGTTAAAAATGGAATTGCTTTTTCTCGTGTATTTAGTGTCTTTCTTCATCTGAGACGAGGATTTTTGACACGAGAAATAAAAGCCGCAAAAAGTTTTGATATTAAAGAGTTTGGAACACTATTAGAAACGTGACATTGAAATGACATGATGTTGCCCGCTCACTGGAAAAAGCTGCTTTAGATTATTTGATAGGTGAATAGCTTTTTTGGACAACCGTTCACAGTTAGACTGGGTGTAAAAATCTATATAGCTCGTAATGAGATAGGAAATGTACGCAAATTACGACTTCTCACTTAACTAGTTTACTTAGTTTCCATCAAAGAAATGTAATCCTTTTAATAACGAGTTAGGAGTGATGAAATTGTTTAGTTTTTTTCGTAAAAAAAGGTCATTTGAAATTGATGTTGATTGGTTTAATAAAATGCTAATAGCAGTTTTAGAAAAACTTCCAAGTGAATATTCAATTTTTTTAAATCAAATAAATGAAGGGATTTTACAAGGTGTTTTTCCGGTAACTGGATATTTAAATCATTATATTGGTGTTTCATTTCATAGGGAAGTTATTAAAAAATATGAAAATAAAGGTGAAAAAATTTTTTCTATAACTGGTGTTAAAATATTTAATGAAAGTATAAGAAAAGATGTAAATCTTAAGATTTTTTTTAATAACGGAGTAATTGCAGGTGTCTCCTCTGATGTTGAATTAATCCAATCTGATTTAGACCTAAGTAAAATAAACATTGACTTTGTTAAAGTAAAAGAAATAACGATAGAAGGAACCATAAAAAGAAAACTATTGTCTTGGGGAATTCAAAACTTTAATGAGAGTGAAGTATTTGAAGTAAAAGTTGAAGAGCGTAGTATGTTACATTTAAGGGATTTATCTGATGGTGATTTCTTGGCTATTGAAGATGGTGATTTCTATTTAATCAGTATTTCTCTCAAAGACGTATTAAAAATTTCATCTATACATTATGAAAATATTAAGAAGAATTTATTTGATCTATCAGAGGACGAGATATATTCATATATCCAAGAATAAGAAATTTATAGCATGAATTATTTGATTCATTAGATAAACGAATTGAGAAGGGCTCTAACGAACAACGAGATGCAGCGTAATAGTTCGTGAAGGATTTTATGAAGCTATGAGAGGGGATACAATGAAAAATTGTGGGGGTGTAGGTAATGGAAGTCATAAAATTTAAATTGATGTTATATGCTCCTGGGATAGTAATGTTCGATCCGTTAACTTTAAATAACTTCTTAGAGAAATATAACATTGTTGAAACCGATTTGTTAAAATTCTTTAGTTACAATGAAAAAATAGGCCAGGATGTTATTTCTCAAGGTTGCATTATTCCGATTTACGAGATTCCTGAACTTGATGATTACTATCAAATAATAATTAATCCTGAACAGGGAAATACTTTGATATCTGAAGAAAATCACATCTTTATTACAAATCCTTTTCCTCTACACGTTTCTAGTGGAAATCTTATTATATCGGATATCTCGGCTATAATTGATTGGGATAAAAATTATTACTTACACTATGAAAGTATAAAAAATAATAGTTACGACAATTGTAGCAGTGTGCAGATGTCAAAGAACAATTACTCAGTTAGAATAACAGGATACTATGGGGGAAATGTGAAATCTAATATAGAGTTTGGCTATATTTTTAATTTTAGGGCAACTGAAAAGCTACCACGCTTTGATTTTACAAAGAGTATCGATGAGTATAATTTTGTAGTTGATCCTGAAAATCGAAGGACTGAATGATACTACCTTTTTGATTAGAACAAAACAGGAACATATATAGAAGACTACATAAGTCTTTCTTTATATGTGTTTTTTTGTATTCAAAATGGTATTATATGGTATAACTAATTATTATCCTCATTTGGGACAATTTTTTTATATGTTTTTCTTTTATATTGAAATACGAAAATCTAATCGCATCAAAAGAATTTAGTTGTGAAAGAAGTGATGGTCATAATAAAGAAAAGAAATTTTGATGAAATAATTGATAGCTTAGAACATCGAAATAGAATTCCTAAAATTAGTGAGTTTACGAGAGAGGATTGTTTATTCTTATATGAGAAACTTGCCGATAATAAAATTGAGGCAGATCACATTTTTTTATCTTATGAAAAAGCAAGAAACTATAATAAAGAGTATCACGAAGATTTTAGTGAATTTAAAGAAAGCCATTGGATATTCGCCGAAACTGGTAGAGGTGATTTTTGGATAATTGATCTTGATGATATTAAATCACCGCCAACAATATTTTTTTATGATCATAATCTTGAGGATTTTAGTCCTGAAAACATGTTGAATATGTCAATGAATATATTGGAGTGGTTTGAGTTAGCGGATTTAATTTCTCAACTTCATAACAAAAATTATTATGATGAACATTTTAGATTAAAGGAGCATTGGAAACGAAAAGCCATTGAAGAACTTGATAAGATTAAAGAAGGACTTTCAAAAACATCCCCTTTTCAATTATTTTGAAAAATATATTCTTGTAAAGGAAGAATCAGATTTGTTGAAAGTTAAAAGGGAGCTAAATATCAGTGAAACAGTATGTAGAATCCGAGAGTAGCTTAATATACTACAAATGTAATAATGTTGATTTTGCAAAAGGTAACGGACAAATATTTACGGAATTTGAGAATGGAGTTGCAACTAGGCAAATTAACATAATCAATAACGATATGTATATTTCTTCATCGTTGAAAGATTGGAACGAAAATAT
>Ga0213822_1001024_pt1 | contig 17385 bp, 14 predicted proteins | sample MC6MC0908MG_FD_179872 | JGI IMG/M metagenome (GOLD analysis project Ga0213822, IMG submission 179872) | Enriched soil aggregate microbial communities from Iowa State University, Ames, United States - MC6-MC0908-MG | ecosystem: Environmental > Terrestrial > Soil > Unclassified | place: USA: Iowa...
CCCCTGTATGGATATAAGTAATGTCCGTGGCCCATGCCTTGTTTGGCGCTTCCGGCCTAAAGTTCCGATCCAACTCGTTCCGATAGACTTTCTTGTCGTGATGGGAATCTGTGGTATGAATATATTTTTTCGGTGGCATGGCAAATAAACCTAGCTCTCTCATACGATTGGCTACTTTCTTTTCAGATACTTTTAAGTTCTCCCTTATAAGCAATTGATAAATTCTTGGACTGCCGTAAGTACCAAGGTTGTCATGGAAATGGAATAAGATCCGATCGTCAAGAAGTTGATTAAACCTATCCCTTTCAGTTTTATCGTCTTCCTGGCGCTTTCGCCACCTATAATAACCAGCCGTTGAGACAGCGAGTACCTTGCACATCTTCACGATTGAGTGCTCCTCTTTGTGAGCATATATAAATTCAAACCTTAGTTCTTTCCTTGCGTGAAGATGTGCATGGCCTTTTTTAGAATAGCCACCTCCTCCTCGAGCTCAAGTTTCTTACGGCGCTCTGTTTCATACAGCTCTTTGTATTCCGAAGCGGTCATGAGCTGGTTCTGCCTTAAGTGCTCGTCTTCCTGCTGTTTCTTACGGTAACTGGCCACCCACTTTTGTAGGGTATCGTAGGGGATATTGAGCTCTTGGCATATATCAACTATCTTTCGGCCATCCAGAACTACTAGCTTGGTAACATATTCTTTAAATTCTTTTGGATAAGTGGTCTTTTTCGCCATGTTAAACACGTCCTTTTTCGTCTTGATATGATTTAAACATGACGCCAAAGCCGGTGTCTACTTTTTATACTAACCTCCAAATTTAACTCCAAAACCCGCGGAAATCCTACCGATACGCGCGGAAACCACTATAGGAGCAGGCCCAAAAACAAAGTCTCGGAAAAACTGCAACAAAATCAAATATATTTCGACATAAATGCAGGAATTTCTACATTGAATGGAGAAATTTTTAAAAAAGGAAAAAGGGGTGGTGAATCCATTGCTTATGAAAGATCTTCCCATCCCCCAAAGACTCATATTGACCGAAATCCTTAAAAAACACCTAAAACGCGGCCACCCTAAACATTCCGCAATCGAAAAAGATTTAGCCAAAAGATGGGCAGGATACTGGGGCGAAAGGGCATTGGCTAACTATGTCAAAGAACTTCCACAAGAAAAGTATCTTATCTTCCACGATCTTGGACTTCAACTGAATGGCATCTATTTTCAAATTGAAACACTTCTTATCTCCCAAAATTTTATTCTTATCATTGAAGCAAAAAATATCTCTGGTACGTTGTATTTCGACAATGTTTTTAACCAGTTAATTAAAATTAATCCTAACGGTACTGAAGAATCCTTCGAGGATCCCCGTGTACAATGCCAATGACTTCACTTACTTTTAAAAAGGTGGTTGGTCAAAAATGGCCTTCATTTGCTGCCGATTGATCATCTTGTTTTTTTCAAAAGCTCCAACAATACGATCTTGAAATCCAATCCAAATGTTAGAGCTGACTTTAGTAAAGTTTGCAAAGGAAGAGATATTTTCAATAAAATTGAGGACAATGAAAGGCGATATAAACAAGTAAAAATAGGTACCGAAAAAATGAGTGAACTAGGAAAATTGATCTTAAGCCAGCACAGCCCTAGAAAAATAAATATTTTAGAAGGATATGGTCTTTTGGAAAAAGATATACTTAGCGGTGTAAGGTGTCCAAGCTCTACTTGTTATCATATTCCGATGGACTACAGAAAAGGTAAATGGATTTGCCCCAAATGCAATACTTTATCAAAAAATGGCCATATTGAAGCACTACTTGTACACTTCCTATTAATTAATCCAACTATTACAAACAAGGAATGTCAGAATTTACTTCATCTCCCTTCAAGAGACAGTACTCAAAAATTTCTTCTCTCCCTAAATCTGCCGACCACAGGCCACACAAAAAACCGCCAATACCACCAATGGTCCTATCCTGAAAGTTACTTCATCTTAGAAGAAAATCAAATCAAACCAATCTTTTGCCAAGAGAAGGTGCCAGCATGCGTTTTATCATAAAGGATGGAATATTAATACGTGAAGACAATGAAGAAGACTCTCTCCCCATCACAAAAATCCCAACCATCCCCCAGCCGCCGATCAATCCAAACTTCGCCTACAACCCTGACCTTCAACAGCTTCTAACCGGAAAACAGCTCATCATTGATGATATCCCCTTCACCTTCAATGAAATCCAAACACATTATCAAAATGGATATGTCACTTACCGGAAAGGTATCGTTTACAAAGGAAAACAGCCCATCTGCGCCCGGTGCGGCAACAAGGATCCACACTGGTTTGCAGCTTTTCCCTGTTCGCGATGCGGTGAAAGCTGCCTCTATTGCCGCCATTGCCTCATGATGGGCCGAATCAGTGCATGTACGCCACTCCTAGGCTGGAATGGTCCGGTGCCTGACACCGTTTACCCTACGATGATATTAGAATGGCAGGGAATGCTCTCGGAAGGGCAAACGGTGGCATCGGATCATGTGGTGGAGGCGATTCAGCAAAATCAGGAGCACCTGGTTTGGGCGGTTTGCGGCGCAGGGAAGACCGAGGTCCTCTTCGCGGGAATCGAGGCAGCTTTATCCTCGAAAAAAAGAATCTGCATCGCCACACCAAGAACAGATGTTGTATTAGAACTTACTCCCAGACTAAGGGCGGCATTTCCTGCTATAACCATTGCCTCCCTTTACGGCGGCAGCGAGGATCGCTATCTGTATGCTCCCCTCACAATTGCAACCACCCACCAGCTGCTTCGTTTTTACCAAGCATTTGACACCATCATTTTGGATGAGGTCGATGCCTTTCCCTATACCGTTGAGGAATCGCTCCAGCATGCCGCCATCAAGGCGCGAAAACTGAAATCAGCAATGATTTACCTGACTGCAACACCGAATGAAAAGTGGCAAAGAGAATGCCGCGGCGGTAAAAGAGTCTACACAACCATTCCCGCCCGATTTCACCGCAAGCCCCTGCCAGTACCGGAGTTTGTTTGGTGTGGCAATTGGCAAAAACAGCTGCAAAAACACAAATTACCGGTAAATTTCATTACTTGGATTCAAAATCGAATCCGAGCTAATAAACAGGCATTGGTCTTTTTTCCACATATTCCTCTGATGGAAAAAGCACTCATCATTCTTCGCCAGTTACATCCAAATATTGAAGCTGTTCATGCCGAAGATCCTGACCGGAAAAACAAAGTGCAAAAAATGCGGGAAAAACAAATTCCTATACTGTTAACGACGACCATCCTCGAGCGTGGTGTGACCTTTCCTAATATTGATGTCGCTGTCGTTGGCGCGGAAGATACTATTTTTACCGAAAGTGCCCTTGTACAAATTGCCGGAAGAGCAGGGAGGAGCAAGGATCATCCTGACGGGGTTGTGACCTTTTTTCATTATGGAAAAACTGATGAGATGATAAAGGCAAGAAGGCAAATTGTCTCGATGAACCGGGAAGGGGTTAGGAGAGGGTTACTCGATGGATAAAAGGAGATAAAAATATGAATCTATTCCAACAAGACCATTGTCTGATCTGCAATACTATCATCCAGCCAGCTATTGGTTGGAGAGCGATTTTCTCTGTTGAAAAAGAGCATCTCCTTTGCCCTGCCTGTGAAGGGAAGCTTGAAAAAATTGATGGAGAAACCTGCCAGATTTGCTGCCGCCCATTCCGCCAATTCAATGAGGAATTTCGCAAAGGGGATTTGTGCAATGATTGCTTCCGCTGGGAGGAAGACCCCGAATGGCACGGATTACTCGAAAAAAATCATTCACTCTTCCTCTACAATGAATTTTTAAAAGAAGTGATTGCGAAATATAAATTTCGCGGTGATTATATACTGGCAAAGGTATTCACGGAATTTTTTAAAGAGGAAATTACAAAAAGGAACCCGGATTTACTTGTACCAATTCCATTGAGCCAAGAACGGCTTTATGAAAGAGGGTTTAATCAAGCAGTGGGAATTATCAATGAGTCTAGATTTTTCCCTTCAGAAATTCTCACCCGAATTCACTCAGAAAAGCAATCAAAAAAATCCAGGTCAGAGCGCATTCATCTTCCTCAAGTATTTAAACTTATCACTGAAACTAATATTCAGGGAAAAAGAGTCGTTTTGATTGATGATGTTTACACAACCGGTTCCACACTAAGGCACGCTGCGAAGCTGTTAAAAGCGGCAGGCGCAGTAAGTATTCAATCGTTGACACTTGCAAGGTAGGAAGGCGGGGGAAACAACCCGCCCGCCAACTAAAGTCAAAACTTCATCCGAAGAGCTTTTTGAGCATTTTCAATATCATGACCAAGCAATAGGCCTAAATCGTAGGAAGGATAATAGCCATGTTTATGCATGTAATTATAGACACGCTCATGGCCATGGATTGCCCCCATCAGCTGATTGGTAAAGGTTTTTCGTAAGGCCGGCGTGGCCGTTTCAGTAATGGCAGCAGCGAGATTCTTCACCAATGTTTTTGAAAGGCCAAGCAGATCCCCTGCGAAAAAGCCCATGTCCTCGCGTAAATCTTCATCCTCCCTTGCTTGATAGCCCTGTGCTGATGGATAAAATTTAAGCAGTTCTTTTATATTTCCTTCAAGGTCGTGAATACACTTTTTATAAAGCTCTTTAAGTTCATGGTCTGATACTCTATTTATGGACATTTTCAGCTTCATTAATCCCGCGGATTGGTAGGCAACCAACTCGTGTAATTCTAATGTTTCGTGCCAGGCAAGCTTTTTTCGTTCTTCGTGCTCCATATGATTAAATCCTCCATTCGTTTTCACATCAATGTAACCTATTCTGTAAGCATTTTTATGGTAAATTGTCCTGTTTAATATTAAACTATATATGAATAACCATTCATTTTAGCCAATATTGCCTATCGATGTCAAAGAGGCTGTCAAACATTGTTACTATTTACCTGATGTATTTGTCAAAAAATCGACAAAATTTTTGTTCTGATTTAGCAGGATAATCATAGGGTAAAATAGAAATATATACACAAGCCTTAATAAAAGGAGGAGTCCACTAATGAAATATAACGTACGTGGTGAAAACATTGAGGTAACTCCAGCAATTAGAGAGTATGTAGAAAAGAAAATTGCTAAATTGGAGCGTTATTTTACAGAAGCACCAGATGCAAATGTAAATGTGAATCTAAGATTCAATCAAGATAAAACTTCAAAAGTAGAGGTAACTATCCCGCTGCCACAATTAGTTTTACGTGCTGAGGAAACAAACGTTGATATGTATGCAGCGATTGACTTGATTACTGATAAACTTGAGCGCCAAATTCGCAAACACAAAACAAAGGTTAACCGTAAGTTCCGCGAAAAAGGTGAATTTCCAATTACATTTGCAACCACTGAAAACCCAGAGGTGCATGATGTGGATGAAGACGATCTTGAGTTAGTTCGTACAAAGCGTTTCGATTTGAAACCAATGGACAGTGAAGAAGCGATCCTGCAGATGAACATGCTTGGTCATAGCTTCTATGTATTCACTAACTCAGATACTAACCGTACAAATGTTGTTTACAAGCGTAAAGATGGCCGTTACGGTTTAATTGAAGCACATTAAAATAATTAATAACGCCGTTCTGGATAACCGGAGCGGCGTTATTTTTTTTCTATATTCATAAGCTTTAAAAAAATGAATTTAAAATTAGATCAGCTAGATTCATAGTGTCCCAAAGTTATCCCCATGTGGATAACCGCCTATCAACTGCATTTATCCTCAAATCTGACGGGGGTTTCCACAAAACACACAAATATCATTTGAAAACTACAAATTTGAAGCACTTATCTACAAATTACTACCATTTATCAACAATTACACAAAACCATCCCCAATAAATAAAAAGAGGGCCGGCGATTGGCTCGCCAGCCCTCCTATGAGTTGCCGCTCAAAATTTGCGGACTTCTCGTTAAAGCAGTTTTTATTTCCCTGCTCCACAGCAGTTCTTATATTTCTTGCCGCTGCCGCAGATACATGGGTCGTTGCGACCAACATCAATTTGCTTTACTTTTGGTTTTTTCTTAACGGGTTCACCGTCTTCCTTAGGGTTCACGGCTTGACCTTTTGCAACCTCTGCACGCTCAAGATTGTTGCGGATCTCAGCCTTCATGATGTACATGGCTGTTTCATCCTCAATCGATTGAATCATCGCTTCAAACATGGCGAAGCCTTCATGCTGGTATTCGCGAAGCGGGTCAATTTGACCATAAGCTCGCAAATGGATTCCTTGGCGCAGCTGATCCATCGCATCGATATGATCAATCCACTTGGAGTCAACCGCCCTTAATGTCACAACCTTTTCAAATTCGCGCATTTGCTCAGGGTATAGAATTTGTTCCTTCTCCTCGTAGCGTTCCACTACCTTTGCATAAATGGCTTCAACGATTTCCTCCGGATCTTTGCCCTTAAGGTCATCCACGGCAATGTCACCTTCATGAAGCAGAGTGGCATGGACATATTCCACAATTGCTTGGAGATTCCATTCGTCCTCATCCTCATGACGCGATGCATGTGCATCAACATTCCGCTGAATCGAGTTAAGAATCATTTTTTGAACAATATCCTGAAGGTTTTCCGATTCTAACACTTCATCACGCTGGGAGTATATAATCTCACGCTGCTGACGAAGAACATCATCATATTGCAACAGTTGTTTACGGGCATCGAAGTTGTTGCCCTCAACACGTTTTTGCGCAGATTCAACAGCACGAGACACCATCTTACTCTGAATTGGCTGGGAATCATCCATCCCAAGCTTTTGCATCATCGCCTTCATATTGTCAGAGCCGAAGCGGCGCATCAATTCATCTTCCATTGATAAATAAAACTGTGTAACACCAGGATCCCCTTGACGACCGGAACGTCCGCGGAGCTGGTTATCGATCCGTCTGCTCTCGTGACGTTCGGTACCAATAACCGCTAGTCCGCCCAGCTCAATAACACCTTCGCCAAGCTTAATGTCTGTACCACGACCGGCCATGTTGGTCGCAATCGTAACTGCACCCTTATGACCTGCTTCCGCAATGATTTCGGCTTCACGCTCATGGTTCTTTGCATTCAAGACATTATGATGAATCCGTTTTTTTAATAAATAGGTGGAGATCAGCTCAGATGTTTCAATCGCCACTGTACCAACTAGAACGGGCTGTCCCTTTTGATTGCGCTCGGCAATGTCCTCAACTACGGCGCGGAACTTACCATCCATTGAAGAGTAAATTAAATCAGGACGGTCATCACGAGCAATTGGTTTGTTTGTCGGAATCACGATTACATTCATATTATAGATGTTACGGAATTCCTCTTCTTCGGTTTTCGCTGTACCAGTCATCCCGGCTAATTTTTCATACATACGGAAATAGTTTTGGAACGTGATCGTTGCCATTGTCATGCTTTCGTTTTGGACTTCGAGACCTTCTTTTGCCTCAATTGCCTGGTGTAAGCCTTCACTATAGCGGCGGCCCTTCATTAAACGGCCTGTAAATTGATCGACAATTACAATTTCGCCTTCCTGCACGACATAATCGATATCAAGGTGCATGCTGACATTCGCTTTTAACGCTTGATTAATATGATGGTTTAAGGTAACATGCGACATGTCAAAAAGGTTTTCAATCCCGAAAGCTTTTTCTGCTTTGCTGATCCCTTCTTCTGTCAACATTACTCCCTTGGTTTTTTCATCATACGTATAATCAGTATCTTTTGTCAGCATCCGCACAAAGGCGTTTGCTTGAATATAAAGGACAGCCGATTTTTGCGCTGATCCGGAAATAATCAGCGGTGTACGTGCTTCGTCGATTAAAATCGAGTCAACCTCGTCAATAACTGCAAAAAAGAGCGGGCGCTGTACCTTTTGCTCTTTATATAGAACCATGTTATCACGAAGGTAATCGAATCCAAATTCGTTGTTTGTACCATAGGTAATATCGCAGGCATAGGCAGCTTGCTTTTCATCCTTATCCATGCTGTTCAAATTCAATCCAACTGTAAGTCCTAAAAATTGATACAACTCACCCATTTCGGTCGCGTCACGGCTCGCCAAGTATTCGTTGACCGTAACAACGTGGACACCTTTACCAGAAAGAGCATTCAAATAAACCGGCATGGTTGCGGTTAATGTTTTACCTTCCCCAGTCTTCATCTCCGAAATGTTCCCTTCATGAAGAGAAATACCCCCCATTAGCTGAACATGGTACGGATATAAGCCAAGCACACGTCGAGCACCTTCGCGGACAACCGCAAATGCTTCAACAAGCAGGTCATCCAATGTTTCGCCCTTTTGATAACGAGCCTTAAATTCTTCTGTTTTTTCCCGAAGTTGATCGTCTGTTAACTTTTCTGTTTCAGCTGCAAGGGCATCAATTTTCGTTGCAAGCTTGTCTAACCTTTTCAGCTCGCGTTTGTTCAGATCAAATACTTTATTTAAAATCCCCATCATCAGATGAACGCTCCTTTTTGTCGAGACTAAAAAACAAGTTTTCTAAAATATCCATGTCAAAACTATTCGATAATTTTCCTTTTCATCTTACCATTTCCTCAATACAGTGACAACAATGTTCACAAGGGAGCCAAAATTGTCATTCTACTATTATAGATCAACCACCATCTAAACTTCTAATAAACCGTTTTTGGATGTTTGATTTTTTGTCAATTTTGACAGACTTATGGCATTTTGCCTGTAAATACATTTCATTCGAAAATATCCTAATAAAATTGAATAGGAAATGAATAAATAACTATGAATTCGAATAAATATTAATTTTTACACATGATTTCACTGCTTGTATAGTGCTAACCAATTCTAACAATAACAACGTTTGTATGTTGTTTTTTAAGGGAAAACAGGACTTTTGTCTGTGTGATAAAATATTCACAAATTGTACATTGGAATATACTCTTGCAATGTTAGATACTAACTTTAGAGAGGTTAATATGGAAAAAATATAGAGAATGAATCCAAAATGGGAAGGGTGAGTTAAGTGGCCATTTGGGGGAAAAAGAAACATAAAGAGACAGATCCCGAAACGAGAGAAGATAGAAAAAAAGTTGGCCTGATTCGCAGACTTTGGCAAAAATTTAGAGGTATAGACTGGAAGAATCCAGTTAACAGGTGGAAATTATTATTCGTTTCACTTGTTGGGTGTATTGTCATTTTTGGCGGAGGATACGGCGTTCTTACTTTTACAAACTCCCCGTCATTTTGTGTCAGCTGTCATGAAATGGCGCCAGAGTACTCTACATATACGGCAAGCGCCCATAACAATATCACATGTGTTCAGTGTCATATCAAGCCTGGGTTTGTCAATATGATTACCCACAAAATGAAATCCATGAAAGAGGTATATTACCATGTTACCGGTGTGCCGGAGCAAATTGTTCAAACAGAGGGAGAGGCTATTTCAGATGAAAACTGTTTGCAATGTCACTCCAAGAATCGTCTTGTCACTGCATCCGGTGACTTAAAGGTTAATCATAAGGGGCATATTGAAGAAGGTGTCCCTTGTATCAGCTGTCACGCAGGGGTTGTACATGCAAAAATAGCAGGACGGGGAATTAACACTGAAGAAGTCCGCGGTCATTACACAAAAGAAACTGCTGAAAAAATAATGGAAAAGAAATATTTGTCTCCAAATATGGGAACATGTATTGATTGTCATGATAAAGTGAACAACGGTGAAAAGCCATGGAAAGAAGTGTCTTATCTCGTCCCGCCAAATCCAGAAGAAATGGAAAAAAATTTAGACGAAACAAACAAAAAAAACTCTGGTGAAGCTGTAACCGAAGGCGAAAATACAGAAGCGACGGCTGAAGAAACTGCAGCAGTACATGATGAAAAGACACAAGGAATCATATTACAAGCAATTGGTAAACAACAAAAAGACGTTAAGGTTTCAATGGAATGTGAAACATGTCACAAGAAAATAAAAGTTCCTAAGAATCACAAGGTTGAGGGATGGAACGGAAATCACGGTAGCACGGCTATTCAAGAGCTAAATAAATGCGTTAACTGTCACCAAGATTCTAAATGGAGCAGAGAAATACCAAAAGAAGATATCCTTTCGTTACTAAAAATGAAAGAGACTACAAGCAAAGAACATAAATACGTACCAAATGTCACAGTAGTAAAAGATCAATCTCGACTCAACCAATTCTGTAGCGCTTGTCATAGCAATCGTCCTGCTGGACACTTAGAAAGCGATCAATGGTTAACTGCACACGCAGATAAAGCCAAAACAGCTGATCAAAAGTCAGAATGCTTCGTCTGTCACGACCGTGATAAACCAAAAGAAGGTACAACAGATGTAAAAGCACCTACAGATGTTTATTGCCAATACTGTCACAGAACAGGCTTTAAATCAGATGTAAATAATTAATAAATCTTACACTGGAGGGACGTCTTAATGGAAGAAGAAAAAGAAACACGATCAGCCCCTCCCCGTTTTAGCTATAAGTTAATCAAAATAGCAACTTTAACATTGTTGTTTCTAGCCATTTTCTTCTTTGCAGGCTTCTTTGGGCTAGAAGCAACTTCAAGCTCAAAGTTTTGCTCGTCCTGTCATGAAATGAAACCAGAGTACTACACATGGAAGGCTTCCACCCATAGTGAAGTGGATTGTGTTAATTGTCATATTGAACCAGGGGTTAAAAACTTAGCAGAAGCTAAGGCAGGTGGGGTAAAAGAGCTTTATAAAAAACAAACAGATACTTATTCAGCACCGATTCAAATGCCTAAAGATATACCTAATTCAGCGTGTGAAACATGTCACAATATGAAAAATCGTGAGGTAACCACTTCAGGGGATCTTATCATCCCGCACGATAAGCATTTGGCTAAAGATATTGACTGTGTTAAATGTCATAGTGGAGTTGCACATGGAAAAATCGCTGAACGAAAAGTGACCTTTAAATCCGACTACGGAAAATGGGACCATTCACTTGGGAAATCAATGATGAGTGATAAAAAATTTACAAGTCCAAAAATGGAAACATGTATGGATTGTCATCAAGCACGTCAAGTTACAACAGAATGTAAAGCATGTCATACTACAGCAATGTATCCAAAAAGTCATAAGAATAAGGATTTTAAGTTGGAATCACATGGTTCTTTGGCAAAAGATGATGTGAGTAAGTGTAATAGTTGTCATCAATATATGTCCAAAGACGAAATTACATTGTTTAATGATAAGCCTGCGCACACACAATTTTTAAGTAATGGAAAAATTGAAACAAAAAAAATTAATCCTCAAGAATACGCAAAAGAAAATTCATATTGTAAGTCTTGTCATTTGCAACGGCCGCCAAGTCATAACAAGAAATTTATTAATAATCATGGTTCTCTTGCAGAAAAGAATGAAGATTCTTGTTTAACCTGTCATGATTATCAAAATACGGGGAAAAACAAAACAAGTAATGTAACTTGCAGTAGTTGTCATCCTAGCAGCCATGAAGGCAAGGAGTGGAGACAAACTCATCCTATTAGACTGCCAAATGAAGTTAAAGTAACAAAGACTTGTTATCAGTGCCACTATAAGCCTAAATGTTCTTCTTGCCATAAAGAAGATTAGGTATTTTTAAAAAGTAGGAGGGTTCGTATGCAAACGGAGGAGCAGCTTCAAATAAATGAGCCTGAAAAAAAAATAAAGAAAGATCGATTCACATGGTGGCAGACAACCATATTATTAGTGGGAACTTTAGTGATATGTTTAGCTGCTGGATATTTTATAAGTGATAAGTACCTTTGGACCAACACAGATTCGAAACAAATTGCAGAACAAATAAAGTTTTATAAAGATGAAGTGAAAAGGAGTCCAAATGATCCAAAGAACAGAGTGCAATTAGGCTATTCATATTTTTTAGACAAAAATTATGATGAAGCCATCAAGCAATATAAAATAGCCAAATCACTTGATAAAAATTATTTTGATGCCTATTTAAATTTAAGTATTGTCTATGACAAAGAGGGGAAAATGGATGATTCCTTACAAAATGCGATTAAGGCTACTGAAATTTCACCAAGAGATTACAAAGGGCATCTTTTAAAGGGCAGAGCCTATCGTCAATTAAAAATGTATAAGGAAGCCGAAAAAGCATTAGAAGAGGCAGATCGTTTGAACCAAGGAAATACAGATACCATTTACGAGATTGGGTTAGTCGCGGAAGATCAAGGAAAGAAAAAAGAAGCCGAAGAAATTTATAAAGATGCCCTTTCCTATGACCCTCTTTACAAACCAGCTTTAACTGCTTTGGATCGCTTGGCATCCAAGAAATAATACTTGAAATAAAGGAGTTGGACCCTTTGAAAAGAAAAACGGTTTATATATGGATGGGTTCTATTGTGGCGGTAACCATTGTTCTTTTCTCAGCAATATATTTTTTGAAATTAGGCAATGAAGTAGATAAGGTTGCTAATTCGGTTAAAGGTGGTCCTCCACATTTTAGCTATTTTATTCAAGGTGATTTTAAGACACCATTGGATAAACCAATGGATGTTTCTAAAATTGGAGAATATGTCTATGTAACAGACACAAACCATAAACAGGTTCAGGTGTTTGACACCTCGGGCAACCCTATTTTTAAGTTTGGCAAAGAGGGAGAAGGAAAAGGTGAATTTAAATTTCCCTATGGTATTACAGGGGATAAAGAGGGAAATGTTTATGTAGCAGATTTATTTAATGGTAAAATTTCGATCTTTACAAAAAAAGGGAAGTTTATTAAATACTTTGAAGAAAAAGACAGCACACCTTCTATTAAAAGTCCTGGTGGTCTAAGGATATTTGATAAAAAGCTTTACGTTACTGATATTGAAAGTAAGAAAGTAATCGTATTTAGCCTTGATGGAAAAAAACTGCTTGAAATTACCTCAGGCGCTGGGAAGGATGATGTGTTGAATTCTCCTAACGCTGTCACTATAGATCAGGATAAAAACATTTATGTTGCTGATTCGGGTAACCAACGCGTTGTAATCTATGATAAAAAAGGAAAATTCAAGAGGGCCCTTAATGGAAACAAGGATGCCAAAGGAGATTCCAAGTTTGTTAATCCAAGAGGACTAGCAGTAGATTCAAAAGGAACACTATATATGATAGATAATATGACCCACTATGTATATGGCTTTAATAAAAAGGGCAAGCAAATCTATCAATTTGGCGGGTTAGGTGGAGAAAATGACCAATTTTTCCTTCCTAATGGTTTATATATTGATGAAAAGAGCCAGCTTTATATAACCGATACCTTTAACCAAAGAGTTGCTGTTTACTTTTAAGGCTATAGCGTTCCTTTAAGGAGGTGATGCACCGAAAGAGATAGTAAAAGGAGGTTTATAGATAAATAAAAGAGAGAGAGAAAAAGAGAAAAAATGGGAGGTTTTTGGAATGAGTAAGAAAAAACTTAGTTTCTCACTACTATTCGCATTATTGTTAGTGGGAATGCTTAGCACTGCTGCATTTGCGAAAAGTCCATTTAATACCTCAGCAAAGCAAAATGCGGACAACACCTTTACAGTGACGTTTAAAGGTTTAACGGATGATGCTGCTGGTACAGTTTTTACAGTAACGCTGAGGGATGCAGCAAATGCTGAAGTAGAAAAAGTAGATGTAACAACTGATGGTAGTAAGAATGGATCATATACTACTCCAGCTTTAACAGTTAACGCAAAGTACAAGGTTGAAATAGCTTATCAAGCTAATCCATCTGTTGTTGTTTCAAGTGCAGATTTTATCGTTGGAGAGTACCACAATGGGATTATTGATACTTCTAATGTCGACCATAGCCAAGGTTTAACAAACGCAAACGAAACTGGTATGGGCTCGTTGAGCAAGAAAAGATCTGGTCAAAATATGCACGGTTCTTATCAAAACAACACGAACTCCTGTGCAAGCTGTCACCAAACACATACTGGTAAAGACAAATATTTGCTTTTCAGAGATGGCACATACAGTACATGTGCTGCTTGTCATGATGGTACAATGGGAGCAAACTCTGTATTTGACACCGCATCAGCAAAGTCTGGTACATTCGGTGGAACTCATGATGGCAACATGTCAGTGCACTTAGCTGACGGTAGTGTATCCATTAAAGCGGCACCTGGTGGAAATCATACAGACACTGGTAAATGGGCAGAAGAATTTACTTGTGCTAGCTGTCATAATCCACACGGATCAGACAGCGCTCGTTTACTGAAAACTGACCCAGCCGGTTGGATTAAGATTGAAAATAAAATTACTGATGGAAAAACCAATAGCGGTATGAAGTTTACAAACAAAACTATCTACGATAAAGGCGTTAACGTACCTTCAACAAATGTTGGTGATTACATTATTGTAAGACAGACATTAGCTGACCAAGCCGCAGTTGATGCGAACGTATTCTTCAAGAGAGCAGCAGTTCCAGCAGGTTCTACAGTTATTTCGACATATAAATGGGATTATAAAGGAAAGAAATATATTGAAGACTCTTCATTATGGATGCTCTCTGATGGCGGCAGACCAGCTATTAATACTGAATTAAAAGCGGCTGGCGTAGCTAAACCTGCGACAACAGACTTTGTTTATGTATGGAAAGATGGCTTTGCTTATAGCAAAAATGGTGATACCACTGCTGCAAGTATTGACAGTGCTACATTCTTAATTGGATCAGCTGTTGAGAAGGTTTCAAACAACTATGACTATTTTGATAGTGCTTCTCCAACTTATGTAAAAGACAGCGGTGTTCAAATGAGCAAATTCTGTTCTTCTTGTCATACTGACTATTTATCAGCTACGTATGCTAATGAGACTGGAGTATTCACAACAGCTCACCGTCACCAAACAGATACTGACAAATTGACTTGCGTACGCTGTCACTATGCTCATGGTACTGATGCAAGAATCATGAAGGATTCTTTAGATAGAGGATTAGTTGATTTAACGAAAGTTGGAGGGAAATTCGAAGGTAATGAAGCTGCTGCTTTAGATTACTTGAAAGATCCAAACCCTTCATCTGCATTAAAACGTTACACTGGTATGTCCGTATGTTTCGGCTGTCATGATGGTTCAATTGCTAACGATGAAACTACTTGGAGTAATTACAGCCCATTACAACCAGGTGTTAAACAATAAAAATAAGCCAACAAATAGCGCCACTACTTGTTAGCTTAAAATGAAAAATAATCAATATTGATAGTAAACAAGGTAGCAATAGTAATATTGTTACCTTGTTTTATATTTTCCTACAAAGACATAATTTTGTCAAAAAATCGCTTCATTTTCGCCCCAACTTTTCATCCCCCTCATTGGTATAATATAAATATAATCCCTATAAAAAAAATATATAAACATAAAACTACATTATTTCACAGAAAAAGAGTTGATTAATTTGAGGAAATTCACCTTGTTTAATAGATCGTATTGGTATCTTACTTTAGCGATTCTCCTACTCATGTCAACGGTCCTTCCTTATCCATCAAGTAATGCATTTTCCGCTAGTCAACCTACAATCACGATTGATTCCCCGTCTTCCAATGCGGAAGTTAATACAGAAAATATCGTGATATCAGGATCGTATTCAGCAGATGATTCAAAAACAGATTTGCTTTTCACAGCATATGAAAATGGCAATAGTTTTTCAGACTCGTTAGCACAAAAAGCAGATTGGACCATTAATGAAACAGGTACAACTAAGACATGGAGTTTTTCCACATCATCATTAGCAGAGGGAACCCATACTATTTCTATAAAAATAAAAAGAATATCTACAAACGAAGAATTAACGGAAGCATCAATTACTTTTACGATTAAAATGTCATCAGACACGGGAACCTCTATTACAATAACTGATCCATCCCCGAAATCAGTGCTTGATAGCAAACATGTTGTAATTTCAGGTACCTATACCGCTGATGTCCCAAAAACCGAATTGCTTTTCACAGCGAATGATGGTGAGGAAAAATTATCAGATTCATCAATAAATGAACGTGATTGGACCATTGATGAAAGTAGTACACCTAAGAAATGGACTTTCTCAACAACCTCATTAGAAGAAGGGGACCATAATATAACCGTTGAAATAAAAAATTTGCAAACTACTGATATATCAAAGGCAACTACTAATTTTTCTTTAGCCTTAATCAGACCATATGTTACTGAAACCAGAATTGTCCTTGCAAACGGAACCGAGCGGAAGGGAGAAGACTTAACAAATGTCCCGCTTGGTTCCAAGTTAAAAGTAACTGTTGTTGATGATCAGAAGATGGATCACCTTAAAAGTAAAATAGAAGCGAATAACTACAATCCAATAAAAATAATATTAGGATCAAATACAATAGAAGGAACTACGGAAATTAATGAGCTTGAGGTTCAAAATGGCAAGCATTATTACGACATAATCTTTACTCCAAATAGTTCAGAGCTAAAAATTAACAAGACCTATTTGGTGTATATTGATCCAGAACTTGTGGATGATTTAGAGAACCCTGTTTTTACAAGGTTGTTTAAATTCACCACCATGACAACTGCCGAGTGGAATGATCCAGATAATCCAATAAGTCATGCATCGTCTAATCCACATGGGCATTATCAATCAAATACAAATATGTGTGCTACGTGCCACAGTACACATGATCCCAAAAGCCCTTCTCAAATAGGGGTGTCTTATAAAACTACTTTTAGAGAAGAACTAGCAGCTGGGCAGCCTGCTGATGATCCTTCGCAAAACTATTGTATGGCATGTCATGATGGAACAATTAATGCGCCAATTATTGATAAAAATGATAGTAAGTACCGTCATAATAATCCCGCTGATTATTCAAAGGAAGGAATAAATACTTTAAAGAATCCTGAATCATGTACTAGTTGTCATAATCCACACCTGAATTGGTCTGAAGACAATCCAAACTTGTTAAAAGATCATTATGTTTATACTCACAATGTAGCTAACCCAGAAAAAGGGTTAGAAACTCCTACTGTAGACAGTCTTGATACTGCTTGTGAGTCATGCCATGAGTACATTGATTTCTCTAAAATTAGTGAAGAAAAAGGAAAACGTGAAACTTTAGCCTATAAAAAATCCTTAACTGCCAGGGGAACAATATCAAATAAAGTAACAGATCCTACTCTTAAGACTATATCAGATTATTCCTTATGCTTTAGGTGCCATAATCCTGAAAAAAGTGTGAAGAATACGAACACTGCAGATATTGAAACACATTATCTCAAACAAAATTCGGGCCACAATTTTGTATTACTTGCTGATCAACAAACTCAAAGGGACGGCAGCATGTTGAATGGCCCGATGCCATGTGCGGAGTGTCACGAAACACACGGGTCAAATAATCAATTTAACTTAAGAGAAATATTAGGGAATAATC
>Ga0213822_1001025_pt1 | contig 17382 bp, 13 predicted proteins | sample MC6MC0908MG_FD_179872 | JGI IMG/M metagenome (GOLD analysis project Ga0213822, IMG submission 179872) | Enriched soil aggregate microbial communities from Iowa State University, Ames, United States - MC6-MC0908-MG | ecosystem: Environmental > Terrestrial > Soil > Unclassified | place: USA: Iowa...
TAAAAAACATGTTCAGTTGGTATCGCCAAGTCACTGCGCGGGAGCGCAAAACGTTTTGGGCCTGTTTCGGCGGATGGTCGCTCGACGCCCTGGAAGTGCAGATGTTCGGCCTGGCGATACCGGCATTGATTGCCGCGTTCGCCTTGAGCAAGGGCGATGCGGGGCTGATCAGCGGCGTCACCCTGGTGACCTCGGCCCTTGGCGGTTGGGTTGGCGGGACGCTGTCGGATCGATACGGTCGGGTGCGCACGCTGCAGTGGATGATCCTGTGGTTCTCGTGCTTCACCTTCCTGTCTGCATTCGTCACCGGTTTTCACCAACTGTTGATCGTCAAGGCCTTGCAGGGTTTCGGGATCGGTGGGGAATGGGCTGCTGGTGCGGTACTGATGGCCGAGACCATCAATCCCAAATACCGCGGCAAGGTCATGGGCACCGTACAAAGTGCCTGGGCGGTGGGTTGGGGGCTGGCGGTGGGGGTCTTCACGCTGATCTACTCCCTCGTGCCGCAGGACATGGCCTGGCGGGTGATGTTCATTGTGGGCCTGCTGCCGTCGTTCCTGATCATCTGGGTGCGGCGCAACGTTGAAGAGCCCGACAGCTACCAGCGCCTGAAAAAAGAACAAGCCATCCCGCAGAATTTCTTCAAATCCCTGGGCGGTATTTTTCGCCCCGAGCTGATCCGCGTCACGTTGTTTGGCGGATTGTTGGGCCTGGGGGCGCACGGTGGTTACCACGCGGTGATGACCTGGCTGCCAACGTTCCTTAAAACCGAGCGGAACCTGTCGGTGCTGAACTCCGGCGGTTACCTGGCGGTCATCATCTTCGCGTTCTGGTGTGGCTGCGTGGTCAGTGGATTTATGATCGATCGCATTGGCCGGCGCAAAAACATCGTGTTGTTCGCGTTGTGCTGCGTCGTGACCGTGCAGTGCTACGTGTTCCTGCCACTGAGCAATACCCAGATGCTGTTCCTGGGTTTCCCGCTCGGCTTCTTCGCGGCCGGGATTCCGGCGAGCCTGGGCGCGCTGTTCAACGAGTTGTACCCGGCGGACGTGCGTGGCGCCGGTGTCGGCTTCTGCTACAACTTCGGTCGTGTGCTTTCGGCGGTGTTCCCATTCCTGGTGGGGCACATGAGTGATTCGATGTCCCTGGGATCGGCCATTGGCATCGATGCCGGGATCGCCTACGGCGTGGCCGTACTCGCGGCACTGTGCCTGCCCGAAACCCGAGGTCGCAGCCTCGAAGCCTCGCCTGCATCGGTGCAGGCTTCTGCCAGCGGGACCGAGAGCGCCCGAGCCTGATGATCTTCACTTCGATAGATGAAACCCATGCCTGATACCTGTTCAACGCCGATCACCGGCATCGATTCCCACGCACATGTGTTCAGTCGCGAGCTAAAGCTGGCCGCAGCACGGCGTTATACCCCCGGTTATGACGCCACGCTCACGCAGTACCTGAAACACTTGCAAACCCACGGCCTGAGCCATGGCGTATTGGTGCAGCCAAGCTTTCTCGGCACCGATAACAGCTACCTGCTGGCGGCACTGCGGCAGGCTCCGGAGCAATTGCGCGGCGTCGTGGTGCTGGAGCGAGACGTCAGCCGTGTCGTGTTGAACGACATGGCCCGTCTGGGGGTGGTTGGCGTTCGACTGAATCTGATGGGCAAAGCCGTGCCTGACTTTCGCGATGCGGCCTGGCGCGACTTTTTCGGGCACATCGCTGACTTGGACTGGCACGTCGAATTGCACCGCCAAGCGCCGGATCTGCCGGAACTGATTCGGCAACTGATGCCATTTGGCGTCAAGCTCGTGGTCGATCACTTTGGCCGTCCCGATGCGCGTTTGGGCACCGATCAACCTGGCTTTGCCGAGTTGATGGAGCTGGGCCTGAGCGGGCGAGTGTGGATGAAGGTTTCCGGCATTTATCGATTGGCCGGGACGGATCAACAGAACCTGGCATTCACCCGCGCCGTAATGCCTCTGCTGGAGCAGAGCTTCGGCCCTCATCGCTTGGTGTGGGGCAGCGACTGGCCACATACGCAGCATGAAGCACACGTCGGTTTCGATGGGGTGATGGCGCAGTTGCAAGCCTTGCAGTGCCCGGCGCCGTTGATGCGTGCGTTGCTGGTAGAGGCACCCCGCTCATTGTTCGGGTTTTGAAGGCCGGCCCTGAGGGCGTGAGAGGGCGAATGAGAGTGTCGGTTGGAACGGCCTGAATCGCCTTTGCTATTCGAGGAGTGCTTTCAGCGCCCGAGTGGTGTCGAGTATCGACTGAGCCGTGATACGTCCAGCCACCTGATCGAACATATGCGGGGCGCCAGGGTAGACATGAAGCTCCATGGCGACCCCTGCGCGGGACAATCTCATTGCGAAGTCAACGTCCTCCTCGAGGAACAGGTCCTGTGAACCGACGGACATGAAGGTAGGCGGCAAGTTTCGAAGGTCCGTGTGCATGGCCGGTGAAAACAGGCCGACACGGTGGTCGTCCAGCTTGTAGCCGCCGCGAAGGCAATCCCAGCAGAATTGATTGGGCGCCGGTAACCAGCTGAGCCCGGCGGTGCCTGGAAGGGTATGAGGCGAGTCGGCCGAGCCTGTGCGGTGATCGAGCATCGGATAGATGAGCACTTGTCCGGCAAGGGGATGCTGGCCTCGGTCGCGGGCTAGGATGCACAGCGCGGCGGCAAGCCCGCCTCCGGCGCTATGTCCCATGACCACGACGCGCTCGGGATCCAGATTGAAGTTGCGCTGGTTGTCGAATATCCAGCCGAGCGCGGCATGGCAGTCTTCAAGCGGCACTGGGAAAGGATGCTCGGGCGCCAGTCGATAATCTACCGCGACGATGACCGTTTGCAGTTCATGAGTCAGATGCCAAAGAAGGTCATCTGCCATTTCGGGCTTTCCAAGTACGAAACCTCCACCGTGGAGATACAGGATGACTGGAAGGGCTGCGCCACGCACCGACGCCTTGGGTCTGTACAGGCACAGACGCAGGCGTTGCGCATCAAAGCTTGTGGTCCAGCACTCATCGCCGCCGGTGCGTTGCACGGATTTGAACGTCGAATGCACACGCGCCCGAATGGCCGGTAGCGTGTCGAATGACCACGCTTCGGTACCCGGGCTGACAAGGCTCTGGAAGACGGGATCAAGCCGTTCATTTCGCCTCAAGGTTCTGCTCCCTTCGCGCTGGACGGCGGGTGTGCCTGTTGCCAGGCACACCCGCGCTTTATCCTTACAACCAAGCCTTGATTTGCGTGCAAACCGCCTGGGTGGAAATGCCGTAGCGATCATGCAACGTCGGCAGGGCGCCGGCATCCAGGAAGGCGTCCGGCAAGGCGATCTGCCTGAACGTCGGTGTCACGCCATTGCGCAACAGGATCGTCGCCACCGCTTCGCCCAGCCCACCGATGATCGAGCTGTTTTCGGCGGTCACCACCAGGCGGCCGGGCCTGCTGGCTTCGGCCAGGATGGTGTGTTCATCCAGCGGCTTGATTGTAGGCACATGCAGCACCGCGACATCCACCCCATCGGCCTGCAGTTGCTTGGCCGCCTCCAAGGCACGCATCGTCATCAAGCCGGTGGAAATGATTAACACATCGTTGCCGGTGCGCAGGGTCTTTGCTTTGCCGATCTCGAAGGTGTAGCCGTACTCGTCCAGCACCACGGGCACGTTGCCGCGCAGTAAACGCATATAAACCGGGCCCTGGTGCGCGGCAATGGCTGGCACTGCCTGCTCGATCTCCAGTGCGTCGCACGGGTCGATCACCATCAGGTTAGGCATCGCGCGAAAGATCGCCAGGTCATCGGTAGCCTGGTGGCTGGGGCCATAGCCGGTGGTGAGGCCAGGCAAACCGCAGACGATCTTGACGTTGAGGTTTTCCTCGGCAATGGCCATGCAAATGAAGTCATAGGCCCGACGGGAGGCAAACACTGCGTAGGTCGTCGCAAAGGGCACGAAGCCTTCACGGGCCATGCCGGCCGCGGCGCTCATCAGCAGCTGCTCGGCCATGCCCATCTGATAGAAACGATCCGGGTGCGCCTTGGCGAAGATGTGCAGGTCGGTGTACTTGGACAAGTCGGCCGACAGCCCGACGATGTCTGGGCGCTGGTCGGCCAGTGCCGCCAGCGCGTGGCCAAAGGGCGCAGCCCTGGTCGCTTGGCCCTCGGAGGCAATCGAGGCGATCATCGCTGAGGTGGTCAGGCGCTTTTTGCCCGGCTCACCCTGTGCAGTCGGTATGCTGGCGGCGTTACTCATTGGTTTTTCCTTCTTCAAGGTGGTTCAACGCCAGGTCCCACTCGTGTTCTTCGACCCGGATGAAGTGAGTTTTTTCGCGGTTTTCCAGAAACTGCACGCCTTTGCCCATGCGGGTATCGCAGATGATCACCCGCGGTTGGCCGGCGGGGTGCTGGCGCGCAGCGTCGAAGGCGGCGACCAACGCCTCCAAGTCATTGCCATCGACGCGCTGGGTGAACCAGCCAAAGGCTTGCCAGCGGTCGACAATGGGTTCGAACGAGAGGATTTCGCTGGAGTAGCCATCGGCCTGTTGGTTGTTGACGTCGACAATGGCGATCAGGTTGTCGAGCTTCCAGTGCGACGCCGACATGACGGCTTCCCAGGTCGAGCCTTCGTTCAATTCACCGTCCGACAGCAGGTTGTAGACGAAGGCGGGCGATCCTTTGCGCTTGAGGCCCAGGCAGGCACCTACCGCGATGCCCAGGCCGTGGCCGAGGGAGCCGCCCGTGATTTCCATGCCGGGGGTATAAGTCGCCATGCCCGACATGGGCAGGCGGCTATCGTCCGCGCCATAGGTTTCCAATTCATCGAGCGGGATGATGTCGGCTTCGATCAGGGCCGCATACAGCGCAATCGCGTAGTGGCCGATGGAGAGATAGAAGCGATCGCGTTCCTCCCATTCAGGTTCCGCGGGCCGATAGTTCAGTGCGTGAAAATATGAGACCGCCAACAGATCGGCAGCGCCGAGGGCCTGGCCGACATAGCCTTGGCCCTGGACCTGACCCATGCGCAGTGCGTGGCGGCGGATGTTATGGGCGCGCTCGGTCAGCGGCGTGGATGAAGCGTGTGGGGCAGGGGTTGTCATGGTAGAAACTCCGGTGACTCAACGATTGACCAGGGCGGCGGGAATGCGCAGTACCAGCGAGGCACCACCCAGCAGCACGCCGGTGATCAGGTACATGCCGATGGCGCTGGAGCCAGTCTGTGTGGTAATCCAGCCAATCAGGTAGGGCGAGCAGAAGCCCGCGAGGTTGGCGAAGCTGTTGACCGCCGCGATGCCGGCGGCGGCTGATACCCCTCCGAGTAAGGTGGTCGGCAGCATCCAGAACATCGAGGAGGCGGACAGGATGCCGGACGCCGCCAGGCACAGGCTCAGGATCGAGAGCACGATGTTGCCGCCCAGCAGTGCGGCGAGGGTCAAGCCCAGCGCACCGGCAATCATCGGCACGATCAAGTGCCAACGGCGCTCGCGATGTTTGTCACCGCTGCGTCCGACCAGCAACATCGCTGCAATGGCGCAGATGTAGGGCAGGCTGGTCAGAAGGCCGATGTGCAGAGGATCGGACACCCCCGCGTTGCGCACCAGCGTGGGCAGCCAGAAGGTGATTGCGTACTGGCCCATCACCACGCAGAAATAAATCCCCGCCAACAGCCACAGGCGTCGGTCGCGAATGAACTCGCCCACCGAAGCATGGGTGACTTTCTTTTGGTCGTCCTCGGCCAGCTCGCGGCTGATCAGGGCTTTCTCGTCGTCATCGAGCCAACTGGCCTGGTGTACGCCGTCCTTGAGGTAGCTCAGTACCAACAGTCCGACCACGACCGTGGGTATGGCTTCCAGGACAAACATCCACTGCCATCCGGCCCAGCCGTGCAGGCCGGCGAAATGGTTCATGATCCAGCCAGACAACGGGCCGCCGACCATGCCCGACAGGGGAATGGCGATGAACCACAACACCGTCATGCGGGCACGCCGATACGACGGAAACCAGTAGGTCAGATAGAGCAATAGACCTGGCGCCAGGCCGGCTTCGGCGACCCCGAGCAGAAAGCGCAGGGCATAGAACTGCCAGGCAGTTTCGACGAAGGCGAACAGGGCGGAAATGATGCCCCAGGTGATCATGATCCGGGCGATCCAGACGCGTGCGCCGACCTTGTGCAGAATGATGTTGCTGGGCACTTCACACAGAAAGTAGCCGATGAAGAACATGCCCGCGCCCAGCCCGTAGACCGTTTCGCTGAGGGCCAGATCGTTCATCATCTGCAGCTTGGCAAAGCCGACGTTCACGCGATCGAGGTAGGCACACAGGTAGCACAGCATCAGGAAAGGCATCAGGCGCCACGCGGTTTTGCGATAGGCGTTGGTGCGCACGGTCGAAACCGCTTCGAGCGACAGGGTTGTCATGATGGTCTGATCTCTTGTTTTTATTGACCGCCAGGCCATAGGGCCCGGCTGCATCGTCGATCCAGATCCGCACGGGCCGCAAGGCCCGCCAGGGAGACTCAGTGAATCAGCATGCCGCCATTCACATCTAGGGTGATGCCGGTCAGGTACGAGGACAGGTCACTGGCCAGGAACAGGGCCGCGTTGGCAACGTCCTGGGCCTCGCCCAGGCGGCCCAGCGGAATACCGTCGATGATTGCGTGGCGGCGTTCGTCCTGCATCAGGCCGCCGGTGATATCGGTGTGGATAAGGCCGGGGGCGATGGCGTTGACGCGGACTCTATCTGGCCCCAGCTCGCGGGCCATGGCTTTGGCCAGTCCCAGCACGCCGGCCTTGGCAGCGCTGTAATGAGGGCCGCCGAAAATGCCGCCACCCCGTTGTGCGGACACTGACGACATGCAAACGATGCTGCCGCTGGAGTGTTGGCGCATGGTGGGAATGACCGCCTGGGACATGAGCAAGGAGCCGCGCAGGCTGACGTCTAGCACCTTGTCATAATCCGAAGGGCGGATATCCAGGGTCTTGAGGGGTTGGGTGATGCCGGCATTGTTGACGAGAATGTCGATGCGCCCGAAGTGCTCGAGGACCGTGGCAACGGCGCGCTGGACCTGCTGTTCATCCGCGACATTGGCCGCAAGGCCCAGATAGCCTGCGCCCAGGGAGGTGGCGGCGTCACGGGCGGCTGATTCGTCCAGGTCGAGGATCACGACGCGAGCGCCGTGTTGCGCGAAAGTGCTCGCTGTCGCCCGGCCGATACCGCGTGCCGATGCTGCGCCGGTAATGATCGCGACTTTGCCTTGAAGAAGCATGGGAGGGCACCTCTGATTGTTGTTATGGGGTCGATCGGCAATGAACCGATGACTCAGCTTGTTCTGCGAGGGCACCCTGAGCAATAACGCGGATGTCACTCGATGCTGAAAAAAATTCAGCACTCGCCAGCCCGCTGGCGGGATGGTTGAATGGCTTGAAGCCCGGTTTATTTGATCTGGAACGGAACGACAGCCACCATGCCCTCAGCCAATGATGCACCTGCGATCCTGCCACCCCTGAAAGCCATTCAGGCCTTTGAACAGACGGCTCGCTTCGGTAATGTCGCACGTGCGGCCGAATTGCTGGACCTGACGCCTTCGGCGGTGAGTCACCAGTTGGCCAAGCTGGAGTCGATGATCGGTCGACAATTGTTTTTCCGCACCGCCAGGGGCGTGACGCTGACACCGGTCGGGGAGCAATACCTGACCGAAGTCTCCGGGATTTTGCACAGCCTGGCGGTGGCCACCGAACGCGCCGCCAGTGACGTCAGCCTAGATTGCCTGCGATTGCACTCCTCACCCAGCTTCGGCCTGCTGTGGTTGATGCCGCGCCTGGAGCAGTTTCGCGAGAGCCATCCCGATATCCAGCTCAACCTCTCATGCTCCTATGAATCGCTGCACTTCAGTCGAGACAAGATCGACGTCGACATCCGGCACGGCATGCCGAATTGGCCGAGTTTCGAAGTGCGTACGGTGCGCAATGAAAAAATTGCGGTCATGGCTTCGCCGAAACTGTTGGCCAAACGCCCCATTCGGGCGATCGCGGACTTGCTGGACAGTCATTTGATCCTGTCAGAGGCCACGCTGATCAAATGGCCGCAGCTGTTTGCCCAGCACGGCCTGTCTCGTCCGGAGAAACCCTACACGCTGAGTTTTGACCGTTCCTACATGACGCTGGAAGCGGCCAGCCACGGTCTGGGATTTGCCTTGGAAAGCACGCTGTTGGCGCAGGACTACCTCGCCCGGGGTGCCTTGGTCGAGGTTGCGCCGCAGTTCAGCGCGCCCATTACCGCTCATCACCTGGTATTTCCCCGTGCCCACTCCAATTTCCCTCGGGTCAGGCGGTTTCTTGAGTGGATGCAGCGAGAACTGGGGCATGACTTCACTTATTGACCCAGGGCCGAGGACGATTAATCCCTGGTGTCAAAACAAATTTGCCTCGTGCGATATCAAGTGCTCAACCTGACAGCCGATAGCCCTATAGGTCCGATTGATTTCCGGGTTCGCCGAGGGTACGTCATGTTTAATAAAACTCTAAAAGATGAACTGACGGCTAAGACAGCCGAATTGGCAACATACAAGGGATTGGTTGGTGCTCTAGAACGGTCCATGGCTGTGGTCGAATTCAGCCCGGACGGCAAGGTACTGCGCGCCAACGAGAACTTCTTGAAAACCATGGGCTATCGCGCCGAACAGTTGTCGGGGCTGTCCCATCGGGATTTCTGCACCCCCGCGCTGACAGGCAGCGCCGAATACCGCGAATTCTGGAGTCAGCTGCGGGCAGGCCAATTCGTATCCGGCACTTTTCAGCGACGCACCTCGCAGGGCCAGAACGTTTGGCTGGAGGCCAGTTATAACCCTGTGATGGACGAACAAGGCCGGGTCGCCAAGGTCGTCAAGTATGCTCTCGACGTCACCGCTCGGGTCGTCAGCGAGGCGGAAACACGAGGCAAGTTGGCAGCGCTTGATCGTGCGATGGCAGTGATTGAATTCGATTTGAACGGTAACGTCCTGACTGCAAACGATAACTTCCTTGGCACCCTGAATTACTCACTGGCCGAGATCAAGGGCAAACACCACCGGATGTTTTGCGAGCCGAACCTGGTCAGCAGTTCCGAGTACAGCGATTTCTGGCGTCGCCTTAATAACGGTGAGTTCTTCAGCGGGCAATTCAAGCGTCTCGGCAAGCACGGCAAGGTCGTTTGGCTGGAGGCCAGCTACAACCCGGTCTACGATGCCGAAGGCAAGCTGAGCAAGATCGTGAAGTTTGCGAGCGACATCACCGAACGAGTCGAGAAGTTCGAAGAAGATTCACGCGGAGCCTCCCGTGCCTACCACATCTCCTCCGAGACCGAGAAAGTCGCCGAACAGGGCGCGCAGGTTATCCAGCAGACGGCCAAGGAAATGCGCCAGATCGCCGACAATATCGGGGCATCCGGGCGTTTGGTTGGACAGTTGGGGGCTCGTTCCGAGGAAATCACCGCCATCGTCAACACCATTCGCGGTATCGCCGACCAGACCAACCTGCTGGCGCTTAACGCGGCAATCGAGGCCGCACGGGCAGGGGACCAGGGCCGGGGCTTTGCGGTGGTCGCCGACGAAGTTCGGCAACTGGCAGGGCGGACAAGCCGTTCGACAGCCGAGATTGCCGAGATGATCGGCATGATTCTTTCAGAGACCCGGGAAGCCGTCGCGAGCATGAACGTCACCCATGAAGGCGCACTCCGTGGGGTCACGCTGGCAGACCAGGCGGGCTCGGTTATCCTGCAGATCCGCGCCGGGACGACTGATGCACTCGAAGCGGTGAGTATGTTCGCTTCCAAGCTCGATGAGTCCGAGGTGATACCGAAGACGGCGATCGGCTGGGTCGGCTGAGACACGAGCAAGCCCGCTCCCTGTGGGGGCGGGCTTGCTCGCGAAAGCGGTGGGTCAGGTGGCGGGAATTTTTGAAACGTCGAGCCGCCCCCAGGATCCATCTGCCTTGACCAACTCCAGCAATACCGCGCGCAGTTCCGGCGGTCGCACCGGCTTGGCCAGGACCGAGATATTCAGGCTTTGCAATGACTCGCGTATCCGCGCTATTTCATGCCCGGTAATGACCAGCGCCGGCACTTCCCAGCCGCGTTGCTCGCGTATCGCTGCAATGCACTCGGAACCTGAAACCTTCGTGCCCAGGTCGAAGTCAGCGATGATGATGTCGCAATCGCTGGTCAACCCTTGGCCGTCGCTGTGGGGTTGTACCTCGCAACCCCATTTTTCCAGTAGCACCGAGGTCGCCATCAAGACATTGGCATCGTCTTCCACCAAGCACACCCGCAATCCGTTCAGGCGACTGTGGACCGTCTTCAGCTTGGGTGTCGTGACCCTTGGCGTTGCTTGTTCCAGGCCGCTGATCGCGACCTTGGTGCCCCGTCCGACCCTGGAATCGATGTGAATATCGACATTCAGTAACTGGCTGATGCGTTTGACGATGGACAGCCCGAGGCCCAGTCCCTCGACATCCTTATCGCGCACGTGGCGCACCCGATAAAACTCCTTGAATACCTCCGGCAAGTGTTCGGCAGCGATACCCCGCCCCTTGTCGTAGATCACCACGGCCAGGCCGCTGCGCTGGCGGCGTACGCCGATCAGTACCGGCCGGCCCGGGGCATATTTGAGTGCGTTGGACAGCAGGTTCTGGACCATGGTGGTCAACAGCCCAGGATTGACGTTGACCCAATGAGGGCTGGCCCGCAAGCGCAGCTCAACCCCCGCCCAGCGTGCCGCCTCGGTGTTCTGTCTGACGACGTCCTGCAGCAGAGCGCCCAAGTGAATCGTGTCTGCCTGCGGCACCAGTTTGCCGTGGTCCAGGGTGTAGATATCGAGGATTGAGCGAAATAGCTGCGACACGGTGTGCAGCGAACGGTCGATGTTGTCCACCAGCCGCAATTCTTCCAGGCCGAGCTTGGCGTCACGCAGGCAGGCGGTGAACAGGCCGATGGAGTGGATCGGTTGACGCAGGTCATGGCTGGCTTGGGCCAGGAAGCGTGATTTCTCCTGGATGGCCATGATCGCCTCCTCGGAGGCAATCCGCGTGCGCTTGAGCAGAGTATGCGCATAGGCCGGCACCACGACGGTGGTCACGATTAGCATCAAGAACAGGTAGGGCTGAGTCCGCCAAAATGGATTGAGCCAGAAAATCAGCACCAATACCGACAGTGCGAGGGCGGTCGCCAGTGCCAGGTAGCGGGAACCGAAACGCACGCCGTTGCCCAGCGTCACCCAGAGCAGTGCTGCGTAAATGGGCAGTGCGCTTTCCCCCCCCAGCACCATGGCAAAAGCAATGCCGGCATAGTCATGGAACATGGTGAAAAGGCGTCGCCAGAAGAAGTGCCCCGGCTTGCGCTGGATGAGCAAGCGCAGGAGCACCGACGCAATGATGAACGCCACGATGTAAATGATGATCGGCGTGTAGGCCGCGGCGTTATCGGTCTCGATACTGGCGAGGATGATGATATACACCAGCGCACAGGCGCTGACGATCAGGCGCACTGTGGCCTGATTGAGTTCGCTGTTCTTTTCCACTGACCTTCAACCTCATGATCGGGTAGATGCTGGGCTTCGTGCAATGCGAGTGTAGTTGCGTAACCCTTTGACGCTCCCTTCGATAAATGAAGTCGCGGCTGAAAGGACTGCGTAGAGGCCCGCAAGGGGGGGGCGGTGAGCGGAGGGACCTGGAGAGAGTGGATCAAGCCGATTCGGCTAACCACCAGGCCTAATCAGGCCAGCGGGCAAGCCGAACCGGCGGATTGCCATGGGGCTCAGTAGAGCCGGTAATATTTCACTACGTCGTCGACGAAGTAGATCGTCAATATTGACCCCTGAGCTTGGCCCTGAGAGGTCTTGGTGCCGGTTGCACTGCTGACGTCATTGGCCACCCTTTGCACTTTGGCTATTTGTGCCGAGGTGTCATACAACTTCATGCGTGTCTCGTCCGATACATACTTGTTCGCTAATTTCATATACCTGTCGAGACCCTCATCCTGTTTGCTGTAAGTCCAATTCGACTCGTTACTGCTACTTGTCGAGTTGAGCGCTTCGGTCGAGGGGGCGCCAAACATCTGGGTAATCTGGCTTTTGGTTGTCTTGCCGGGATAAATCGTCTGTTGCAGGTAAGCGGTATCGAATTTTTTCGCGCCCGAGTTCAAGGCAGTCAAGGAATTCAAGGAGTTCAAGGAGTTCATCAAGTCGCCCGAGTTTGTACAGCCGCTGATGAGCCCAGCCAGCACGCCCAGTGCTACTCCATTTTTTAGTGTTTTTCCATAGTTGAAGGACATAGAGACTTACCTTGAGTTGGTGTTTTCAGGACCGTTCCATTCTTCAGCCGAACAAACGGTGAAGTTGGCCCAGCGTTGCGCAGCCAATCGAACTGTTTAACCCAATAGGGCCCGCAAGCCACAAAGCATCGATACGCGCGGTCATCTGCCCGGCGCATGGCTCATTGTTGTCTAGGTATGTTGACTGCTCGCGTCAGCCTTAATAGAGCACTCACAGAGTAGAGTGTAAAAGCTGGCGCAAGCCATAGCACAAGTGTGCTATGGCTTTGAATAGGGGGCGCGAGGATGACGGTTTATATAACTTTGCGACTGTCATGCCTGTTTTTCATACCATCGTTTCGCAGGGCGTCATGCTGAAGACCGACGCGTCTACGGTTTGCTTTTTCCTGCCCAGTCAGCACTGCTGGAGAAATTGGAAAGTTGTGCGGCTGCGGCCGCGCGGGTCGGGACTCCCAGTGCTTTGAGCAGGCTTGAAACATGGATTCGAACCGTGAAAGGTGAAATGCCCAGTTCCTTGGCGATTTCCTTGTTGGTCTTGCCATCAGCCACCAGGCCAAGCACCTGGCGCTGGCGCGCCGTCAGTTGGGTAAGAGACGCTGACTGCAAGTCATCCAGGATTGCGTTTTCCGAGTGATATCGGACGATCACTTCGCCTTCTCGAATCGCCATGATGGCTTCGGCGATGCCGGTGGGGTCGATATTCTTTCCAATAAAACCGTCTGCACCCAGTGACATGACCTGGGAAATAATGTCGATGTCGTCAATCATTGAAACCACAATGATCGAGGTGCGTTTGAACTCGTTGCGCAAATGCCCGATGACTTGCAGTGACTGGATGCCGGGGAAGCGCAAATCAAGAATCAGCGAGTCGACTTCCGCGCCCGACCGGGCGAGCGCCAATACCTCATTAAGGTTGCCGGCTTGTTCTACGGATGCCGTCGGCAGAAGTCGTTCTATGGTTCTCAGCATCCCTTCGCGAAACAGTGGGTGGTCATCTGCCACTATTACTCTGCACGTCATGCTCAAGATCCTCCTGATCTCTCGTCCGCTCATCGTAACCTAAACTGGCAAAGTGGGTTTCACGTTTGAAACAACCATTTATGCGCGAATAACGTCATGAATATGACGGAAAAGAATACTCCCGATCAGGCTCCATTGAGATCGGCGGTCGCGGAGTCGCTTACGTGGGCTGTGGGTGCCCAGTGTAGGGCGACTCCGACGTGCTGAAGGTTCAGGCTTTGAAGGCATGCCACCCTCAGGCGAGCAGCGCGGCGGGAGGTCCTGGCGGTGCGCAACCGTCCCCCCAAGCCTCGGCCTACCTGAAGGTGGAACTAACGGTTACGATGTGCGGGTTTTTTATGAACTCGCAAAGCGAATCAGGATCAAGAGTTCAGCACTGCAGTTTTAGAAAATATCCTTACCCGCATTCAATGGGGTTAATCCGAGCTGGGATCGCCGACTCAGGATGATAATTTTTGGTCGACAGACAGCAGGGACGTTTCAGCCAGGCGGATTGAGGATCGGTTAATGTCAAATGTTGAAGAGCTTGCCCTGGAAACCGTTGCCCCCAGCGAATACGACAGCCTGGTTGCCATGGGGGCAAGCGTGCTCGATGCCATTCCTGGAGCGGTGTATCTCTGCGATCGCGACGGATGGCTCCTCAGGTACAACAGTGAGGCCGCCGAGCTGTGGGGCAGGGCGCCGGTACTCGGCGAGCAGGGGGATCGCTTCTGCGGCTCGCATCGACTTTTTTCAACCGACGGTACGCCACTGGGATTCGAAGACAGCCCGACGGCCTCGGCGCTCAACGCGGGAACTGCGCCGCGCAATCAAGAGGTCATCATCCAGCGTCCGGACGGCTCGCGGTTCGTGGCGTTGATGAACATCCGCGCTCTGAAAGACCGCTGGGGCAGAGTCCAAGGCGCGATCAATTGCTTTCAGGATGTCACGGCACACCATGCCATGGCCGAGGAACTGCGGCGTAAAAGTGCCGACCTGGAAGACTTCTTCGACAACAGTGCGGTGGGGCTGCACATTGTCAGCGGCGAAGGCATCATCCTGCGTGCCAACAGGGCTGAATTGGCGCTGCTGGGTTACTCGGAGCAAGAATACATAGGTCACCCCATCACAGAGTTTCATGTGGATGCCCCGGTGATTGGTGACATCCTCAATAAACTGGGCAGCGGTGACTGCCTGGAAAGTTATCCGGCGCGTCTAAGAGCCAAGGACGGTTCGATCAAGCATGTCGCGATCACCTCCAATGGACGCTTCGAGGACGGCAAGCTTTTCAGCACGCGCTGCTTCACCGTCGATGTCACGATGGCCCAGCAGATGGAAAGCCAGATTCGTGAAAGTGAACAGCATCTGCGTAACATTCTCGAAGCGTTGCCCGCCGCGGTCTATACCACCGATTCAGAAGGCCACATCACGTTCTACAATCGCGCGGCTGTGGAATTGTCGGGGCGCGTCCCTCAGTTGGGCGACATGTGGTGCGTGACCTGGAAGCTGTTCAATACCGACGACAGCCCGCTGCCCCACGACGAATGCCCGATGGCGGTGGCCTTGAAGGAAAACCGCCCGATTCGAGGCGTCGAGGCGGTTGCCGAGCGACCGGACGGGACCCGCGTGCCCTTCGCTCCGTATCCCACCCCCCTGCATGATGCCGATGGCAACCTGGTGGGGGCGATCAATATGCTGGTGGACATCACCGAGCGAAAGCAGGCGGAAAACCGGCAGAAGACGTTGATCGACGAGCTCAACCATCGGGTCAAGAACACCCTGGCCACGGTGCAGTCCCTGGCGGCGCAAACGGCGCGCAACGCCGAGGACGCGAAGGACGGCTATTACCGTTTTGAGGCCAGGCTTCTTGCCTTGTCCCGTGCCCATGATCTTTTGACGCGGCGACATTGGGGTCGTACGCCCCTGGACTCCCTGGCCCAGGAAGTGCTGATGCCAGTATTCGGCCACGAGCCTAGCCGCATCGCGGTGGGCGGTGCGTCAGTCGATGTCAGCACGCGGGTCGCGCTCAACCTCACGATGACGCTCAATGAGCTGGCGATCAATGCGCTCAAGTACGGCGCGATGTCAGTCGAGACGGGTAGGCTTTCCTTGACCTGGGCGCTGCAACCCCAATCGAACGGAACGTTGCTGACCCTGGACTGGCGTGAGCAAGGAGGACCGTCGGTGTCTCAGCCAAAACGGGAAGGGCTGGGGTCTCGTTTGATGAAACGTTGCATCGAACGCGATCTGGGTGGGACATTTGACCTGACCTTCGCCCCGCAAGGTGTGTTCTGCCGCTTCTCGTTTCTGATTGAAGCGTCCTTGGCATGACTCCATTCGCTGGCATCAGGGTGCTCGTTGTCGAGGACGAAGGCGCGATTGCCATGATGATCGAGGAAATGCTGGAGGAACTCGGATGCGAGGTGCGGGCGTCAGTGGCGCGGCTCGTCACCGCATGTGAAGTAGCCCGCCTGGCGGAGATCGACCTGGCCATCCTCGACGTCAACCTGGCTGGCGAACGGGTTTTCCCGGTGGCTGAAATTCTTCGTGATCGCGGCATCGCGTTTTTATTCAGCACCGGGTATGGCGCCAGTGGGCTACCGAGCGAATTCGCCGATCACCCGGTCTTGCACAAACCGTTTTCGCAAAGCGACTTGCAGCAAAAAGTGGCACTTGCCCTGGGACGCTGACCCTTGCTCGAAGGCGGCACATCCAACATTCATCCAAACTGAGCCACCGCGATCGCGAGCAAGCTCGCTCCCACAAGGGAATCGGTGTCGCGCACAAGTTCCGGGCCTACCGAAGATCCAATGTGGGAGCGAGCTTGCTCGCGAAGGCGCCGGCACATCCAGCATTCATCCAAACTGACCCACCTGGAAGACGCCATTTCATTTTATGAAAGAGTGGATTCCAGTTTATGCGTATTCCTGCGAAGTCGCTTTGGGAAGAAGATGGCCCCACCTGCAATGCACGCCTCTGCAAGAGGTGTCGCGCTGCTTCCCTAATCGTAGCGCACTGACGCAGGCTGCAAGGCCCCGGCGCGAGGAGTAGCTGATGAACGAAGCCACGAAACCACAATCCTCCCCCTGGCATGAAGGTGAGCTGACCTTGCAGCGCGCTGTCGGAGCGGTCGACATGATGGCCAGTGTCGGTCAACGGCAATTGGCTCGCACGTGGATGCCGGATCAGCATCGGGAGTTCTATGCCCAGCTGCCCTTCGTGGTCTTGGGGGCCGTGGATCGCCAGGGCGACGTATGGGCCACCCTGCGCGCGGGGCAGCCTGGCTTCATGCGTTCGCCCAACCCGCAAACCTTGCACATCGATATCAAGCCGCAACCGAGCGACCCGGCTCAGGAGGGCATGGGCGAGGGGGATGCCATCGGTATGTTGGGGATCGAGTTGCACACTCGCCGACGTAACCGCATGAACGGCACTGTGCGTCGTCAACTTGACGAAGGGCTCGAGATTTCAGTGAGCCAGGCCTATGGCAATTGCCCGCGCTACATCAACCTGCGCCAGTACGCCTTTGTCGAAGAACAGGCTGCCGAGCCTGTTCAACTGACCCCGACGGCCCCGTTGGTCCGGCGCCTGGTCACACAGGCCGATTCGTTTTACATCGCCAGCTATGTGGTCCGTGACGGCGAGCGGCAAGTCGATGCCTCTCACCGTGGCGGCAAGCCGGGGTTCGTGCGCATGGATGAAAACGGCACGCTGACCATCCCGGATTTCTCCGGAAACCTGTTCTTCAACACCTTGGGCAATATTCTGCTGAACCCACGGGCGGGACTGGTGTTCATCGATTTTCAGACCGGCGACCTCCTGCAAATGAGCGGTTCGGCCCAAGTACTGCTGGACGACCCAGAAATCACCGCGTTCCAGGGTGCCGAGCGGCTATTGCGCTTCACGCCGCAGCGCATTGTCTACCGTCAGGCCGCGCTCCCGCTGCGTTGGAAGGACCAGGCCGAGGGCGCGTCGCCCAATTCGGCGATGACCGGGAGCTGGGCGCAAGCCGCCGAGCGCTTGCAGGCCGAAGCCCTGCGGACCCACTGGCGTTCACTGCGGGTGGAGCGCGTGGTGGATGAAAGCCACA
>Ga0213822_1001027_pt1 | contig 17374 bp, 15 predicted proteins | sample MC6MC0908MG_FD_179872 | JGI IMG/M metagenome (GOLD analysis project Ga0213822, IMG submission 179872) | Enriched soil aggregate microbial communities from Iowa State University, Ames, United States - MC6-MC0908-MG | ecosystem: Environmental > Terrestrial > Soil > Unclassified | place: USA: Iowa...
CATGACTTCCAGGTTCGGCTGATTGCCCGCCAGTATTTCCTTGAGCAGCTCTTTCTTATGGACAAAGCCTAGCGGCTCATCCACGCGTCCTTCGCGGATCAGCGGCAAGCGCGAGTAAGAAGAGTGCATCAGCGCCGTACGGATGTCTTGCGTAGCGTCTGCCAAGTCGAGGTGGTCAATTTGCGCACGAGGCGTCATCACGCTGCGTATCGGGCGCTCGGCCAATTGCAGCACGCCACTGATCATGACCCGTTCGCGTCGATGGAAAACCTGCTCCGGTTCATCACCTTCCAGCATGTCGGCGATTTCCTCGCCGACTTCATCGGCCCCCAGCTTTTGGCCGCCCAGCAGGCGCAACACCGCATGGGCGGTACGCTCGCGCATCGGCCGAAGACCTTGCAGGCTTTTCTTGCGGCGCGAGCGCGCCAACTGGTTGAACAGTTCGATCAGGATCGAGAAACCAATCGCGGCGTACAAGTAGCCTTTCGGAATGTGGAAGCCCAGGCCTTCAGCCGTGAGGCTGAAGCCGATCATCATCAGGAAGCCCAAGCACAGCATGATGACGGTAGGGTGTCCGTTGACGAATGTTGTCAGCGGCTTGCTCGCGACCATCATCAAGCCGATCGAGAACATCACCGCGATCATCATGACCGACAGGTGCTCCACCATCCCCACGGCCGTGATCACCGCATCCAGGGAAAAGACCGCGTCGAGCACCACAATCTGCGCAACGATAGGCCAGAACATCGCATAGGCGGCATTGCCGGCGCGTTGCGCCACGTGGCCCTCGAGTCGCTCATGCAACTCCATGGTCGCCTTGAACAACAGGAACACACCACCGAACAGCATGATCAAATCCCGGCCCGAGAACGTCTTGCCGAAGACCTCGAACAGCGGGTTGGTCAACGTCACCATCCAAGAGATGCTGGCGAGAAGGCCAAGGCGCATCAGCAACGCCAGGGACAGGCCGATGATACGGGCACGGTCGCGCTGCTCGGGCGGCAGTTTGTCGGCCAGAATGGCGATGAATACCAGGTTATCGATGCCGAGCACCAGCTCCAGCACGATCAACGTCAGCAGGCCCAGCCATGCCGTAGGGTCAACGATCCATTCCATGGATTATTCGCTCCCTCGGACGATCAATGCGAGGGAAGGGGGCTGCAACGAGCGTATGCAGGCCGCTGGGGCGCAGGAGAGAAAACGGTTCTTTGAAGGGCGACTGGGAGGTTCCTGGAGGGTGTTCATACAGACCTGGAAATGATTGGGGAAGAAATCCTACAACGGTTTCCAATACTTCATACGGAACGATTTATTACAGGATCTGACAAGGGGAGATTGATGAGTGCGTCGACATGTCCCCTTGGAGACATAGGCAGCTTACGTGGTGCATTCGAAGATGACGTACGGGGAGTTTGCCCTGAACGAGATATCGGAGGATCACCGCGTGGACAGAACGACAACAAAAGCGCCGATGACGGCGACGGCGGCAGCCAATCCATCAGGAATCAGCTACCAGAGCGTAGAAAGCGGTTACTTTGAACAGCGTCGTCTGCAGCGTCACGCAGGGTTCTTCACTCTGCTGATTCTCGGTGTCGGTGCGGTGGTGGCGGGGCAGTATTCCGGTTGGAACCTTGGCTTGGCTCAAGGCTTCGGTGGCATGTTCTTGGCCTTGTTGATCATCGCCGTCATGTACCTGTTTCTTTGCTCGTCAATCGGCGAAATGGCGGCTGCGCTACCGCATACCGGCGGTGCCTATTCTTTTGCTCGCACGACAATGGGCCCGTGGGGGGGATTCAGTACGGGGCTTGCGGAGAACATCGAATTCATCCTGGCCCCTGCGGGGAATATGTTTTTCATGGGGGCCTACCTGACTGCAATTTTCGGCACCGGCCCCGAATGGCAACCTGTCTGGTGGGTGGTCGGCTATGCCTGCATGCTGGTGCTTTCGAACCGGGGTTTGGGGGTGTCGATGCGCGCGGTCGTGCTCATTACCATCGCGGCGGTATCCGTGCTGGTCGTGTTCTTTATTACGGCTTACCCGCATATGGATTTCACCGGCAATGCCCTGAACCTTGCCGCCGACGCCACAGGCAAGTCGGTCGAAGTGCAGGGCGGTAACGGACCATGGCTACCGTTCGGACTAACCGGCGTCATGCTTGCATTGCCGTTTGCCGTCTACATGTTTCTGGCCATTGAACAATTGCCACTGACTGCCGAGGAGTCGCATAACCCGACCCGGCATTTGCCGCTGGCATTGGTCTGGGGCACGGTGATTCTTGCGGTATTGGCATTGGGCGTGTTGTTTTTCAGCGCATCGATCGGCGGCGGCAGCTTCTTCATGAGTACGTCTTCGGAACCGTTGCTTGATGGCTTCCGGGAAATTTTCGGGCATACCGCAAGCAAGCTGTTGTCAGCGGTGGCAGTGCTGGGGTTGGCGGCGTCGTTCCTGGCGGGCAGCTTTGCCGCAGGACGCAATATCTACTCGCTGTCGCGTGCCGGTTACTTGCCAACCGGGCTATCGGTTACGCACCCGACCCGCAATACGCCGAATATTGCACTGGCTACCGGGGCGCTGGCTGCACTGGGTATCCTGATGCTCTGCTGGTTTACTTTCGGCAAGGATAACAACGCACTAATGGGCGGAATTCTGGTGAGTATGATCGTGTTCGCTGGAATGATTTCCTACATCTTGCAAAGCGTCGCTTACATTCGCTTGAAGCGCTCCTTCGCTAATTTGCATCGGCCTTATCGCAGCCCTTACGGAATATTCGGAGCCGTCGCGGTGATCATCATTGCAACCGCGACACTGATTTATCAGTTTCTCGATCCTCTCTATAAATGGGCGGCCCTCGCTGCTGCCTGCTGGTACCTGATCGGGATTGCCTACTTTGCTTTCTATCGTCGTCATCGCCTGGTGTTGTCACCTGAAGAAGCATTCGCCGTAAGTGGCGGTCGTGAAGGAAATCCGCAATGACTAGTGTTGAACGATCCAGAGACAAGGGCCGTCTGGCCGGAAAAGTGGCCATTGTCACCGGCGGCGCCGGTGGATGCGGCGCGGCAGCAAGCCGGTTGTTCGCGGTGGAAGGGGCCAAGGTGGTCATTATCGACTTGAATGGGGAGGCCGCCGTCAACCTGGCGTCGCAGATCATTGCCGAAGGCGGTCAAGCATTGGGGCTGGGCGCCGATGTCTCGCAAGCCGTTCAGGTTCGTGAGGCTATCGCCCGAGGGCTGGCAGAGTTCGGTCCGGCGGACGTGCTGTTCAACCACGCCGGCACCTTGATCGTGAAACCTTTTCTGGACGTGCAGGAGCATGAGTGGGACTGGCTCATGGCCGTGAATGTCAAGAGCATGTACCTGGTCACACAGGCGGTGCTTCCACAGATGCTTGCCAAAGGCTCGGGCAGTATTGTGTGCACTTCGTCGATCTCTGCGCAGTATGCGACCCCAGGCGAGGTCGTATACAACGCCAGCAAGGGCGCATGCCAGATGTTCGCGCGCGCCATCGCCGTCGAGTTTCGTGATCGTGGCATTCGCTGCAACGCAGTCGCCCCGGGTTTTATCCGTACCCCTCACGGCGAGCGGGAACTGCGCGACTTGCAACTGATGGGCGTGGATGCCAGTGAAGCGGCGATCAAGTTGCAGCAAGGGCGGCTTTGCGAGCCGGAGGAGGTCGCACGGGCCGCATTGTTCTTAGCCAGCGACGATGCTTCGTTTGTAAGTGGCGCGCAGCTGTTTGTGGACAACGGTTTTTCAGCGGTTTAAATCAATCGTGGCAGGAAATATGCTTGCTCTTTATCGCTGGGTTAAGGGTGCGCTCACAAGTAGGGCGCACTGGATAAAGACAAGGGGATGGCATGGCAATTTCAGTTCCGGATGGCAGAAGTGGCATGGATGCCGCGCCCGTCCTTGATGCATGGCACTGCGCGACGCCCGGCTTGGTCGCATTGCTGCAGTGTGATGGCTTTGCCCGACAGTTGGATGAGGCTTTGTGGACCGTTGTGAATTTCGACCAAAGCTGCGTGCTGTTTTACCCAGTGGACGGCTCACCAGTGTTACTGCACAACAATCTGCAAGGTATTTGCGAACCGGGAGCGATGCACAGCTATCTTAACGGTACGTATTTGCTGGACCCGGTTTATACCGCCTGCGCTCATGGCCAGGCGAGCGGACTTTATCGCATGAGCGAATTGGCCCCTGATGCTTTCTTCGAGGGTGATTACTTCAATTCCCCTGACGTGCATCCTTGTATTTCCATGCAGTCGGGTACATTGGCGGAAGAAATTGTCTTCATCTCCGCATTGCCGGGCATCGGTCACCTTGCTTATTCACTGATGCGACAGAACGCTTCTCCGACGTTTTCCGCTTTGCAGTTCGAAGGTTTACAGGGCTGCCGTGCGATGGTCGATGTATTGCTGCAACGCCACTATCAAGGTGTTTGCGCTCATCACGACGACAGTGCATCGGCCTTGAAAGAGCACTTGAACAACGCTTTTTCGCGATTCGCCGCTGATCAGCTAACCCCCCGTGAACAATTGATCGTCAGCATGATCCTGCGTGGACACTCCAGCCTTTCGATTTCACTGCACCTTGGTATCGCGGAGGGCACGGTAAAAAACCACCGCAAGCACCTGTATTTCAAGCTCGGCATTTCCAGCCAATCCGAGCTGTTTCATCTGTTCGTGAATTTTGTCCTTAGCCATACCTCAAATGTTCCGTTTGCCAATGCGGGTAACGCGCTGGTGTTCCAGGAAGCTTTTGCCAACTGACGAAGTTCAGTGTCGCTGTCACGTATGGAAGTTTTGGGCCTTGGCTGACAGCGGGTAGCACAGCGAGAAAGCCTGCACTTGGGCGCCACCTGATCTGATCATTGGCTACACATAATGTATATTATGTTAAACGAGATGTTTATAAGGTCGGCCAGCCTTTGCAGTTGACGATCAAATTCGAAAGTTTCTGGCTCGGTTCAACATTCCATGGAGCCAAGTCCGCATCACCCGCTAAACACTCGGCACCCGGCGTAACGAAGCACGCTGGACAGGCATCTGCTGCCAAGCCAGCTGCGCCTGAACAATGGCGACCGCCTCCAGCACTTTATGCGCCCAGCCCTCATCTTCCGGATGCACCACGACGACGCGAAAGCCGTGGTCATCACCTTCAATCTGCACGCCTTCGGAATCATCGACGTGCAAATCGATATCGAACGCCGGCGGATATTTCGAGGGTGCATTCGACAGCCCATGGACCGTTAGCGCTTGATTGTGCAGCACGCTATTGACCACGCCGTCGACGCGGATGCCGTAGAGCAACAGCCAACGCCGGATGTAGGACGGCGTGCGACCGGACGACGTATAGACCCAGATGCTGCAATCCTGGCGGCGCAGTTCTCGGATCAGGGAGCGTGTGCCCCTGCGCAACGGCTCGCCCAGCCAGCGATGAACACAGGCCGGCAATCGGCTTTGTTCGACTTCGCAGTGGTGGAGTTGGCAGGCGAGCGTGTCATCGATATCAAACGAAATGCGTATGCGCTGCCGCCTGGACATCTGCATCGGGATAGCCCAGCGGATGGCCTGCCCTGCCCGGCTGCCGAGGGTTTTGCATTTGGCGAACGCTGAATTCCCGCGCATCAATGGCCACCCTGAAAGATGGGCAAAGGCTTGCCTTTGAGAAAGAACTTCATCGGGTCAGGCGCTTGTTCTTCCAGGAAGGCTGCGTATTTTTTCTTGATCTTGGGCAGTTCGTACAACGCCTTGACTCCATGTTTGGCAGAGTTGCGTATGACCGATGACGGGTTGAAGTAGCCTTTGGCGTTTTCCAGCGTCAACACGAAAGGCGGCAAGCCCGCGCGCATGAGCAGGTAGCTGACGATGAGCGACCCACTGCGGTTGTTCCCTTCAATGAACAACTGCGGCTTGCTGAGAATGCGCACATAGACGCCCGCCGCCCGCTTCCAGACGGATTCGCTGCGATACGTGCAATACCAATTGAACAAGTCCTTGATGCCTCCCTCAACGTTGTTGAAGAAATGCGCCTCGGTCGCGGCCAGGTGCTGGGCGTATTCCAAGCGGCGCGTCGGGTCTCGACCACAAAGCACCGTGGCGTTGATCTCGAGCATCAGGTTCAGTTGCTGAAGGTCAAATAGATCGACGCCGCGGGCAACATAGTCGTCAATCAACGCGTAGCCTTCAAGCACGTTCTGCAGTACTTCGTCGGTCAAGGGATCGCGTGGCTCCGTGAAGTGCCGGCTGAGCTCGGCGAAGCGATTTTGCACTTCGCGCAGTGCATGTTCAATCGCAGGCAAATCAAGGCGATGCGTAGCAGGCATTGGTGCTCCTTGGAAACGCTTGGTAAATGTCTACCGGATGCCCGCCAAATCCATTTGGCTTCTGCAGGTATGCGGCCTTGACCGGATGGGTGGCTTAGCTGAACTTGCCGCTGATGTAATCGCCGGTCATCTGTTCACGTGGGTTGTCGAAAATCTGCGTTGTTGGACCCATCTCAACCAGATAGCCGGTGCGCGTGCCCTGGGAAATATCCACCGAGAAGAACGCCGTCGTGTCAGCGACACGGATGGCTTGCTGCATGTTGTGGGTGACCAGCGCGATGGTGTAATCCTTTTTCAACTCGACCATCAATTCCTCGACCCGCCGGGTGGCGATCGGGTCGAGTGCCGAACACGGCTCATCCAACAGCAGGACTTCCGGCTCGGTGGCGATGGCGCGGGCGATGCACAGGCGTTGTTGCTGGCCGCCGGAGAGCGACAGGCCGCTGACCTTGAGCTTGTCCTTGACTTCATCCCACAGGGCGGCGCCTTGCAACGCATGCTTGACCCGATCGCCTATATCGCCTTTGTAGCGGTTGAGGCGCAGGCCAAACGCGACGTTGTCGAAGATGCTCATCGAGAACGGGTTCGGCTGTTGGAACACCATGCCGATGTAACGGCGCACGACCACCGGATCAACGCCCTTGCCATAGACATCTTGTCCAAGGAAATGCACGTGGCCTTCGAAACGGAAACCTTTCACCAGATCGTTCATCCGGTTAAGGCTGCGCAGCACGGTACTCTTGCCGCAGCCGGATGGCCCGATGAAACCGGTGATCTTGTTTTTCTCGATCGGCACATGGCTGTCACGTACCGCCATGAAGTTGCCGTAGAAAATCTTGTCCAGTTTGCAGTCCATGACTACAGGCGCCTGGGTGACAAACGGAGCGGCTATTTGCGCAGTGGATACGTTCAAGATCAGATGCTCCCGTTCTTAATACTTGGGCTTGCCGAAGATACGGCTGATGATATTTACGACCAGCACGATCATCACCAGCACCAGTGAGGCCGCCCATGCGAGTTCGAGCTGGTTGTCGAACGGCATGCCGGAGAAGTTGTAGATCAGCACGGCAAGCGATGCCGTCGGGTTCATGACCTCGAGGCTGCCTTGGTGGTAGATCCAGTAGTTGCTGAACAGCGCGGTAAACAACAGCGGCGCTGTTTCGCCCGCGGCCCGTGCTACCGCCAGCATGACGCCGGTCAGGATCGCCGGCATGCCGGTGGGCAAGACGATTTTCCAGATCACCTGCGAGCGCGTGCAGCCCATGCCATAGGCGGCATCCTTCATGATTTTGGGCACCATCCGCATCGACTCTTCCGCCGTCAGCACGACGATCGGCAGCATCAGGACTGCCAGCGCCACGCCACCGGCCGGTGCCGAATAAGTGCCGGTGGTCATCACCACCAGGGCGTAAGCAAATACCCCGGCCAGAATCGATGGCAACCCCGTGAGCATCTTGGCGGCAAAGCGCGCAGCGTTCGCCAGCTTGCTGTCCGGCCCCAGTTCAGCCAGGAAAATCGCCGCCATGATGCCGACCGGCACCGCGATTGCCGCCGCGATACCCACCATCACAAAGGTACCTGCCATCGCGTTGCCGAAGCCCCCGCCCATCTCGAAGCCAGTCGGCGGCAGTTCGGTGAAGACTTCCAGGTTCAGGCGAGCGCCGCCGCGGGTGATCAGCATGTAGAGCACGGAAATCAACGGTACGCTGGCCAACAGCGCCCCGCCCCAGACCAGGGTGGTCAGGATCAGGCTGCGCAGGGCGCGGCCCTCGAACTTGCGCTGCAGGCTGGGCATCGCGCCTGCTGGAGCCGTCAAGTCTGTTGCAGCAGTCAGGTCGGTCATCACTTATTACCCCGTTGGGCGTACATCATGATCAAGGAGCCGAAGACGTTCACGATCAACGTGATCAACATCAGCACCAGTGCGGCATACATCAACACCTCGATCTCGTTCGGCCCGGCTTCGGGGAAGTTCAGGGCCAGCAAGGCCGCCAGGGTGTTGGCCGGTGCGAACAGCGAAAGGGAAATGTTATTCGCGTTGCCTACCAGCATGGCCAGCGCCATCGTTTCACCCAACGCGCGTCCCAGGCCAAGTACCAAAGAACCGAAAATGCCCGTGGCGGCCGACGGCACCATCACCTTGAGAATCGCTTCCCAGTGGGTGGTCCCCATGCCGTAGGCGGCCTGCTTGGTTTTCATCGGTACGCCCGTGAGCGCATCCTGCGAAACAGCGGCAATGGTTGGAAGAATCATGATGGCGAGCACCAACGCCGCAGGAAGCAACCCCGGCCCGCTCAAGGATGTGCCGAAAAACGGCACCCAGCCGAGTTCGCTGTTCAACCAGGTCGTCAGTGGCCGAATCGCCGGGATCACTACGTAGATCCCCCACAGGCCGTAGACGACGCTGGGGATGGCCGCGAGTAATTCGACAATGGTGCGGAAAATGGCGGCGAGCTTGGGAGGCAGGAAGTCCTGGGTCAGGAAAATCGCCATGCTGACGCCGAAAAAGCCCGCGATCAGCAATGCGATGAAGGCGCTGTAGAGCGTGCCCCAGATAGCCGGCAGGATGCCGTATTTACCCTGGTTCACGTCCCAGACGGTGCCTAGGAGAACATCGAACCCGTGCTTTTCCATGCCAGGCAGCGCCTTGCGTCCCACTTCGAACACGAGGGCAAATACCAACGCCAGAACCAGAATTACCCCAATACGCGCAAGCGCACGAAAGGTGCGATCAACCAGGAAGTCCTTCGCGGACGGTGGTTGGCAGGCAGAATCTGGATTAACCGGTACGACAAAGGGTTTGTTCATTGGCTAAGTCCGGAACAAGGGGGAAACTCTCCCGGCATGGCTGACAGCACACGCCGAGAGAGGCCTCAGGCGTTACTGAATGTTGGCGGACGCTTTGCGAACCTGCTCGACAACCGACTGCGGCAACGGGATGTAACCCATCGAGTCGGCAATTTTCTGCCCTTCGGTCAGGCTGTATTCGACCATTTCACGCATGGCCTTGGCCTTGGCCGGGTTGCCGTTGTCCTTGCGGAAAATCATCCAGGTGTAGGACGTGATCGGGTACGACTTGGCGCCGTCTGGATCAGGCAACCAGGACACCAGGCTATCCGGCATCTTCACCGCTGCCAGCGCCTCGGCACCACTCTCGGCGTTTGGCACGACGTAGTGGCCGGCCTTGTTCTGCAACTGGGCAAAGTCAACCTTGGCAAGTTTGGCGAAGCCGTATTCGATGTAGCCAATCGCGCCCGGCGTCTGGCGCACAGTAGCCGTCACGCCATCGTTCTTCGGCGACTTGATGAACTTGTCACTGGCCGGCCAGTTGACGGTGTTGCCCTCCCCCAGCGCCTGCTTGAACTCCGGATTGATGGTCGCCAAGTGCTTGGTGAATACCGCGGTCGTACCGCTGGAATCCGCACGCACAACCACCGTGATCGGCGTATCGGACAGTTTCAGGTCCGGGTTGGCAGCGACGATCTGCGGATCGTTCCAGCGGGTGATTTTGCCCAGGAAAATGTTGGAGTACACATCGCGTGGCAACTTCAAGCCTTTAGGATTGCCCGGCAGGTTATAGGCCAGCACGATTTCCCCGGCGGTCATCGGCAGCAACTGCACGCCTTCGGCAACCTTGGCGATATCTTCGTCTTTCATTGCCGAGTCACTGGCGGCGAAATCAACGGTTTTATTCAGGAAGTCCTGTACACCCGCGCCGCTGCCCTTGGATTGGTAATCCACGGTGACACCTTCGGATTTCTTGCTGAAATCCTTGAACCAGGTCAGGTAGATCGGCGCCGGGAAACTCGCGCCAGAACCCGTCAGACGGACGCTTTCTGCAGCGAACGACGCCGAAGTGGCACCAAGAGAAAGCGTAACGGCGAGCGCAACAGACTTCATCAAACTTTTCATTGAAAGAAATTCCTTGTGATGACGGGCTGGGGAACTCTGCAACAGTCGTGTTACGTTTTTATGAACATCGAATTGCAAAAGGGGACAAATGTCCCCGTTTTGCGCCACCGCACCGACGTGAAACGCTCGCGCACACCCACGCCCCGGCGTTTGCGCAGGGCATGAAGAAGTTGAGTTCACACGCCGATTGATCGGATCGCAATGCCGAGGCGCATTGATTCCGGCAGCGCTGGGGCTGCTTGCAGGTCGTAAGGAGCCGTTCGAGGGATTGCCGTCATGGACGGCTGGCGCTGGGACGTATCAGTGGCGCAACAACCTACGCAGCGGAACCCCATCCTTGAGCACGGGGGATTTGATGACGATGTAACTGAAGTACTTGGAAATGCCGATGTTCTTGTCCAGCAACCCTTCGATCACTTCCTGGTAATGCTGGATGCTGCACGTCATGAAGCGCACCAGGTAATCGTAACCGCCGCTGATCAAATGGCACTCCAGCACCTCATCGACCAAGCGAATATTGGATTCGAACTTGGCGAAGTCTTCCCGCTTGTGGTCGCTCAGAGTGACTTCAGTGAAGACCGTGACCGAGTCAGTGATCTTGGCCAGGTTGAGATGAGCCCTGTAGCCGGAAATATAACCGGCCGACTCGAGCCGCTTGACTCGCTGCAGGCAGGGGCTGGATGACAGGCCCACGGCATCGGCGAGACTGACGTTGGTCATTCGACCGTCCTTTTGAAGTTCAACAAGGATACTGATATCAATTCGGTCTAGTTTTATTAAACCTTCCATCGGGTACCCCTCGGTTGTCTTCAGGTTGACAGTGGTTTTAGCAAATTCAACGCCGCAAAGATAGCTGATGCTGAGCGACGAGGTCGGCCATGCTGGTGATGTAGAAATCGGCGGAATATTCTTGATTATCAGGCTCATGGCCACGGCGGATCAGGCACAGGCCAGCCGATTTTGGCGGGGACGCGGGTGGCCTGGACACTTGCATGATGTTTTCAGGCTTGAGCTTGTTCGCCAGCAACCATGCCTCGTCCTCCAATGGATTGTTGGCGCGGGAATGCAGGTCCTCGGGGGGAATTCCCAAGCGCTCGCAGAGCGGGTCACGGTCCTCGGCATCACGATCGCAATACACCAGCAGCCGGTAGAATTTGCGCAGGTACAACATGGCACCGGGCGCGTCCTCGAACAGCGACCAGTTGCTGGCCGAACGGGCAAAGCTCATGCCCTCCTCCCAACTGACCTTGAGCCCCAGGCGCTCTGCCAGTTGACGATGGGCAAAGCACAACAAACCACTGAAGCCCAGTTCGGAAAAACGCGGATAGAGCCCGCGCACCGCCTCGTCGAACTCAGCCAGCACCGCTTCCCTGCCAGGCGTGCCCGGATGGTTGTCGAGCAAAGGTTGCAGGGCCGTCCAGACACCGGAATCCCGATCGACCAGGACTTCGTCGCAATCGATCAGCAGCGCACGATAATCAGTCAGGTGCATGTGTGTCGCCTCCCATGATGCATTCATCAATCCATATGCGCTAAATGCCCCCGGTCGGCACATCGCTACTGCGGGCCGACCGAGACCTGAGATTAATCCAACACGCGCAGCAATGCTGCTTCAAGAATGGTCAGTGCTTCGTCGATCTGACTTTCTTCGGTGACCAGGGGCGCCAGGAAGCGCAGGACATTTCGGTGCACCCCGCATTTGATCACCAACAGCCCGCCGACCCTGGCCTGGTCGATCAGTTGTTGAGTGAGTTCGGCATCGGGGCTGCGGGCCTCATCGTCCTTGATCAATTCGATGGCCAGCATGAAGCCAGTACCGCGCACGTCACCGATGCGCGGGTGACGTGCCTGCAAGCGCAGCAGGCCCTGACGCAGCCGCTCGCCCAGGACCTGGCCACGCTCGAGCAACTGCTCCTGTTCGTAAGCGTCGATCACCGCCAGCGCCGCGGCACAGGACAAGGCGTTGCCGCCATAGGTGCCGCCAAGACCACCAGGCAATGGCGCGTCCATGATGTGCGCACGCCCCACCACGCCCGAAATGGGCAAGCCACCTGCCAGACTCTTGGCGACGGTGACCAGGTCCGGCTGAATGCCAGCGTGCTGAAAACCGAACCATTTGCCGGTACGCCCGAAGCCCGTCTGGATTTCATCGAGGATGAGCACGATGCCGTGTTGCTCGGTGAGGGTCCGCAGCGCCTGGAGAAACTCGGGCGGTGCGCAAAGGAAGCCGCCGTCGCCCTGCACCGGCTCGATGATGATCGCCGCGACGCGATCCGGAGCGACTTGGGTCGCCAGCAACTCATTCAGGGCCTGCAACGCCATCTCGCTGCTGAAACCACGATAGGCATTCGGGTATGGGGTATGGAAGACCTCCGGTGCGAAGGGCCCGAAGTTCTGCTTGTAGGGCTGGCTCATGCCCGTCAGCGTCGTCCCCAGCAAGGTACGCCCATGAAAACCGCCACGAAAGGAAATGACCGCGGGACGATTGGTATGGGCGCGGGCGATCTTCACCGCGTTCTCCACCGCCTCCGCGCCAGAGGTGAACAGCGCCGCCTTGTAGGCTTGCTGACCACCTACCAACTCGCACAGGCGCTTGACCAGGTCGAGATAGGGCTTATAGGCCACCACCTGGAAGCAAGCATGGCTGACCTTTTGCAATTGGGCCTGCACGGCCGCGACTACCTTCGGATGATTGTGACCGATGTTCAAGACGCCAATGCCGCCGACGAAGTCCAGGTAGCGCGCCCCATCCACGTCCCACACTTCAGCCCCCTGGGCCCGGTCGATGACCAGCGGATGTGCGGTGACCAGACCCCGGGGCACGAATTGATCGCGTTGACGGAGCAAGCTTGGGGTTTCTTCGACTTTACTGTTCATGGCATCTCCCACAGTGAACCAGGCAACCGGGAAACGGCTGCGATGTGTTCCACAGGTTAAGCGTTCGACGCGATTGTCTAAGCCGAACTTGGGCTCTGGGAAATTCGGATCGACTGTTTTCACCCCGGCAAACAGCAGAATCCTTCAGCCGCCTCCAGTGCCATGGAATCTGCCGGCAGACGCCCCATACAACGCAGCGATGTGTGATTACGCAGGCTCTTTTGATACATCCTGCTTTGCCACTCGGGCATGCTGGAGGTTCCCTATCCAGTACGAGAAGTGACCCATGGCCCTGCTTTATAAAGCCGACCCGGTACGCGGCGAACAATGGAAGCGTCTATTCGCCGAGCACGCACCGGATATCGAATGGCGTGCCTGGCCGGACATCGGCGATCCGAAGGATATTCGCTACCTCGCCGCCTGGCAGGCGCCGGACGACCTCGAAACACGGCTGCCAAACCTGGAGGTGCTGTTCGCCTTGTCGGCCGGGGTCGACCAGCTTGACCTTGATCGCCTGCCCACGTCCCTGCCGGTGGTCCGGCTACTCGACCCCGGCATCACCCGGGGCATGTGCGAGTACGCCAGTTTCGCCGTGCTCAGCCTGCACCGGGACATGCTCCGTTATCGCCAGCAACAGGTCGCCCGGTGCTGGCAGGCGCACTTGCTGCAGCCAGCGGCCCAACGTCGGGTCGGTGTCATGGGACTAGGCATGCAGGCCCAGCAGATCCTGGCCACTTTGCAGACCTTTGGCTTCGCCTTATCAGGTTGGGCACGCAGCGAACACCGCATCGCCGGGGTGGACTGCTTTGCCGGTGACGAACAGCTTCCGGCGTTCCTCGGCCAATGCGACATCGTGTTGTGTGTCTTGCCATTGACCGAGCAGACCAAAGGGATTCTCAACCGCCAGTTGTTCCACCATCTGCCCAAGGGGGCAGCCCTGGTCAACATGGGCCGCGGCGGGCACCTGATAGAAGAGGATCTGCTCGAGGCCCTAGCCAGCGGCCAGCTCAGTGCCGCGGTGCTCGACGTATTGCAACAAGAACCGGCCGCGCCGGATCACCCGTTCTGGCAGCATCCACAAATATTGCTGACGCCGCATATCGCGGCGATGACCCAACCCGAAAGTGCCTTTGGCGTGTTGCTGGACAATATCCGACGCCATCAGCGCGGCGAATCGATGCTCGGCCAGATTGACCCTCAGCGACGTTATTGACCCGCGCTTGTCATGCACCTACGAGAAAAACACCGACGAAAAATCCGCTGATATTTGCTGCTGAGCCTGGTCCCGATTTGAGCAATAACTGCGGCGCGCGAAGCCGCAACTTATGCAATCTACCGAATCAATGTCCGCCTCTTGTCAGGCCTGGTGGCAGGTGAGATACCAACACTTTCAGCGGAGAAATCCGACCGGTCACGCTCCCTGTCCATGGAGATCTGTCATGTCCAACACGCAACGCCCCGCCTTTACCTATCGCCCCATGACGCCTGCCGATGTGACATCGGCTCATGCCTTGTCCGTGCAGTTGAAGTGGCCCCACCGCCTGGAAGACTGGGCCATGCTGCAGCGTGTCTCGCAGGGTTTTGTCGCAGAGGACGAAGGCCGCCTGATCGGTACGGCGTTCACCTGCCCGCAGGGTGATTACGCCACGATCGGCCTGGTGATCGTCAGCGATGAGTACCAGGGCCAGGGCATCGGTCGCAAATTGATGGAGCTGGCACTCCAGGCGTGCGGTTCACAGACCCCCATGCTCAATGCGACGCTGGCGGGCGCGCCTCTTTATGTCAGCCAGGGATTCGTCGACTTTGGGCATATCCAACAACACCAAGGAAACGTATTGCCCCCTGCCCCCACGGACCTGCCATCCAGTGAGCGCTTGCGCCACCTGACCGAAGCCGATCGAAACGACGTGATCGAACTCGCCAACGCTGGCAGCGGCCTGGACAGGCATGCCGTGCTCAACGATCTGTTTGAGAGTGTCGAAGACGTCGTGGGAATCGAGCGTGAGGGTCAATTGCGAGCGTTCGCCCTCCTGCGTTCCTTCGGTCGTGGTCGTTACATCGGCCCGGTCGTTGCGGAAAATCCAGAGCAGGCCAAGCACCTGATCACGGTGTTGTTGGCTCAAGTGCCGGATGCTTTCGTGCGCATGGATGTACTGCCCGACAGCGGGCTCGGTTCCTGGCTGGAAGAAGCCGGGCTGAAACAGGTCGACACCGTCGCACAAATGGTTCGTGGGACCCCACCCCAGGCCAGCGATGGCGTACACCAGTTTGCGCTGGTGACCCAGGCCATCGGCTGACACCCCACTCACAGCGACACTATCCACTCTCCCGGAGTAACACCCTCATGCTAGAACCCACCGCCGTGCTGCTCGCACATGCCAACGGCACTCCCGCGTCAACAGCATTCACCTGCGGCTCATTGGGCGCCAACGATCCTTTCGACAGGCAGACTGCTTATGTCGGGACGGATGACATTGCTGCCGGTGTCGTCCAGGCGAGCGGACAATTCAGTGTCGACCAATACCCCTACAGTGAAACGATCGTGGTTCACGCGGGGCGCGTCACCCTGCTGAGTCGGGAGCACTCGCTCGAACTCAATCCGGGTGACAGCGCCGTGATCGCCCGTGGTACATCGGTTCAGATCGACGCGCTACCTGGCTCGTTCTGGGCATTCTGTGCCGATACCCAGTCTGTTGAAGCCGGTACTGTCGGACTGACCGCCCTCCCCCCATACACCCTGCTCTCCCCTTCGACGCCTCCGAGTGAAGAATTCCTGCTGAGCCCGACACCGCAATGTCGCTCGAACAACGTGTTCGTCGAGGACGCGACCAACCTGCGCATCGGCATCTGGGACTCGACACCCTATACCCGCAAGGCGCGGCCACACACGATGCATGAACTGATGCACCTGATCGAGGGCAGCATCATTCTCCAGAACGCCGATGGTTCTGAACTGGCGGTCAACACGGGCGATACGGTGTTCGTGCCTCGAGGCGCCCCCTGCGCCTGGAAGAGCAGCGTCTATGTGCGCAAGTTCTACGTCTGCAAGTGATGTCTGGCGGGGCTTTTTTGGGTTGCTGAGGCCGCGCTCCCCCTGTGGGAGCGAGCTTGCTCGCGATGGCGGTGGTTCAGTCACATGGGTGCTGGGCTTGCTGGCCCCATCGCGAGCAAGCTCGGCTCCCACATGGGTTCTTCGGTGCCCACAGATTCAGCATCCGCCCGCAATCCCTTGTGGGAGCTGAGCTTGCTCGCGATGGCGGTGGTCCGGTCACATGGATGCTGGGTTTACTGGCCTCATCGCGAGCGAGCTCCCACATGGGTTCTTCGGTGCCCACAGATTCAGCATCCGCCCGCAATCCCTTGTGGGAGCTGAGCTTGCTCGCGATGGCGGATCGTCAGCAATGATGATGTCGACTGACACAACGCCATCGCGAGCAAGCTCGCTCCCACAAGGGGAGCGCGGTGTACATGAGGTCTGTGGCTTCTGGAAATCCAATGTGGGAGCGAGCTTGCTCGCGATGCTCAGTTCAAAGCGCCATCGCAATAGCCTGACCCACATCCTGGGTCGAGCCCTGCCCGCCTAGATCAGGTGTGATCGGCCCCTCGGCGATCACCTGCTCGATGGCCCTGAGAATTCCATCATGGGCCGCACGGTAGCGCTCATCGCCATTGCCGAGGAAGTCCAGCATCAAGGCGCCGGACCAGATCATCGCAAACGGGTTGGCGATGTTCCGTCCATAGATATCCGGCGCCGAGCCATGGACCGGTTCGAACAACGAGGGAAAACGGCGCTCCGGGTCGAGGTTGGCCGAAGGGGCGATGCCGATGGTGCCGGCGCAGGCAGGGCCCAGGTCGGACAGGATGTCGCCGAACAGATTCGACGCCACGACCACATCGAAGCGGTCGGGTTGAAGCACGAAGCGCGCGCAGAGGATATCGATGTGTTGCTTGTCCCAGGTGACGTCCGGGTACTGCTGCGCCATGAGCGCGGTGCGTTCGTCCCAGTACGGCATGCTGATGGAGATGCCGTTGGACTTGGTCGCCGCGGTCAGGCGTTTGCGCGGCCGGGTCTGGGCCAGGTCGAAAGCGAACTTGAGAATCCGGTCCACGCCGCGGCGAGTGAACACCGACTCCTGCAGCACGAACTCATGTTCGGTGCCTTCGAACATCTTGCCGCCGATCGAGGAATACTCGCCCTCGGTGTTTTCGCGGATCACCACGAAGTCGATGTCCCCGGCTTCGCGTCCGGCCAGCGGGCACGGT
>Ga0213822_1001028_pt1 | contig 17360 bp, 18 predicted proteins | sample MC6MC0908MG_FD_179872 | JGI IMG/M metagenome (GOLD analysis project Ga0213822, IMG submission 179872) | Enriched soil aggregate microbial communities from Iowa State University, Ames, United States - MC6-MC0908-MG | ecosystem: Environmental > Terrestrial > Soil > Unclassified | place: USA: Iowa...
TTGCGACCAGTTATTGATTCGTCAACAAAGGTGCTAATTGTCGGTTCAATGCCTGGAAAGCAATCATTAGAGAAACAGCAGTATTATGGCAATCCACGCAATCACTTTTGGCCGATTTTAGGAGAAATATTAGAGGTAAATATACCAGATGACTATGAACGAAGATTAAAATTGTTAAAGAGCAATCATATTGGCCTTTGGGATACGATAGAATCGTGCGAGCGTAAAGGAAGCTTAGATGCAGCTATTCGTAATGAAAAGCCGAATGATTTTAAAATGCTTTTTAAACAGTATCCAAATATTGAGTTGGTGCTTTTTAATGGTGGAAAGGCATTCGAAGTTTTTAAAAAACATATTGGCTTTGAGGTTTTAGTTGGTCGAGCCTATCAAAAAATGCCCTCGACCAGTCCGATACCAGGTAAAAATATTAAATCTTTTGAGGAAAAGCTTGAGGATTGGCGAGTGATGCAAGCTTATTTATCTATATAATTTCACTACTAAAAAATACCCTCTGATGAGTGTTGCAGAGGGTATTATAGTGCTATTAAAGGACTTTACTGCCAAGTATTGTAGTGAGATCCAGCGGGGCTATAGAAAAATTTAAATTGATAGTTCTCTGCTAAAGCACGACTTTTTTCTTCATCCTCAAATCCAATCGCCATCACCTGAGTACCGAATTTATCTCGTATGTGAACTAATTGCTCCATCCTATCCAATGCCCAGTCATCTTCTCCAACTACATCATACGAGAAGTTTTCCCACATAATAAAGTCGATATATGGCGCTGTATAATCAGCTAATGTTTGAAACCCCCAATTTTGCGCAACAGACAAGCCTTTATATTGCTGTTTTATTTTTTGGATGAAGGATAACATTGCTTTATTTTGTGCTTCTTGCTCTTTTTCAGGTAAATAAGAATTAATATTGCCCACTGTATCTAAAAGCACACCGTCTAACCCTTTTTGAACAATTTGCTTCTGAATTTCTTCTAGTAAAAGCTCTTGATAGTGTTGAGAGGTCATATCCATTAAATACGAATCCCATTCAGCGAAATACACCTTTTCCCGATGCGCATCTTTATAAAAATCTGCTTCATTTAATTGACTATAAAGCGCTGAATTCCATTTGTCTGCTTCCATAGCGTTTATATAGCCATAAATTAGTGTTCCATTTTTTTGAGCATGGTCGATATACTTCTGCTGCATTTCGATTGGTTCCACAATGACCAAATCCATTTCGGCCATTTCCTTGCCAATCTTATCGTTTCCTTGATCTAAATAATATTTGTAATCCTTTACGTCAGCTAGCTTCGCTTGGATGCTTGTTGTAGATTCAGTGGCCTGATTCGAAGAAATTAGTAACCAAATGCCTAGTAATACAATTATGGAAGTAATTATTAAAAATAGTTTTCGCATAAGGGCTCCTTTTCTTGGAAATACTCTCCCATTATACAATATTAGCCAATGGAATAATTGGTTGAGTGTAGTCTACAAAGCTCCCCTAAAGATAGGCAATTGCTCAACGGTTATTCGCCTTTTTACATATATTGAAATATGTAAAAGGAGGAGTTTTTAATGTATAACAATCCATATGGAGAGGATTTCAGACCTCCAAGCGGGAATGAACCTAATTTCGAACCATCATTTGGACCGCCTGGATTTGGCCCACCACCATCATTTGGACCGCCTAATTTTGGCCCACCACCAGCAGGTCAAATGCCTCTTGGACCACCACCTAGTTTTGTGCCATCGACTCCACCGTGGGGAATAGGTACAAGTGGTATTCAATCATGCTTATTTAGAAATACGTATATATGGATGTTTAATGGATCAAGCTTTTGGTTCTTCCTAACTGCTGTAGGGAGAGAGTCTATTGCTGGGTTCCGATGGAGTAGCAGAAGGGGTTGGCGCTTCCAAACCATTGCAAGAAGAGAGATTCGCTCGTATGATTGCTCGAGATGGTAATGAAGTGTAGGACACTATGAACCAATAAGAATTGCCTGGTTAGTATGATGTTACTTGTGAAGAATTATTTTACAACTTTACCGTTGTTGTTTTAAAGACAATGATGTTACAATTATTGTAATTACAGATGAAGGGACGATGGGTGGCTAATGATTAACTAATCTTATTTTTTGCGCATGAAATTTTATATTTCAGAATCAAAATAGGATTAGTCTGCCCATTTTCCATAACGCGCATCTCGTATCGAACAAGCTTTGTCGATACGAGGTTGTACGATACTTACAAGTGCTTCATTTTCCATCTGAACCTCTTTATTTAGAAGCAGATAGGAGAAGTGGCTTACTTAGTAATGGAACACAAACAAAGCTTTGTTCATAAGCTTTTTTGTGTATGATATTTTTAAGACTAATCCTTCCAAAATACTTGGAGGGATTTTTTTGTCCTTCCGAACGGAAAAGGATGGATGTTATGAAGGAACTTTTAAAATTACAAGATGTACGTTATGAAATACAGGATACAAAGATTTTTGAGCAAATAACAGCAACGGCGAAGATGGGCGAGGTCATCGGCATTATTGGTAGAAATGGGGCGGGTAAATCCACATTATTGCAGTTGATTGCAGGCTCGATCGTGCCGACTTCGGGACAGTTACGTTGGTTGCAGTCTGCTAAAGTTGCTTATGTAGAACAGGAGAGTGCGCATTTTGATACGCTGGAGGTAACTGCAAACGAGGCTGATTTGCTTGCTAAATGGCAGGTGCCAGATGTGTTATTTTCAGCATTAAGTGGTGGAGAGAAGCTAAAAATGCGTCTTGCTGATGGTTTTGCACAAAATGCTCAATTACTTTTACTAGATGAGCCAACGAATCATTTAGACGAGCGAAGTACTGCACTGTTAATTGAGCAAGTAAAAAATTACGATGGTACCATCATTGTTGTCTCTCATGATCGCTATTTTTTAGACGAGATTGCGACTAAAATTTGGTCGCTAGAAGAAGGGAAGCTCATGGAGCATAGTGGCAATTATAGTAGCTATATGGCCGCTAGAGAACACCAAAGACTAACACAACAACGTGCCTATGATAAACAGCAAAAAAATATTGAACGTATAGAGGCACAGATGAAAGAGTTAACATCCTGGTCACAGAAGGCACATGCGCAGTCTACAAAGCAGGAGGGCTTTAAGGAATTTTATCGTGTAAAAGCAAAGCGTATGGACTCGCAAGTTAAATCTAAGAAAAAACGATTAGAGAAGGAGCTTGCGAAGGTTAAAATTGAAGCTGTAGAACCTGAAGAAGAGATTCGTTTTTCTTTAGACACAAATCAACGAGTGGGCAAGCGTTTTTTAGAGACAAAGAGTTTAACGAAGTGCTTTGAGCAACGAGCTTTATTGAAGGATGTAAATTTAATTGCAAAATTTGGTGAGAAAATTGCCATTATTGGGACAAATGGTAGTGGCAAAACAACATTATTAAAGATACTCTTAGGGCAGGTAGAGGCAGAAGGGGAAATTTGGCTATCTCCTGCTGCAAACATCGGCTATTTAACACAGGAAGTATTTGATTTACCACTGGATCAGACACCGGAGCAATACTTTTATAAAGAAACCTTTGAGGAGCAAGGGAAAGTTCGAAATTTAATGAAGCATTTAGGTTTTACATCAGCACATTGGACTGCTCCAATAGGCAAAATGAGTATGGGCGAGCGTGTGAAATGTAAACTAATGGCATATATTTTAGAGGACAAAAATGTGCTTATTTTAGATGAACCGACGAATCACCTTGATCTACCTTCTCGGGAGCAGTTAGAGAAAACACTTGCGCAATATAAGGGAACATTACTTGTTGTCTCACATGATAGATATTTTCTTGAGAAGGTAACTGATAGTGTGTGGGAAGTTCAAAATAAACGTATTGAGAAAAAATGGAGAAATAGTGCTCCTTCTCAAGCCGATGATAAAGCCGCTCTTCGTTTAAAACTTGAAAATGAAAGACAAGAAATACTCGGCAAGCTTAGTTTTCTTACGGCAAAGAATAAGGATTACGCTATGCTTGATCAAAAGTTTAACGAACTGACGAAGCAAATTAATGAACTTAAGTAACTAAAATAGTTTTTAGGTAGGGAAGAAAGAAGTGACCTTACACGATTAGTTCTGAGATGAACCCGGGGGGACCTGATCAGTTTCGGATCGAACCCGATCAGTTCTTCGGGGCATACCAGATTACTTCTAAGGTCAGCTCGATCGCTCTTAATAAAGGGGGGGCCAACGCCATGAAAAAAGTAGTTTTTACATTCATGCTTTTAAGTTTCAGTATAATCACTGCATGCTCTGATAAAGAAGAAAAACCTAACGTGCCAAACAAGCCGCAAGAAGAGCAGCAATCGCAGGAAAATCAACAGGAATCTTCTAAACCGAATAAGGAAAACACAGTAGCATCGATTACACAGGCTGGGGCACTAAAAAATGTTAAGGACCAGCTTAAAACGGAATTACCTATAACTTTACCAAAAGGGCTACCAATCACAGAAGGTACATTTTTAACGGCAACAACGAAGGCGGAAGCTAACGAAGTTGAAATAGTATTTTTTGAAAGCAAAGAGTATTTGCCAATCAACGATATTAAACTAAAACAACCAGATAGGGCGACCGTTATTGCTCGTCTCTTAGTGAAGCAATATGAAAGTGCCGACGAAGCAAGTAAGCAAATTTCTTTTGAGAACTTTAGTCAAAGTGGCGGTCAAGAAGTTGATCTTGGTTCCAATATTAAAGGCTATCAGGATGCAGGTGCTGGCTCTTTATGGACTGGTTGGAATGAGGGAAGATGGGCAATAGCGACTCAAACAAGAACAGACAATCCGGAAGCCGGTGTAAAGCTTGCTAAGCAGGCAGTACAATTTTTAGAATCGCATATGCTTCCTATTCCAAAGCAACACGGATCTGCACATTTAGATGTAAATGAATCAGGAAATTTAATCGTGTGGCAGGACGACAAGCTTGTCTATACGCTTGATTCAATCAAGGATCCGCTAAAAGCACTTGAAATGGCTACAGCTTTTTATCATTAATAAAAACTCCTAGGGCATGGTGAACTTCACACATCCTAGGAGTTTTATTTATGATGGCTTAAATCTTTTCTACGTCATCCACAAGTTGCTTATATTCTGCAAACCATTTTTGCCATTCTTCCATTGGAAATTCTTCATGTACAGTTCCATTTAATAAGTCTGAAAGCAGGTCTAAGCATATATGCCAGCCAGCTAAATCTTTTGGTGTATGCTCAGTTAGCTTACCAATCGGTTCAAGTAATACTAATATGGAACCACTACTAGTGTAGGAGAGTTCAAATCTGACTGTATCTTTACCCCATTCAAATTCGAGCACTTCCTTCTCAACATAGTCTGTAATCGTTATTTCCATATAAGCATCTGTTCCATCATTCATATTAAAATGGATTTTACCGTTTTTTCGAAGGTCAATGATTTCTAAATTATTCATCCATTTTTGAAGCTTGCCATTCTCCGTTAATACTGCCCAAACAGCATCAACTGAATGTGACAGTGGACGATCAAATTTTACGACATAGTTATTTTGTTGTTTCTGAACAGTAGCGAGCATTTGATATCCCCTTTTTTTACTTTACCTCATCATAGACTGCTTGAAATAGTCTTGTCACGCCTTCTTCTATTTCATTCTTCTTTAAATGTCCATACCCTAAAATAATCCGATTAGTATTTTTCCCTTTCTCTATCGAATGATCCTCTACAGGGTATATCTTTACACCAAGTTGTTCGATTTTAAACAATAGCTCTTTAGAAAAATGAATATCCTCTAATTCAGCAATTAAATGCATACCAGTAGAGTAACCTAAAATCTTCACTTTATTTGAAAAGGTTGTTTGCAAACATTGGATAAGAAAATCTCGCTGGTTTTTATAAAACTTCTTCATCTTTGCAATATGTCTTTCTAAATAGCCTTCTTTAATAAAATGAGCAAGAATAAGCTGATCTAATGATGGTGTGTGTAAATCAGTAAGCCATTTCAGCTGCCGACATTTCTCGATTAAATGAGTTGGGAGAACGATGTAACCTATTCTTAATGCTGGAGAAAGAATCTTGCTAAAAGAGCCTATATAGAGTACACGTTCTAGATCTAAACCTTGTAAAGAGCTGACAGGTGGACCTTCATAGCGAAACTCACTATCATAATCATCCTCAACTAAAAAACAATTATTCCTTCTGGCGAAATTGATTAATTGAATTCTGCGCTGTATTGGTAACGTACCCCCTAGTGGGAATTGATGTGATGGAGTTAGGAAGACAAATTTAGGATGCAAATTTTCTGGTATTAAGGCTGTCTTCATCCCATATTCATCTACAGGTATTGGATAAAGAGAGGCACCTGAAGATTTAAAAATCGTTTGAATATCATTCGTAATAGGATCTTCTATAATGGCTATATCATTAGGTGATAAAAGCAATCGAGAAACAAGTGTCAATGCTTGTGTAGCGCCGGATGTAATGACAATTTGTTCTGGATGACAGTGAACACCTCTAGTTCTTAATAAGTAGTGTGCTAACGTTTGTCTTAATTCTAAACGACCCTCTGGAAAATCATATCCAAAATTAGTTGATTCAATATCATTCCACAGTTGATGTGATAGCTTGGCCCATGTTTTACGGGGGAATAAGTCCAATGCTGGAATACCTGAACGGAAATTAATAATATGATTTTTCATCTTTTTTTCATCGACTTCAAATAAAAATGGTGCCTCATGCTGTGTTAAAAAGGCCCCCTCTGCAACAAATGTACCTGAACCACTTCGTGCAATTAAAAATCCCTCTGCTAACAATTGATCGTAAGCTTCCAATATGACATTTCTTGAAACCTTCAGCTCGAAAGAGAGCTCACGTGTTGATGCTAGCCTTTCACCTGCTTGAAGATGGCCATTTAATATTTTTTCCCGAATTTGCTGATAAACTTGCCGGTTTAGAGGTATATCTGAAGAACGATCGATTGGTATCCATAACAACTTTCTCTCCTCCTACTTAAAATTGGTACCTTGAAAAATTCTATAAAGTGGTTCTACTCCTACCAATTTTATCATGTTAAAGTACTGGAAAATAGAAAAGAGGAGGAATAAAAATGAAAAAGACAGAAGAAATAGTGATTCAAGCATTAAAATCTGCAGCAAGAAATGCTCAAATGAAACAGGACGTTCAACAGTCAACAGAACTCTATCCGTTATTATGGAAGGCAGCGAAACGGTATGTTACCGGTGAAGGGAGAAAGGATGCTATTCCGATTGCTCGAGAATTCATCACCAAGGATTATCAAATATCCCTAGAGTTTATAGGGGAGAATACAACTGCTTTAGTGGAATGTCAAAAGGCTAAAGATGAATATTTGCAGCTTATTGAGGGAATGGGTGCATTGGAGATAAGACAAACAGTGTCATTAGATTTGTCGCATATTGGACTTTCTGTTAATGCAGAACTAGCATATAAACACTTAATGGAGCTAGCTAAAAAAGCATATCAGTTCAGAATTACATTAATGATTAGTATGGAGGAGTCATCAAAGACGAGCGATATCCTCGATATTTATAAAAAAATAGCAAGCCAATATACCAATGTCGGGATTACACTACAAGTTCATCTTTATCGTACAGAGGAGGATATACAGCAGCTTATTCAATATCCAGGGAAAATAAGGCTTGTTAAAGGTGCTTTCCAGGAGCCGATCGACCTTGCTATGAAAAGATCAGAAGCACTGAATGAACGTTATCTTCATTATGTAGAGCAGTTGATTAATGCCAAGCATTCTATCTCGATAGCTACGCATGATGAAGTATTGATTCAAGAAATGGAACAAAGACAATATTTTAATCAGCCAAATGTTGAGATAGAAATGCTTTATGGTGTCCAGCCTGATTTGATACGTCAATTAAAAGAGAAGGGGTACCGCTGTAAGATTTATCTTACGTATGGAACTGATTGGTATTTATACTTATGCCATCGTCTTGCTGAATATCCGGAGAATCTATATTTGGCTGTAGCAGACATCATTAATCCAGCTATGTTAACTAGAAGTGAAAATTATTAAACAAGCAATACTACTAGCATGTACTTCTCGTAATTAGCCATAATGATATTCCTATATAATGGTATTTCAGCTAATATTGTTGGAAAAGGAGGGTTTCTTGATGTATCAAAAAGCTTTAGAGCGTTATATTACAGCGACAAATTCCCATGATTTTAATAACGTAAAGGAAATTTTGCATCCTCAAGCTGTGTATTGGTTTAGCGATAAATCATGCACAACCTTAGAAGAAATAGGAGCTTATTTTAATAATGCATGGAATTTGATAAAGGAAGAAGTTTATTCTGCTACTGATGTTCAATGGCTTACGGTTGATGAAAAATCTGCTACCTGTATTTATACATACCATTATGAAGGCTATCATAACGGAAAATTTGTATCAGGTAGCGGTAGAGCAACGAATATTTTTACTGTCTTAAATAATGAATGGAAGTTAATTCATGAGCATTTGAGTAGTTAAATTATTTTTATTGTTACTTGAATAAGTAGTAATGAAATAATAACTATTAGTAGTATTTTAACTGCTTTTATCGGAATTTTCGGTAGAACTAAAAGTCCGAGTTGAGAGCCGATAATAGACCCTACTGCCATCGCAATCGCGTATTCCCATTGAATAAAGCCAGTTTGGTAAAATACTAAAAATGCTCCAGTACAGCTCCCGAATATAAGCACACGTGTGAGCTGTACTGCCTTTATGTAGGAGTAATGGTAGCGTAAATAATGTAGTATGCTGAAGGTTGAAGAGCCAGGTCCGAAGCCACCATCATAAGCCGCAATTAAAAACGGCTGCCATAATCTATTATTGTGTTTCGTGTCATTTTCTTCCGAGGTAACAGTCCATTCTTTATTTTTCAACGTTACAAATAGGGCGAAAATAAGTAAAGTACATGCAATAATATTCATGGCCTTCTCTGACATAGATACAGTTAGAAGTGCTCCACAAATACCTCCAGCAATGGCTACTGCAACGTATTTTATAATAGATGCTAGTCGAAGCTCTTCATGATAAAGAAGATAAAAGATACTCGACAACGCTGCAATGCCTGATGAAAATTTATTCGTAGCAATGCTTGTTTGAATAGGTATGCCAACAAGTATCATAGCAGGAATCGTAATAAGCCCACCACCCCCAGCAAGGGTACCGATAAAAGCGGCAATAATTCCGATACCAACGAGCGTCATTGAAAGCTTCGTATAAAAAAGTCCAATTACAATGACAAAGGACACAATCAAAATAAAAGATTTTTTCATATGCGTCTCCTTTAACGTTATTAGTTAAAGGGTACTGGTAAATAAATCATAATTCTAATATATTATTTTCCGTTTTGTATAAATTAGATTTATAAATATAATCTGTATATTGTACAGCAAATTTTTTCTCTTCTGCTATAAATACTACTCGAAATACAGTCCCCTTAAAGCTCTGCACAAAGCGGCTCGACGCTCGCCCGTAGCGGAAATCAGAGCCTTCTAATTAATGAGGGTGAAAAAATGGCTGAAAAATAGAATGGATTCAGAGGTGAATGAAACTGATAAAAACAGAAGAAGGGTTAAAGAGATTAATTGCGGCAGACGACTGGATGATGGGTATTTTAACTTCTTTCAGCAGAAGTACACCTGCTGAAAGAAGTTAAAGCCTCCGGCGGATGTCACGGAATTGAAAAGGAGTTCTTTGTGCAAGCACAAAGCCGATTCCGGACGCAATTATGCCGAGGCATAATTGATCGACTGTAGAAAAGCTACAATTACCGGATTCATGGGTATGTGCAGGATTTGTTCGGTCTAAGGTTTGGGATGTTTTGCATGAAAAAAAATACAGAACACCATTAGCTGATATTGATGTGATATATTTTGATAAAGTAAACGCTTTAGAGGATTATGAGAAGCAGTATGAGCAAGAATTGAAGAAATATTTACCGGATGAGCCTTGGTCTGTGAAAAATCAAGCAAGAATGCATGTAGTAAATAACAGTGAACCTTATCAATCATCTATTGATGGCATTGCGCATTTTCCAGAAACACCGACAGCTATTGGTGTGAGGCTTGCTAATGGAAAACTTGAGATCGCTGCCCCCCATGGTATTCAGTACTTAACTTCTGGGATTGTCGCACCTACACCATATTTTCAAAAAGGCTCTCAAATGCATGAGGTTTATAAGAATAGGGTACATAACAAGCAGTGGAAATCACTTTGGCCAAAGTTACAAATTATCTACTAAAAAGGAGCTGAAGAATTTTGTGTCACGATAAAAATGAGATCCTCTCGCATTATGAAAGATCTATAGCATTTGTGGAGAGTTTAGCAAATGTTACGGAAGAACAATGGCGTACACCTATTGAAGTTGGAAAATGGACGGTTGCAGAAATTATTGGCCATCTTACGCCATGGGATGAATTCGTATTAAAACAACGTCTTCCATTTCTTTTTATAAAAGAAAGTTTACCAAAAGGGCCAGTTGTAGAAGAAATGAATGCAAGCGCATCATATAACAGCTGTGTACAAAGTAAAGAAGAAACGATAGCCAATTTTATAAATCAGAGACATCAGCTAATGAACGTACTTCATCCAATAGATGATCAGCAATGGCAAAAGTCTTTTAAAGTAGGTGCATCTGAATTAACGCTTTACGGGTATTTTGCTAGTTTAGTCGATCATGATTTGCATCACTTTTCACAAATCCAAAAAGTTTTAAAGAATGTAGGAGCTATAAAGTGGATATCAAGCATTTAATTGATTACTATGCACATGCGTCTGTAAGTTTTACGGATGTTTTTACAAATAAAATGGAGCCAGGTCAAGTAGATACAGGACGCACAACAGCTCCTGGGAAGTGCGGGTTAGTTGTGCCACTTGCTGGTAGTGCCATATTTAGTTTTAATGGTATCCCTTATGTAATGGAGCCAGGTATGGTCGTACACGCAGGACCACAAATGCCAATTGAAATTAAAGTTTCTGGCGATAAAGTATGGGAGTATGCAGTTGTCCATTATAATATTCCTCAGAAAGAAGTATCTTTATATCCATTAGCAGCTCAGCACTTTTTAATTCATACAGGTTATCATACTAAAATTATTGACTATGTACAGCAAATAATAGAAAGCCATTCACTGCCAGGTAATATGTCCATATTCAAAGCAAAGACTCTGTTTATGAATCTTTTGGAAGCTATTCTTGTGTCGGCAAAAGTGAAGGTTCTCGATACGGCAAGCGACCAGATGGAGCAAGCTTTACAATACATACATGAGAACTATGCTACACAACTTTCTGTTTCAAAAATTGCTGAGGAATTTGGCGTGGAGCGTCGTAGGTTTGCCTATTTGTTTGAACAGCATACGGGTATGAACCCTAGCGCCTACTTAACGGAGTATCGCTTACGACGGGCGAAGGATTTACTGCAATATGACGATGCTACTGTAGCGGAAATAGCAGAATGTGTAGGCTATGCAGATTGTTTTTATTTTAGTCGGGTATTTAAAAAGTGTACGGGAGTGTCCCCGACAGCGTATCGAAAAAAAATGCTTGAGGAAGCAAAATACGTATAAACAAGTTGTTTCTTGAAAAAGAAGCAGCTTTTTTTGTGACATCTGCCAGAGGCTTTGGGCCAACAAGATGTAACTTAGACCCGCATTCATCTCACAACCTATAGAGGTAGGAGACTTCTGTACCTGCCGCTACGCTTTCGGTACAAAAATATCTGTTGAAAGAAGTTGAAAATCGGCAAAAGTCCATGTTGTTCATGAAATTATCCATTCACAATTGTTTTTCGCTTTGTTAGGATAGTATCCGTAAATGATAATGAATATCAATTGAATCGCTAATTCCTATTGACTTATAATTGAAAACGATTATCATTATCGGTAGATAGCGATTTGTTAGGAGAGAATAATGATGAATAAATATTTTAAAATGTGTGCACCTGCTCTATTAGCGCTATCCTTGGCTGCGTGTGGAACGGATAAGGCAGAAGAGTCTACTACATCCACAAATAATGCGGCAGAAACAAGTGCAACAGAAACGCAAGCAGATCAAGCGAAAACACAAACGATTACATATTTGGGAGAGAAATATGAAGTTCCTGCAGATGTGAAAAACATTGTAACGGCAAGCTTAGAATCTATGGAAGATGCGGCGATGCTTGGTATTAAGCCTGCCGGTGTACTAGAAGTTGGTGGCAAAATTCCATCATATCTTGCTTCAGAATTAGAGGGTGCTGAGCTTATAGGAAATAAAATGGAGCCGAATGCAGAGGCCATTCTAAGTCTTGATCCAGATGTTATTTTAGGTACCTCAAAGTTCCCTGAGGAAACTGCTGAAAAGCTAAATAAAATTCAAACGATGATTCCGTATTCACATGTCTCTACAAATTGGAAAGAGAACTTAACATTACTTGCACAGCTTTCAGGTAAAGAAGATGATGCTAAAAAAATCATTGCAGATTATGATGCGAAGGTTGTTGATGCGCAAGCCAAATCTAAAGAGCAACTAGCGGACAAGGAGATTCTAGTTATTCGAGTACGCGGTGGCGTAATGTATATTTATCCTGCAGGAGTTTACTTAAACCCTGTGCTATATGAAGATTTATGGGCTCCAATACCAGAAATTTTAAAAACTACAAAGGCTCAGGCTGAACTATCTCTTGAAACATTAGCAGAGGTAAATCCTGATACTATTTTCCTTCAGTTCGAGGAATCAGAAAATGCCGATGCACCAAAAGCGCTGGAAGAGCTACAAAAGAATCCGATTTTTGCAAGCTTGAAGGCATCACAAAATAATCAAATTTTCGTCAATGCGATTGATCCTTTAGCGCAAGGTGGTACTGCATGGTCTAAGGTGAAATTCTTAGATGTCGCAGCTGAAAAATTACTTAAATAGTATCAATTATGCCTTGGCATAGATAGGCTGGTAGTAGATTTGGTGGCATCACCAGGCTATTACCAGCCTTTTATAAGATTGAGAGAGAAATTGATAAAGAAAAAGGTGTGGAAGTTGAAAAAAACAAACATTGCGGCATTTTCAATAGTAGCAGCTTCTCCATTCCTCATTGCGATTGTGGCATTAGTCTCCGTTATGTACGGTACAAAAGACATTAGCGCAATAACGGTGTGGCAGGCGATTTCTGCATTCGACCCTTCAAATGTGGACCACCAAATTGTGCGAACAGGACGAATTCCCAGAATCGCCGCAGTTTTATTAGTGGGAGCATTTTTAGCAGTAGCCGGCGCTGTTATGCAGGGCATAACACGAAATTATTTAGCGTCTCCTTCATTAATGGGCGTTAATGATGGTTCTGCATTTGTGATTACGTTAGCGATCGTATTTTTCCCAGGGCTTCCAAATTACCAAATGATCCTACTCTCTATGCTCGGTTCTGCATTAGGGGCAGGTATTGTATTTGGTTTTGGCTCTTTAATTCGAAATGGTTTATCACCAGTACGACTTGCCATTATTGGGACAGTCATTGGTACATTTTTAAGCAGTATAGCCACAGCCATTGCGATGTATTTCCAAGTATCACAAACAGTAAGTGCTTGGTATAACACAAAGGTACATATGGTGGATGTGGATATGCTCATGCTATCGATTCCATTTGGATTGATTGGTTTAATCCTTGCATTCGTTTCAGCTAAAGCTATTACGATCACGTCATTAGGCGAAGATATCGCAATTGGACTTGGCCAAAAAACAAAAGCGGTGAGAATCATAAGCATGCTTGCTGTTGTCTGTTTAACAGGTACAGCAGTTGCACTTGTAGGAAAGATAGCCTTTGTAGGGTTAGTCATTCCTCATATTACGCGTTTTCTTGTTGGAGTAGATTACCGCTTTATCATTCCATGTGCAGCTGTCATCGGTGCGTTCTTCTTAGCACTTTGTGATGTGCTTAGTCGTTTTGTTAATTACCCATATGAAACTCCAATTGGCGTATTAACGGCATTAGTTGGTGTTCCGTTCTTCTTATATTTAGTTCGTAAACACGGAGGTGAAAAAGGTGCGTAAAAAAACCTCGAGTGTATTCGTTATGACTGTTTCAATACTCATTTTATTTATTTTGGGTGCCAGCTATCTCCATATGACAAATGGGGTCTTTGATATGTCAGTGATGGATGTTGTCAAAACATTGCTACGTATTGATCCAAATCCAAAATTTGATCTTGTCATTTTTGAATTCCGTTTACCACGTATTGTCATTGCAGCGCTTGTTGGTGTTGGCTTAGGGATGGCAGGGGTTGTGCTACAGGGCATAACACGAAATGGCTTAGCCGATCCAGGTATTTTAGGGATTAATGCGGGTGCTGGGGCAGCAGTGGTTATATTCATGTTTTTCTTTCAATTACGTCTCACATCTGCAGATATAAGTAGCTGGTTATCGATTTTAATGATGCCCATGTTCGGGTTTGTAGGCGGTGCTTTGGCTGCGCTACTTATTTTTTCATTTGCCCAGAAAAATGGTCATTTAGATATGCAGCGACTTATTTTAACCGGGATTGCTATAAACAGTGGTTTTGGGGCACTGTCACTGTTTTTATCATTAAAAATGAGTGCTCAAGATTTCGAATCTGCCGCAGTTTGGATGGCAGGCTCTATTTATAATGCAAACTGGATTTTTGTTGTGACTATGCTACCTTGGCTTATATTACTGGGCTTTTATGTCCATCGGAAAGCGTATTTGCTCGATTATTTTCAACTGGAAGAGGATAGTATTACAAGTTTAGGGATACCGGTAGAAAAAGAGAAGAAGAAGCTGTTAATGGCAAGCGTTGGCTTAGTCAGTGCTTGTGTATCAGTATCAGGTAGTATCGGGTTTATTGGATTGATGGCACCACATATTGCAAAACAGCTTGTTGGTATACAACATCGTTATGTCATGCCAGTAAGTGCATTGATTGGCGCAGGATTGCTTATTATAGCTGATTTTATAGGAAAAACAGTATTTGCACCGTCTGAGCTAGCGGTTGGAATCGTTGTCTCGATTATTGGGATTCCGTATTTCTTATATTTATTAGTGAAATCAAAGGCATAGGAGGAAATAGGTGTGCAAACGGCATTTAGAATGGAAAATTTATCTTCCGGCTATGAGCAGGTTCGTGTGTTTGAAGGCTTAAATTTAACGATAGAGGATGGGAAGATTACGACCATCATAGGACCTAATGGATGTGGAAAATCAACATTATTAAAAACAATTGGTCGTATATTAAAGAAGCAGCAGGGCACGGTTTATTTGCAGGACCAAAACATGCAAAATTTATCGACAAAGGAAATTGCGAAAAAGCTAGCGATCTTATCTCAGACGCCTATTGCACCAGGTCAGCTAAAGGTTGAGGAACTTATTGCTTATGGTCGTTATCCGCATCGAAATAATGTGAATCGCTTAACAAAGAAGGACGAGGAAATGATTGAGTGGGCCTTAACTGTTACAAATACAAATGACTATCGCAATCGCGAGCTTGGACAGCTGTCAGGGGGGCAGCGCCAGCGTGTATGGCTTGCAATGGCCTTAGCGCAAGAAACAAATATTTTGTTATTAGACGAACCGACAACTTATTTAGATATGGCGCATCAGTTAGAGGTATTAGAAATTGTGAAAAACCTGAACGCGCAGCATAGTTGTACGATTGTTATGGTATTGCACGACATTAATCACGCGGCACGATATTCCGATCATTTAATTGCGATGCGACAGGGAGTTGTGATGAAAACGGGAACACCTCAGGAAATTTTATGCGCAGATGTGATGCGAGAAGTATTCAATATTAATGCACGTATTATGGAAGATCCTGTTACGAAAACACCCGTATGCTATGGCTATGATGTTTTGAAGGAGGTCGACAAATGATGATAGACAAAATTGCAGCAGCATCTGATTATACAACGCAGCAATTAACATCGAATTTTACGGATTATACGTATACGGTAAACATTTATGTACCGAATGGAGACGTACCAGAAGGTGGTTTTCCAGTCTTATATGTATTGGACGGTTCATCCTATTTTCACCTTGTGAAGGAAGCAGTCCGCCTGCAAAGTCGTAATGCACCTAAAACAGGTATTTTACCAGCTATTGTAGTTGGCATTGGGCATGGAGCTGATCTGCACGAACGACGATTTTATGATTTTACAGGACAAGCTGAGACGTATACGTATCCCGCAAGATTTAAAGGGAAGGGCCATGAGAAACATGGAGGAGCAGAGAACTTTAGTAGATTTTTAGAGGAGGAATTAAAGCCAAGTATTCAGGCGCAAATCCCTGTAAATGTACAGCAACAAGCACTGTTCGGACATTCATTAGCGGGTTACTTTGTACTTTGGCAATTATTCCATCATCAAGCAAGCTTCCAACGTTATATTGCGATTAGTCCTTCTATTTGGTGGAATGAGCATGAACTATTAAAGTATGCTTCAACATTTATAAAAGAGCGTCCATTTGCTTATGAAAAATTATTCATAGGGGTGGGGGAACTGGAAACCTTTATGGTTGATGATGCAAAACAGATTGCCGGCGATTTAGAGAAAATTATGGATATTGCTTTTTATGAAGCGTTGGAGGAAAATCATGCTTCAATTGTTCCAACGGTTATGAGTAGAGCAATTCGTTTTGTGAATAAAAATTAATTTTGATAGAGGCTGGGACATAACTGGACAAAACCTTAAAAAGCGCGAGAAATCAATTTTAGAAACGTTGATTTCTCACGCTTTTCTGATGCGAAGGTTTTGAATTTTGCTTAGAATATATAATTATGTCCCAGCCTCTTTGTTATTTCTGGTAATACGTTAAAATGTATATTAATTCATTAAGGGGTGATGGAAGATGAATATTGTTTTAGCGCAAGTAAAGGATGCACCAGTAATTCACAGAGTAATGTTGCAAGCCTTTAAAGAGTATGAGCATGCAACACCACCGTCAAGCGCACTAAGTGAAACAGTTGAGTCGATTGAACAGGCGATAAAAAAAGGAGAATATGCTTTCATCGGATATATCGATGAACAACCAGTTGCAATGGTAAGATTTACACTCAGTGCTCAGGGGATTTATTTTTTTAGATTATCTGTTATTCCAGAAAAGCAAGGACAAGGATTGGCTAAGGCATTAATTGAAGAGCTTGAACAATATGCGCTTGCTAATGGAAAAAGTACTAGCGAATGTAAAGTACGCATGAGTGTACCAAGAAATATTGAGTTATATCGCTCATTAGGCTATGTTGTAATAAAAGAGGAAACGGGAGAGAATCGTAATGGCGTCTCTCTTGCTATCGCGACGATGGAAAAACAGCTTACTAATTAGGGGGATTGCACTTGAGGAA
>Ga0213822_1001029_pt1 | contig 17356 bp, 14 predicted proteins | sample MC6MC0908MG_FD_179872 | JGI IMG/M metagenome (GOLD analysis project Ga0213822, IMG submission 179872) | Enriched soil aggregate microbial communities from Iowa State University, Ames, United States - MC6-MC0908-MG | ecosystem: Environmental > Terrestrial > Soil > Unclassified | place: USA: Iowa...
CAGGGGATTGCTGCGGTTGTGCACCGGAAGGCCGATGACCAGCCGCTCACGCTGGTCGGTCACCCGGCTAAAGTAACCGGCCAGCAATGCGCTCAGACAATGGCTCAACGTCGCGCCCTGGGTTCTTGCCCACTGGGTCATGAGGGCCAGGCGCTGGTGGCCCAGGGTCCAGATCGCCTGGGCACTGGGCTGCGGCTCGCTGGTGCTGGCCGGATCACGGGACGGCGAAGCACTCTGGAACAACGGTTCCGGCAGTGCCGGGAACTGCTCCAGCCAGAAATCCCGCGCCTTGGCATGGCGCGCCGAATCGAGGTAATCGCGGTCGCTGGCGACAAAGCTGCGATAGCCCTGAGCCAACACCGGGTCCAGTTGGAGTGGCTCGCCGACGAGCAGTTGGTTATAGGCGGCGCTGACAGCCTGGCCGACCAGGCCCACCGAAGTGCCGTCGCTGATCAGGTGGTGGTAACGGCTGTTCCACAGCGCATGAGTGTCGGACAGTTGAAACCATTCCATGCCCCACAGAGGTTGCCCGCGGAGCGAGAACGGTGTGCGATTCAATTGTCCGATGGCGGCCATGGCCCGGTCCTCGGACTCACCGCGCCAATCGTGGAAGGTGAACGGCGCCTGCAAGTGCTCGGCGACCTGCTGCTGCACCTGCCCATCGTCGTCGCTGATTATCAGCCGCAACGCATCGAATTGGGCCACCACGGCTCGCAGCGCCACGGCGAACAGGGCGTGGTCCACCGTGCCGTGGATTTCCACGGTTACGCCGATGTTGTAGGAGGGTGTGTCGGGCGATAGCAGTTGGTCGAGCCAGACGGATTGTTGCGTGGAACTCAACGAAATGCATCGCGGTTCGATCATGACACCTCCTTGTGCAGGGGTCGTGCCCCTGGGTCGACGCGGCAAGGCTTGTGGCCTGCGCGATACGGACCGGTCCTGTTTAGAAAAAACAACGGCAGACAAGCCTCGACGCCGCTCCCCTGGCCGGATATGGCCGCGCTGGAAACGGATTTCCGGCGCCTTTCGATGGGGTGGGACGGGCTCGGTGCGCATTTAAAATAACAGCGCTTTTGCAGATGGGAAGCTTTTTTTAGTAGTTGTACGATGTCGTATCGTAATCATTTCCCGCCACGCTGCGGGCTAGAGCTACCGCGCAGGCTTGAGCCCGCCCCTTGCAGGCGGGGACATGGAGCGGCAAGCGTAGGGTGTGTACCGAAATTCCGGCTGGCAGCCCATTGAAAATGTGCCAGAAGGTGATATTCGCCTTAAAAAGCTCATGAAAACAGGCTGGCATGGGGTCCGCCTATCCCTGCAAAGTTTGTTTGACGGACGCTGACAAAAAGCTCGCGCGTATGCTTGAGTTGATGTCTTGAAGACGATGAAGGCTGAGCGTCTGCAATTGATCATTTCCTGCTTGCTCGGCAATTTCAGCCAACAATTTTTGCCTAAATGCCCGTATCTTTTGCTCATCCAGATAGTGGGCTTTTTCGCCGTTTTGGCCTTTTATCCGCACGACTAGATCCGCAGGTAATGCTACTTCTTTTATAGCGCACCCAAGACACAAGGTGGCAAAATCACTCAGACTTCGCACTTCCAATTCTTTTAGCTTGCCGCCCTTTTCTGGATGCCCGGACAGAGGATGCTCGGTATCCTGATAAGAATATTGCTTGATCTTGGAAGAGTACTGGATGCGGTGAGTGGACAGATCGTTGATTTTCTCGAAACCAAAAACTAAAGGGACTATGCCTCCCTGATTCAACAAACCCAGATAAGGGGCTTTGCCAGCTTCTAGAGAACGCTGCAATTCACTTGCCGCCTGATGATAAAAGCGGTTCAGGTCTTCACCTCGCAGCTCGTTAATCTGTCCACTAGATTTCAAGGCAACAGATCCAGGCAGTTTGAGGGAGTTCAGGTGCTCATCCAGAGGTGTGCCGATGAATTTCCTCCCCCCTCCAGTATTGATATAACTGACATGCAGTAAGCGCTGTAGCCAAGCGGCACCTTCGATCTGCGGTTGCTTTTGGTTGGCGACTTCGATCAATGGCGCAGCCGTGGTGGCTGGGAGCGTTTGTCCGTTGTTCAGAGCATGCAGGATGACTTGTGCCATGCGGTGTTGGATCGCCCGCGAGTGAGCGTTACTGGGATGAAGACCTTTGCCAGCAGCGTAGACTCGGGGCTTGCTGCGCAAGTCAGGCCGGGTGGCCTGATCAGCCGTACTCTCAGGTGTGCGGTCAGAGAAAAATACCTTGCCCTCGAGGGACTGGGTTCCGCCCTTGGCATCATTGACGCCACCCTTGAGAGCCCCTGATTGGAGTATTTCAAGCCCCCACGGTGTTCCATGCAGCGCCTCCGGTTTGGTATAGCCCAAGGGCGCAGTCGGGTTGAGTGATTGCAGTAAAGCCACGTACAGACCGGAGCGACTGCGCTCGTCGATATCGCGCATGTTCTCGAGCACGTCCAAAGGGGAGCGGCCATCTGCGTCTAATGTATTGGCGCGCACACCTTCATTACGCAGTCGCGCTATAGCCTTGTCATCTCGCAGGGTGACTGCCGCATGAAGAGATGTAGTGGAGGATTCACTACCTGGCGCAAAGATAGACTGCACGGAAGACTGGGGAGTTCGGATGGGGTTCACGACTGGGCCTCATGGAGAACGACTGTGAGTGGCATTTGCGCCCGTAGTGGTTCCTTAGTGCTGATGCGCCTTCCGACGCAGCGAGCGAGTGAGTATCCGCGAGACCAGCAAGATGCAGACAGGCATTTTGCGCCTGCGTCTTGAAAGCATCCGCATCACCGTGATCACCGACGAACAACAGCGCCCAATCCTCCCGCGAGTCCATGGAGTTCACTCGCTCGGGTATCGAGAATGTGGCGCAGACTCTCAAAGCCATCGAAAGCCTGGCCAACAACGTGGCCAGCGCAGGGGATCAAGTCAAGGCCTTGTCCGGCAGGGCCCAGAACCTGACCAGCATCCGTGAACTGTCTATCCAGAGCTCGACGGGCGCCAGTCAGACTGCAAGCGCCTGCAGTGAGATGGCGGGCCTAGCGGTTGAACTGAATCGCGTGGTGGCGCGCTTCAAGGTCTGAGTGTAGTTGGTCGACCCACGCCCGCTGGAAACTCAGCAGCGCCTCGGTGGGCTGCTGCAGTTGGATGAGTTCCAGCATGGGATCGCTGACTGTCGTTCTCACACCGGACAGTTCCTCCAATGCCGCCAACCCACAAAACGGCACATAGGCTTCGCTGTAGCCTCCTTCATGCACCAGAACCAGCCGGCCTTGGCACATACGCTCGGCGGCGTGGCGCAACAGGCGGGTCATCATGCGGAACGAGTCACTGTGCAGCAGCATGCGTGCCAGCGGGTCGACGGCGTTGGCGTCATAGCCGCAGGCGACGATGATCAACTCAGGCTCGAAACGCTCCAGTGCCGGAATCACAATCTGCTGCATGGCATACAGGTACGCTTCGTGCCCGCTGCCGGGCGGTAACGGAATATTGATGTTTGCCCCCAGCCCATCGCCTTGGCCACGGTCATCTGCTCCGCTGTAACCTGGGGGGAAACAACCTTCCTGGTGCAGGGAGAGGGTCAATACATCGCCCCGGGTCTCGAATATGGATTGGGTGCCATTGCCGTGGTGCACGTCCCAGTCGATCACCGCGACTTTGCCCACGCCATGCCGAACCTTGGCCGCTTCGATGGCGATGGCGATATTGGCCAGCAGGCAAAACCCCATGGCGTTATCCGCCAGGCAGTGATGCCCAGGTGGGCGCGAGAGGGAATAAGCGTTGGTTACCTGACCGCTCAGCACGGCGTCCACGGCGCCGATGGCCAGCCCGGCGGAAAGCTTTGCGATTTCGTAACTGCCGGGACCGATAGGCGCGGACGGGGCCAGCTCGCCGCCCCCGGCATCGCTCAGGTCCTTGAAGCGCCGCAGGTAGTCGGGGCTGTGAACCCGTAACAGCGCCTCTTCACTGGCTGGGATTGCACTGTGCTGTTGCAAATGGCTGCTAAGGCCGGACACATCCAGCAAGTTTTTAAGGCGCCGCTTGGTTTCCGGCGATTCGGCATGCCCGGCCCCCGCTGGCGGTTGTACCCAACCGCCGACGGGTAGCACCAGTACGTGGGAACTGGCGCTATGCCATAGGCACAGTTCGTCGAAGAAAAACGCGGTGGTTCGGTTCATCTGAGTCTCCAGGATCACGGTTAAAAAACAGTTTCACGCCTGTGCGCGGCTGCCGTGCATCAGCACCAGGGATAGCAAGGTGATGGTGGCGCCGCCCAACAGCAGCGCCGTGAACCCGCCGTTGGTTTCGATCAAGCGGCCGGCGACAGCGGGTCCGATGGCCAGGCCGCTGCCAATCATCAGGTTCGAGGCATTCATCAATTTGCCGCTGTGGTCGAGCTTGGCCAGGCAGGCGAGGATCAGAGGCAGCAGAAAGGTCCAGGTAAACTTGAACAAAAACGCTGCCAGGGCAAAGCGCCACACACCGGGCTCGCCCAGCAACAGGATCACGGCAGCCGCCATGAGGCCGTAGCCCACGGGTAGCAGCACAAGGCGAGTGCCAATCAACGAAGCGCAGGCGGCGCCGGCGATGCCTATCACGGTGGCGAAAGCCAGAATTTCGCCACTGTTTTGCGCTGAAATTCCCGCATCCGCGCCAATTGCACCGATGAAGGTCCAGACTCCGCCAAGGCTGATGTAGAAGGTCAAAATGCCGAGAATGCCGAGGGTGGTCTTTACCCTTGAGCCGGGCAAGGCGGCGTGGGTTTCCCGTAGTGCCGGTTTGCCGGTCGTGAAACAACGCGTCAAGGGCAGCAACAGGGCCATTAACCCCGCCAAGGTCAAGTAGCAAGCGCCCAGGCCATAGCGCTCGAACAGCGCCGGCATTAGTGCAAGGCCCAGGGCCCCAACCACCAGTTGGCCCATTACCCACAAGCCGTAGACCCGGCCAGGATTGGCAGCCGCGGCAGCGCTGGCCAGGCAGATGATCATCAAGGAACCGCCCGCAATCGCACTGACGAAACGCAAGGCCAGCAGCAGGTTGTACGTATCGGCCAGCATCGATAGCAGGTTCGCTGCGATGAACAAGACGGCGGCGGCGAAGGCCGCAAGGCGCCAACTGACTCGTTTGAGCCACCAGAAGGCCGGCAGGGAGGCCAGGCTCATCGCACCTAATTCCACAGAGAACAGGTCACCGACCTGTGACGGGCTTAGCTGCCACTGGCTGGCCAATTGCGCCGCCACAGCCGGCGCGGTCATCAAGATGGCCGGCGCGAGGGCGGCGAACAGAATGATTGCGGCCAGCAAGCCCCAGGTGCTCGAAGGTAACGGCAGGCCATCGATTGCAATGCGAGTGTTCATAGGCAAACTCCGGGAAGACCATTCAAAACACATGAACCAGGCGCAACAGGGCGTCGGCACCGGCATAGCCGTTAGAAGCCGCCACATTCTGCGAAAGGCTGAACATCACTTGGTTTTGCCGATCCAGCCAATGCCCGACTTCAAAGCCAACCTGGGTGTACCGCTTGTGGGTGTCGTCGATCCGCTGGTCGTTGATGCGCAGGGCACCGCCATCGGCTTGAACCAGGCGCAGCGCGCCGTAGGTCGAGGGCGTGAAGTCATAGGATGCAAAGGCTTGCAGTCGATACAACGGGTCCTGCTTGAGGTCGCTGCCGTAGTAGTTGTCGTTCTTGCCATACAACTGCGCTTCCAGGCTGGCTTCCAGCACCCATTTTTCGCCGACGCCCTGGGTGTAGTTGTAAACAAAGGTCGCACCCCAGCGATTGGCGCCGGGCGACACGTCCGGGTTTTCGCTGTGGTATTCACCAATAGGCAGCGTGAGCAGGCTCAGCAGGCCGCTGTAGGTCCGTGAGGCGGGTTCATTGATAAAGAACAGCGTGCCGCCGATCAGTGGGTCGCCAAATCCGCTTTCCCCGACGTGTTGGCTCGTGCCCGGCAAACGGGCGTTGAGGTCGGCAAAGGGCACCAGAAATTGCGGGGTACATAAGGTGCCGCATACGTCGGTGTAGAACACCTGGCGGTACACGACCACGTTGGCCTTGAGGTCGGCTTTACCGTCACGGTCAGCCGGGCCGTGAAAGTCGTCTGAGCGAGTGCCGGCAAGGTAAAGCGCACCAAGAGTGGTGCCGGAGGGGGCGCCGAAAAAATCTCGCGCATTGAGGTCAGCGGCCTGGCTCTGCAAACTCAGCAGCATGCCGCCCAAGCATAAGATCGGGTTACGTAATAAGGCTTGATTCATGGCAAGACGTCTCTTTTATGATTTTATTCTTGCGGCGAGTACATCGCCGTACGTGACAGCACTGGCAGGAAAAACGGGCAAAAGCTGGCCGTGACCGTCAAAACGACGGTGCAAAAAACACTGGGTCAGGGGGAGGGGGGTCAGTCGGGAGGTGTGTTAAGCAAGTGCGCAATACGCACCTTGTCCTTGACCCCAAGCTTGCTGTAGATGGTACGAATATGATGACGCACGGTATTGGGCGATAAGCCCAGGTCGCGGGCCACTTCCTTGTAGGTCTTGCCTTCACCAAAGCCCTGTGCGACGTCGTTTTCCCGAGGGCTGAGCTGGGGCAAGGCACGGTTTATACGGGCCGCCAATAGGGTCTGGTCGCCCACTGCCGACGCCTCGATATGCACCAGCCGACCCTCGTACCCTCGGTCGCCGAGTTTCACCGGCAGGCACGGGCCGGTCCATTGCGGCCATTCACTGAGCAGCAAGTCGACAAAGCCGCGTTCGGAGCACTGCAATACCCCGCGCCGATCGCATACCGCCAGGGCCAGGTTACGTGGGCTGGTCAGGGTTTCGCGCATGGCTACCAACGTGCGGATCAGATTGGCTGAAACGGAGGCCACCAGATGCAGCATCAGGTTGCTCAGCAGATGGCAGTCCTGTTCGTTGAACCTTGGGGCGCCGGGTTTTCGATACAGGCTCAAATGGTCGCTGAGACAGGTTTGGGGATCGACATGCGCGATGCACAACAACTCACCGATATCATGCCGTTCACCAAGCCAGTTCAGGGCGGCGCCATTGGCTGGGTCGCGCATATCGAAGATCACGGCCTCGCCGGGCCTTTTTTGAGTGAGCGCGACCGCAACGTCCACATGGCGCATCGACTGCCAATCCGCCAGATAGGTGGGCGGCAGGTTATAGAGGTAAGTGCTGTGCTCCTCCGGCAACCCGTCGATCACGGCAGCGCGGCCCCACCAGGCACTGTCGAAAGGCAGCAACTGACTGATGCGCTCGAGTGCGTGCCTATGAAAATTATCAATATCCTGGTCTTGTCCCAAGCGATGCAAATCCAGGGTCAAGGTACTGAACGCTTGCAACAGGGCGCGGGGATCAAAACGGCTCATGAGCATTCCTCTGTGCGACTTTTTTATTGTTCTAGTCACAGGGTTATAAAGGCCGATACGTGTAATCGTCGTGGCAGGGCCTGAGCCAAGTATCGGCATTGCTATGAGCAATTACTATCCTGCAGATGTAGGATGAATTTCGCGCGATGGTGCCATCGTCGATTACAGCTGAAAAATTGCATGCCGAGTCGGTTATCAGAACATTCGCGACGAATTTCATGGGGCTGAGCGCACCATCGTTATGGAAAAACGGCAGCCCATTTGCCGCGCCCGGCTGGGGGAGACAGCAACCTCCCCCGATTGCTTTTTTCTCTACTGTTCTGACGTCGTCAAAAGCTCGGCTTTCATGGTCGAGCGTCTGTCGATGCGTGCCACGGTGTAGGCACACACACCCAATACGGCAGGGCAGAGGGCGAGTACTGCGAAGCTCTTCACCACGGGCATGCCACTGTTGAGCACATAGGCGCCGAGTAGCGGCCCGAATATTGAACCGATCTTGCCCATGGAGGCGGCCCAGCCGGCGCCGTTGCCGCGGATGGCGCTTGGATAGAAAATACCGGCGATGCTGGTGATGCCGTAGTGACTGCCCTTGACGAAGATTGCGCCGATCAGGCTTAGCACGATGAAAGCGTTGCCCTGCAGATTGCCGATACCCAGGACCAACAGGAAGGGAAGCGACAACAACGGGTAGATCATCACCGCGTATGGCCCCCGGGTGTCGACCAGGCGCATCAGTGCCAGCCCGGCCATGGCGCCGCTGAAGGAGGCGAAGGAGCTGACCCATGACGCGGTAGCCCGGTCGAACCCCGCGTACTGATACACCAGCGGACTCCACGAGGCGAGGAAATACATGGCCATCGAGCTGGCGCCGAAGCCAATCCAGATCATTGGGGTGATCCATTTCAGCCTGCCGATGAACAACTGTCCGATACGAAATGGCTGGTCGCCGATATCGACTTCATCGGCAAGGAAGTAGCGATCTGCGGGCCGGACGTCGATGCTGGGATCCAGGCGCTTGAGGATCCGCGCCACGGCCTCGGGATGCTTGTGCTTGCTCACCAGAAACCGCACCGATTCCGGCAGTGTGAAAAACAACAGCACGCTGGACAGCAGGGTCGCAATGCCGCCGAGTGCGAAAACGCTGGCCCAGCCGTAGTGAGGCGCGATCCATACGGTCAAGGGGCCGGCTACTGCGCCGCCCAGACTGAAGCCGACCATGATGATGGTGATCACGCTTGCGCGGTAGCGTTTGGGCACGAACTCGATATTCAAGGCCCAGCACAGGGGCAGCATGGCGCCCAAGGCAAAACCGTTGAGAAAACGCAAAACCAGCAGCGATGCGTAACTGTCGGCGAAGACGAACAGCAAGGTCATCAGGCCGAAGGCGCTGGTGGACAGGATGATGGTCGGGCGGCGACCGATCCGGTCACCGAGGTAACCGAAAAAGAAACCACCGAGCATCATGCCGAACAATCCGATGGAAAAAATGTTGCCCAGTTGCAGCTTGTCCAGACCGATGTCGTCGGCCATGTAGGCGGCAGTGTGGGAGAGCATCAGCAGGTCAAAGCCATCGAGAAAAGTGATCAGCACCGACGCGCAGATGATCACGTAGTTGAAGCGCGAAAGCTTGCGGCCCTCGATCAAGGCGGCGACATCAATGGTACGTGACTGAGTCATGGTTGTTCTCCACGCAATAAGAGGCAAGCGGACAGGTTCCGGCTTACCGGACTCACCACAATTTCCAGGTGTAACCGACGATCAGGCGATTCTCATCCAGCTTCTGGGTCAGGCCATCGCCGGATCGGTAGGTCACGTTGCGCCAGCGCAGGTTCAGACCTTCCAGCGCACCCCCCTGGAAGACGTAAGTCAGATCGGTGTCGCGCTCCCATTCACTACCGTTGCGTACCGTCGGAGTGCGGATCTCGCTGCCTTTCACGTAACGGGTCATGAAGGTCAGGCCCGGTATGCCCAGCGCAGCGAAGTCGTATTCGTAGCGCAGCTGCCAGGACTTTTCGTTGGCCTTGGTGAAGGTGTTGTAGGTCACGAGGTTCACCACGTACGGGGTTCCGGTGTCGATGACCGGGAACATGCTGTCACCCGACAGACGCTGGAACGCGGCAGAGAATCGTTGTGCCCCGACCGACAGGGTGAACATGCCGTTGAAGTTGCGATTGTCGATCTTCCCGGCCTTGCCGACGCCAATGTCATTGCTGTCGAAATAGCGTAAGTCGGATCGCAGGCTCAGGCCTTGTCCCAATGGCAATACATGCACAAGACCGGCGAACTGCTGGCGGTAGATGTCTTGCAGCTCCCCATGGTGATAGCGCAAGGTCAGGTTCTTGCCCAGCGCATATTCACCGCCGAGCAGGTCCAGATGATCGCTGCTCTGGCCGGCGTAGCTGATGTCGTCATTGCTCGACGAATCGCGGCCGTTGGCTTCAGTCAATCTCGCCGCAGTGACGGTCAGGTCGTCGATCTCACTCGAGGTCAAATAGGCGCCGGTGAAAGTCGAAGGCAGCAATCGGGTATCACTGTAGTAGGCCAGCGGATGGATCGGCATCAGGGTTCCCACTTTGAGCTGGGTCCGGGAAAGGCGCATTTTCGCGGTCAGGCCCAGTTCGCTGTAGTCGTCTGCTGGCTGCTTGCTGTTCGGTCCATAGGGCAGTAGCCCGGTGCCTCGCCGACCCGGCCCCGAGTCGAGTTTGATCCCCAGTTCACCCAGGGCGTCGAGCCCGAACCCCAGGGTGCCGTCCGTATAGCCGGACTGAAACTCGGCGAAGAAACCCTGGGTCCACTCTTCGGCCTTGGCCTGGGGCGCGCCACTCTGACGGAAGTCCCTGTTCAGATAAAAGTTACGGGTCGTCAGTGTCGCGGTGCTGTCTTTGACGAAGTCTGCCTGGGCGTAAGTGAGGTGGCACAAGAGCAAGACCGCTGTGGCAAATAATTGATTCCTGTTCATTTTTATTAGTCTCCAGGCGCGCGGATGAAGGTTTTTCCAGGACGAGTTCTGCCGGGCCGCGTCGATGACGACGCGGCGGGGCGTGTGTGGGTCAGGTGCTACGGATCAGAGGGCGTCGGTCACGATCGCGAAGGCGCGGGCAGAGGTTCTGCTACACGGTCACCGCGAGTCAGATGACCGATCGCGAACGCACTGGCCGCCAGTACGGCCGGACAGATAGCGAGGACCAGAAAGCTCTTGACCACTGGCATGCCGCTGTTCAGCACATAAGCACCGAGCAATGGGCCGAGGATCGAACCGATCTTGGCGATCGAGGTGGCCCAGCCAGCGCCATTGGCGCGTATGGCGCTGGGGTAAAAGACCCCGGCGATACTGAGGATTCCATAGTGGGAGCCCTTGACGAACACGGCACCGACCAGGCTTAGCATGAGAAATGCGGTGCCCTGCATGCCGGTGATGCCCAGTATCAGCAGGAACGGTAGCGCCAGCAGCGGATAGATCATCACCATGTAAGGGCCGCGGGTATCGACGAAACGCATCATCGCCAGACCGGCCATCGCGCCGCTGAAAGAGGCGATGGAACTGACCCACGAAGCGGTTGCACGATCAAAGCCGGCGTACTGGTAAACCAGCGGGCTCCAGGAGGCGAGGAAGTACATGGCCATGGAGCTGGCCGAGTAGCCGAGCCAGATCATCGGCGTGATCCATTTCAATCGGCCGATGAACAGCTGGCTGATGCGAAAGTCCTTGCGGCCGATATCCGGTTCGTCCAGCAGGACGAATCGATCACTCGGCCGCACATCCAGGCTCGGGTCCAAACGCTTGAGAATCGCCGCGATCTTGTCCGGGCCTTTGCGCTTGCTGGCCAGGAACCGGACCGATTCGGGCAGGGTGAAGAACAACAGCACGCTGGCGGCAAGGGTCAGTATGCCGCCGAACACGAACACGCCTTGCCAACCGATATGCGGCGCCAGCCACACCGTCAGTGGTCCGGCCATTGCGCTGCCGAGGCTGAATCCGACCATGATGATGGTCACCACCGTGGAGCGATAACGCTTGGGCACGAATTCGATGTTCAAGGCCCAGCACAGCGGCAACATGGCGCCCAGGGCGAAGCCATTGAAAAAGCGCAAGACCATCAGCGATTCATAGCTGTTGGCCATGGCGAAGAGCAGCGTCAACACGCCGAATGAGCAGGTCGAAAAAATGATCGTGGGGCGCCGACCGATACGATCACCCAAGTAGCCGAAGAAGAACCCTCCGAGCATCATTCCCAGCAGGCCGACCGAGAAAATCTCGCCCAGTTGAATCTTGTCCAGGCCGATTTCGTCGGCAATGTAGGAAGCCGTGTGCGACAGCACCAGCAAATCGAAGCCGTCGAGGAAGGTGACCAGTACCGAGACCAGAATCACCACATAGTTGAAGCGTGACAGCTTGCGATCTTCTATGAGCGCTGCCACATCAAGGGTGCGGGGCTGTGACATGTACGTTCTCCACTATATTTTTATTTTTTTGTAGTGGCGCCCACGTGTTGAACGGTGGGCGCTTCGAACCGCTTGAAGTCTTATTCCAGATTGAACGCCAGTCGCTCGCGCAAGGCCTCGGCGGGTATGTCGCTCACCCTGCCGTCCGGGCCGGCGAGATCCAGTGCATGGGCCGCTGCGGCCCCCATCGCGATACAGGGCCCCATTACGCGCACGCTTGACAGCGCCGCTGCATCGGCGTCGATGCAGCGACCGGCGACAACGAGGTTGTCGCTGCCTTCGGGAAGCATGCTGCGCAGCGGCACACTGTGAATGTGATCGTCACCAAAGGGTTCCCATTGATAACCACTGGTGTTGCCGTGCAGTTCCACCGGCCAGGAGGTGCGTGCTACCGCATCCGGGAACATCGTCGCCGCCCGGACTTCGTCGGTGCTCAGGTGATGATGCCCGACAATCCAGCGGGTTTGGCGAATACCTGGCAGCCCATACGCGCGCACCCTGGCCTTGCCATAGGCCTCAGGGTATTCCGATTGAAGGAAGTTGATCACTTGATCCACCTGCTGACGCCCCGCGATTGCGACATGAGAGGCCGCGACCGGATCCAGAGGCGTTTCGATATGAGTCATGTTGAAGGCGGCAGTGCCGCGCCCGGGGAACTGAAAGAACAACCCGTCGTCGCGTTCGATGCCGTAGCTTTTGGCCTTTTGCTTGACCCGTTCGGTGAACTGCGGGCGAGTGGGCAAATGCGCTTCATTGATATGCTCAAGAACGAACATCTGGGTGCCATAGATAGGCGTATCGGGCTCGCGACAGGCAAACCCGGCATTCCAGGTCAGCGCCGCGTCTCCGCTGGCGTCGACAAAGCCTTTGGCCGCCACGCGCACATCGCCGTAGCGGGTGGCCAGTTCCACTTCCTGTACTCGCGAGCCTTCGCGCACGACATCGCGCAACACCGCGCCGAGCACTACCGTGATTCCGGCGTCGAGCACTTTCTGGCCGATCCAGCGACCCAGCGCCACCTCGTCGTAATAGACCACCGTGGTCAAGGGCCCGATAGCCTGGTGTAGATCCCCCGAGGCACCCAGGTCTCGGAGGATGCCGTCGGCGATGCCGTGGGTCAGCAACTGGCGGTTCGGACCATTGGAGAACAGCCCGCAAAAGGTCCCGATGATCGAGCCGACTGCCTGCCCGCCGAGCATCGGCAGGGCATCGAAGAGCACCACGCGCTTGCCGAGCGCGGCGGCCTCGAGGGCCGCGGAAATTCCGGATATGCCGGCGCCGGCGATGCACACGTCGGCCTGCAGGCGTTGGACGGTGGGTGCGCTGGTACGGCGTACTGTGCGAATTACATGAGCCATATGACTACCTTTGAGGTGTGAAAAGGGCAGCCGATCCCGAGTCCGTTGGCCTGGGGCCACGGATAACGGTTGTTTCGGCAAGCGAATCTCGGGTTCGGGTTACGGCTGGCCTGGTGTTCGATCCAGGCCGGTCGCAACGGCTGACAAATGCCTATTGCTGCGATGCTCGCGCGGGGTCACCTCGATGGTCCCGGTGTCGGCATCGACGCGGACCCAGTCGCCGGTACGGATGCGCTCCAGTGGATCCTCATCGAAGTCGGTCATGGCCGGGGCGTGCACGACCACAGCGCCAAGGCCCATCTTCGCGGTCATCTCGTTGAACAACATGGCGCCGGGCGCCACCCCGGCGAGGCGGGCGATATGGAACTGCGATGACCAGCCGGACGAGCCCTTGGCCCCCGGAAACACCAGCACTTTGCCGGCGAAGCTGATGCCTTTGAGTTCGTGGCGGGTCTCGATGACGGTGCCGCTGCGCGGGTCGATACCGCCCCAGCCGGAGATGCGGTCACGGGTCACCAATGCTTCGCCTTCGAAACGGCCGCCGACGACTTTGCGGCCTCTGAGAATGAAGGTCTCGCTCATTTGAGTACTCCTCTCCAGCGTCCCTCGATGGCCGCCTGGACGCAGTCGGCCGTGGTACCGAACCAGGCCTGGATCCCCATGATCGCCGGCAGGTAATGGGCCTGTTTGGCCGAGTCGACGGCTGCCACCTTGGTACCCTTGGGGACCACCTTGCCGATCGCCGAACAGGTATCGGTCATTACATGGCCACCGGCCTGTTCGATGATGCGGGTGTAGCCGGCCAGGTCGGCCAGTTGTTTGATCGATGCCGCCGTGAATATCCACAGTTCGGTATTGGGGCTCAGGCGTTGGCCTTCCAGCAACTGGCAGACCTCCCAGATCTGCTCGAGGCTGTAGTGGGGACAGCCGAGCATCACGAAATCGACTTCGGCATCTCGCGCTGTGAGGTTGACTTGTTCATAGGCCCAGCGTCGTTCGGCTTCGCCGAAACGCAATGTGCCTTCAGGCTTGCGTGAGCCGAAAGCGTCCTCGCGGGTGCGAGCCTCCGGTGTGACGCCGACCAGATGAAACATCTCCACGCCGCCGCTGGAGGCCGCCGCTGCGCCGAAGTGCTTGAGCCGGGCCAGGTTCGGTTGGTGACTCAGGCCTTCGATGACCGGGATGCGATCCTGTACCTGTTCACCGATCCAGTAGCCGAGCAATCCCCAGTCGGCGGTGGTGCTGACCTCGATATCCAGTTGGATCAGGTGGGTGCCGCGACGGTTCTCGTCGATGTGCAAGCCCCAGTAGGGAATCTTGCCGGTGAGCATCGCCGCGCCTGTGCTTTCCCGGCCTTCGGCATTGGTGCGGGCACCGAGTACCGAGTTGATGTAAATCACCGCCGAGGACTCCATCCAGGCGCAATGCTCGCCTTTTACCGGCACGTTGCCGACCTGGTAAGGCGTACAGGTATTCAAGGGTTGCACGCCCAGGCTGCTGCTGTAGGCCTGACCGGTTTCATAGATGCGTACCACATCCTCCGAGATACCTTGGCGTTCAGCTTGGCGAGGGTCGATGCCCTGTTGCAGGTGGCTGCTGAAGACCTTGACCTTGGGAATGCTGACCACTTCGGCACTGTCGAGGTTGAACTCACTGAACACCGCGTCCATACCGCCGTTGCGATCGCCGTACTGGCGCAAGAAGGGCGTGGTGGCGCCGATCGTACCGGCCACGTTTCGCGTATCCACCAGGTACTGCGCACCCAAGGCTTCGCCATAACGCACCAGCAAATCCATGGCTTTGCGCACTGCGGGGCCTTCATCGCCGGCGAGCATGGCTTTTTCGTCGTCGCGCAATATCATTGCGGCTGCTCCGGTTTGTCGGTGATGTCGAGCGGTTTGATCAGCACGGCACCGTGTTCCATCGAGGACACGCTGTTGCGATAGATATCCAGCCAGCCACCGCCGAACTGCGATGCCATGGGCTGCCAGTGGGCGCGGCGCGTTTGCATTTGCGTTTCGCTGATGTCGGCGTTGAGCGTGTTGAGATCCAGGTCGATGTCGATGATGTCGCCGTCTTCGACCAGCGCCAATGGACCGCCGACGGCCGCTTCCGGGGCCACCTCGGCGACCACCAGGCCTTTGCACACCAGCCCCGAGAGATGGCCGTCGGTGAGCATCGCCACATGGTCGCCGAGCCCGGCCCCATCGATGGCGAACACCACTTTCGAGGCGCCGCCGCCCATGGCTGGACCGCCGCGTACACCGGCACCGCGCATGACCACCACATGGCCGGGCTGGATGCGCCCGTCCTGCAACGCTTCGATGGCATCGGCAGAGCGGTCGAAACAGATGGCCGGGCCCTTGAACTGGCGCATCTTGTTCGGGTCGATGCCGTATTTGACGATGCCCGCTTGTGGCGCGATATTGCCCCGCAACATCACGATCGCCGGCTGGGTGGCGAAGGGGTTGTCCAGCGGCCGGATCACTTCATCGTCGCTGATGGTTACCCCTTGCAGGTTTTGCGTCAGGGTTTTGCCGGTGACGGTCATCACGTCGCCATGCAGTAAAGGCTCCAGGCGCTTGAGTAGCCCACGACCACCGCCCGCCGCTTCCATTTGCTCGATGCTGTGTTCGCCCACCGGGCGCACGCCCACCAGCACCGGCACTTGATTGCCAAGCTCCCTGAAGAGCTGGTAGACATCCACATCAATGCCGCCTTCGGCTGCAACCGCCTGCATGTGCTTGATGGTATTGACCGAGCCTGCGGCGGCGAGAATGGTCGCCACGGCATTGGCAAAGGCACCAGGGGTCAGGATGTCGCGGGGTTTGAGGTCTTCCTCGACCATTTCCACAATGCGTTTGCCGGCCTGACGAACGAAGTCAAACATCTGCGGGCTGTTGGCCGCGATGGGTGAACTGCCGGGCAAGGCCATGCCCAACGCTTCACAGACCAGGTGCATGGAGTTGGCGGTGCCCATGCCCGAGCAGACGCCAGGCCCCTTGATGGCATTACGCGCCATGCCGACCAGCTCTTCGACCGGTAGTTTGCCGGTGACCACGTGCATGGAACTGATGAACACATCTTCGATGTCGACGTGCTGGCCCTTGTATTCGCCACTCGGCTGATACCCGCACACCACGATCAGCGTTGGAATGTTCAGTCGGGCGGCGGCCATCAACTGGCCGGGGACCGTTTTGTCGCAGGAAGCCAGGCAGATCATGCCATCGAGCTGAGCGCCTTCGACCGCCACTTCGATATCGTTGGTGATGAGGTCGCGGGCGGCCAGCATGTAGGCACCACCTGCACCGGCACCGGTGATGAAGTCACTGGGTGCGGCCGTGCGAATTTCGAAGGGCAGGGCGCCGGCGTCGCGGATCGATTGTTTTATTTCGGCGGCAATGCCGTCCAGGTGGCTGAAGCAGATTGCCAGGTTGGACGAAGAGTTGACGATTGCGATCTTCGGCTTTTCCAGTTCGCTCTCATCAATCCCCAAGGCACGCCATTGGGCGGCACGCACGGCCCACAAATAGGAGCCGTAGGGAAAATTACTGCGCAACTTTCTGGGCATGTCTTGCTCCGTTATTTTTATAAGAGGCTATTCGGTGTACCGCTCGAGTGACCTTGTGCCGAGTCTAGGCTTCGACCTAGAATCCGAAAACCTTATTTAACTTATAGATAAAATCCAAAATATGGATATCAAGGATGTCGACCTCAACCTGCTGAAAGTCTTCGATGCCCTGCGCAAAAAGCAAAGCGTGACCCTGGCCGGTGATCTCATGGGGCTCAGTCAGCCCGCGATGAGCTTTGCCTTGTCCAAGCTGCGCACGTTATTCGATGACCCGTTGTTCATCCGTACTTCCCGAGGCATGCAGCCTACTGCGCGGGCTCTGCAGATCGCCGAGCCGGTGCAGCGGATTCTGGAGCTGGTCAGCAGCGAAGTGCTGCCATCCACCGGTTTCGCTCCCGATCACTCCGAGCGGCAACTGGTGCTGTGCATGTCGGATATTGGGGAAATGGTGTTCCTGCCAAGGTTGATGCGGATGCTCGACAGAGAAGCACCGCAGCTGAGAATTCGCACCCTGGCGTTGTCCCAGGAGCAGTTGGAAGAGGGGCTGGATGCTGGTGAAGTGGACGCGGCAATCGGCTATTTCCCGCGGTTGCTCAACACCTCGATCCGT
>Ga0213822_1001033_pt1 | contig 17286 bp, 25 predicted proteins | sample MC6MC0908MG_FD_179872 | JGI IMG/M metagenome (GOLD analysis project Ga0213822, IMG submission 179872) | Enriched soil aggregate microbial communities from Iowa State University, Ames, United States - MC6-MC0908-MG | ecosystem: Environmental > Terrestrial > Soil > Unclassified | place: USA: Iowa...
CATCAAGGAGGCGAAATAAAGGGCTCGAAAAGATTTCCAGATCTGGCGCATCGGCGTTCCGAGCGGCTCCTTGCGGTGAGAGACAGGGCTATCGGCATGATAGTCCGGGGTAACTGGGTCCGGACAGGCGGTAGGCGCTGTTTCCGGGGATTATTTTGCTTAAAGACTCAGACGCTGTCCGGCTGCTCGCGGGATACACAGATTGCTATAAATACACGATGCCAGTGGTGTGAACCCAGAACCCAGGCAAGGTTCGACTCATCTTCGGAAAGCGCCCACAAAAAAGCCCCGCCAGAAGGAACTGTGCGGGGCCTTGTATCTGGTGTCCCAGGGCCGGTTCGAACGGCCAACCTTCCCCTTAGGAGGGTCATATCAGGCCCAGCCACCATTGAGGTAGCCCAGTATTTATTGGCCTTAGCGTCCGGTTGTGTCCGCAAAAACGACCCCGTATAGTTCTTTTTGCACCCACCATGCACCCATGGGAACAAATTGAAAGAGAAGCTAACAGCCAAACTGCTGGGATCACTGCAGGTCACTGGCAACGAATATGAAGTTCACGATACCACCGTCGGCGGTCTATTCGTGCGCGTTACTGCCGCAGGTGCAAAGTCTTACGTCGTCTCCTGGGCCCGTGGCCGGAAGAAGACTTTAGGCCGTGTCGGCATTCTCACGCTTGATCAAGCGCGCACTGAGGCCACTCAGTACCTCGCAGAAGCCCGATCACATGGAGAGCCTCTGGCGGTCACTCAAGGCCGAAGGGGCGCCACCCTGCCCTCCTTGCGCGACTTCATTGAAGACACCTATATGCCGTGGTTCAAGGCTCATCACAAAGGCCACGAGAAGACGCAGCACACCCTAAGCAATAACTTTGACCCAATCATGTCCCAGCGCTTGGACGCGATCACCGGGCGAGACCTGGAGCAAATACGCACCGGATGGATGCAGGCCGGCAACAAGGCCTCGACGGTGAATCGAAAAATGGGCTCGATCAGTGGTGTTTTCAGTCGTGCCGTTGAGTGGGAGTACATCGATACACACCCGTTGGCCAAGCTGAAACAGCTCAAAGTCGATTCAAAGGGGGTGATTCGCTACCTGGCGGCTGACGAGACAAAGCGTCTACGCGATGCCCTGGACGCTCGACAGGATGAAATGAGGGCTGAGCGCGAGAGTGCAAACGCCTGGCGGACGGACCGACACAAAGAGCCAATACCAAGCCTGCTAGAACTGCCCTTCACCGATCACCTGAAACCAATGGTGTTGGTATCGTTGAATACCGGCATGAGGCGCGGAGAGCTGTTCGACCTGAAATGGTCAGCGGTGAACTTCGACACGAAGACAATCACAGTCGCCGGGGCCACCACCAAGACAAGCGATACGCGCCACATCCCGATGAACAAGGAGACTATTGGTGTTCTGGAAGCCTGGAAGAAGCAGGTGAGCAAGTCACCGTATGTGTTCCCTGGCCAGGGCGGCGGTCGCTTTGAGGACGTGAAAAGCGCCTGGCTCAAGTTGCTTGAGCGGGCGCAGATCGACGGGTTCCGCTGGCACGATATGCGTCACGACTTCGCTTCACGCCTGGTAATGGCCGGCGTACCGCTCAACACAGTGCGGGATCTGCTGGGGCACGCCGATATCAAGATGACGTTGCGCTATGCGCACCTGGCACCAGGAACGAAGGCTGCTGCGGTGGAGCTAATTTAACGGTAAGCCTCTAGATCAGCCAAAAAGTCATCGCCAAAATAATGTTGTATGTCCCCCTCCGTGATCACGGTGCTAAGGCCGCGCCGTGGCCATTCTGACAACTCCACCCCCCTCTCTTTGATCAACGGCCAACACATTTTGATCAAAGGGATGTTGGGGACAAAGTCGCTCAGGACAGTGCTTGCCTTACCGTCTCCAAGCACCATGAAAATTCCGGACGACTTGATCAGCGTCCAAATGCAATTTTCCTCATGATTCAGTGTATGGGGAGAGAGCATACCCAAAGAAGTAATCCTGTCCGCCTCGTCTGGGGACCAGGCTAAATCCATCAGCTCATAGAGCGATATCTCATCACCCGCGGGAGTCTTGATGCTCTGCGTTTTCAACGCCTGCATCACCGACCACTCGATCACACCAGTAATCGACCTTTTTTGTTCGCGCGCAAGCAAATCAATCGCAAATCTTATCTTCGGCTCGATCCGGAGAGAAACGTTGACGGTGGGCTGTTCTGCTTTTTTGGGTCTAGCCATTCGTGCGCCTCCTGAATGGCGGGCACTTTGCTGCGACAGCTTTATCCTGTCAATCCCATTGAATGCGGTTGTGTGCCGCAATAGCTTGCATTTAACGCTTTATAATCTTAGTCTTCTCATGCCAGCCCCCTTTTTTCCCAAATACTGGAGAGCACTAATGAACCAAGCAGTCCAAATACCCCCCCTATCCGTAAGTGTTGAAGAGGGCGGCCGCCAGGTCGGCTGCTCCCGTTCAGCGATGTACGAGCTGATTGCAAAGGGTGAAATCAGAAGCTTCAAAGTGGGCAGGCGCCGCCTGATCTTGATGACCGAACTCAAAGCTTGGATCGAGCGCGCCGCTAAGGATGGCGCTCGATGATCATCGAATTTACCGACAAAGAGCACCTAATGCTCCAGCTAGCCTGCGACACATTCCGGGCTATGCAGGGGGCGGATACAAACACCAGCGAATATGAACGCCTGAGCAAACGCTGGGATGAGGAGAAGTCCGCCGCTCTATGGCTGGTGCTGAGCCGTTTTATTGATGAACCAAGCGTATGAGCGCCACGCTAAATCAAGCAATCAGGCGTGGAGAGTCGATGAGAGGCAAAAAAATCAAAGGGGAAGTAGTGCGCAGGACTACGCGAGAGATTGCCAAGGCGGTGCTAGAACACCGCCTTAGCGAAAACACACTGGATAGCACCAACGTGAAGGGCAAACTATGACACGCCATTCTTCAACCGAGCAAGACCGCAAAATGATTGAGGCGCTGAGAAACGGTCCTGTATCGACCATCGAAGCGGCAAAGGACTTGGATATCGTCCAACCACCAAACACGATCCGCCGTCTCAGGAAAAAGGGTTTTGAGATCCGCACCTATTGGACACATCAGTCCACTGAGCCAGGCAGACCACCTCACAGAGTGGCCAAATACATATTGATGCGTGAAGCTTCTTAAAAGGAGCTGAACAATCGGGCCTCACTCAATAGAGGCCTTTTTTATGAGATCCTAAATCGTCGGTCATGCTTATCCGTACCGAACATAAGGAAGAGAATAACTGAATGAGTCAGGGTAATTTTTTTGCAGTTGGGTCTGCTGAGTTCTCAAAGGCTTGTGAATTAGGGCTTCGGCCGGCTGTAGCATTCCTTGTTCTTGCCCGAGGCACCCTGAAAGACCATTCCACAACTGCCTGGAGCGCCCAAGCGATCTTCAACTATACGGGGATGGCATGGAGGCGAGCTTCCGAAGCGATTGATGCACTAATCGACGCGAACCTTGTGGTTGTGACAAAAGCAGGAAAGAAACCCCGCTATAAGCTCTGTAAGCCTAAAGAGACAGCAGATTTCCTTTGGCTACCTAACGAGCTTATTGATGGCGCAGGCAGCGAGGTACCGCCTCTCCGTCGGCTTAGAGAGCGAGGAGAGCTATTCCTCTTCCGTCGATTCATCGAGCTTTATGGCATACAAGACCTGACGGCAGACGGTGGACTACCGCGTACGTTGGCGCGCACAAAATATTCACGAGAGAAAATATGCCCAATCGGAACGCTCGTCGCCTACGGGTATAAAGCGGCCGAGACCACATCCACAGCTGAGGGAATCTTCGCCGACTGCCTTGGACTAGAAGATGAAGAAGGAAATCAGGGGGCATGGACGGTTTTGAACCCTCTTTTAAAGATGGGGCTGATTGAGCAAGCTACCTACATGGTTGAATCCTCCGACTATGAATCGGAGCTACTTTACCCACTGAACGACCTAACGAAAGAAGCCACTTATGGTCTGCTGCCATATTTTGACGCTAATGGAGGGGCAGGCTTCGCAAGCAAGGTCGAGAAATTCTTACCGTTGGTAGGCGTAGCAGTCAGAGATTTAAATGACCCATCACTGATAGGTGTTTATCGACTGGTCTATCGACCGAAAACCGCCAAAACCACCGTTTGGTACGCCACCGAACAGGGTCTGACGGAGCGGTTTGTTCAAGGAATGAACCGTCTGCTTGGCCTTGATGTTGATATCAATGGTTTTCAAGGTACTTCAATGGAGATCAATGGGTATCAAGGAGCAGTAATTGTTGATATCAATGGTAATCAATGAGACGTAAGCACAGCTGCGCACATTGTGCGCTCGACAACTCGACAAGAGGTCCGCTATGAAATCATGGGAATACGCGTTTGCTCAGGTCAGCTCCAAGGACGACCGCAAAACTCGCCCAGCCAGTAATCGCCGAATTTTGCCTGGAGGATGTGTGTTGATTGCCTTTCCTCGAAAGCGAGTAATCAATTCGCGAGTTGACTAATCAATCACATAACGCTGCATGAAGAGTCGACACAAGCAGAATGCAAAGGGCACCACCCTGTGACGGGGTAGCGCCCTTGATACCGCGAAAGTTTCGTCGTTCAGGATTGGTCCAGCGGGATGAGCCGGTATGGCTGATCGCCGCCTAGGTCATCTGAGCCGAACAGAGCCTGATTGACGGCCTTCCTACTCTCAAGCAGAAGGTCATGCTCATCATGAGTGCCAATGTCCGCCGCAACCCACTCAGGGAGCTCCCTACGCCGCCGCATCTCGCTCAGGTGCGTCCACCACCGGGTAGCATGGCGCCGCTCTGCGAGAATGAGCTCAACCACCAAGGTTCGTTGCTTCTCGGTGAAGAGGGGCAGATGTAAGGCGCTAGAGTCGCCCACCTCCATGCCTACCGAGCCCTCCTCCTCAAATTCGGACTTATCTTGGCCTTTCAGAGCGTTACTGATATTTTGGTAAAGTTGCATGACGTGTGCCTCTAAGCTTCGTCGTGTGATCGCCAGGCCGCTGTTAGCGCAGCGGCTTGGCACCTCTTCTGAAATGGCCCAATTCAGGACCATCGACCTGATCAGCTAATTTTTCAGCCGATCAATCGGCGAAATATTCCGCCGGTTACTGCTTACTCTTCTCGCTGATCCAGCCTGCCGCCCAGCTCAAGGGGTCTTTCGACACCAAAGGCTTGAGGGGCTTACCATCTCGTGCTGCCTGCTTACCCTCCTCCTCTGTATCCGTGTGAATCCACACCGTTGTCCGCTTATAACCAGCTGCCTTTTGCCGCTCAGCAAAGTCTCGCTGCCTGTCTGCGCCCGTCCGCTTTCCCGGACCATCTTTGAGAACTGCCATTTTTGCCATCCCGTTAGTGCTGACGAAGAGATAATGCCACACCGTTAGTGCTGACACAAGCCAGCATTAGATTAATTCATAAAGCGAGTGCCCACCGGAAAACCGATTCTGATCGTTTAAATTCCAAGACGGCTCAGCGCTTCCTTTACGCAGCTTGAACGGGGCGGTAAAGTCTCCGTAATGGCATTTTGCCTCGACAAATGATTTTCATTTGCGCGATGCATTCATCTATGTAGCACCTAAAATCGACTCAATTAGCAAGGGAATGGTAAGATGGCCGAAGTTGTTTACCCTGGAAAACACCCATATTTTGTAGATCGCCATTTTACTGAGATTGAAAAACAGGCGATTAACACTCTATCAAAAGAGTTTTACACAACAAATGGCGGCGAGACCATAAAGTTAGGCTACAACAGTGAATATCGTTATATAATTATAAGCCCAACAGAAATATACAAAGATATGTTCAACCTTGATCGAGAGATCATCGTCGTTTTTAGTCCATATGAAACAATCGAAGCAAGAACTCTGGACGTTTTTGAATACATCGCCAAGAAACATTCCGCCCTCAGAATTGAAAAGATATGCAATATATTAGTGAGTGGCGACAAAGACGTTGAAGCCTCGCTAAACGACCTTATAAAAAACGAGCCCGAATCCCAAGTAATCATTCCATTCTATTACGGAGAACTACAAAAAGTTAGCGATCAGTATTTTTTCAGAAATAGATTCCGAAAATACTTCTACACTCGCGACTTGTTTGCCTTTGAAGGGCCACTAAAAAAGGATATTTACTTTTTTGGCCGGGGCGATTTAATCCAAGAATTAATTAATCGTTTGAAAAGCGGCGAAAATGCCGGCATATTCGGTTTGCGTAAAGCAGGGAAAACCTCCCTGATAAATGGTATAGAGCGAAACCTAGAAAAAGAAAATATAAAAACAGTCATTATCGACTGCCAAGACACATCTTTTAACCAAAGAAGATGGAATGAAGCACTTTTTTATATCTGCTCAAAGATCGCAGAGAAACTTCCATCAAAGGTTAAGCTAGCTGCAGAACATGATTTTACGGATAAAAACGCCTCCCTTTTGACTGAGGCTTACTTCAAAGCGGTAAGTGCAGAATCCAAAAGCTCTTTGTTTATAATCTTTGATGAAATTGAAAATATTTCCAGAGACACATCACCTGCGGAACACTGGAAATCTGGTCTAGACTTTGCCCTACTTTGGCAGACTATGCGATCTATCTTCCAGCGCAATACCAATTTGGTCTTTTATCTTATAGCCGGCACAAACCCGCGCTGCATAGAAATGCCCAAAATAGACCACGTCGATAACCCTATATTTAATCATTTCACCCCTCTCTACATTCCAGGTTTCGAAGTGAGAGAAACTCGCGAAATGATCAGAAAATTAGGCCGTCGCATGGGGCTAAATTTTGATGAATCCATATATTCTAGACTAACCGAAGACTTTGGTGGCCATCCGTTCTTGATGCGTCATGTATGCAGCTTAATCTCAAAAGAAGTAAAAAACAGTGAGAGACCAATTGAAATCGCGCGAGACTCTTACCGAATAGGAAAAGATAGTTTCATAGAGAGCCACTCAAATTATCTAGAGATGATAATCAGCGTGCTCAAAGACTATTACCCTGATGAATTTGAAATGCTTTCAATGCTTGCGAACGAAGACATTGTATCATTTAATGAATTCGCAGAACTTCACCCGTCTTACACCATGCACTTAATTGGTTATGGTCTGATCAAAAAAAGCCGCCTAGGCTATGACTTCAGCATTGATACCATTCGCGACTATATCCTAAGCCAAGCAAAATATAAGCGCGTAGGTTTAACGACTGAAGAGATGTGGAGCGAAATATCATTTAGAAGAAATGCAGCCGAAGTAAAAATTCGTAAACTCACTAGAGTTCTACTTCAAGCTAACTTGGGTGTGGCAGGCGCAAAAACCGCAATACTGGACATTTTTGGTGGCAAGCGAAAGGAGGAACTGGCAGCACTTTCTTACTCAGAGCTATTCAACCCAAATCTCGGGGAAATATACTTTTCCGACTTATCAAAGATACTTTCAAAACACTGGACCATATTCAAAAACACTTTCTCTAAAACCAGGCAAGAAATATTCTCGCAGCTCGAATTCATCAATCGCTCACGCAGCGATGCACATGCGGCAGAAATATCAGCAGAGCAGTTTGCTTTTTTTCGCTTATGCATGGCGTCTATCGAAAGCGATCTAGAGGAAGCAATTTGATCGTTGGCTGTGGGAGTTAAGAGTAACGTGACGCCTTTAAGAAAGGCGTCACAGTTTTCAAATATTGGTCCTTCGGAGAAATACGAGAACAACTCGCAGACTTCAACGTCGCCTCAAGCTTGGAGATCTCTATACCTTGCAAAGCTTCATGAGATATGGCTCTCCTGCGTCAAAATAATTAAGTGTGCAAAGTATTTAATTTGAGTGAGTGGTTTTGATCTCACTGAGACGATTTGATCTCACTAGACTTGTTTTGATCTCATCAGCAACCATTGACGCCCAATGCTGAAAGCTCGAAAGCAAGCCGACAGGGCGTCAGCTATGCTCCCCTCGCCACTCATTCCTGATGACGCATGCCCTAGCGTGCCTAGGATCACCACAGAGCTAAGGCTCAAGGAAGCGATCGATGTACAACCTTTTGATGACGGCTGGTGAAGACGACTGGGATAGCCCTACATGGTCACTATCTACGGGCAGATACCTTGAGCACACAGTTCAGATACTGAGAAACAGGTTCGAGATTCTTTCCCCCGATACGGTTCAGCAGCTCAAACAAATGCCTGCCTTATTTGCATATGAGGACTTCCGCGATCAGCCTGCCACGGTAGGACGCATTACTGAAATACAACAGCTTCAACACGAGCTTCGAATCACTCTCGCCATAGATCCAGCAGTGACTCCGATACCACAAGCCGTATTAAGGACTCTTTACCAAGACCTTGACATCAACACTAGGAACTTGGAGCACTGCCGCACCCATTGGGCGATAAAAGATGTCGATCTCGTTGAAGTATTGGTGAGAGCCAATCTTATAAATCTTCCCCTACTACCCCCTCAGCCTAGGCCTCCCAAAGTTTTCATATCCTACTCGTGGGACTCACCGGAACACCGACAGTGGGTTGCACTGCTGGCAGGAACGCTGCGCTCCAACGGAATCGATGCGACGTTAGATCAATGGCACGTTCGAGGAGGCGAGGATCTGGCGGGTTTCATGGAAAGGTCAATCCGCGAAGCAGATCGCGTGCTGGTAATTTGCACTGAAGCATATGTGGAGAGGGCAATTGGTAGGCAAGGCGGGGTGGGTTACGAGCACACGATGGTAACCGGCGAACTCATGAGAAACGTAGGGACCTCCAAGTTTATTCCAGTAGTTCGCCAGACCAGTCGACCGGCCACCCTGCCAACAGAACTGAACACTCGCCTATATTTCGACCTGAGCCCAGGCGCGGAATATCCAACACAGCTGCAAGAACTCATCAGAGACTTGCATAACGTGCAGACCCCCATTCCGCCACTGGGGCCAAATCCCTTTCAATGAAACAGACCAGATGAGCCGAATCGGCCCGTTTGGTCTGCTTAGCGCTAACTCCTCCTGACAGCAGGCTGGAACAGGTGTTGCGACGACAGCAACAGCCTCACTCAAATGTGATCCTTGCTCACCTTTAATCCATTCACAGCCAAGTGGGATTCTCTCACCCCACATCGGCTGCCAACTGCCGAGGATTTCTCTGTGGTTCGTAAATCCCACCGATCAGGGGTATTACACCGCCGGTGGAAGATCCGTCCAAAGCTGGACAAATGAAATCCGCGCCACGTTTTCATATATCGCAAAACGTGGCGCGGAAACCTGGCATCCCAAAACGGTAGGTCAGCCCTCCCCGCTCCATCCTCAATCTGAGATCGAACTGAGCCGAAAACTCGGCTGTGTATCACTTTGCCTACCTCTGACTTACTGCAACAAAAATCCCCTTCTCGATTCGCTGCAAACCAACTATTTCAGTCCCATTTAATCCGGTTACGTGTATCACATAGAGTGCACCCTAAAAGCACTGGATAAATACTCACATCAGACGTAATTTGATTCCTGTAAGGCTCTCAGCAGCTCACCGAGGACAGATCATGTCGACCACCCCTAAGCCCCGCGGCCAACAGGCCAAACCAACCCGCGCCGAAGTTAAAGCCGCCTGGGAGCGCCTGCGCACAGCGGCGGACCAAGGCAGCGTCCAGGCAAGCGCCCTTCTGATCGCGCTCGTTGAAAACCGTCCGCTGATCGCCACCACGGAAACCCTCACCGCATAGGTTGAGATGACCCGACCACACTGGAGAAAACGACCTAAATGAAAACACTACGCGCTGAATCTGGCGGGGTAAGCCGCCTCGTAGGGATCTGGAAATTCCCTGAAATCGGCCCATTTGCAGACCTGTACGCAGTCGCTCGCGAGGCTCGAAATCACGTCGAGGGCCTGCAGATCGCGGCAATGGGGATCACCAATGACGACCGCCGCTCGGATAGCGCGAAACAGGAAGACATCCGCGCAACCGCGAAAGATCGGCTGTACTTCCTGGGCCAACTGCAGCGCGATTTTGAAAAGTACAAAGAGAAGGTGAAGGAGCGCGCCGACAAGGTGACTGCCGTTAAACCGTATCGGGATAACGACCCTATCGCCGTCCAGATCGACCTGGCCCTAGCGGCCCAATTGCGTGCTATGGAACCAGCAGAGCGTAACGCAACGCTTCTGGCGGGCACTGACAAAGCCTACGTTGACGCAGCCCTTCGCCTCCCTCGCGAACTGAGCGGTGTCAGTAGCGAGTGGTACGCCCGAATCACCAAAGAGGCCCTGGTGCGCGCCAATCCACGCGAAGCGCAAGAGATCGCCGACCTGACCGAAGCGGCAGACGCTGCACAAGACACGCTCCGTACGGCCTTTGGCCTGATCAGTACCGACGCGGGCATCAGTCTTGACGAGCGTGTCGATGCTGCCGGCGAGGCTGCAAAAGAGCTGGTGCAAGGCCCGGCAGAATCCACCATTGAGCGCATCCAAGAGCGCCTAGAGCGGGTCAAGCAAGAAGAGGAAGAGGCCGACGAGGCGCTCAAGAAGCAAATCCAAGGCGAAGGGGCTTAAGCGTTGGCCAAGCCGTTGCCACCAGCAGAGGCGGCGCCGGGCCGAGTGGCCGGGGGGCGATTCGCTCCCGGCCATTCCGGCAACCCTGGGGGGCGCTCAGGCCAAACCCAGGCCATTCGAGAGAAGCTCGCGGCAGGTGCCGACGCAGTAACGAAAAAGATCCTGGCCGCCGCTAAGAAGGGCGATATGCAGGCGTGCCGCCTGATCCTGGAGCGACTGGTACCGCCAGTTAAGGCCACCGCCGAGGTGGTCAGTTTCGACCTTGACGACACCGACCTTCCCAGCGCCGCCAAGTCGATCTTGCGGGCGGTGGCGACCGGTAACCTCCCCCCCGATCAAGGCCGGTCTCTCATTGAGGGCCTGGGCGCCGTCGCGCGAGTGATCGAAGTAGCAGAGCTACAGAAGGCCGTCGAAGAACTCCGCGAACAGATGGAGGGAATGCGGCAATGAGCATTAAGTGGATGCGGGCCGAGCTCAAGCGAATTGCAGAAAAGATCGGCACCGAAGACGAAGAGACAGTGCTCGTTATGTTGACGGTGGTGGACTGCAGGGTTGACGCAGTTGAGGGGGAGATGGATTACCCCGACACCGTGGGCCATTCGTTCAACTATCCCGTCCTGGGCGTACAGACAGTCATGCACTTCCCTCTGCGCAGTATGAACAGCAGTAACGCGGCCAATCTGGCAGAGGCGTTCATTCTCCACGTCCGAGCAATTGAAAGCCTCCGCCGTCCCGCTCCAGTAGGCGTGATGGATATGCGGCCATTCCCAAGTCCTGGTGCCTGGATCTTCCCGCCACTGGCAGACGGGCAGGACATAAAAAATCACGTCGCAGAACAGTACCGACTGATCATCGAGGCCCGCCATGAACATCCGTAGCCAGATTGCCAAGCTGCGTCAGCAGACCGGTACCACCCAATTCAACAGGGACGTGCGCGCAATCAGTGACCTCATGGATGAGCTAGCCGCGGAGGCCGCCGGCGGAGGCGAGGCCCGCAAAGAAGACACACTCAGTGCCGTTTTTGACGAAACGACCGCACCAACGATCCGGAGCACCAGCAAGTGACCTTTCAAGAGCGCTTCACCGAGGCGTGTAAAACACAGAAATTCAAACCCTACGAACTGATCCAGGGGCCAGACGCCGGCTACACGGTGTGGGAAGTCCAGCACGTCAGCGGCGGCCAGCAGGTGACCGTGGACGGGCCATTCTTTACCGAGGATGAGGCCAGGGTTTCGGCCGATCTGCTGAGGGGCACATTCCGCGGCGCCCGGGCCAGCGAGGCGATCTACAACCGGGTGTGGAACTACGATCCACGCCAGGAGCAATTGACCATCGATCAGGCGCATATGTCGCGCGCAGTGCTCGCCATTCGCCTTGGGCTTCCCGCCCCTTCCATCAATCCATAGGAGGCCCCATGGCCGCAATCACTTATAACGAGCCAAGGATGACCACCATCAAGCTCCATGGTCAGCTTCGACAGTTCGGAAAGTCCTACGACCTATTGGTCCGCACGCCAGCGGAAGCCGTAAAAGCACTGTGCGTGCAAATCCCAGGGTTTGAGCGGTTCATTTCAAACGCCAAGTCGCGGGGCCTGGTGTTTGCTGTATTTCGAGGGAAGAAAAACATAGGTGAGAGCGAGCTTAATTACCAAGGCCAGGGCGATATCATCATTTCGCCAGTGATATGCGGGAGCAAGCGCGCAGGGTCGCTGCAAACCATCATTGGAGCAGTTCTGATAGTTGCGGGGGCCGCCCTTTCGGCATTTGGCGGCGGCGCTGTAGGGGGGCCAATGATGAAAATGGGCGCCGTCTTGGCGGTCGGCGGCGTTGTTCAGATGCTCAGCCCCCAGGCCGGCGGGCTTAGCAGCAGCGCGGCGCCCGAAAACACCCCCGGCTACGCCTTCGGCAGCGCGAAGAACACCACGGCATCAGGTAACCCGGTCCCGTTGTGCATCGGCCATCGCCGATGGGGTGGGGCGATCATCAGTGCGGCCATTTACGCCGAAGACGCGGTGTAACAACCTCCTGCCAGCGGGGCCGACTGCGGCCCCAACTAATGAGTGGATGATACATTCCTTGTTTTACGGAGAATTGCTCGATGCAAAGGATCATTGCCCCACTCGTTTTAATCGCATTGCTGGCCGGCTGCTCAACCTCGGCCGTCCCCGTCGATAAGGCGAGACAGGCCAGCACCAGCAGCGTTTACCTGTACCAGGAGACTCCTGTCGCGCCATACGGAACGCTCACAGTGGTGAGAGACTCCGGCTTTGTCAGTTCCGGTTGTGATATGGGGATATATGTCGACGGCAAGCTGGTGGCAAAGCTCGCGACTAAGGAGAAGGCTACCTTCAAAATCCCGGCTGGCAACATCGTACTGGGCGCCGGCGTGATCGGTGGCGGCCTCTGCGGTACCGCTGCGGATCGTCGCGAGCGAGAGGTTTCTCTGGGCGCGGGCCAGGTCAAGAAGTACCGGGCTTTCATCAGCAGCGAGGCTGACGTAGACATCCTGCCGACAACGCTTTGACCGTCCACCAATTCGAAAACAACACAGTGTGTAGAAATCTACACACTATTGCGTTTTCACCAGTCTCCATTATGAGCTCGGTTTCACCGCCTTTAACATCTCAACCAGATTCTTGAAGTGTTCCGGATCCAGCGGACTGCTGGCGGTATGCGGCTCCGTAGTCCGGCCGAAATAGCTTGTTGTTAGACCGGTGCGGATCGCAACCTTGCTGTCTTCTGGTAGTAGCTCAATGAATGGCCCAATTGATGCGAGCTCAAGCTCTGTCTGCCTGGCTCTATCGGCATTGGTGCGATGCCTAGCAGATTCACGCGCGGTGTAGATTGCTGGTGACGTTATGACGATGGCGTAGAACAAGCGAATCAGTACGGATACCGCAGTATCTTGTGAAAATGGCTCGTGCCAGAATTTGTAGAACGTGGCCATTGCGATCGCAATGCCCGTTCCAAAAATTGCCACAGTAACCCATCGCCAGAAGTTTGCACTTTCGCCCTCACTATTTGCAATTCGCTGGTAATTGCCAGTTACCCCAATATTGCCGACCACTTGCACTATGCGAGCGGCATCCTCCCGGAAACCGTTGAGCTCGCCAAGAGTCTTTGACGCAACGTACGCCTGGAGCTCCAATTCATCCTTGTGTATTTTTTGCTGATCTGCCATAGCAGTATCAAAAGCTAACTGGCGGGCACCTTCCGCCTGGGTGAACGTCTGTTCTAGCTTGGCAACCGCAGCAGAAGCCTCCGCACGCTCCTTGGCTGCATTATCAGTGGCCTCATCAAGTTTCTTGGAAAGAATCCCACCCTTTTCGGCGAGTTCTACCAGCTCGTTCTCTAATTTATCTCTAGTCTTAGTCAGCTCCTGTATCACGCCTTCCGAAAACTCGGCTTGCGCCCTGAGCAAGGCAGGAAAGGTATTTTTTGCACTTCCCTGGAGCTGTGGAGTGAATGCCCAAAAAGTAGACATTACATTTTGGTCTAGCTGCGACGATGCGTTAACGATATGGCCAGGATTCCCGTTGCTGACAAATGCAACCAGCTCAGCAATTGGGGCCTGAATATGGCTATTCAGCGTGCTCAACCCACTAGCGCTTGTGAGTTCCGCAGGCGTCTTATCGAGAAGTTCTTGGAGAACCTGAGCAATAGCAAAAACCTTATCGCGGGCGAATGAGTAGCCTTCATTTAATGCTACGGCCTCGCTCGAAAACTCTGACATTTTGCGCATATCTAGGATGCGCTGGACTGATGCCCGCAGCGGGTTTTGGTCGTAAGCAGCTCGAGTCATGATTGATAGCTCGTTATTATGTCATCCAGAAGCTACTGTTTCGCCATCATCTTGTCCACGAAACAAAAAGGTATGCCTATCCAGATACAGGCTTATTTTGCCTTTCTCGGGCTTTTCGCTTGATAAGTAACACCCAAAGTGCAACATTATTAGTAGAACGCCCTAACTGATACAGGCACCCATCATGTTCATCCGCGCATACCTCCGAGCCTCCACCGAAGAGCAAGACGCCGGCCGCGCCCGCGCCTCACTCGAGCAGTTCGCCAGCGACCATAATAAGGTCATCGCCAGCGTGTACCTGGAGAACGCCAGCGGCGCCACCGCCGACCGCCCCGAGCTGCTGCGCCTGCTGAAAGATGCGCGCAAGGGTGACGTTCTGCTGGTGGAATCGATCGACCGTCTCTCCCGCCTACCGTTTGAGGACTGGGAAAAGCTCAAGGCCGCTATCGACTCTAAGGGCCTGCGCATCGTGGCGCTCGACCTGCCGACCAGCCACCAGGGAATGCAGGACACCAAGGGGGACGAGTTCACCGGGCGGATGCTGGGGGCAATCAACTCTATGCTGGTGGAAATGATGGCAGCGATTGCCCGCAAGGATTACGAGCAGCGCCGCGAGCGTCAGGCGCAAGGGATAGAGAAGGCCAAGGCCGCTGGCAAGTACCAAGGGCGCCCGGTCGATGCCGATTTACACAAGCGAGTGAGAGAGCTATTGAGGGCCGGACTGGGGATTCGGGCCGCAGCACGGCACGCAGATTGCTCTACTACAACTGTCTTGCGAATCAGAGACAGCGGCGTTTAACGTTTACAAACGCTGTTCGGCTGTCGCTAAAAATACCAAGCAGGCTCCAGTCATATGAAGCATGTAAGCCACGAGGTAATCTGGAACGGCAGTTGGTTCAGCTCCCTGCCCATGGCCGGCAAGATTGTTTCGGCCGGTAGGCACCGCAGCCTCAAGCAAACTTTTTAATGATGTAAATTGAGTTTGCCAAAAGATAGGGATCAAGCCATTTTCCATACAAACCTTGATCAGCGAGCTTGCGGTTTCCTTGCCAGAAACAGCCCACCCCCGCTTCACACAGATGGCTTTCATTAGGCTTTCGAAGGATTTCAAGCACTCGTTCAGCGCTTCCTTGGAGTTGCCATGACGGTAATGCTCGTGAGCCTTCAAGAATTCCTCTTGCGGCCCGGCGTAGTATTTATTCTCCAAAAGCCTAAGTGCTGGCTTTACCACCTCAGAGTGCAACAACTGCGAGTCAACCCGTAAGATTTCACCGTTTACGAACTGATAGCCAACCCCATGCTCCTGAAAGCGCTTGTTGAGCTCATCAATAGAGGCATCCGCGATCTCATTCGCATTGTTCCTCCACAGATATTGAGTTTGTCGGCTGACTCTATCGACCGCCCTGAAGCAAAGCTCTACCACATCAAGCGCCTGCTCCAAATCTTCAGTTTGCAGGAAAAAATTAATCACTTCATCAGCAAGGTCTCGCCGCCCGTTCTGCCTCGCTGTCGGTAAAGCGAACAGCCCATACTCCCGGCACAACATTTCGCTGATAAATTTCCAGCAGTCTTGGGTGGGATGATCGTTAGGACCGCCCAGCGCATCGCACATCGCGTGGACAATTTGCACGCGAAGCGTATCCGGCAATCGATCGTATTGATAAACCTCTGGGGTTTCGCCGCGGAGCTTTTTCTGACGCTTGGAAAAGATATCAAAAATAGCCATACCCTACTCCAGAGGTAAATAAAGCAAGATCCTTAAGAAAGCTATTGCACCCGCACTGCACCCATGAGGTTTGTAGGGGATCGTATAAGCGTGCTCAAAGCCTTTATATATTGGTGTCCCAGGGCCGGTTCGAACGGCCAACCTTCCCCTTAGGAGGGGGATGCTCTATCCAATTGAGCTACTGGGACAAATGACAGCCGTCGCGCTGTGAGTGTGGCGACGGACGGCGTGCATGTTAACGGCCGAGGTGGGTTTTGTCATGTCGTCCGTGGGCTTTTTGAGTGTAGGCCGATAACTGCCTGATTAATCGTGAGTCGACCCCGGAAACACGGGCACTTGAGCCCATCGTGCAAAATGCACTCCACCAAAACGCCACCATTGCAAATTGCAACCTTTCAGGGCTTTAAAGTAGACTCAACTATCTGATTTTATTGAGTTATTAGATTGGCACGACACCTGCAACAGTTCTCCTACAAACCCAATAAGCCACGGCGTTAAGCGGAGAACATGACCATGAACAGTGCCCTTCTGTTAGCCCTCAACACCGTAGCCTTGGCTGCATTGCTGATGTTTCACTTTCAATCGACTGGCAGCAACGATCCTGCACAGATCAGTCAGGCAGTGCCCCATCACTTGCAACAACGCCCGCAACTGGCGGTGATGACACCGACCGCGCAATCGCCTGTACGCCTGACCCAAGACACTCAGTCCGCACCCGCTTCTGAACACTGGGTTTTCTGAGGAACCTCTGATGAACAAATTTGCCTGGCTGTTTTTGTGCCTGACCGCCCTAACAGGCATTCTGGGCTTGAACGCCGAACCCTCAGACAGCCAAACGACGGCCTTCATTGCCAGCGGCGTGTTCGCCAGCCTATCGCTGCTCACCTTGATCATGGGTCGACGCATCAAATTCGATCCAGTCCTGCGCTAACGCCCTGCCTCTCCCCCTACCTTATGTCGCCTCAGCCTCGCTAATCGGCAAATTGCCACTAGTCTTAAAGTTAAGGGCAAAAGGCCACTTTGCTATAGGATGTGCGGCCTCAAACCCTGTGGTGGCATGGACTTAAGGGAAGTTCCCGTGAAGCTTCACGGGTGGCAAAGTTTTCCAACCAGTCCGCAAAAATGCAAATGAGTGCTGGCATAAAGCCTTTAGGCAGTTCAATATTTGTCACAGAATTGACGCCAAGGAAATGTCAAATCTGAGGCATGATGCGGCCTCTTTGCAATTCAGGTT
>Ga0213822_1001037_pt1 | contig 17223 bp, 9 predicted proteins | sample MC6MC0908MG_FD_179872 | JGI IMG/M metagenome (GOLD analysis project Ga0213822, IMG submission 179872) | Enriched soil aggregate microbial communities from Iowa State University, Ames, United States - MC6-MC0908-MG | ecosystem: Environmental > Terrestrial > Soil > Unclassified | place: USA: Iowa...
AGTTGCAGGCCGGGCACGCCGAGGGTGTCGCGGTTGCGTTCGATCAAGCCTTGCCGGCCTTCGTCGGCTTCGATAGCCAGGGCTCGGCAGCTGGGGTGGGTGCGCATCCATTCGATGCCGATGGAGCCGCTGCCGGCGCCGACATCCCAGAGCAGCTCGCCAGGGGTTGGGGCAAGGCGGGCGAGGGTGATGGCGCGCACGTCGCGTTTGGTCAACTGGCCGTCATGTTCGAACGCGCTGTCCGGCAAACCGGCCAGGCGTGACAGGCGCAACGCCGAGGGTTCGCTGCGGCATTCGATAGCGATCAAGTTCAGGTCCGCGACGGCTGGGTCGGACCATTGCGTCGCAGTGCCTTCGATCCGTCGTTCCGCCGCGCCGCCCAAGTGTTCCAGGACGATCATGGCGCTGGACCCGAACCCTCGTTCGCGCAGCAACGTCGCCACGGCGGCAGGGCTATGGCGGTCATTGCTCAGCAGCAACAGCCGGACGCCTGTGGATAAATAAGCATTGAGCGCCGCCAGGGGGCGCGCCACCAGCGACAGCGTGACCACGTCCTGCAGCGGCCAGCCCAGGCGCGCCGCTGCCAACGAACAGGACGATGGCGTCGGTATCACCCGCATCTGATCGCCAGGCACCTGTTTCGCCAGGCTCGCGCCCACGCCATAGAACATCGGATCGCCGCTGGCCAGCACACACACCGACTCGCCCTGTCGCGCCAGCAGCGGCTCCAGGGAAAACGGGCTGGGCCACAGTTCCCGTTCGCCGCGGATGCACACCGGCAACAGCGCCAGTTGTCGATCACTACCGACAATGCGCGACGCCCGCAGCAAGGCATGGCGGGCCGTCCGGCCCAGGCCCTTGAAGCCGTCTTCGCCGATGCCCACTACGGTCAGCCAGGGGCTCATCTGTGTTCCTCGAATGGATGTGTTTTATCGATGGGCTGGTGCACCCACGAACCGGGCCGCCATCATACCGCGCCCCTTCAATTTAGGCGTGAACCTGTGGAGCGAACCTGTTCGCGATGGCGCTGGAGCATTTGAAATCACGGGCCCAGGCAGATCGCTACCGAGCCACGTACCTGAGGATATAGGCATACAGATCGTTGTAGACAGAGTCAGGCACGTGTTCAGCGTGGGCTTGGGTCTTGAGCAGCGCCAGGTGGCATTCCTTTGCCATTTCTTCGCGATCACCTATGAGATGGAGGCGGTTGTTGACGATGGTTTCAAAGGCACTGGCATAGACTATCTTTGGTCCAGTGATGACCACGGTCCCGTCCGAGTCTTTGGTATAGGTGCTTTGGACACGCAGGATCCGATCGTTCAATGGACCGAACCCGCGCTCGTACAAGAAAATCTGCGAGCCGCTGATCGCCTTGGCCGCCGTCTCGAAAGCCAGGATGGTCGCCTGAGCGTTACCCAGGCTGGCATTGAGTGCCGATAGCGAGACAAACCTCTCCATTTCCTGTTTTTCCAGGCTTTTGAGTACGCGTTTGATGCTCGACAGATGGGCAAAGCCTTTCTTGCACGCGATGATATGGGTTTCGAACTGATAGCCGGCTGCCGTCGCCATGGGTGGAAAGGCCGCGAAATCGATGCTGTCGAACGCACATTCCATGATGATGTTGTATTTGCGTTTGAACGCCTCCTCGAAGACTTTCGAACTGACTTCCCGAACAAATGCCTCGGTATGCTCATAGGCGTGCAGGACACCGCGTTTGATCATCTCTGCATATCGAGGGTGTTTTTCCCGGTACTCGGGCAGGTACAGGCGCACGTAGTTGCCGTAGCGTCGGGAGGGCAGGAGTGTGTTTTCCAGCAGATAGGTTTTACCCGAGCCTTGAGATCCCGCGGTGATCAGCATTTTGGGAACGGTCTCGGCCTTGATGCCATTGAATAACGTTGCGGTGATTTCAGTGAACGCGCTCGTGACCTGCTCTGGGGTGTAAGGGTAAGTCGAGGTTGGTGGCATATCTTGATGTCCTTATCGAAGATGCGGTGGCTTGATTGGCTGCTCTTTGAATAAATAGGTATTTCCTGACTTTTTCAAATGAGCCATGATTTCAAGATATGTAGCTGTTTTTTAAAGTAAAAATTCTTACGAAAAAGAAAGCGAAAGCTCACGCATTTACGCCTGCCAGAGAGCCCCTGTGAGCGCACGGCCCTGAATTCGACCGGCGAGCTTTTCATGCCCCCCAACAAAGCAGGCATAATGGCGGTCCTTCGCCGTTGCGGCGTGTCCTACGTACCGGTTACTCCTTGAACGAACGCCCATCAACCAACGTCATACGCCCCTCGGGTTGTCCGGGTTTGTTGCGTGTCGTCCAGGCGTTGGACGGTGGGATCTGCCGAATCAAGCTCGATGGCGGTTCCATCCAGGCGGATCAGGTCGAAGCCGTGGCGTCGGCGGCCGAGCGGTTTGCTGGTGGCGTGATCGAGGCGACCAACCGCGGCAACCTGCAAATCCGCGGGATTGGGTCCGAGCACGGCGCGCTGATCGAGTCACTGCTGGCCGCCGGGCTGGGGCCACGAACACCCGCTGGCGATGACGTGCGCAACCTGATGCTCAGCCCCTCGGCCGGGATCGACCGGCAGATGCGCTTCGACACCCGCCCGTTGGCCGTGCAGATCCTTGCCACCCTGCAAACCCATGAACGCTTCCATGAGCTGTCGGCCAAGTTCGCCATACAGCTGGACGGCGGGGAAGCGCTGGCGATGCTCGAACATCATCATGACCTGTGGTTGTCGGCCCTTGTCCGCGACGGCGAACCCTGGTTGGCCTTCGGCCTGGCCGGCGCGCCGCTGGATGCGCCGGCGGGTAGGGTCCAGATGGCCCAGGGGCATGCACTGGTGGTGGCGGTGCTGGAGCAGTTTCTCGACCTGGCCCGCCCGGACCAGACCCGCATGCGCCACCTGCTGAGTGAGGTCCCCACGGATGAGTTCCTGGCCCGGCTGGCCCGGCGCGTGCCGTTGCAAGCGTGCCGCGATTGGCAGCGGGACGCGTCCACCGACGGACTGCATATCGGTGTCCAGGCCCAGCATGACGACCGTGTCTATGTGGGGGCCGCGGCGCCCCTGGGCCGGCTCGACCCCATCATGTTGCGAGGAGTGGCGCAATTGGCGCGGGAGAAGGGCGATGCCAGCCTTCGTTTCACGCCGTGGCAAAGCCTGCTGCTGCCCAACGTGCGCCGCGAGGGTGCGGACGAGGTCTTGGCGCGGCTGGAGGGCCTGGGCCTGCTGTGCTCGCTCGATCAACCCTTGGCGCACCTCATCGCCTGCACCGGCTCCAGCGGCTGTGGCAAAGCCCTGGCCGACACCAAGGCCGATGCCCGCCAACTGGCCGAGTTGCTGCAATGCCAAGGCCACGCCCTGAAGGTCCACCTGTCGGGCTGCCTGCGTTCCTGCGCGGCGGCTCATATCGCGCCTGCCACTTTGCTGGCGGTCGCCCCCGGTCGTTACGACCTGTATTTTCGCGATGCCACGCTGCCAGGTTTCGGCGCGTTGCAGGCACACAATCTTACTATTGAAGCGCTCGGCCACTGGCTCGACGCTCGCTCCCGGAGCCCCCTTGATGCTTGATTACATCCGCGACGGTCAGGAGATCTATCGCAACTCCTTCGCGATCATTCGCGCCGAGGCCAACCTGGCGCGTATCCCGGCCGACCTGGAAAAACTCGCAGTACGCGTGATCCACGCCTGCGGCATGGTCGAGGCCGTCGACGGCCTGCAGTTTTCCGAAGGCGCGGGCACGGCCGGACGCCAGGCACTGGCCGCCGGCGCGCCGATCCTGTGCGATGCGCGGATGGTTTCCGAGGGGGTGACCCGGGCTCGCCTGCCGGCCAACAACCCGGTGATCTGCACCCTGCGCGACGAAAGCGTGCCGGCGTTGGCCCTTGAGCTGGGCAACACCCGTTCGGCCGCCGCCCTGGAGCTGTGGCGCCCGCATCTGGAAGGCAGTGTCGTGGTGATCGGCAACGCGCCGACCGCGCTGTTTTACTTGCTGGAAATGCTCGATGCCGGCGCGCCGAAACCGGCCCTGATCCTCGGCTTCCCGGTGGGCTTCGTCGGGGCCGCCGAGTCCAAGGCCATGCTGGCGGCCAACAGCCGGGGCGTGCCGTTCGTGATCATGCAAGGTCGTCTCGGCGGCAGCGCCATGGCCGCCGCGGCCGTCAATGCCCTCGCCACGGAGATTGAATAATGCAGCAGCCTGGACGTCTGATCGGCCTCGGCGTGGGCCCCGGTGATCCGGAACTGATTACGGTCAAGGCCTTGCGCCTGCTGCGCGAGTCGCCGGTGGTGGCGTACTTCGTCGCCAAGGGCAAGAAGGGTAATGCCTTCGGCATTATCGAAGCCCATTTGCAGGCCGAGCAGACCTTGCTGCCGCTGGTCTACCCGGTCACCACCGAGGCACTGCCGGCGCCGCTGTCCTATGAGCAAGTGATCGCCGATTTCTACGACACGGCCGCCGAACAATTGGCCGTGCACCTGGATGCCGGGCGCGACGTGGCGGTGATCTGCGAAGGCGACCCGTTCTTCTACGGTTCCTACATGTACCTGCATGATCGCCTGGCCGAGCGCTATGACGCCGAGGTCATTCCCGGTGTGTGCTCGATGCTTGGGGGCGCCTCGGTGCTCGGTGCGCCGTTGGTCTATCGCAACCAGAGCCTGTCGGTGCTCTCCGGCGTGCTGTCTCACGATGATCTCAAGCGCCGCCTGGCCGATGCCGATGCGGCAGTGATCATGAAGCTGGGGCGCAACTTTCCCAAGGTTCGCCAGGTGCTTCAGGAACTGGGCCTGGACGGGCGGGCGCTGTACGTCGAACGGGCGACCATGGCCAACCAGAAAATCGTGCCATTGGATGAAGTCGAGCCGATGTCTTCGCCGTACTTCTCGTTGATCATTGTGCCGGGCGAACGGTGGCAGGGATGACGTCCAACGCTCCGGCAATCGTCATCCTCGGTCCGGGCAGCCTCGCGACAGCCCGGCGTATCCAGCAGCGCTACCCCGACGCCTTGATTTACGGCCTGGCCGGTCGGGTCGAAGGCGCGGATCGTCAATACTCGGAGTTCGGAGCCACCTTGCGTGAGCTCTATCAGCACGACACGCCGATCATCGCCCTGTGCGCGGCCGGCATCGTCATCCGCACCCTGGCGCCGCTGCTGCTGGAAAAGGGCGTCGAGCCGCCGGTGCTGGCGGTGGCCGAAGATGGCAGCGCCGTGGTGCCGCTGCTGGGCGGCCTGGGTGGGGTCAATGTCATGGCCCGCGACATCGCGCAAGCGCTGCAAGTCGCGCCGGCGATCACCACCAGCGGCGAATTGCGTTTCGGCACTTGCCTGCTCAATCCGCCGAGCGGCTACCGCCTCGGCGACCTGGAGCAGGGCAAGCGTTTCGTGTCCGATCTGCTGGCCGGTGAATCGGTGCGCATTGAAGGCGCCGCACCGTGGCTGGGCCAGGCGCAGTTGCCTGAGGATGAACACGCACGGCTGGCGATCCGCATCGACAGCGCCGCGGGCATGCCTGCGGTGGATGAGCTGCGTATCTATCCGCGCAATGTCGTCGTGGCGATCAGCGCGGGGGCGTCGCCGGCCGTTGGCGAGACTTTGCGTGAGGCCGGCCTCGCCGTGCAGTCGCTGGCGTGCCTGTTGGCGGCGGACAGCGACATGGCCCGGCCGGAATTGCATGAAGCCGCAGCGACCTTGAACGTGCCGCTGCGTTTCGCGTCGGCCGCTGGCGACGTCGGCCAATGGCTGAACGAAACCCTTGATCAACCTGCGTCTATTTGCGCGTTGGGCGAGCATGCCGTCGCTGTGACCGAACAGCCCCTCGACCCCCGACAGGTCGGCCGTTCGCGCGGGCGCCTGGCGGTGATCGGCCTTGGCCCCGGCGCTGCCGAGCTGATGGTCCCGGCGGTGCGCGCCGAACTCGACCGCGCCACCGATGTGCTGGGCTACGAAACCTACGTGCGCATGGCCGGGCCGTTCCGGGCCGATCAGGTGCAGCACTGCACTGACAACCGCGAAGAAATGCAGCGCGCCCGCCACGCCTTCGAACTGGCAGCCCAAGGACGCTCCGTGGTGGTGGTGTCCTCCGGCGACCCAGGCGTGTTCGCCATGGCCGCCGCGGTGCTCGAAGCGTTGCATGAATCGACGGATGCCCATTGGCACACCGTCGACTTACAGATCCTTCCCGGTGTCTCGGCCTCCCTGGCCACCGCCGCCCAGGCTGGGGCGCCGCTGGGCCATGATTTTTGCGTGATGTCGCTGTCGGACAATCTCAAACCGTGGTCGATCATCGAAAAGCGCCTGGACCTGGCCGCCGAGGCGGATCTGGCCCTGGCGTTCTACAACCCGATTTCCCGTTCCCGACCCTGGCAACTGGGGCGGGCGCTGGAAATCGTCGGGCACCACCGTGCGGCGCAGACGCCGGTGGTGCTGGGACGCGACATCGGTCGCCCGGGCCAGACACTGCGTGTCACGACGCTGGGGCAGTTGACCCCGGATCAGGTGGACATGCGCACCATGGTGCTGATCGGTTCCTCCACGACCTGCGTCTTCCCTCGCGCCGAAGGCGGCGACTGGGTGTACACGCCGCGCTGGTACGGCAGCAAGCCGCTCTGATGAAATCCGGTGGTCCGTTCGGGCCACCACCACCTGAAGCCTGCCACCGCCTCGGCGCCAGGCATCGGTCTACTTGCCTGTATCCAGTTTTCTCAGAATGTAATAAGCCCTGACTTTAGTTAGCTGCTTTATAGGCAATCGGTCGAAAGTTCTTATGTTCTGACTGCCAAGTTGTGAATAAATAATATGGAGGTGTGTTGTTGGACATTTATTGAATTCGTTGCGGGTTGAGCGATGTCTTGATGAGGGTTATGTTGGCTTTCACTTCGTGGGTTATAACCGTCACTTGAGTGACAGTGGATTGTTTGGTCAGGCAACTCATTGAGTTATCCGCGCATGGATGCGCGTCGTTCAACTTGTCGATGCCTGGGCGCCTGAAGGCGATCCTGGCTATTTACATACAATAAATGGAAGTATTGTTTATGAGTGGATCTGTAATTTTGTCGACGGACAGTTACGTCGATTTTGTGGGTTTGTTGAGGCTCAAAGATCTTGAACAGGCCTTAATAGCGCACAAGGGTTCTGATGAATATGAGGCGGTGCTCCGGTATTACTTCGGTTGTATCGCCTTGCTCGATTCTCCCCGCATGTTGGAGCCCTTGGGGCTTCTCAAACAAGCCGTGGGCGCTTTGCGGGGAAACAGCAGGCGTCGCCGTACACCTGAGTTGCCGGAGGGCGTCGAGGCTGCGGATCTGGCGCATGCCTACAACAAGATAGAGGGTTTCGAAACGCGTCTGCGCAATAGCGTCGAGCAATTGAAAGTGCCCGCCACCGAGGTGCCGAAAAACCTGCATTTTGTTTGGCTGGGGGGCGGTATCGGGCCGATTCAGCGAGATTACATCAATGTCTGGAAACAGGTGTTGGGCCCGGAGGGTTATCGCATCAGCCTGTGGTATGACAGTGATGCGCTGCTGGCCTATGAAACCAACCGGATCATTGTCGAAGCGGCCAAGGCTGACGCCATGCTCAATGGCGCAGAAAACAGCGTCGACGCCTTCACGTTGGGCGACCGTTATGAAGAACGCGCCATCGTCCTGAAGCAGCAGATGTACGCCCACATCACCGAGGCGCTGAAAAACGGCGGCAGCGCCGATGACGCGAGAGTCGACCTGCTGGTTCGGGCTTATGGCCAGGACAAGGCGCGGTTGTCGGCCCTGAAGAGTAATAACAGACTCAGCCTCGAGGCGTTGGCCGAGGGCAGCCTGGCACTGCGCGATCTTGCCAGCGGTGAATTGCCACTGCATCTGCAGGATGTCTACGAACGCGAGATCAATCTGCGTGGCATGTTTGCCGGGGCTTCCGATATTGTGCGTGTCGAAGCCTTGTTCGCCGAGGGCGGCAGCTACGCCGATGTCGATGGCCTGCCGCCCTTGGCGCAAAAGCTGGGCGAGGTGGACATCCGGGCGTTCCAGACGGACGCGCGGCTGGGCGTGCTGCAGCTGCTGCTGGATCGAAACCCTGAATGGATGCCCGGACGCCAGGCCCAGCGCAATAAGTACACGGACTACTTCAACGAGATCCCCGCCGAGCATCGCGAAGCGCTCGAACGTTTCGCTAAAAGCGGACCGGCGTTGAACCGCGTCTTCCGCCCCCCGGTGGAGCGCCTGGCCCGACCGGACGAATTGCGTGCTGTCGTCGAACAACATTTGGTGGGCAACGCATTCCTGATGGCCCACCCCGGGGCGGCGATGCTCAAGAGCGTGATCGAGCGCTTGCGGCTCAACTATGAAGTCGTCGACGCCACCGCGCGCCTGGCCGATGAGCAAAACGTCAGCCTGATCGACGTCGAGGCCATGAGCGATCTGGCGGGCCAGGCCGCGACGCAGGCGTTCGGTGCGTTCCATGAGCTGCCACCGGAAATTGAACTGGCCGTGGCTTTTCTGGTGCAGGCGGCCGCCGCCTACTACAGCGATGGCATCCGCCCCCAGAGCGAAGGCACGATCTATCTCACCGGTCCCGCCGCCATGCGCCAGGGGATGGCGGACTACCAACGCGCACATTTCACCCCTCAAATCGCCGAACAGTGGCAGGCGGAGGCGGCGATCACGGCCGTCGCCACGGTCAACCGGGCGACGGAGGAGGAGCTGGATCACTCCTGGAAGGAGAACGCGCGAGACACCGCGCAATGGCTGATTGACGAGAAAAAACGCTGGCAAGAGGGCCAGTTCAAGACCCGTTATGCGGGTGATATGGCAGAGCTGCTCAAATACCGCTCCCTCCAGTTCGATGAAGGCTGGCCAGTGATCGAGGGGCGACATGTGTTGTCCACCGAGTTGTTGCAGCATTTGGCCGATGAGCTGGGCGAGTCGTTCATGCAGGCGATGAGCCAAAGCCATAACGGTGAGGTGACCTTCGATAAACCCATCCCCCTGAGTTTTGATGAGCGTCAGTCGATCCGCGATCAAAGTGCCTATGCGTTGCCGCCCGCATCGGTGGGCGATTCGCAGACGCGGCAACTGTCTATCGCTGAGCTCCTCGACCGCCTCGCCAGCGACCGTTTCGAAGTCGCTCAACTGAGTCCCTTGCAGCGCCTGCTACTGGGAGGCCTGAGTGGTGCGAAGGCGTTGGATAACCGCAGCTTCGACGCGGCTCGCCCAGCGTTGGATAACCTGGCCAACAACCTCGCCACGCGCGGGACCGCTGGCCGTTATGCGGCGATCGAACAAGCGTTGTTCCAGCGTCAGGCGCCGGCCTTCCTGGCCGGGCTCGCCAGCGCCACCGATGCGCCACCGAGGCATGGCGAAACCGCCTTGGGCATGAAGAAAACCGCGTTGGAGCAGCCGTTGACGTTGCGCCAATGGGGCCAGCACGTTGCCCGGATCCGTCAGGTGGCGAAGCTTGAATACCGCGTCCGGATTGACGAACGCCTCAATGCTGTCCTGAGCGGTTTCGAGGCCGCCACGAACAAGCTTGTGCCGCAGGACCTGCTGCTCCAGGGCGAGGGTGACAGAGTGGGCGGACGTTGCTATCCCCTGGCCCTCGCCATGGCCGCGGCCTTGTCCCAAGGCAAGGCCGCGGTCAACACCCTGCGCGAGCGTTTCTACCTCGCCGTGCTCGAGCCCGGGGCCAGCGATTCGGTGACCTTCCTCAACAGTGTGGAGTCGTTGCGCGATGTGCAGCTCGGCGACGTTGGCAGTGCGCTGGCGCGCTCGGACCTGAATGAGGTCGTGGACATCCTGCAAGCCAGGACGACCACCAGCACGCTGATGCTCAACTCCGATAACCACGCCATGCTGGTGGCCAAGACCATTGAGGGGGAGCGCAGCACCTATCACTTCTACGATCCGAATTTCGGTGTGTTTGAGTTCGAGCATCCGACCCCGTTCAGACAGGCGCTGGAGCGGTTCTTTCTTCAACAGGACATGGCCAGCCATTACGCGGCGTATGGCGATGCGGCGCGACCGACTTTCGACCTGATCGAACTGGAAGGTGCACGGGTGTCGAGGCTGGTATTGCCCGGTGCCATTGAGGTTTCGAAACTGCTGCAACCCGACGCCTTGCCCGAGCAGTCGCAACGTCCTATGAGGCAGCGGCTGGCCAACGCACGTGGACAATCGTTGCAGAACAACCCTCGCCTGGGCAGCTGCCTGCTGGCACTGGATGGCCGTTGGTGGAGCCAGCAAATCGAGCAAGCGACGAGCCGCCTGCGGCAGGAAAACCAGCTGGCGTCTCACCTCGTACCGTTGTTCGATACGCTGGAGGTCACGCCGGACGGGTCGTACCGGGTGAGCTTGATCGATCCGGTCAAGCCTGAGCAACTGGTACGGGTCGTCACGGATGACCATCGACTCCTGCGTATAAAAAGCTACCTCTCGGAACAGTTTTCGGCATTGGCCAACAAACCCTCCGCGATGAACGACCCAACCGAGGTAGGGGGTGTCCACACGTTGAACGCCGGCTTTGCCATACAAGCCCTGATGAGCGCGTTGTGCGGACAGGAAGGATCGAGTCGGCCCCTGACCCTGGCGGTGCGCTTGCATGCCTACGTCAATTACGCGCAGTTGGTGCATGGCGTCGTGGCGGATATCGCGGGCCTGGTCGGCCTGGTTCGGCAGGCACTGGCCGAGGAGAAGTTGATTGCTCGTACCGTCGCGCCAGTGGTCAAGGCGGCGCTGGGCTCCAGCGTCAGTGAAGCCACAGGGGGACTGCTGCAACTGGCCAATGTCGGGTTTGACATCTACCAATTGGCGACGGCCCACAACGACGTCGAGCGCGCTCAGTTCGGCACCCAACTGGCTTTCGACTCCGCCAGCCTGGTGTTGTCGGTGGGGGCGTACGCGGTTGGCGCCACGACCGCCGGCGCGATGCTGGGCGGTGCCGCAGTGATGCTCGGTGGGTTGGCGGTGGGGGTGGCGGCCCTGGCCCGGGGCTTCGCCACCATTGCCGAAGAAGCCAAAGAGGTCGGGGTGTTGTTCGATGAAATCGCCAAGGCTCATCTGCAGGCGTACCGGTTTGATGCCAGGCAGGGTGCATGGCTGCCGCGCTCCTCGTTGATCGTCCAGGCGCTGGATCTGACTCGGGGCGCGTTGATGCTGGACAGCCCCAAGCTCTATCCGCAACGCGATCATTTTGGGGTGCCGACGATAGAACTCGATTACGATCGGGCCATTAACATCCGTCGAGACCTAGGTCTGCCGGGGCAAGTTGCATTCAAGCCACCTGCCGGCCAAGTCATCATACTGCCCTGCACACCGCAAACCTGTTACCGCTATGAGTACATCGCCCTGCCATTCGCGACATCGCGTCATGACACCGGGTTCGACACGGCACGGCGCCTGGAGAAAAGGAAAGCGGACGGCAGCTGGCAATTTCAGTTTTCCTTTTATTCGTTTCCCAGTGAATACATCGTCCGTCGCATGATTCCCGATTATCGGCCAACGGTGATCGACGTATTGCTCGACAGTGCTGACCGTTCACTGGTGGTGCCTCTTATTCCCCCGATTTGGCACAACATGATCGCTTATAAAATCCAGGGGGCCGGCAAACGATGCGCATTGGTCGTTCATCCCGGCGTGAAACTGAGCCTGGAGTCGACGAGCCTGCAGGTGACCACTTGGTTTATGGACGCCTCTTGGGCCTCGGAGAAAGAGATCAGGATTGAGCGTCACGATAAGCTCTTCATCGACGACGTTCAGGTAACGATCGTTGGAGGGTGGCGCCACGAAGTTTTACTCCGGCTTGCCGACAATCAAGTATTCAAGGTTGATTTGGCTAACCGCACGCTCGTGCTTTTGGAACTGGACGCACCGCCCGGCATGGATCAGCAAACGTTGCAGGATCATTTCAAGGCCCTGGCTCGAGACCACCGTCTAGCGATGGCGTACACACCGATTCACCACCACCTCATTCCGTTTGAGGACCCGGACGAGCCTCGCTACATCACGGCCTGGTATGACGCGAAGGAGGACCGCTTTCTTTACATTCGCGACGATCTGCTGGGTGTCGAGGACGCGGTGCTGAGGGCAGTGGTCGGCGACTCCTGCTATTTCTACGACCCGCAGAACGTGATCATCTGGCAAGTCGATGCGGTCACTGGGTTGGTGAGCCATCGTTACTGGTTGCGCAGTACGAGCAACCTGGTAAGCACCATCAAGAGCGTCGAGGCGGACGCGCAGGGGGTGATTCATGTCGTCCAGCAAAACACCCGCGCGGATCAGACCGTCGATGTCTTGGTGTATCTGATCCATGACGGGCAACTGCTGCTCGGTTCGATCACGCGAGAGCTGGATCTGGCGATGGAGCCGGCCTTGAGTGCCAGCGAGACGCTGGCCGACTGGTCGCAGGTCCTGGGTGACAGTCCGTCCTTTACACCGAGTACCCATTCTGAGGATTCGTTCGTCACCGTCAATTGGCAACCGGCCCCCTTCGTTTCGATCTGTTGGAAGTCCGATGCGCAGTGGCGGGACATGGCCTGGGTGCGCCGCAGTGACCGCTTGATCATCCGTCCCTCGCCGAGGCGCAACCAGCCACGTGGCTGGCCCGACTCGATCAAGAACATGACGGATCTGACGCTGCTCGCACCGCCGGACGACAGCGATGTGTTTGTCATCTACGACAGGCTCAAACAGGAACTGTGCAGTAGGCGGCGTACTTTGGTGGAGGGCAAGGGGCATTGGTCCAACCGGTGGGCACGTGTCCCCCAGCTGGAAAATGTCATCGCCGTTGACGGTGGCTACGTGGCGTTGGGCTCTGGCGGTGTGTTCTACAACCTGAGTGGCCAGGGCGACCTGGCGCTGGGCGGCGTCAGGGAAGAGTGGTTCAAGGACCGGGCGCAATGGTGGACGGCCTTGGATGCGCTGGTCCTGCAGCACAGGAACAAAAGTCTTGCCCTGATCGGTTTGACCAACTTCAGCGGTGACGAGCGGTTGTGCGCCTGGTACGTCGGCAACCGGTTGCTGCTGGCTGACCTGGGCAGCGCCACGGAGCTGCGGCTGCTGGGCGCAACCCCGGATGGCGAGGCCGCCTGGCTGCTCGATGTGGCGAGCGGCGAAGTCTATCGCCAGGCCTTTATCGATCCGCAGAAAGTGGACGCTGCCTTTGGCCAGGGGTCGCAATTGTTGAAGGCTGACGTGCTGCCCCACCCGCAGCGTGAATGGTCGCCCTGGCAGTTTGTCGAGCTGACGGCCGATGGGGTGGGGCTGCGTGGCGTGACATACGAAGGTGTGGTGGTTGCGCTGCGGGATCAGGAGCCGGCGTTGATTACCGGTGTCACTCAGGAATGGGTCGTCATGCAAGGTGGTCGGGAGATCGAGGGGCTCAGGCAATTGGCGAGCCAGCCGTTTCACAGCCCGCTCTTGTCGGTGGAGGAACCCGGTAGCCTGACGTGGTTCGTGGCCGAGAGCGCGCGCGTGATCCGGGTGCCCAAGGCCGCCATTCCGGAGTCTTTCGAAGTCTTGGGAACCCAGCAGCAGACTAATATCCTGTTGCATGAAAGCCAGAATGGAAAGCTGCTGACCTTGCCCAGCATGGGCCATGGTGGGCCGCTCAGCTATGTCCAGCGTGAAGGCGAGGTCATGGTCGTCGAGGGCCATGAAGCGAAGATCGATGATCTCCTGCCGCTGATGCCTGACGACGTCAAGATCCTGATCCTGCGCATGGGCCAAGGCGCGGTGAGTTACCGGCTGTCAAAAGCGGCCTGGTTGAGGATCAAGTCGGTGGTCCTCGACTGCCGGCATCCGCTGGGCAGTGAGGTGACTATCCCCGGAAAGTTGATCTGGGAGCTGGAAGAGCCGGACCAGTTGCTGCTGAGCAAGGTTCATGAGCACCTGGTGATCATCGATCCGGACAGCGGTCACAGTGTGATTTTTCGTGAGGTGTATGCGGCCGATGTCAATTTGCGAGGCGACGTGTTGCTCAGTTTCGGTGAGCATCGACACTATGCCGTTTCCACACTGGTGCAGCGTCTGGACGCTTTGCAGGACGCCCAGAACGGCGTCACGCTGGAAGCGTTGTCGAATGAAACGTCTACGGAGGAGACTAATGCAGTGGGTTGAACCAAGGCCGTCGTCCACGATTAGGCTTTAGGTGGAAAAGGGTTGCCGGTGTTATCACGGGCAACCCTTTTTTATTGAATCGTGTCATCCCGAAAAAAACGTTGCGCTGTCACGCCAGGCTTTGAAATGTCAATAGTTTACGAGGCGCGCCTTTCTTAAGGTAAAGCGTCTCATCAAGTGCTCATTCAATAATCGGTTGATCAGTGTTCTTCTGCTGTCGAGTTCGTTTCTGTCTAACTTCAGAAAAGCCCTGCGTTGGATAATCCTGGCTGAACGCCTTTCCCAGTTCCAGAACAGAAAGTTGCGTTGTTTTATTTCGACACTCAGTTCGAGCTTGAACAGGGCAATATGAAGGTTGCCTTGTGAGTCATAGCGGGCCGGGACAATTTGAAAAGTCTCGCCTTCCTGGGTTTCGCTGTCAAAGGACAGGATGGCCGGGTGATCGGTTTTTAGCGTGTCGAGGGTATCGATCATCGCGTTGGCCTGCCGCGCATCCTTCATGGCGTGGGCGCTCTCCACCAGGAAATCGGCCACGGAGCCTGTGAGCAGATGTTGTGTACGCGTATGGATGGAGTCGTCATACAGCGACCAGCCGAGGAAATTCAAGGTGCGGGCATACTCTTCGAACCAGCCCTTGGGGTTTGCATAACGGTGATGGCCGAGATCGGCCGATCGGGTGGCGATGTTGTTGCAGTCGGCAATGTCATTGTGGTCTTGCAGGGTCGGTGTCCCGATATAGGAAAACAGGTTGGGGCCGGTGACCAGTCCGGTTAATAGTTCATTGTTCATGAGTGCTCTCCGTTAAAGTTAAGTGGCGGCAGAAGTGCAATGATGAACGTTGGTTTTAAGTGGGTGGATAGTTAATTTAAATCTGAATATTTGAAGGGGTGGGCAGCTACATATACTGCAAACAGTCGGTGTTGTTATTTTTGAAGAAAATAATCTAGATTGAAGTGGGTCCGCAGGAGCGGGCTTATATATAACCAAGGAAGTTTTTATGGAACAGTTCGAAAGTGTAATCAGTGTGGCGCAAAGTGTTGAGTTGCTCAGTGCGCGTATCAACAGGCGCAAGGCGTTGGCCACTGCGGGTCGACGTGTACGCAGGTCTGTCGTGCAGATGCATGACAATCCGAACAAGGACCTGGATGCGCTCATGTTGGGGGATGCGCTCGTGGGCTATGGCAACAACATGTCGCAGAACAACATGGCGATCATGGAAAACCTGATGACCATGGCGATCATGGAAGCCAACTATGAGGTGCCCGGCGGCAAAAATACCCGGGCGTGGTACGACGCCTTTATCCAATGCCTGGGAGACCTCGGGTGCTTCATCGCCGAGGACGGCTATACCCGTTACTCCGAGAGTGCCCGGCGTGTAGACATGGATTTCGTGATCAGCGATATCGTCAAGGGGGTCATCGATGGTGTTAAGGCCGGCGTTCCGGGAGCGGCGGTGCTCGGTGCCGTGGTGAACACCACGATTGATGGACTGAAGCGGGATGAGGAGACCATGCGTCTGTTCAACAGCCAGGTCAAGGTGGCCGAAGGCGCGCGTTTATCGGTCATTCCATGCGAGCAGATGTCCGACGGTACCCTGGTCGCATCGTCCGCCTCGATAAGACAGTCCGGGACTTCGAGTAACGGTGGGGTTCTGTTCGTGAACTGGCAATCTTCAGCGCGAGATATCTTCCGCGGTAAATCGTTCGTGACCTTCAACCCTGCCCGCTACGAAGCGTTCAGGCAAGACATCGAAGAGTATCTGGGCGAACACCGCAGGGAGGTACTGAGTAAAAGATTCAGCCGTCGCAAGCGTGCCTGAGTTTCCAGGCACCGTGATGGCTACGGCACCAGGTACCCTCTCACGCCGGTAAAGATGATCTGTGCCGCCAATGCACAGACAAACAGGCCCATTAGCCGGCTGACGATCTGCAAGCCCTGGTCACCCAGGATCCGCTCGATGCGACTGGACAGGTAAAGCACCACGCCGACGGTGAAACTGGCCAGGGCGATGCTGATGATGGCCATGAGTTTGTCGTCCCAGTGCGGCTGGCTCACGCCCATCACCAGCAGGGCGCCGATGGTGCCGGGGCCGACGGTCAACGGAATGGTCAGCGGGACGATGGTCACGTCCTGCTGAACATTGTCCGTTTGTACGGCCGACTTGCCTTGGGCCATGCCCAGCGCCGAAATGAACAACACACTGCCGGCACCGATACGGAACGCATCCACGGTGATGCCGAACACGCTGAAAATCACTCGCCCGAACAAGTACAGCAATACGCTGGACACCAGCGTCGCGGTCGCCACCTTCCAGGCCAGGCGTCGTTGCTCCTTGCGCGAGTAGCCGCGAGTCAGGCCGATAAAACACGACAACACGAAGAAGGGGCTGTAGAGCACCAGCATCTTCAGGTAAACACTGAACAGCACATGGAGCATGGTCGAAGCTCAAGGCGAAGGAGACGACGGGAGTCTATCAGGCGTTTTGCCGTCTGTCGGCTCAGGACGTCTGCGCCGTACGGTTCTGCTGGTCACGCTGGGCCACCCAGTGCTCGATCAGCTCGCGCAGTTGTGAAAGCTCCACCGGCTTGGCCATGTGTCCGTCCATTCCGGCCTGGCGGGCGCGCTCCTTGTGTTCAGCCAGGATGTGAGCAGTGAGCGCGACCACCGGGGTGCGGGTTCGCTGGTTACCGACTTCCCAGGCGCGCAGTTGCTGGGTGGCGGAGAACCCGTCGAGGATCGGCATTTCGCAGTCCATCAAGACCAGGTCGTAGCGCTGCTCCTTCATGGCCTTGAGCGCTTCTTCGCCGTTGCTGGCGGTGTCGGGTTGCAGGTTGAGTTTGCCGAGCATGCCCCGGATGACCTTGGTGGAAATGCTGTTGTCCTCGGCCACCAGGATGCGGAAATCGCTGGGCACTTTCACCGGCGTGATCGGGCCCGCATTCACCGGTACGTTCGGCAGCTGGCCTTTGTTGCGTTGGTTCAGTTCGTCCGCCAGGGTCGTCTTGAGGGTATAGCCGGCCACCGGTTTGGCGAGGATGCGCTTGACCCCGCTGTTGCGGGCCACGATCTTGCTCGGCGCGTTGCTGATGCCGGTGAGCATGATCAACAGGATGTCGT
>Ga0213822_1001041_pt1 | contig 17170 bp, 10 predicted proteins | sample MC6MC0908MG_FD_179872 | JGI IMG/M metagenome (GOLD analysis project Ga0213822, IMG submission 179872) | Enriched soil aggregate microbial communities from Iowa State University, Ames, United States - MC6-MC0908-MG | ecosystem: Environmental > Terrestrial > Soil > Unclassified | place: USA: Iowa...
CATGATGAATTTGTAAAGTGACAGGTAGGAATAATTCATCATTTACTTGTGAATATTTCCCTCCAGTTATTATTGGTAAGAGAAAATCTCCACTATTATTAATATTTAAATTAAATGCTGTAAAAGAACTCCAAGGAATCATAGATATCGGAATATTATTATCTGGTATAGGTGTTTTTGGAAATAAACTACCCGTACCATTGTATTTTTCTACATCCTTTTCATATTGAGAATAAAACTCAGAAAAATTAGCTAAATTTGGTGCCCAGATGCCAGAAAATGTGTGCATCCTCTTATCAAAAATGGTATAGGAAGGGCAAATCTCTGTCCAATAACCTAAATTACCTTCTGAGTTAAAACTAGTTCTAAATTCTCTGTGAGAATTAACTATTTTTGTAACCATAAAAATAAACGCAGGATATAACTTATAATTCTTTTTCTTTAAGTTCTTAATAAGAATAGTAATATTAATTTCATTCGTTATACTGAATGTTGTTTGTTGTTGTAAAAAGTGTTCAAAGTATTCTTTTCGATACCAATTGTCACGATTAATAATATTGAATTTCATATTCAACGCCTCCTAAAATATTTAATTTTATCTTAGGAGGCTTTTTTCACTGCTTTTTTCATGACAGTCATCCTTTTTAAATACAATTTCATGCAACTATATTATCAAGTATCTCTAACTAGAGTCAACAAACATTCTTCATACGAATAGGTGAAAGATTGTTTAGGTTTTTAAAGGCTAAAAACAATGTCCGGTTGATTTGAGGACCACCTTCATCTATTTTGATAACCCATTTTTATGCATTCACATTATTCTTATCAAGCCTTACAGGGTAAAGAAATAATCGTACTTGAAAGAACGTTCCATCAGACAATGTACCAGATAAAAAAGGAAATCCTAAATAAAAATCATGAATACCTGTTTCGTCTTCAATTCCCTTTAAATTTCTATATAAATCAGTGAGTTTTCTAGAAAGGTTAATGGAAACTTCATTATTAATAGTCGGCTTTAATAAGATGACTTCATTCTTTGTTTGATTAATGATTTGTTCTATTATAGCGGCACTTACCATTTCCTTCGATAACTTTGAAAGGTTATCCAGCTCTGTTAAATCAAAGCTCCCCTTATTATAAAGCTACAATAATCGGATCGAACGGTTACGTCGACTGATGTCATTGAGCTTATCTCTCATATGTATTAACTTGTCTTTCATTAACAGGACCTCTTTCTGCATTACAATATCCAATAATAACCATTACATAGTGAAACTTCATCAAAGAAATTTTCTGCCTTGATAATGCCAGGTTCCGGCCCTTTTCGTTTCTTGCTTTGTGGAGCAATAATTTCTCCTTCAAGGTCCCGAGCCCCATCATCGCATTCCATCCCTAATAGATATCTGGATGAATCATGCGGATGGGCAATCGCCAGCTCAATTTTACTCTAGGGTATCGCTAGTTCACATATATTACTACCTTATACTCCTAATCCTTCCTTCTACCGAAACATCAATGACTCCAAGACTTTTCGTATAGTCGATTAATACCTCTACATCGGTACGTGCGTTATCAGAATCAACAATTACTTTCCCGTCCTTAAACATATCGTACCCATCCCCGCCATTAAATATATAGTTCGGCATCGCAACCGTATAGGTATCTAACGGTTTGATTGGATCACCGTCCACCTCAATGGAAAGGATTCTTTCTCCAATAGGTTTATCTGGATTATAAGAATAAGATAATCCCGAAACTTGTAAAAACCCGCCACCTAAGCTAGCTACACGCGAAACACCATTTTCAAGGGCTTTACGAATCGTTTCCCCTTTTAATTCAACAAGCATTACTTTATTTCTATACGGAAGGATGGCATTCGCATCTCTTAACGTGAAGTCGCCCTTATCAACACTTGCACGGATTCCTCCTCCTACCATAAAACCAATATCAGCATGATAGTAGGATCGATAACTATCCGCAACAAAGTTCCCTATATTCGTCTCTTGAAACCTTGATTCATGATTAGCTCCATAAACCAGATCTGTGTTTAGGGTTGCAATCTTCTTATCTAGTTCTTCTGACATTTTATTTTCATAGTAGGCTGCAAGTTCCGCTAACTTGGGATCTTCTGGTACAGTGCTATCAACTTTTATTACTTCTGGAATAAGTGTCAAATCATGTTCATGCTTTACGATATTTAGACGAATAACCGATCCCATGTTTCCTTCAGGTGTCATAATGAATTTCCCTTTATGTTGGTATAATGTAGATTGTGCTTCATACATTTCCTCAGAGAAAATAGCCCCAATTTCCGGTACAGCATCTAAAAGAGCCATATCTTTGGCCCGCGGCTGCTGTGTAAGAGCAATTATAATATCAACTTTTCCTTTCTTCTTTAATAATTTTACTGCCGATTTAGCCGAATTAATAATATCCTGTTGAACAACCTTTCCGTCTTGGCCCGTAGTATTCATCCCATCTGTTAGACCAATAAAACCAATTTTTATTCCTCTTAAGTTCTCGATTGTATACTGTGGTACACCCGCGAACGGCGTGCCTTTTTCATCAGTTAAATTAGATGATATCCATTTGAATTTAGACTCAGCTACTAACTGTTTTGTAACATCTGAGCCAAAGTCAAAATCATGCTGCCCAAAGTTCGCAATATCTATCGGAATTTGATTGAATGCCTCCACCATCGGGAACCCCTTGAATACCCCTCCAAATAAGGTCCCACCACCAAGATCGCCACCAAATGCAACCACAGTATGTTTATTTTCATTGCGTACACTGTCAATAACTGTCTTTAGACGTGCTGCACCACCACGATTCCCATATGAATTAATAACAGGGCTTATCTCATGAGCATCATTAAAATAAAGAACGGAAACCTCCCTGCCTTTTTCCTTTGCTAAACCTTCAAGAGGATATGTAGAAGTCATCATTAATAAAGCAATCGCACTAACAAAAAGAAAGTAAATAATTCGTCTCAATGTTCTTTCCTCCAAATCTTCAATAGTTTTTTTTAAAAATTACGCTGACCGATAAAAGTGTTCTCACCTCCAAACATAAAAAAATCCTATACTTTGTTATTAAGCATAGTGTCATATTTTCTTATATTCATTTTCAAAAAATCAAGGAACCAAGTATATATTTCGTCATAAAGAAGCAAACTCCTTTAAGAAATCTGTTAATTTCCATTTTTGGTACATAAGAACCATAAAACAGAAAGTAAACTAGTAAGTCCGGCTAAAAGCAAATCCCCGTTTCCACTCATGGAACCGGGGATTTAACGTATTGAGGTACTAACACTTCAACTATAGCCTACTCTTGTAACTATCCATTCTCGTTTTAAGGGTTCTTACTAGAACATGGAACGTAAATCCATCAAATTCTTGAATGCTTCCTAGATATGACTCCAATTCATCCTTTGCAGCAATCAGTTCCATTCTTTCTTTTTTTGCTTTTGCACCATTTGTTGACTCATTAAGCAGTTTTTCTGCCTCTTCTAATAATTTCTCCGCTCCTGCAAGGTCTGTTTTACCATATGCTTCTAACTCATACAAACTATATCCATACTTAGTACCATTTATCGTTTTTCTTTCCGTCATGACTACTTTTAAATATTTTGCATTTACATCTTTTAAATGGATTGTATCAATGTCACCAGCACTAACACCACTTGTTTCTGGATAAGAATAAACTTCCTCGAACGTATTTCCATCCTTTGAAGCAAGCAATGTATATTTTTCCGCCCTGGCTTTTTCCCAAGAAAGTTTCACTGTATCTATGTTGTGTGAATCATCTAGTTCTACCATGATCCATTGATTATCAGCCTCAGCAGCTGAAATATTTTTGTACTGGGAGCCCCATCTAGTTACTAAATCTCCATCGGTAATATATGCTGCACGTTGAGATTGATCGTAATCCGAAGAGGAGGTTACTTTTTGTTGGTAAGCAAAATTTCTTTGACCAGGATCGTAAGATAAAATATCTTTAACGTTATTGCTTGATAGTGCTTTATTCATGACAGTAATGTTGTCGATTTTTCCTTTGATTCCTTGCCCGATTTTTTCCAAAGGCAGGATAAAGGTCGAGGAGTCATTGACCCGGCCGCCCAACTTATTCGTTTGTACAGAAGTGGAAACTTGTTTTCCATTAATAAATAAAGTCGTTTTCTTTTTATCCCCAACAAGAACAACATTCTGCCATTCGTTTTCTTTTAGTGAGTAATTGTGACTAAACGTATAGTTTTCAAATTTTGATAAACTTCCTATGGACGTTTTCTCATTTCTTTGATAACCCAGCTTACCAGTTTGGTTTAAGTTCAAATAAAAATCGCCATCTTTCCCAGAAAACAAGGTGGCATCGTTAAGAGTGCCTTCATCTAGCTTAATATCGAACGAAACCGAATATGGATAACCTATCCCTGACAAAGGAAGTTCAATGAAATTTTGCCCATCCAACTGTAGGGATTTCCCATCATAACCATCAACAAGGTTCGGACGGCCTTTGATTTTTGCATCATATTCATTACCGGATAAGTCTTTAACTTTGTTATTCTTCATCGATTCAAAATCATATTTAAGCACTACGTCTGTTTTGGACTCAACAAATCTCGAAGGGATTGATGTTGGGATTCTTTTTTGAACCTTGTTTACCCGTTCCATAAACTGCTCAGAGGTCTGCCCTGACGTTTTTTCCCCGTACCAAGTTTTTTCGGAAACCAAGACAACTGCATCTTTCATTCGATCAAAAATGTCATAACTTGATAAACCGCCCGAGAAGGAGGTCATATCATTCCATACCGCAAATTCTGCACCTTTTGTTTGCGGATGGGCAAATGGCATCGTAGCCCCGCCTTTTCCTCCCTGTCTGTTATTTCCCCAAAAATCATTTACTTCCCATGAATCGTATTTATCTTTTATATCTAAATAATCGGGATACCCTGCATTTCCAACAGGAACAATATACAGATCTCCTCCGACCGTATTAATAATGTCATACCCTAATCCGTACATTTCCTTTACATCGGACCAGTATGGGGCCCATATATTCATTGTTGCCTTATTGCTTACCGGGGTATTTCCATTGAAGCCGTTTTTTCCAATTGATCCCCAAAGTCGTGTTTCATATCCCTTTTTATTAATATAATTAATAAAATGGTCCGTATAGGCTCTCATTTGCTCTGAATATTTCTTATCATACTCATCCGTACCCATGTGGAATTTAGTAGTTTGAATGACCCTTTTTTCATCATTCGGGCTATCCCCTAGAAACTCATCAAAAAGGGACTCAATAAATGGATAAACCAATTTTTGCTTTTCCGGAGTGGTAATATCTAATGCTCCTTTGGAGAGCATCATGTCCGGATTCACAGCCCGAAAGCTTTCAGCATGGTACGGTGTATCAATTTCTGTTACCACATCTATGCCATACTTTTTCATATTCTTTTGAAAAGCAATATACTCTTCCTGAGTATAATATCCATCCTTTGCATTAATTTCTGGATATTTTTTGCTTTCCACCCGAAATGCTTGATAATTTGCTGCGCCCCAATAATCATTTATATGCAATTGAAGTTCATTTAACTTAAACCACGCCATATATTCTGTCATTTCTTGAACATAGTCTAACGGAATATACATCCTGCCAACATCCAGCATTCCTGAGCGGACTTCATATTTTGGATAGTCTCTTGCTATTCCTTTAGGAATGGTATTTTTATTGTCTGACTGGTATAAGATTTGCGTAAGCGAAATCCCGCCATAAAGGATCCCTTTTGTTTTTGGAGCACTCACAATAATTCTATCGGTGATATCAAGAGTATACCCTTCCTCACCTAAATGCTCTTTCGTATTGTCGATTGTTAAAAAAATATCCCCAACATTTGCCTTCGAGCCTTTATGAACAGTAATATCTTTTCCTAACATGTTTTTAAAATAGGCTTGAATACTCCGAGCTGTTTCCATTAAAGAATCCGGTGCAGACGAATCTACCACGAGGCTAGTACCCTTTTCAAGTTCAAAGCTCCCAGTATAACCCTTCCATTCTCTCAGACCAGGTATAACATTCGGTACCGGGTTATCACCTTCTTCATGTTGATATTTCCCTTCGACATTAATTGGAATATCATTGGAAGAAACAGCAAAATCTTTACTATCATTTTTATTCGTTACTTTGTATAAAATGTTTACCTTACTATCACTAATTGGTTGATAGTAATTCAGTTTCATATCGATAATCTGTTTATTATCCGATCCAAATAAAGAAACTTCGTATCTTGGGTCTGGAGAATCAGGTAAAACAATTTTTTTACCATCATTTGAAAGCGTAGGTTTCATGTCACTCATATAGTTAACAACGTCTTGTGAATTGTTAAACTGAATATGTTCATAAACCTCCAGTTCCCAGATGGAGACATTTAGTAATTGAGTTACACCTGCAGCAGGTGTGTTTCGCGATTTGTTCGCTTTCACTCGTACATATCTTGCCGTTTCAGCTTGAGGTAAATTGATGACTTTTTCTAGGTTTGCTTCAGAAGCATCTGTGAAATGACCGATTGTTTTCCAATCTTCTTCTTTAGCTGTATTTCTAACTTGAACCTCATAGTCTGGAGAATACGCCTTTTCCCATAATACTTTTATTTGTCGAATCGTCTGTTCTGCTCCTAAATCTACATAAATCCATTGAGGTGCATTAGGATTAGAGGTGCTTCTTTTGTTAGAAGACCATCTCGCATCCGATATTCCATTCTTTGATTTTCCAAAGCGGAGTCCATCTACGGCAAATTCAGCTGCCAATCTCCCGTCACTCACTTCCAATCCAGAAACTTTAACAGGCTTGTCTAGTGCTAAATTAGGGTTTTGAACTTCTGCAGATCCATTCGCTGCGGGCAGCAAATAAGCCATTAACATACATACATACAATGCAAAGTAAACTGAAATAGAAATTCTTCTTTTTGCCTAACCTCAATTTCATCCCACCTCTTAAAATAGTTTTAAAGAGTTAGCTCTGGTCTACGATTTTGAATAGGAACTCTATAGAACAAGGACCTTTTTCCTCGACATACCTCCTTTCCGATAAGGATTGCATTCTAAGCTGGTTGTTCTTAAGCAGTTTTGAAAACCTAGTTAATAGCTCAATAAAATAAAACGCAAAAAAGGCACAGCGGTATCCAACGAAAAGAATCGAAATTCTTTCAATTGAACCACTCTGCCTGATCAAATCAGTAACATGTGATAAATATGGAATAACATGTATAGTATAGCACCTATTGTAAACGCATTCAATATGTTCCTTATATGTCTGAAAAAATAATAGGTTCGTCTGAATCAAGTATTCCTCAAGAAATCCTTAATTAGATAGTGAGTGTACTCTTCCAAAAAATTGAATACTTCAAGATCATCTTCTAACATAGAAAACTTAAATCTGACTATTAGAAGGTTGATTTGATACCCTTTGTTTCTCGATTTCTTCTAGATCATGTATCCTCTTATCTAATTCTACTACTTTACTCTGTTCCTGAATTAAGCTCATCATTTCATTGTGAGAGACTCTTTCATGATGTTTTAGGGGAAGTAGTGGTTCCTTATCAATTGTCTCGTCTGTACCGATTATTTCAATTGTATTGCATTAATGTGTAAGGATTTTATCCTTATAGACTTTATGCGATTTTTTACGCATGATGTTACTAAGGGAGATGATTCCAAGTTGAGTAAACAGAATATCAGCACAACAGTTTCAGGAGATTTAATTGTTACCCATCTAATCGGAAAGATTAAAACAGATGATGTTAATGAATGGTTTAATGGCTTCGAGCAGGTTTGTCAGCAATTCATTTCCGAGGGTCGGAAATACAAGTTGTTGGTGGATAGAAAAGGATACACGCCAGATCATTTTTCCGTTCAAAAAGCATGGAAAGATAAGTTCTTCAATGAAACCATTTTGAATCACTGTAAGGTAATTGCGTTTCTCCTTGAAGAAGGGGAAATAATGAATTATTTACAACAATCCAATACAAAAGAATCCGTAAAATTTTTTTATAATCATGAACAAGCATTAATTTGGTTGAAAGAATATCCAATATAAAACCTTTATTGAACCAGTTGCTCTCAATCAACTGGTTTTTTTATGCCCGTAATGTTGCTGTTGTCATAAAATTTACTTGCTTGCAAGCTTTTTACACCATTGTATTTCTTCGCGGTTTCTTGTCCTTCGGGATCACGTTCACCAGCATATTTTTAAAAATCGTTGCCTGAACCCCTCTGCACTCGAATAAATGGAAACGCCCAGTTCAAAAAAAACTGGGCGTTTCCATTTATTTTTTTGAATCTGGGTTTTGAAAGCCTTGTAAGGAACAATAGGTATAAAGACTAAAGGAAAATAGTAGGATTTACTTTCCTCTTCCATCTCTTACAATACATAGAGGGAGGTAGAGTAGCATGTTCAAAAGAGTGATCATCCTTGGGGTGCTCTCCTTAGTACTAATAGCATTAGTTTTACTTAGAAACCATACTGCTGCTCCTGTTAACAATCCAAGTACGAAAAGCAACGATTCCTCTGAATATACTACAGTAGAATATAAAATTAACAAAATTGAAGGCAATCAGTACTACGGAAAAAGGAATGACGGGACAGTGATCATTTTTTCTACTCAAAGCATCGTTTCGGATGATGAAATACAAGTCGATGATGAGGTCATATGCTATTTCGAAAAAGGAAATTTAGGAAAAGGGTTAGTAAAAGTCAAAAAGAAATAATGTTTTAAGCTCCCGATGTTTAGCTTCGTCCTCTATTCTTGAATCGCGTTAGGCCATGGAAATGGTTTAGCAAAGGACTAAGATATTCCAAACGGGGTATTATTTTGAGCGTGAAATGATCCATCCAAAATTATGTTGGATCATTTTTTGTGTTTAAATTAATAAAAAACACCCAAAAATGCAAAAATCTTTAATCCTACTAGCTCTCCTTTTGAAAAAGTAGATTTGTATGTAATATGTCAATTTAAAGGAAATTAAACTTGTTGTTTAGTAGGTAATACAAAAAAATAATACAATAAACAAAAATGGCAGAGGAAACGAATTCCTCTGCCTTCTCTTTTGTTAAGAAGGAATTTAAGAAAGGCGTTATCCTTATTCTAGATAAGCACCCTATTGTCGAACAAGAAATGTAAGTTGTCACACTTTCTCATTTAATATTAGTTTTCCAGCCTTTTTGTAGTTGTTTTCGGATGTAAACAATTTGTCCAATATGGTAAGCGTTATGCGTGGACATATTTCCCAGTAACCCCCACCACTTTGCAGTCTCTGGGAAACCATTCACTTCACTTTCGACCTTTTCTTCAGTTAGTAAATCTTGCCACTGAAACAAAACCTTTAGGAGGCACTCTTTTAAGTCAGCAAATCTTTTATTTTCCGGAACAATAAAGCTTTTATTATTATCACCTATTGGCGCAACAGCATTCACATGAGATTTTTCGTACCTCTTTTGCCATGTCTCATTCCAGTAAAGTAGATGTTGCACAATTTCAGCGATACTGTTACTTTCATCGTTGGGTTTCCAAAACGCTTCTTCCTCTGACAAGTTTGCAACTGATTCCGAAAACGGAACGTAAAAGCTAGGGTCGTTCGCATTTGCTAATAACTGATCGACCAAAACATCTTTAGCATGGGACATATCAGTCACACTCCCTTTTAATTATATCTTTTCTATTTCGGTGCTCTTTTTAATTCTCCTGCTTTATTACGTTAAATAGCCCTATTCATTAAAAAGAGCACATTTCTTACTACAGAAATACGCCCGTTTGTTGAAGAGTAAAATTATTTCTTACTCTAAATATTCATCACGTAGGCTAGGATATAAATACCTTGTCATTCCAGTTTTCAGCTTTTTTAATCCAAGTTTTCGATAAAATTCTTCATTACCGGTTGTTGATATTAAATGTATACAAGATACATTACTTAGTTTATCAAGAAAAAACTCCATGATTTTTTTGGCTATTCCTTGCCTTTGAAAATCTCGATGAACTACAGCATCATAAATTGCAGCATTAAAAACACCATCAGTCATCGCTCTTCCAACCCCTATAATACCATCATTAAATGTAACTAATGCTTTGACATTACTTGCTTCAAAAACTTGTTTAATTATTTCATTTGTATGTTTTGTCCATCCAACAGAAGCATATACTTTCTTCATTTCATCTAGATTTGCAGTGGAAAAATCACTATTTATACAAATCTCCATACAAACCTCCCAGACAAACCTATAGATAAATTTTTAAATGAAAATAATATAAATTTTAAATCTCCTGCTACATTAGCTCATAAGAAAACGGCTGCCTCAACAACCTCACCTTCTTGGATATAAGCTCCCGATTGCAGAATATAAAAAATTCAAAAAGGTTAATTCCCGTTCCGGACTAAGTCTGTGATGGCTTTAGCATCCTTGTAGCTGTTTACGCTGTTGGTAGAGTCAAAGGATTCAAGAATGCAGAGAAAATAAGTGTTCAGGCTCTGAAATAGTTTATGGAAAAAATCGGTTTAACTGCAACAAAGCTTTCAGTTCTTCCGTTATTGAACTTTGAATCTTTGGCTTTGCACAAACTGATTTCCATCTTGTGCCACTAGCCATATCGTAAAGGTATATTCACCTTTGTTTAAAGGTGGGAGCTTTATATCAAATGACAGCGACTCATCTGGCAAAATCCTGATTTCTTTTAAAACTTGTAAAAAGAACTTTCCATCAGAATATCGGTATACCCGTCCTAATTCTCGGCTGGAAATTTCAAATTCATATAATTGGCTCGTATTAAAATGTAGAATTGTTATATCGTTTCCTTCATTTTTTATTTTATACGTAAAAATCAAATGTTCATCCGCCGATTCATTTAGAATAAGTGAAGGTCTTAAATTTTTCATATTTTGCCCATCCTTTACATTTCGTATTTGGGATTTAATTTTCACTCATGTTTCTTACTCTAAGACTTTTATTTCTTTAACAAATGATTGCTTTATCCACTGGTTATTAGTTATAAGTATACTATGTTTTTTATTACCTCAAGTTTACAAAGAAGGGGCTAATCCTTAAAACCCCAAATCTCCCCTCGTATTTTTAGTAGTATTGATGGATTTATTAGCTAAATTCAAGTGAAATTTAGAGATTTACTCCTTCCAAATAGGTCTTTAGAACCTCAAAAAAAACCCAATTGTCAATCCTATTTGAGAGTTATACAATTTTACTAACCTCTCAGTCTAACCATCTTTAACGAGAAATCCTTCCACATTTTTTCAACATCCTAAGAAAAAAGGCTTCCATTCTATTACCCTTTGAAAGAGGTGATGATCCTTCTGATTCCAGTAATCCATTAAAAACTATTTGAACTATATACCATTTTCATTTTTTCATCAGGATTCTCTTCTTTGCAGTCTATAAAAATTTTGTGGAATAGGAGTATGTCAATGAAAAAGCTAACTACGAAAACTCTTTTAGCTGGTTCTTTAGCTACTATCATACTTGCAGGGTCTATTTTTCAAGTAAATGCACTTGGAGCACCTACGAATGAATCAGGATTGAAAAAGTCAAGAACAGCAATTAGTAACAATATAACAGGTAATCATGCAATTACGCTCATCACTGGTGATGTAGTGAAGGTTTCTACTCTGGATAACGGAAAATATATCATTAACATAGATCCAGCTGAAAAGAATGGCGAAGGTGCCAGGGTGATGACCATTGGAGAGGATACATTTGTTTTCCCGAACTCAACCATGCCGTATCTTGCTGCTGGAAAACTAGATCAGAATTTATTCAATATTACAAAATTGATTGAATACGGGTACGATGATACGAATCTAGCATCTTTACCTGTTATTGTAGAATACGAAGAATCAAAGGCTAGATCCTTCTCCAAACCTGCTGTTCCAAAAGGTTCAAAAAAAATGCGTGACTTAGAAAGTATTAATGGTGCGGCACTTTCGGCAGAGAAAAAAGATGCGAAAACATTCTGGGAGGATGTTACCGTTGAAAGCACGAGAAATGAACCTGCAAAATCTTCCCTTTTTGAGTATGGTTTAGAAAAGATTTGGCTGGATGGCCGTGTTGAGGCATCCTTAGACAAAAGCGTTCCGCAAATTGAGGCTGATACAGCATGGGAGGCTGGCTATACAGGTAAAGGGGTAAAGGTTGCCGTACTTGATACTGGAATTGATGCTGAGCACCCTGACATCGTCAATCAAATAGATGAAGCAGTTAGCTTTGTTCCAGAAGAAGCTGTGAAAGACGTCAATGGACATGGTACCCACGTTGCCTCCACTGTGCTTGGAACAGGTGCAGCTGATAGTAAATACAAGGGCGTTGCTCCTGATGCACGTTTACTCGTAGGGAAAGTATTAAGTGATGATGGATTTGGACAAGAGTCCTGGATCATTGATGGGATGGAATGGGCATCCGAAAATGCGAAGATTGTTAATATGAGTCTTGGAAGCGATGAGCCAAGTGATGGCACAGACCCAATGGCTCAGGCTGTCAATCAGCTTACGGAAGAGAATGGAACACTATTTGTTATCGCTGCTGGAAATAGAGGAGGCGAAGGCACAATCGGTTCTCCTGGGGCAGCAGATTCTGCGTTAACAGTTGGAGCTGTTGATAAATCTGATCAGCTTGCTTACTTCTCTTCTAAAGGACCCCGTTATGGAGATATGGGTGTAAAACCTGATTTATCAGCTCCAGGTGTAGGAATTGTTGCAGCTCGCTCCCAATATTCTCCTGGCAGCGGATCTTACAAAAGTTTAGATGGAACATCTATGGCTACACCTCATGTCGCTGGTGCTGCTGCTATCCTAGCTCAAAAGCATCCAGAATGGGACGGAAATGCCATAAAACAAGCCCTGATGAATACGACAAAGAAGCTTGATGCTTACGAGCCTTTTCATGTAGGAACAGGACGAGTGGACGTTGCTGCTGCATTGAATACACAGTTGCGAGCAACTGGTTCAATTTCATTCGGCTTCTTCAAATGGCCGCATGATCAAGCAGCTCCAATCGAAAAAATCGTGACGTATACAAATGATAGTAAACAAGATATTTCAATTGAGCTGGAAGCAACATTTAAGAATGCTCAAGGTGCAAAAGCTCCAGCAGGGATGTTGACCCTTTCTGAAAAAACAATCATAGTTCCAGCAGGAGGAAGTGCAGAGGTAAAATTGAAGCTCGATTCTAAATTGGGCGAAACCGGATCCCGTTATCAAGGATATTTAACAGCAAAAGTGAATGGAGAAACTGCTGTACGTACTACCATGGGGATGGTTAAAGAAGATGAAAGATATCCACTTACATTAAAAGCAACAGACCGCGATGGCTCTCCTGGACTAGCTTATGTCGCACTAGTAAGCAAAAATATGACACCAGAATTTGTTGCTGTGAATGGTTCATTGGAGCTTCGCCTACCACCAGGCATATATTCCTCAATGGCATTTATGGATGTCGATGTGGATACAGATCATGCTGGTGTGGCTCTTGTTGGAGATCCAGAAGTGAATCTGAACGGTCCAACAACGGTAGAGCTTGATGCAAGGAAAGCAAATGAAATAACTGTTAATGTACCTAAGAAAGTAGAACCAAACTACCAAAGATTAGAATATTTTCGTTCACTTGGAGATCAGAAAATGAACGATCTTTATTTAATGCCGGTTTGGGTTGATAAGATGTATGCAGTTCCAACAGAAGAAGTTGAAACTGGATATTTTGAGCAACTTACTCGCTGGCGCCTCACAAAACCAAATCTGACCATTAAATTTAATGGTTTGGAACTGGATGATATTCCATTGGCTGGCAGTACCTTGTTGGATGGAAAGTATAACTTATCCACTGTCTATGCAGGTAAAGGTAGTTCCACAGACTTTGGAGCATTGGATGTGCAAGGTAAAGCCGTGGTGGTTGAGCGTAATGATGATGTTACCCCATCCGAACAAGCTACTGCTGCTGCAGGTGCCGGAGCAACACTTCTGATTATTGCCAACAATGAGGATAAAGAATTCAGTAAATATGCTGGTACTCCAGAGTATACAGACAACCCGATTGCAGTAGCTGCTATTAGCAAAAATGAAGGAGACAAGCTCGTAAAAGCTGTACGCTCAGGAAATGTAAAGCTGAATGTGGAAGGAACAGTCAACTCCCCATATCTATATGACCTTGTGGATGTTCATAAAGGATCGATTCCAAAGGATTTGACCTATGCACCAAAGAATAAGGATTTAGCTACCATCGATAGTCGCTACAATTCACACGTCGAAGCAGCAGGGGGAGAATTCCGATATGACTTGCGCCCGCATACATTTGGAGCTGTAGGATTCATGTACAAAATATCCTATCCTACTGCTCGAACAGAATATGTGTCTGCTACAGAGGATACAAGATGGTATCATCAGGCAAAAGAGTTAGATAGTACATGGGAGATACGTCAACCATTGGCCGCCTATACAAAAGGGCAGAACTTAACAGAGAACTGGTTCTCCCCTGTCGTCCGACCAAGCTTGGGTGAAGGCTATTGGGCTCCAAAACGTCAAGGGAACGGACTCCAAATTAATGTCCCTGCTTGGGCTGATGCTGGAAAAGGAAACACTGGTGGTATGGGATATGATGTATCTTTACAAAATCAAATATCGAAGTTGTACTTGGGAGATACCTTGCTTAAAGAAGGAAAAGGACAGGCGTTAAATGCATATGATGGCATACCAAAAGAACGTACACAATTCCGCTTTGTTACGGATACAAAACGTGATGAAAATCGTTGGAATACATCGGTCCGTACACATACCGAATGGACCTTCTGGACGCAAGACAATAAAGAAGTCTGGGAGACAATTCTTCCGTTTTTAACGCTGCATTACAAGGTGGACACAGATGTAAACGGGAACGCTAAAGCAAACGTCCCTACCAAACTTGAACTATCGGCAGGAAAAGTTAAGAATGCTATAGGGTACGGAAGTGTAGATGGAGCTACATTAGAAGTGTCTTTCGATGAAGGTATATCATGGGAAAATGTGACGCTTCTGCGAAATGGAGACAAATTCGAAGCAACCATCAAAAACCCTAAATCTGCAGAATCTGTTTCACTTAGAGCAAGCGCTTGGGATGATGAAGGGAACAAAATCTCTCAAGAGATCATTAAAGCCTATGGGTTGAAATAAATCATTGAAAAAGATGCTCGCTTTTAAAGGAGCATCTTTTTTACAAACATCGTGATTTTATTTCAAAGCCACAGCTTTGTCATGTTGAAAAATGGTCCTTTACTCAGGAGAGGGCAAAACCTAGTTTTATAAAGGATACAATTTATTTAATAAAGAGATGATGAAAAAGCATCATGGCAGGGACGCCATGCTTTTATTGGTTCAAGATGCATTTACTTTATAGCTTTATCGGCCGTCTTGGCTGCGTCTTGCAGGGCCTTTTCTAAATTTTTAACCGCTTTCTTAAATGCGTTTTTATCTCCTGCCATTTGAGCTTCTGCCAATGCTGGTAATGGAAGGGCAGCATAGCCTGTCGTTAAGCCTGGTGCCCAAATTTGATGCTTAAACCATTCTCGGCTTGGAAGACCTTTTTTATCAATGAAATCACGCTCCTGTTGAAGCAAGGCTCTGTTGATTTCTTTTAATTGTTTTTCCTCCGTTTTTGTGACGTTGTTATCTGCTAATATCTTGGCGCTGGCCTGTTCAAGAGATAGAGCTGCGTCTCTCCATTTTAGTGTATTTTCTTCAAGGCGGCGAAGGTCTACACCGAGTGTGTCATTTTTCTTAATTTCTTGAATGAGGGTCAGGACATTGTCTGCGTAATCGGAGTATTTAAACGGAAGTGCATCTGCATTTGCTAATCGCAAGGCCATGATACCGGCCATTTCAGCTGTAGCGGTTTGATGCTTATAACCGGGATCATCAAATCGCTGCAATGCATCCAAATTATCATAGGCACTATGGTTGAGTCCATTTGGAGAACTAAAACCAAATCCAATCGACGGAACCCCTATATGCTGAATAAACGCTGTATAGTCAGAGCCGCTGCCAAGTTGTCCTAATCTTGGTTTATCAGTGCCTGACCGGCTCACCCAATGGTCAAAGACCGAACCGTCCGTTCCTGGTTTAGGGACGACTTTTGTAATATCATATATTAACTGATTTAAGGAAGGAACCGCAGAGGCGGAGAAGTTTTGACCGGCAATTCCGTCAAGGTTGATATAGGCCACGGCATTTTCCGTTAAATCTTTGCGTTCTTCTTCCACCCACTCTGTTGAACCTATTAGTCCATGTTCCTCTCCATCCCAGCCGGCTAGAACAATGGTGCGCTCAGGCTGCCAGCCTTTTTTACTCAGTTCTGCAAGTGACTTGGCAATTTCCATGGTGGCCGCCCATCCGGAAACATTATCACTAGCTCCGTAAGCCCATGTATCTCTGTGGGCACCAATCACAATTTTTTCTTTTGGATATTTGGAGCCCGGAATCGTGACAATCACGTCATTAATAGGTTTTTGCCCATATTCGATGTCTAATGATAATTTGACCTTCGTATTCCCTGAGCCGAGGTGATATGTAAAATCAAGACCTCCTTGCCAATCTGCAGGGGCTTCTAGACCGGTCATGGTTTTCAATACCTCTTTTGCTTCCCCATAAGAAATCGGAGTGGTGGGAATTGTAGGCAGGGAAGCCGCTTTCGCAGGATCAATTCTCTTTACACCTTTTATCGATGGTTCACCAGGAGTCAGCGGGTCACCAGGATATTTATAGATTGATAAAATACTCCCTCTCTGTATACCGTCACTTGGCAGCCATGGGCCTTTAGGGTACACTCCACCCCTGACATAGTCTGCGGGATCTGAATAAATGAGCACACCTGCTGCCCCATACTGTGAGGCTAGGTCAGGTTTGACGCCACGAAAGTTTTTACCATATCGAGTTAGAACAATCTTATCCTTTAAGGAGATGCCCAATTCCTTTAATTTTTCAAAATCGTCAGGTGTCCCATAGTTGGCATACACGACTTCGCCTTCCACGGTGCCTGACGGGGAATATCCATTAAAGCCAGGAATGACGTCGTTTATATATGGAGTCTGCGGATCTAAGTCTTCTATTACTTTCAATTCCTTTTTAATAGGTGCAGTTTGAGTGACAGAGATGCT